>ERZ773007.248-NODE-248-length-27299-cov-4.828733_pt1 | contig 27299 bp, 9 predicted proteins | sample MGYA00580665_ERZ773007 | MGnify/ENA primary metagenome ERZ773007 (study PRJEB29015, sample SAMEA2738122) | human oral metagenome | biome: human oral; feature: human-associated habitat; material: saliva | place: China | collected 2167 ... | reverse complement strand
AACTTACAGCGTCGTTCTCTGGCAACTCATAAAGCGGACAATCTCTTCTTGCGTCCATGTCATGACCAGCACTCTCAAGGTCGGTGATACAAGAGCCTGTTGCAAAGAAATACATCGTAATGATAATACTGATAGCAGCATCCACTTCTTTCTCCGATGCTGTAGGCGAAATATGTGACTCATTATTGCGCCACTCCTTCACCATCAGCAGATAATGATAGAGCTGTTTGTATTGCTCATTCGCACTGTATTTCAAGCTCCATAATGGTCGTATGGCATGGATAACATCTTTCCACGTAACGTCTTGTCCTTCATATTGAGGACGCACCTCTGTCTTCCTCATCAAGAAGAAGAGCTTTTTCAAGTATGCCTCAAACTTAGTGACCAATAGATTGAAACTTACGAACTTGTCTACGATGGTGGCTTTCTTAACAAACAGATTGGTAAAGGCACGCATGATGAAGAGCCCTACTCCATCTAATTTCTTCAATGATTTCTTGTCTAATACGTAGAACACACTATCAATGACCTCGTCCTGTCGACGCATATACTTACCGACTCCTGTCAAGGTGTTAGCTAAAATCTCGTCAATCCTTGCCTTTACCTTATCAATATCCAGTGCTGGCTCTTCAGGTTCTTCTTCTACTATTGGTACTACAGTAGTTTCTTCTTCCTTTTGTTCCTCATCACTGTCAAGTGTGACATCATCCTTTAGCCATGCATCAAGAATCTTCTTCCTTGCATCCAAGTCAAGTATAAATTTCCGCAGTACACTGTCTGTTTTAGGTATGACCATGAAGGCAGGAATCGTCTCACCTGTTATCTTTGCTAAGAAAGCACATGTCTTTTGTAGATCGAGCGTAAGTTTTAAGTTCTCAAAACGATTAAACTCATTCAGGTTCTGTTCATTGACATCACTACTCATGATATTAATGAGCTGACTTGCATTAAGCCCTGTTGCCTCACTTAACGTCATGATCTGTTTGCGCAATTCTTTTATCTGATACTCTGCGATATAGTCGTATATCGTTTTCCCTTTATCGAGGTGTAAGTCTCCACTCTGTATGTCATGTAAGATGATAAGTGCCGTATGCTGGTCTTGTTGCGACAATGTAGCGAAAGTCTTACACAGTTCTTCCAGGGCCGACTTAGTAAGTTCACTACCTGGTCCTTCTGTATATAAGTTCTTAATAAACTTATGAAACTTTGCGTCTATATACTCTGCATTGATAGTTCCCGTACCTGTTTCGGTGATATAAGTATCAATCTTATATTCCCATTCGTCTTTTGACTCACTGGTTGTTGTCCCATCAAACAATTCACGATAACGCTGTAACAAGATATAATAGGTCTGCTCGTCTATTTCCATCTCTACCTTTGTGTACGTGTCTCCATGCTGGAACTCATATAAGGTCTGCTCCCACACGAATCCTTGTAGCTTTGCTGCTTCTATCAAATGGGTCATCTCCGAGAAGCATTTCGCAAACATGTTTCTGTCTTCACGTGAGTCAGGTAGTCGCTCAAAGACTTTGATATTATGAGAATGGAAGATGTCTCTAATGGTCAGGAAACGCTGATTGATATTAGAGAGGTTTTTCTCTAATTTGTCTACAAACACCCCTAATGGTCTGTCTACATACACCTCTAAGGCGTCGTTGACATTCTGTTCCATGGTGTATGGGTAGCTATACCACTTGATAACACCAAATGGCTTACCGTCTCCAAACAAGCGATTGGTACGAGAGAAGGCTTGAATAACATCCACATACTTCATCACCTTATCAACATATAAGGTGTTGACCCACTTTGAGTCATAACCTGTCAACATCTGTGTCACAACAATCAGCAGGTCTATCTGTTTGCTATGGTCTGCCTCTATGCCGATATAGGGTTTCTTATGTGCCAACCTTTTAGCCACATCCTTCTTGTATTTGGCATAGTTAGAGAGCTGAAAGGTCATCCCGTATTTGGCATTATAATCTCTCAACATCTCGATAAGTGCATCCTCACGTGCTATCCCACCATCAGAGTTATCGATGTTATTATCGAAGATGGCTACTACGTTCATGGATGGATAATGCTCTTTGAACAGTTTGTAATAGCTGATGGCTTCTGATATTTTCTTCGTTGCTAAGATGGCATGAAACTTACTATTCTTGCTCAGTCTGTCCCATCCTTTCATAATATCCTGCACTACAGCCAAGTAGTGTTCGTCTCTCTCATAGAAGTCCTTTGGCAAGTAATGCTCTATTCCATGTACTTGTTTCCCATTGTCAGAATAGGTAGTTGGCATTTGCAGCTGGGACATAAAGCGGTCATAGATACTGCGTAGTTCGTCGTCGCTCTCTATGAGTTCTAAGTATTCTTCCGTTGTACGTGTCTTTACTTCTGCCTCCGGGTCACGCTCTTTCAGTTTTAGGTCTATCTGTCGGAACGCTACTAACTCACGCAACTCATCATCGTTGTAGGTGTTAACCCTATATGGGTCAAAGCCCAATACGTTTCCATCTGGAATTGCATTGGCTATGGTGTACTTATGAAGCATATCGCCAAAGAGCGTCTCTGTCATTATCTCGTGCTTTGCGTTCTCTTCAAAGACAGGTGTTCCTGTGAAGCCGAAGAGCAATGCACGTGGGAAGGTGTGCTTGATACTGATGAGCATTTCACCGAACACACTACGGTGACACTCATCAATGATGAACACCAAGCGTTTCTTACCTATCAGGTCTATTAGCTCCTTAGAGATGGCTGCTCCTTCCTTTACGTTACTCATCTTTTGGATAGATGTCACGATGAGGCGGTCGGCCTTATCCGTACTTTTCAGTTTGGCAAGCAACACTTTGGTGTCCGACGTGTCTTGTATGGAGTCTGTCTCTCCTGCAAATCCTCTATATTCATCAAGCGATTGCACTGCGAGTTCTATGCGGTCGAGTAGGAACACTACCTTATCTGCATCACCAGAGTTGGCTATCAGTTGTGCCGACTTAAATGATGTCATCGTCTTACCCGACCCTGTTGTGTGCCATATATAACCGCCTCGGTGCTTATGGTCGTCCCAGTTTGTTTGCTTAACGACATCGCTTATCTTGCTGACGGCGAAGTATTGATAACTACGGAGCACCTTCAGGGTCTTGTCCTTGTCGTCGGCAATGGTGTAGAAACCTACTAACTGGTGTGCCATAGGAATTGACAGTAGGTCGGTGGCTACCTTCTTCCAGTCGTTGACTACCGTGTTGTTAAAGTCTTCCCAATGGAAGTAGTACTGTGGTTGGAAGGCGTCTTCTTTACCAGGGTTGGCGAAGTAGAGTGTCTCCTCTGGCGTCATTGCCACAAAGATTTGCACCATAGAGAAGATGCCTTGTGTGAAGACGCCTTCATGCATATAACGTTTCAACTGGTAACAAGCCTGACTCACGTTCACCTTGCTGCGCTTTAGTTCTATGTGGATGACGGGCATACCATTGATAAGCAGCATCAGGTCGCCTCGTCTGTCGCCAGCCATAACCTCCTTGGTCTTGAACTTTGGTTGTCGAACTATCTGATAACGACTTTGTCCAGCAGAGATTTCCTTGGGGTCGAATATCTTTAGATAGACAGTCTTACCATAGTTATTACGATCCTCTTGGCAGTCTCGCTTGATACAAAGCTGCTGTCCATTGATGAGGTTGTTGATAGCGTAGGGAGAATCACAAAGGTTTACTTGGTCAATAACCTGCTGCATCTCGCTTGCTGTGAGCGGATGGTTACCCAACTGGTCTACGCCTCGGTTGTTATCATAGATGATATTAGCCCAGTTCTGCACAAGCTCTTCTTCGGTTGGGTTCTTTATGACTTCGTTCCAACCGTGCTGGAGCAGGTGGTTGGTTAATGCTTCTTCAAATTCAAGTTCCTTTACGAAACCTTGTATGTTGTTACTCATAATCATTCTGTCATTAGGTCGTTATACAAACATTTTGTCTAAGCAAGCAGCCTTTATCTGCTTTAGCTTCTCTAATCGTTGCGTCTGAAGAGCTATCTGCTTGTCTAAAGAGGTGAAGTAGGAGGCGATATGCTGTTGCTCTTCTACTTTAGGTACAAGAAAGACCATTTCCTTAAATTCATCAAAGCTAATAGTTCTTCCATCTCGAATACCGTATGTAATCATCTCAAGACTTTTGATAAAATGTTTTGATGCTAAGACATATTTCCAATATAAATCATGATTTACCTCTTTGTCCTTAAACTCCATGATGGTGTAAGCAGGAGAACATATACCTTCTATTGCAGAGTGTGCAAACCCACCTTGGAACGAACGTAAATGCATAACAAATTGTCCAGGTCTGATGTGCTTGTATGTTGACTCATTTGCCTTGTCATGAAATATATTATATCCAATGGACTCTCTTGTAACCATACCTTTATCTTGCGTAGCTGATAAGACAGGTAATCCTGAGAAGTTCCGTTCATTAACTGTTTTAAATATCTCTGCAGCCTTAGTAATAACCCACTCTCCTTCAAACCCTTTGAACCTAATCTTAGGTACGGTCTCTCCCTTCTGTGGAAACATTGCTTGTAGGCTCGCTTCCTTCACTTGCTTTAATGAAGCAAGGCGAGAAGAGACTGTGGAGATGAGCTTATCTATCTTTTCAAGATAATTACATATTGTCTGTTGTTCTTTAGAATTTATAGGATAAGGAATAGGCATCTGTACAAATTGCTCATCAGAGATAGATAATCTGTCAAAACGAGCGCCACAATTTCCACTAATACGCATGAACTTATGCCATTTATTACTTTTGAAATAATGACACAAATAATCCTTATTTATTCCATTTATCTTGAACACAAGATATAATGGGGACATCACTCCTGTATATCCAAGTTCGTTCTTATTTATTGGTCCAACAGGAGCCGTCACAGATACACGTGGGTTATAAACAAAATCATCAGGCTGAACTATATAATACCCACTTATATTGTTGCTATTTGCGACATCAAAATCAAAGTAGTCACGTTGGTCTATTATGCCGTATTCTGCAGAATTAGTCAGTACAGCAGAATATAACATTCTTCTCATTTACTTTTGAAAAGAAATTCCTCAGAGTGCTTACTTCCCAAGGTTCTTTGAATCCTTTAAAACTAATCTTCGGCTTCATACTTACTCCTTTATCAACTCCTTTAACCCTTCTATTGCACGCTCATCACCTGTTAGTTGGTCTACGAGTCCAGCTAACTCTTTGTTGGTTGAGGCAAAATCGTCATTGATTTGCTTATAGCTAACTGCGTACTTCTTGTTCAGAGCAACGACAGACGTCTCGAGTGTGGCAAGTACCGAACGTAATGTATCGTCTATTCCGTTACATACTGGCTCAATCCACTTCTCATGTAAGAATGTTGCCACCTCTGCATCGGAGAGGTTTTCGATAGCTTTTACGGTCTTATCAATAAGCTGCTGCTTCGCTGTTCTTATCTCTTTGTTTGTCTTTGTCTGCTCATTCCAGAGTGCAACTATCTTTTCGAGCTTCGCTTTCGTCTCTGGTTCTACGTCAGCCTTGGGCTTTGCATTGGCCTTAATGGCTGCCTTATCGAAGGCATTGTCCTTCTCAGCATCGCAATAGCTCTCTGTCTCTTCCTCTGTAAATGAGTCGTGTAGGTCGTCGAGTTCGCTCGCTATGACCTCTATGCGTTGTTGCATATTGGCAATAGCAGTAAGTTCTGCTTGGAACTTTGCCCGCTGAACAAACTCAAAAGGAATGATGCGACCCTTTACACCATCTGGTACTTCTATCTCTTCCTCGCCCTTCTTCACCATCTTATAAGCTGTCTCCACCTCACGAGCAGCGTTAAGTCCGTCTTGCTGTAGGGTCTCAATGTCGTTGACTATCGTCTGCCAATTGTCTGCTAAAGCCTGATAAGCAGCATACTTATCCACAAGTGCTATATTCTCCACACGCTTAAAGATGTCGGTGGCTATCTCGTCTAATGCAGTGAGTTCGTGAACAGTCATCGTGTTGTCTATCAATCGTTGATGCATAGCATTGGCAAAACCATCAAAGGCATTGGCGAACTGCTGATTAAACGACTGTACATCCACATTGTTTTCTATCGTCTGCCTCACCTCCTCCGTGCGCAAAAGAGAATAAGGCTTGTCCTTCTCTGGCGCAAACAAGTCAGCCCGCAGAGATGGGAAAGCCTCCCAATAGCGTTGCAGACTGTCTATTTCAGCGTTAGGAATACCCCCAAAGACTGTCGCATAAATATCGTAATGTTCGGTCTCCTCATTGCCATCTACATAGCGAGGAATATTCAGGTTGTACCCATTCTCACGTATCTCATCACGACTGACAGTGCGAGAAAAGCCTCTCACCGTGGCACGGTCGCGCACGGTGTCAGCAATCTTCTTGATGTCACAAGCCCGCAGTTTATTTTGTTTTCCATCTTTCACAAAGCACTTGCTGGCGTCTATCACCAGTACATCGTCATTCTCCCGATGTTGCTTTAAGACCATGATAAGCGTAGGAATACCCGTCCCAAAGAAGATGTTAGCAGGTAGACCGATAATCGCATCAATGTTGTTTGTCTCAATAAGGTTTGTTCGGATCTGTTCTTCTTCGCCTCCACGGAACAACACACCATGAGGAAGAACTATTGTAAGAATGCCGTCTGGCTTCAGATGGTGTAACTCATGGAGCAAGAAAGCATAGTCGGCTTTGCTTTTAGGTGCTACACCGTAATTCTTAAATCGGGCATCCATCTCTCGGTCGGTTGGGTCCCAATGCTGGGAATAAGGCGGATTGCTCACAACGGCATCGACATAGAGCGGCTTATTGATTTCGCTTCCTACCTGCTGTAAAGGCCAGTCCTCGTCTAAGGAGTCGGCACAACGTGTATAGATATTGCTGGGCTGAATACCCCGCATTACAAGGTTCATACGGGTGAGGTTGTAGGTGTTCTCCTTCAGCTCCTGCGCATAATACTTCACTTTGTTCTTATCGGCAATGTGTCTGCCAACCGACTTACCGATTGTAATCAACAGTGAACCAGACCCAGAAGTAGGGTCATAAATCTCTATCTGAGGCTTATTCCTCTGATTCTCAGCCACGAGTTCCGACATAAGGATAGCCACCTCGTGGGGTGTATAGAACTCGCCTGCCTTCTTACCTGCACTGGCAGCGAAATTACTAATCAGGTACTCGTAGACGTAACCTAAGACATCATAGTCCTGTGAACCATCTGTTGGAATATCTTTGATAAGTTTGATAAGCTCTTTAATGGCACGTGTCTGACTTGCCGTACTGTCGCCCAACTTACTCAAACCAGCCTGTAACGTCTTGAAGATACCATCATAGACAGGCTTATAGTTTGGACTTACTAAGCGGTCGAACGAGTTAAGAGAGACACTTAAGTCGCCTATATTGAAGTCGCTATCGGGTTTTATCCATGTTGAGAAGAGATGGTCGTAGGCTATGAAGTAGCCTATGTTGTTCTTACAGTAGTCTATGATGAGTTTAGCGTTCTCGTCGTCGTAGTCCTCAACAAGGTTTACTAAGTCTTCTTCTCGCCATCCTGCCTTCAAAAGATAGTTCACCTCGTTATCAGAGAGGAACTTATAGAATATCAAACCAAGAATATAATCCTTATACTCAATGGCATCTATCTTCGAACGCATCTTATTGGCAGCTGCCCAAATCTTGTTTGCAAGTTGTTGTTTGTTCATATCGTGGATTTCTTTTTTTTGTTCTTTTATTTCTTATTTGTTGCAAAGTTAATGATTATCTGTGCAGTCTTCGTGCATTGATAGATATTTCTGCAAATTATCTTTTAGCTTGTCTCTAATCTCGTTGCGTAACCATTCGGGGGAGAGTACCTCAACATCGGGGATGAAGGAGAGGATTTGTTGGGACAGTTCACGGTTGGGTTTCACATGGATACTGACTGTGTTGGGCTCGTTCAACACACGCTGTGAGGAGTGGATGGGCTTCGAAAGGACGTAAGGAAAACGCTGGGGCGAGAAGCGCAAGACAATCTCCTCGGTGGCTACATCACCGTAAGGAACCGACACACCGATGACGTCATCGAAGTAAGATGCAAAGTCGGTAGTGACGTTCTCAACGAAGGGGTGAGTGCTACAGGCATAGCTTTCGATACGGTCTAAGGCGAAGCTTTCAATCTTGCCCTTCTCATCATTCAGCCCAAAGAGGAACCAACGACCATTGTATTGCTTGACATAATAGGGATAGACCACGATGTTTCGTTTCTCACCCCAGTAGGATTGATAAGCTATCTCGAGTGTCTGATGATTAATCGTAGCGTCGATGATGCCTACCAGATGCTCTAACCCTTTGAGCATATCATTCTGTTCAAAGGCGATAAGGTTCTCGGAGTTGGCTTTAACCCCGAAGCGATATTCCAAGTTAGAGATGACTTCTTCCAGCCAAGCATTGGTTGGTATGCCACGATAACGGCTGAGCATATCGATCGTTGAACGGAGGTTAGCCACCTCCTCTGTGGTCAGCTCGTTATTAAAGATAGAGTAGTCGGGATCAGAATAATGGTAATAACACTTCTTTCCATCGTATTGCTGTGCGCGGATCGGTGCATGATAAGGACTCAAACGCAGGTTGGCAATGTCCTCACGTATCTGTCTCAGACTGATGTTATAGCCCAACTTCTCACTGACAAAGTCGACTAAATCGTCTATATTAAACCTCCGATGCTTATTACTGAAACACTGATCCAAGATTTGATAGCGCAGGTAGGCATTCTTGTTGACTGGCATTGCAATGATAATTATTGGTAGAGTAACTTTTACTTTGCTTAGTTATATTACCCACAAAGTTAAGCTTTTTTAATGAAAAATCATCCCTTTTCCGTTATAAATCCCTGCTCAATGATGAAAAAAAAGGTCCTTCTCCTCTTTTCAGCTGCATCGCCTTCATCTCTATCCACCATTGGTGCAATTAGTGAAATTCGTAGTTTTTCATATATAGTCCCCTCCTCCTTGTCAAATAATCAGTCCCCTCCACCCCCTTCGCCTGCACCGTCTCCCTCTCTGTCCACCATTGGTGCAATTAGTGAAATTCGTAGTCTTTCAAACATAGTCCCCTCCTCCTTATCAAATAATCAGTCCCCTCCGCCCATTCGAGTATATCGTTTCAGTACCTGTCCATCATTGGTGCAATTAGTGAAATTCGTAGTCTTGTAAGTATTAGTGCGTTTTAGTAGTATCGAAAAAGTATGACAAAGTTCCGAATTTAGTTTAGTAAATGCCAGGACAGTTTATGTTTAGAGTTCGAATTTATATCTATCACAGTATCAAACGGTTACGAACAGCGTTGAAGAAGAGCCTTGTCAAGCATCAAGAAGGGCGTGTTCTTGAGCCTTAAAGGGCATGTTCTCGAATGGAGAAAAGCATGTTCTTGAATTGAGGGAGGGGCGGTTTGGTTTTTAAGTATGCCTTTGGACTTTTTATTTCTTTACATCACGATTCCTTAGGGACTCCTTTCTCGCATGGAGGGGAGTTCTTTTTTTCACGGAGGATATTCTTTTTTCTCACAGAACTCACAGATCTAACAGAACCTTTTTGCGCACAGTTTCGAACTCACAGAAGGCCTCCGGCATACAGATATCACAGACCGTTACAGCTTCTGTTGGGTGTTGGGTGATGAGTGTTAGGTGTTGATAGAGATATGAAAAGACATTACAATCAACCAAGCGAAACACCCTCACATTAATACTATGACATTCCTTGTAAATAAATGTATAACCCTCAACAAATCAACATGTTACGATTAGCATTTAACAACATGCTCTTCTTGCTTCAAGAAGGGCCTCTTCAATGTGCAAGAAAGGCATGTTCTCGAATGAAGAAGAGCATCTTTTTGCTCCAAGCTTGGCCTTTCGATGAAAAGAGAGGAGCATGACAACTGAAATATCTTGACAGTCCCTATTGAAATGGTTAGCGTCTTACTCATCCAGAGGGTACGTTCTATTTCTCATGAGGGTGCATTCTTTTTCTCACAGAAGAACACAGAAGAACAGAACACACAAAGGTTCACAGAGACATCAAGTCAACCGATAACACAGAACGTTACAGCTAATCTTAGTTGAAAGGCCTCTGTGCGCTCTGTATGCCGGAGGCCTTCTGTGGGTTCGAAACAGTGCGCTATAAGGGTCTGTTAAATCTGTGAGATCTGTGAGAGAAAAAACTACCCAAGAACCGTGTTCGCAGCCCAATAGGGGTAACCTCACATACCAACTACCAGTTGGCCCCTCCCCCTTCCCCTCCCCCAAAGGGAGGGGCGTGATCACCGAGATACCCCTATAAGAAGGACGAAGGCTTCATGTAGTCCCTTAAACATATCAACAATGGCTATAACGTTCTGTGACCTCTGTATGCCGGAGGCCTTCTGTGAGTTCGAAACTGTGCGCAAAAAAATTCTGTTAAGTCTGTGTGTTCTGTGAGAGTAAAAACTCTACGTAATGTGTAAGCAGGCCAATAGGGGTAACCTCACATACTACGCCCCTCTCCATTCGGAGAGGGGTTGGGGGTGAGGCCACATTATCCCCCTACCCTCACCACGACCGCCTTACCTTCTAAGGAGAAAGGGCCATCGAGGAGGGCTGTGTCGTGTTGGTGGATGGGAATGGCATTGACGCAGCAATCCTCAAGGGCGAAGAGAACCGTTCGGCGGCCGTCAATGAAGGTCTCATCTGATAGGATACGAGCATCGACAGTCACTCCATGGCGCACAATAACATTGAAGTCCACTGCACCCCGCGTATTCTCCGAACAGACACGTTCGTGTCCTTCAAACTCATACAGAGTATTGTGGGACAGCACAATACGTTGATTATCTTTTATCAGTGTAATCTCACCTTCCAAAGGTAGGATATAACGTGTGAAACCAGAGAAGTCAGAGAACTCGCTCTCCACGTTGTCAATGATGGCCGAAGAGATACGCACGTCAAAACACCGTGCCGACAAATCACCATCAGCAGGTGATATAAACACCTGACGTGTGACCCCACCCTCCCACGTCGTCGTCTTGTAATTTGATTGAGTGATTATTTCCATAATATAAAGTGATTATTTCCATAATATAATAAAAGGAGAACAACAAGTCACAACAAGCCACAAATAAACACAACCAGCCCCTCCCCCGACCCCCTCCTCCAAAGGAAGGAGAGTAGAATGCGTGATACCCCTATTAGTCAGGACACGTCCTTCTGCTATTCATAAGCAAGTTGTTCCCAGTACTTCCCATCTGTCAGTAAAGATTAGTTCACTGGAGAATCGCATACCTTTTTATTGGGGTATCTCGCATTTCACTCCCCTCCCTATGGGGGAGGGGCAAGGGGGAGGGGCCTGTCGTGGTTGCTTTTCTACTTCTTCACAACCTTCACAGTCTTGTAAACCTTACCATTCTTAAGTACCTGAACGAGGTACATACCCTTTGTGCCAGTGATAGCTACGTTAACGACCTGACCCTGTGCAGCCTCAAAGCTATTGCTCTGGAGGAGTGCGCCAGTAGTACCGAGCACGTTGATTGTGTAGCGACCATTGTCAGCAAAGCGCATGTTTACGCTCTCAACGAATGGGTTAGGATAAACAGAGAAGCCAAGTTGAGCATCAACAGCATCGATAGCGTTAGCCTCAGAGGTAATCTCAACAATCTCCTCTACTGTCTTCTCAGCCTCGCCCCAACCGTTCTTCAGCTTCAGGGTTACATTCTTCTTACCAGGAGCAGCATAGGTAACGACAGCTGTCTTATCAGTAGATGAAGAGATAACACCATCGCCCAAAGTCCAAGTAGGAACTGTCTTAATCTCGTATGTACCGACAACACCAGGGAAGCCTAATACATCGTTGTTAGGCTTTTGGTCGACATAAGAAGCACCAGAGGTATTCTCGCCACCACTACCAGCAACAACGACAACAGAACCGTCATAGTTTCTACCAGCAGTACCGAGGTTCTTAAACTTCAATCCATCAACCTCCTCAAAGGTGAAGTAAGCCTTCAAGTCAGCAGGAACTTCGCCTTCCTTGTAGCCCTTCATCGCCTGTAATACCTCATCGTCGGTAAGTGGTCTGTTCCAAACCTGCACCTCATCAATGACACCATTGAAGCCACTCTTGTAGACACCACCACCACCGATGAAGATGTCAGCTACCTGACTGATATCAATACGTCCGTCGGTACGTACTACATCCTCACGACGCTTAGACTCAGTGAAGCTGTGGTCAGCCACCTTACGACCATTGAAGTAGATCTTCTGCATATTGCCATCATCCTGTGTTACGACGATATGGTTCCATACACCAGGAGTAACATTGTAGCCAGTAGACATCACTTCCTCGTAAGGATTATCGTGAGCTGTCCAACCCATAGTATTGAACGAAATCTCATTAGCTTCATGCTTCGTTCTATGACCCTGCCACTCTGGACGGATAGTTACCCAAAGGTCACCCCAGTTGTTGTGTGGCCACTTGTCATGGATAGAGTTCTTATTGATAAGGTTTGTACCCTGACTATCGTGGCTGAACTTGTCTGCCTTGAACCAGAGAGCGTATGAATAAGACTTACCCTGCTGAACATCACCAGGGATGCGGAACATCTTAGGGTCGGTAATCTCAAGACCACGTGACGCCTTACCCTCACCGAGACGACCCTCGTAAGTGTAAGTTATGTTCTGACCTACCTTCTCTGTTGTCTTGTCAGCAGTGATATCAGTAATCTGAGGAACAGCACCTGTAGCCTCTGGCGTCACCTTTACCTTACCACGGATAACGCTTTCCTTGCCGTTGCTATCCATAACAACGAGGTCGTATGTACCCTCTGTTGGAACAGTGAACTTAGCACTTGTACCGCTTTCGCCCTGAGCAACGACAGCACCAGTAACTGCATTCTTCAACTTCCATGACTGAGCAGCAGGAACCATGTCATCAAGATACTTGAGGGTGAACTCCTCATTTGGCTTGATAACAGGACGGTCAGCAACGACATCGCTCAATGGCTGGTTGTAAGCAACCTCCTTATACTCTGACCAAACAATGTCAGAACCCTTCTTACCATCAGGAGATACGGCACGTACACCGAAACGGCAGTCGCGCTTGTCAGCACCTGATACCATTGGAGCATCAACAACATAGGCAGCCCATGAGGTAGTAGCGGTAAGCAACTGCACTGGCTGGTCTTTCTGTTGGAAGTAGATTTCATAATACCATGTACCTACTTCGTCGTTATAAGTCTTCTCCCAACCTGATTCTTCCTTAGAAGCATACTGCATCTTGAAGTCACAAGCGTTGTAACGACCACGGAGAATCTCAACCTTCTTGATAGTTGGAGTGGCAGTAGCAAAGTCTTTTGCATTGTCGCGGAGCGCCATCTCACCAACACGCAACTCATAATTGGCAGGAGTATTCTCAACAACAAGTCCCATCATTGCTACCTTATCACCAGCAGCCAAACCTAAGTCTGAAGCCTTTACGCTGAAAGTCTTCCACTCGCCTACTGCCTCAACAGCTGGCAATGCCACCTCCTTATACTCGGTGACGTGGTCCTTCAAGGCTACAAAGAACTTAGCATGTGTGTCCTTGCCTGCGATAGTCTTATAGGTAACAGAGAACTCATAGTCTGGCTGTACCTCGAGCATCGTCTTGAAGAGTTTCACACGTGAGAAGTCTGTCTGACCAGAGATAGACAAACATGAACCACCCCAGTAAGCATCATCGAAGGTAAGTTCTGCCTTTGCAAGGCTATTGATATTCCCTGTGTTTACCTGATCAGCACCATCAGTAATCCACCAACGCCATGTTGGCATGTAATCCTGCGTATTGAGGTTATACCACTTGTGGTTGAAGGTAACCTTACCATCCTTGCGGAAGCTCAAACCATTACCAAGGTTAAAGCGTGAAACGAATGGAACCTGCTGGATAGTAGACTTCGCTGTGAGGAAGGTTGCAAGTCCGTGAAAACTCTTTAAGCTTGCATTTGCCAAATTGCAATCAGTATTGATAGCTGGTAACAAAGCAGGGTTGTTATAACCACCACTAAACATAAGCTCCTGCTTCTTCAGATAAGTCTTCTGAATAGCAATGTCAGATGTACCATTGTCGGTAGCACTCTGGTGGATAAGACTCTGCTTGTGAGCACCCCAGAAACCGATAGAGATATCGTTGTCTAACAATGCGCTCCAACTTGCCTGACGCAAGCCACGACCTTGAATGTCAAAGCCTGCATAATAATCGAAGCTGCTACGACCCAAACGCTTAGCTGTACTTACTGAGCCACTCAAATGACTTGGACCCCAGTTGTAGTTAGCAAAGAGCATATCGGTAGCAATGTTATCCTTATCACCAAAGATCTTTTGGTTATGATAACCCAAACCACCATCAAAGTGAATCTGACCATCATCACTTGTACCGTCATACCAGTGTACTTCAAACTTCCAGTTGAGTTTCTCTGCTTCCTTATGACAAGCAACAAAGAACTCTGATAACTGTGTCATAACTGAAGAACTGGTACGGAACTCAGAGTTAAAACCAATACCATTGATACCATAAAACTTCATCATACGAACCAATGGCTCTGCATAGACGAACTTATCGTTCTTCTTCTGAGTAAGCTGATATAAAATTCGACCATAGTTGTCATAACTCCAACGACTTGGGTAAACCGTATTGCCGTAAGGTATAGACATTACACAGCCCACGGTAACACCGTTCTTATGAGCAACGTCAGTCAGACCTGCAGTAGAACGAATCCAAGGTGAAGTCCAGTTTCCGTGGATATCAATGTATGACCACAAACTAAAGTTATCGCCCTCAAAGCAATAACGAGGGAGCGCCTTCCACTGAGCGGTAGGGTCGTCAAGCGGTGTCCACAGACACATCTTACGATCGCACTTCACGCCTTGGCGCACCTGATAGTCACCGTCCTTAATACGTTCAAGTGGACGAACACGTGAGATAAAGAACTGGTCGTCAATATCGCTGACGCCCTGTGGCTGCTTCATCTCGCCTTTCAGCCACGCTTCAAGGTAGTTAGGTAGGTTTTCAAACTTAGCATCCTGGATGTCCAATGGATGTGTTGGCGTACGCTGTGCACTCACAGTGAGGCAGCTTGCCAATGCCAAGGATGCAAATAAAGTAATCCTTTTCATGAATAATAAATGTTTAGTTTATAAATAATTTTAGGTTTATACAGCTATAAGCATATAACTATATAAGGTTTGTCTCTGTTTAGCAATTATGCTATTTAATTATACTTTCGGGTTTAAAGATTAAATGTTCTTAATAGATAAAAGGATAAAACAAAAAGTGCCAGAAGGAGATTAGCTCCTTCCAGCACTTAAAGAATTATTTATTTACAGATAAACTTAACTGTACGGAGGGTCTTACCGTCCTTCTTGACATTCACAACGTAAACGCCCTGAGCACCAAGATGGAGACGTACAGACTCTGCACCATTGACAGAAACAGCCTTACTTGCTACCATCTGACCATTGGTAGAGAATACCTGAACGAGGTAGTTACCTGGTGTCTCAACGTCGAAGAGGACATCACGATCGATAGCGTAAACCTTCATGTCAGCAGTCTCAGTGCCGTTGATACCTGTTGGATCAGCCTTCACCTTGATTACCTGGAAGATACGAGTGTCAGAACCATGTGCGTTCTTCAATGTCAATGTAACCTCATAGTCACCTGCCTTAGCATACTTCAACTTAGCCGTACCAGCCATATCAGTACCATCCTGTGAAACGATAGTAGCCTTCTTAGCTGTCCACTCTGCTGTTGTCTTCACCTGATAGTTACCAGAAACGAATGCGCTACCTGCATCGTAAGTTGGAGCATCTGGAACAAGTGTTGTAACGCCTTCGCCTTCACCAGCCTTCAATTCACCGTGAGCCAACTTAGCAGTACCCACCTTGCTTGCGAAGTAGTGGTTAGCATCAGCGTCAGCCTCGAAGTCCCAATAAGCCTTCAAACCAGCCTCATTAGCATCGGTAGACATCATTGTGTGAGCAGCCTCTGCTGCTGTGAGCGCCTTGTTGAAGAACTTAACATCGTCAACAGTACCATTAATAGCAGCTGCTCCGGCACGACCAAGACTGATACCGAGGACATTATTATCCCACCAAGCATTGTTAGCGAAGCCATTAGGGTTAAGACCAGCACCACTCTGACCATCATACTCCCAGTTATGAGCCTTAGCAGCCTTACCATTGATATAAACCATCGGTTTGGTTGTAGTACCATTACCCTCCATAGCTAATACAAAGTGTGTCCAAGTACCTGGAACGAAGTCAACCTTCCAACGCTGCTTGTACTCCTTAGCACCACCAGCATTCTTCTCACGGAGTGTCACTTCATAAACACCTGTGTTAGGATCGTATGTAGTCCACATTGTACCCCAGTTGTTCTGTGGCCAACCTGTACCTGGGTCACGCATATCTACAATCTGAGTACCACCAGTGAAGCCATTGAACTTAACCCAGAATGCGAGTGACCATGCCATATTGTTCTTGCTTGTACTGTTGAAGCCAAGCTCAGAAACTTTAACGCCTACTGGCTTCTCGAGTGTCTTGATACCTCTTGAACCAGAACCATCAGCCTTCTTACCCTCATACTTCATTGTTACCTCGCTGTTAGCAACAACCTCGATAGAAGTCTCGCTGTTGTTAGCTGTGAGCTTGTTGATATGAGGAACAGCACCTACTGCATCAGAAGTAATCTGAATGTAGTTAGCATATCTTACTTCCTTATTAACGCGTGCACCATTCTCATTAACTGCACCTGTAAGAACGAGATCGTAGAAGCCTGTCTGGCTCAAACCATTCTCAACCTTGATTTCATTAGTATTGTTGCTGGTTGCAACAGTTGTACCATTGTGCTCAATCTTCCAGTTACCTGCCTCGTGACGTGGGTCAACATAAGCGATAGTGAAAGCTTCGTTTGGCTTGATAACAGACTTATCTGCCTTGATTTCGTCGCTATATTCGTAGCTATTAAAGATTTCGTGATCCTCGCCCCAAGCGATAGCACTCTCCTTCTTCATATCGAGAGATACTGCAGATACACCAAACTTCACCTTGCCCTGACCCTTAAGGTCTACAGGAACAGAATAGAACATACCTGCCCATGAGGTGGTTACACCCATGAGGATTGGGTCCTTACCCTCCTGCTTAGCCCAGAGCTTGAAGAGAGAAGTCTTCACGTCTGTGTTGTAGCAAGGCTCGCCCTGACCCTTAGTGTTAGGCATGTTGAAGATAATCTTAGCGTCAACACCATTCTTTGCAGCGTGCAACAAGGTTGTCTTTACATCGATTGGCTGTGCAGGAGCATCGAATGTGCCACGAACGATTGAGAACTCACCGAGGTAGAGATTCAAGTCGGCAGCATTCTCCATCTTGAGCGCAACGAGTGCAAGTGTCTTACCGTTCAAGTCGCCACCAACAGTGATAGTCTTCTCAACCCACTTATCCTCATCAGCCTCATCAGTAGAAGCGAGTACTGGATAAGCCTTCTCAGTGTTTACAGCATCCTCTGTTGTGAATACCAAAGAAGCATCAGCCTTACCACCCTTAACCTTATAACGGAAGGTGATAACGTCGCCTGTCTTCAAAGCATACTTTGTCTTGAAGAGGTGGAGATACTCCTTAGAAGTAGAACCATGTACACGAACAGTAGAACCACCCATGTAAGCATCGTCCCATACGAACTCTGCATCAAGACCAGTTGCAGGAACATCAGCTGCAGTACGACCGAGCAACTTGCTTGCAAACCACCAACGCCATGTTGGCAAGTAATCCTGTACACCTACGTTAGCCCAAGGACGATCGTTCTTACGTACACCACCATAGTTGAAGAACTTACCATTACCGAGGTTGAAGTAAGTAATCAATGGCTCCTGTGTCAAGTCCCAAGACATAGAACTACGTGCGGTCATCATCGCTGACATACCCGCGAAGTCTGTATTATCAGCATTGTAGTTCAAGCTGTTATTGATTTGGAGAGAGTTAACCGGGTTACGTGAACCACTTGAGAACCAACGCTCTGTACGCAACATATAAGTGCGCTGCTGTGTCTCTGGGTCACTACCCTTCTCACCACGGCTCTCAAAGAACATGTTCTGTGAGTGAGCACCCCAAAGACCGATAGAGATTGGGAAGTCCTTCAACAATGTCCAACGTGAACCAGAACGTGGCTCACCACCCTGCATATTAACACCAGCATAGAGATCCAATGGACTACGTTCAATTTCCGCAGCCTTATCTACTGAACCCTGCAACAACCAATCTGAGTTCCAGTTGTAGTTGAAGAAAAGGTTAGCAGCCTCGCTGCCCTTTGCACCAAAGATACTCTTATTGTCATCGTTCAAACCATTGTCAAATGCAATACGTCCCTTGTCGTTGGTACCATCATACCATACATTCTCAAAAATAGGGTTATAAGGTTTGATTGCTTTATTGAGATTTACGTGGAAATCTCTTAGCTTTCTTGTTACACGCCCTGCAGTATAATACTCAGAGTACTCAGAGTTATAGCCGAGACCATCGTAACCGAAGTACTTCATATAGTCAGCTGCCTTCTGAACATTTGTTTCAGCAAGTGTTTGCAAGGCTGTTTTCCAGTCAGACTGAATGCCACCGTATGGAATACCAGCAACTGAAGAAACAGCTACACCATTCTTATGTGCTGCGTCCAACAACGCTGCAGGAATACGACCTAAACCACAGTTCCAGTCACCCCAGTGTGTAACGTATGGCCACATTGAGAACACCTCAGAGTCGAAGACGCCATCAGGGAGAGCGTTCTTACTTGGCACGTTCCATGGCAACCAAGCAATGAGCTTCTTGTCGTTTGTCTCTGTAAGGTCTGTACGAACCTGTGTGTCCGTATAACGGAAACGCTGCTTTGGTTTTACACGAGAGATGAAGAAATTATCATCGTCATTGATTTTAGGGTTCGACTTTGACCAGCTCTGCAGTTTACCTGGGAACTGCTGAGACTCAAAGCCCCACTGAATGTAGTTGCTCTTAAGTTCCTGTGCCATCAAGGTTGATGGAATTAGGCAGCAACCAAAAAGAAGTAAATTAATTCTTCTCATAATTGATTTGGGTTTTAATGTTATTGAATAATTATAAATCTTATTACCGTTTAGATCTGCCTCCACTCGTTAGGAGAACAGACGTTGTCCGAGAACTGCATCCTTCGTTGGTACCGCTTAGTAGACTTTACCTGTCTTTCGATAGCTTTATAGGTGTCAACTGTGCCTCACGTCTCTCATTTCCAATCGTCGTATTCATGCTTAGCACATCGTGTGCGAAGGCTTAACACCACTTGTGCGGATGCTCCGCACCATTAAAAAAGATGCTAAAGGAACATTCCGCTGTTCATAAGACGAGGGTTGCACTACCCTAACAAAAGCCACGTTTTATCGGACATTTTTATTATCAGAAAGCTTACCTACCAAACAAAACAAGGCTACCCGACTCGATAGAATCAAGTCAGATAACCTCATTTTATATCACCTATTACTTAATCGTAATCTTTTGTGTACGGATAACATTGTTGTTCTGCATCTTAACGAGGTAAACACCTGCTGGCAACTCATTTGTATTGAAAGACTTTGGATTAACCAAGCTCTTTACAGTCTGACCGTCAGTAGAGAATACCCATGCACGTTCAACATTCTCGAATACTACCTTACCGCCAACAACAGTGAGCTGTGAAGCACCACCTACGTTAGCAGAGATGATGTTAGTAGAACCACCCTCGAGCAACTCTGGCTCGTCAGCAACACCCTTATCATGGGTGTCAGCCTTAGCACCACGAGCAGCATTAGAACCAGTGATAGTCACCTTGAAGTCGATAGCGAAGCCCTTATTGAACTTACCTGTTGGTGTCAAACCGCCCTGGAACCATGCGTCACAGAAGACAAGGCGGAGACGGCTCTGACCTGGCTTAGCATCTTCAGGAACCTTGAAGGTGTACTCATTCAACTGCTGTACCTGTGCAGGAACGCCCTTGCGAACCTGACCAAAGAATACAACACACTCTCCCTCGTTAGGATTCTCAGAGAGATTCTCTGGGTTGAACTGCTTGTCGCCATTGAAATCCATCCAAGCCTTACCCATACAATAGCGGAGGTCGTCATTGCTCTGGTCCTTGATCTGAGTTGCCTCATAGCCCTTAATCTTCACTTTCACTGTCGCACCCTGTGCTACCTCGAGCTCTTGACTCGTAGCATCCACATAGTTCGTCTCGTTTCCTGCAGGACCGTTAGCAGTATAGTCGATATTCTTTGTACCGCCCTCTGTCTGGAACTTCTGGACATAACGAATCTTACGAGCTGTTTCTGCACCAGCAGCAGCATTGTCGAGTTCAACTGTTCCGTAGCCCTCTTCCTGTGCCTCTGGGAGTTCAGACTGCTGAGCACGTGGCACAGCAATCCACAGTGTCTTTGAGTAGGTCTTAAGGTCAGTACTTACTGAGCGAACACCGATGAAAGGTTTGTCGTCAACACTTGTGAACTGGATGTTAGGAACGAGTGTAGCCCACTGTGATGTACGACCTACCTCAGACACCTTACCATTCTCACCGTTCTTATAGAGAATCTCGAAGTGGTCGATATTTGCCTCATCGTTATAAACGGTTGGGTTCTGACCTGGGTCCTTATCAATTCCCCATACCGCCTTAACAGAAAGAGAGTTCTTTGTTTCCTCCTTCACCTGAACGGTCAAATCCTTCACGTTGGCTGGTGTTGCTGTCACGTCGTCATTGAGTTCGAGCTTACCAACGAGTACATTATAGTCAGCATCTGAATCCTTCACACGCAGACCGATACGCTCAATCTTCTGACCAGCAGTAATATCATTCAACTCAACCTTCTTCTCTGTCCAGTTTGCGTTCTCGGTGTTACCCAAAGCATAAGCCTTCCAAGCACCATTCACACGTACGATGAGAGAAAGTTTTGAGTCGTTATTGCCTTCTTTGCCAGTCTTGATAGCTACCTTAGCAACTACCTTACCCTTAGAAGGAGTGAGATTAGTCTTGAAGAGAACAACGTCTGTAGCAGTTGCATTGTTGACACCCTTCAAGCGAAGTGCTGCACCACCCGTGTAAGCATCCTCATTGGTGAATGAAGGCTGTACGTCAGTGCTGGCTACTTCAGTCTCTGGCTTAACAACCATCCAACGATAAGTAGGCACGACATCTTGGCTACTCATGTTATACCATGAGCCTGCAGTCTTTTTACCCTTATAGTTATAGCGTTCACCATTACCAGTGTTGAAGTGGGTAGCGAAAGGAAGGTTGCCTGAGATAGCTGTGCGCTCTGGAATCCATGAAGCAAGACCAGCGAAGCTTGCCAATGGAGGATTACCTCCCTGTGCCTCAACCTCATTACCATAGTTCTTAATCTCTGGACGTGACAATGGGTTACGGTTACCACCAGAGAAAGCACGCTCAAGATACTCCTGATAGTTAGACATACGAGACATAGCGTCGCCACCAGTGTTATAACTCCAGAAACGACTTTCTGCATGCTCACCCCACAGACAAATACCACAACGCTTAGCCTCTTCGTTCTTATTGAGGTTATTCCAACGTCTGTTCATGCTTACAATCCATACACCAGCGTATAGACCATCAGCTGAGCCCATTGTGCGTTCTGCTTCTTTTACAGAACTATCCATGTACCAACTAAAGTCGCTATTAGCATAGTTCAACATCACCTCACAGATACGATTGTCCTTGTCTTGACCCCACATATATCTTGAGTTATATGATGTCAGACTTGAACTCGTTGTATAATACATAATCTTGAAGTCGTTGAATCCTTCTTCCTTCGCAATCTTATAGAGTTCCTTATGGAAAGCTACATTATCGTCATCTTGGTATTTTGTTGTATTCTCCCAGTTATAGTTGATACCATCGAAACCAAGGAATCGCATGCAGTTGATGATAGGACGAGTATAACGGAAGCTACCATCGCTATTACGAGTCATGATAAAGCTTGCCCAACTGTTAGCAGCTCCACCCGTTGTATGATCGAAGAACTTAATACCAGCGAAGATGCTTGTACCATTGCGGTGAGCAGCATCAGCCCATGAACCTGGTGCTTGGAAAAGTCCGTAGTTCCAGGCACCAAACAGGTTGGTATAGTTCCACATTGAGAAGTTATCGTTAGCAAATGTCTTTGAAGGATAGCCACCGAGGTTCTTTCCAGCACCTCCAGGGATATTCATAAAGAGGTTACGATTCTCGTAAGTATCTTGGAGAAGACGGTCAGCACGTGACTCAATAGCACGCTTTCTGACGTGTGAGCGGATAAACTCTACCTCGTCTTTGATGCCCCATGCAGTAAGGTCGGCATCAGTAGGATATTTCTTGCCGTTATCAAGGAGTTGTGCAAAATGCTCAAGAAGGGTCTGGTCGCCCAACTTTGACAGGTCGAACACCTGTGTTGAAGCTGTTGAAGAATATGTTTGTGCAGTCACACCGACAGGAGCCATAGCCATCATAGCTGCGATGATCCATGCACTAAGAGTAGATTTTTTATTCATATGATTTAGGTTTTGTAATTAGTACTTGATAGATTTATATCCCAGTAGAGTGACGTTTATACCACCCTACTGGGCTATTGCATTAATTCAGAGTTTCATTTAGAAGTTTGAAGTGGTCTTATCCCAGAAGAGACGAGTTGCCATCTTGTCTGGACCGCCCAATGCTGGGATACCTGTGTTGTCAACATCCTGCTTTGTTGCGATGTCGCTTGTGCCAGGGAATGGCAGACGACGCATGATATCACCAGGAACTAAACTACCATCAGCCTCATCGATGTTCAATACTGGCAACATACGTGGGAAGCCTGTACGACGGAGGTCAACCCATGCCTCGAAGCCATTAGGATAAGTAGCGAGGTACTTCTGAGTGATAATCTTCTCGAGTTTTGTCTCTTGTGAGTCGCTGTCGTTCCACTTTACACCAACATGGATTGGTGAAGCAGCGTCTGGTGTGTCACCAGTTGGATCCTTATAAACATAAGCTACTGGGTTCTCCTGTGCCATGTAGGTGTCAATCCAAGAGTCATACCAGTTTACATTCTGCTGTCCGTTAGGACTCTCACCGTCCATAGACTTCATCTCAGGATCCTCACAGTTTCCATGACGAATACCCTCCTCATAGAAGTGCTGAGCCGAACCGCCCATGTTCCAACCACGGAGTGCACCCTCTGCACGGAGGAAACAAACCTCAGCATACTTCATCAAATAAAGTGGTGCAGAGTTGAAGTACTGCTCGTTCAGCTTACTGAATGCGATGTACTGGTTCTCATCATATCCCTGACCTTCACCTGGATGTGTACCGGTACGGATACCACAGATACGGCTGTCAGCAGGTGTTGTCTCGCCTGTCTTATTGTTCTTAATAACGTTATCATTCTTCTTAAAGAGATATTTCAACCAAGGGTGATTGAAGGTCTTCAATGTGATTTCCATTGTTGCACTCATACGAGCATCACCCCAACTCTCAACGCCTGGCAATGGATTACTAAAGCCCATCACACCTGGACGGATTGAAACGCTCTGTGCCTCATTCTCAATAACGCCATCAGCAACAGCCTCTTCAGCCAATTTCTGTGCACGAACAGGGTCGCTCTTTACCATGTGCATAGCGATACGCAACTTCAATGAGTTGGCATAACGTGCCCATGCCTTCAACGTTCCGTCAGCAGCACCACCATCGGTCATGACAACGAAACGATCAACAAACGCACTCTTAATCTTCTGCTTGTAGGCAGCTGGCTTCTGATCGAAGTAGTGGAAACAAGCAATGGCAGTGTCGAGGTTGGCAACAGCATCGTTGTAGACATCCTCTACCTTGTTATAAGTATAAGGACCTACCTGCAAGTTAGTCTTCAACTCACGGTAAGGCATTGGACCATAAACGTCAGCTACCTCAACAGCCTGCTGGTTGAAGAGGGTCAAATAAGCTGCCTTCAACTCTGGAACAGCATTTACCTTCTCATTATTCAAGATAGGTACAAGTGAGGTTTTCATCTCTGTGAATGAACCCCATGCACCACCATAGCACTTCTGGTCGATAGCATATGACGATGCCAAACGAATCTTTGAATACTGGAAGAAAGTATGAGGAATAACCGTGTACTCAGCATAGTTGTCAACACCGAGAGAATACTGATACTGATAAGCATGTGCACCAGGGTTCTCACCGTTCTTACCACCACGCATAGAGAACTGTCCACCAACACCAGCATCGAGCAAGTCTTGCATTGCATTGAGTGCCTCATCTGCTGCTGCAGCGTCTGTAGCCTGACGGAAAGGAATCTTATCCACGTCACCACGGCTTGTCACCTTCTCAACATTCTTGGTTGTTGAGTTGAACTCATCACCAGGGTTGTCATAGTCAAGACATGACTGTAGACCCAGTGTTGGCAATGCCATCGCCATGAGTACAATTATATGTTTACTTTTCATTGTTGTTTATCTTTTGAATATTATTGTATTGTTTAAGCTTATTCGGAGCTAAAGATGTGTAGTAACGGTTTTGTTACGTGGGGAGCAAGACGTCAAACATTATATTTGTTTCTCACTCCCTTTCACGCTCTTCACTCCTTTCTCACTCCTTTTCTCTTAGAAGTTAGCCTTCAATGAGAAACCGAATGAACGTGAAGATGGCATGTTGAAGCTCTCAAATGCGCCGAGACCATTCTGTGTAGACAGAGATACGTCTGGGTCTGTTGGTGCATCCTTATAGATGAAGAACAGGTTACGAGCGATGAATGAGAGGGTCAAGTTGCGGTTCTGACCGAAGAGGTCACGGAAGGTGTAACCCAATGAAAGCTCACGAAGACGGAAGTTTGTTCCGTTGTAGAGATAGGTTGATGGGTTGCTTGATGCGCCCAATGCTTGATAATATGACTGGATAGGAACGATGCGACCGCTACCATCATTGAGTTCCATACCTGGTACGTTACCATAGTTGGTTGCAACGATGTTATTACGCTCAGCGCTGAGACGAGCTGCCTCTGTACGCTCTGAAGCACCGATATAGTCAAGATATGACTCTGTCAATGAGAGTACCTTACCACCGATACGACCGTTGATGAGGAATGAAAGCTGGAACTCCTTATAGTTAAAGGTATTGGTCCAACCCATCTGCCACTTAGAGTTCATGTTACCGAGGAAGCGGTCGTTTGAACCTGTCTTGTCGAATGTAGGCTCACCCTTAGCTGTCAATACGATATGACCATTTGCATCGCGCATGAAGTCGCCTGCATAGATGTCACCAATAGCACCACCCTTCTGGTAGATTACCTTTGCCTCACCTACAGTCTGCTGATACTTACGTGATGTTCCGTCCTTATCATAACCTGTCTCAAGAATCTTGTTGTCGTTGTATGAGAGGTTATAAGAGGTACGCCAACGGAGGTCCTTACCGAACTTGAAATCGTAGCCAACAGTTGTCTCGAAACCAGTGTTACGTACCTTTGCAGAGTTCAGTAACTCGGTGTTACCACCCAATGAGCCAAGCTCCATGTAGAGGTGACGAACGATAGTGTTATAGAAGGTGAAGTCGAAGCTCAAACGGTTGTTCAAGAACAATGACTCGATACCTGTCTCGAATGAACCTGTCTCCTCTGGTACTGGTGAGAAGTCGAGCAACTTGTTACCTGACAATGCACCTGTCTGGAGGTTACGGCTCATCGCACCGTATGCCTTATTTGGGATAGAGTTACCTACTGATGAGTAAGAAACACGATATTTCAAGAAGTTAAACCAGTCTGGCAACTTCACCAACTGACTTACGATAGCATTGGCACCAACACCGAAGTAACCGTAGTTATCGGTATCAATCTTACCCAGCTGCTTGAAGTAACGGAATGGACGATACCAGTCGCGACGATAAGAAGCATCGAAGTAAACGGTCTCTTTCCAACCTAACTGTGCTGTGAAGAGGTATGAGCGGTCCCAGTTTGAACTCTTTGAAGTGCTTGTTACGCCATAGCCACCTGCGCTGGTCTCGAAGTAGTTAACCATTGTTGGGAGCTTACGCATAAGACGGTCGTAGTAAGTTGCAACGGCGTCTGTACCCTTTGACTCACCCTTGATAGTATGACCTACATAACCTGCTGTTGCTGATACTGAGTAGTCACCAAAGGTCTTGTTATATGACAAGAGGTAGTCGGTATAGAACTCTGTTGTCTTCTCGTCTGAATCCCAAAGACGACCGTAGTCTTCCATAGATGCAGGGAGGAAGGTGGTAGCAAAGCGAGTTGCATGATTCTTGAAACGAATCTGGCTGTAGTTGACACGTGCTTGGAAAGTCAAACCATCATAGATGTCAACATTGGCTTGCAAGGTACCAAAGAGGCGGCTCTCCTTCTGCTGACTGTTACCCGAATTGATCAACCAATATGGGTTGTTGTTAGGATGAGAGAGGTATGCCCACTCCTGCTGTGGACCAGTCAGAGTTGTGCGCTGACCAGCTGCCCAAGCAAAGCTTGAACCATTGAGCTTGTAATATGAACCTGGATTTGACAACCACTTACCTTCAGCATTCATGTAATGGTCACGATAGTAATCCATATCAATGTTCTGAGGTGCGGTGTAGAGATGGTAGAGAGGGTTACCTACCGTACCACCACCAGGACGATTCTTTGTCTTTGACTCTGTATAGTTCATCGATGCATCAATATGCAAACGCTTGAAGAAGTTATAAGTCTGACGGAAGCTGATAGAGTTACGGTTGTATGAGTTGTTACGCATCATACCTGTTGCATGGCTGTTTGCCACTGACACGTAGGTACGTGCGATCTCTGTACCACCAGAAAGTGAGATTGAGTTATTTGTTGTGACACCCGTACGGAAGAAGTTGTCTACATCGTTACCTGCACGATTGCGGAGATAAACATTATGACGACGTGCCATGATTGGATTGCCACTTGCGTCTGTACCAATCTGCTCCTCTGGATAACCTACCCAACGCTCGTCTAATGGAGTGCGTACTACGAGGTCGTTGTCTGCACGGTCTGCGAGCTTACCGCCCCAGTTGTTCAATGACAATGCACCTGTTGCCTGGTCATAGGCTGCACCATAAGTCTTCTGAATCTTTGGTGTCAACAATGGAGAATCGAAAGTGATGTTTGAGGTTACGTTAATATCAACCTTACCCTCACGACCACGCTTGGTGGTAATCATCACAACACCATTGGCAGCACGTGAACCGTAAAGCGCAGCAGCGTTAGCACCCTTGAGGACATTGATTGACTCGATATCGTCTGGGTTGATCA
>ERZ773007.246-NODE-246-length-27430-cov-10.620785_pt1 | contig 27430 bp, 17 predicted proteins | sample MGYA00580665_ERZ773007 | MGnify/ENA primary metagenome ERZ773007 (study PRJEB29015, sample SAMEA2738122) | human oral metagenome | biome: human oral; feature: human-associated habitat; material: saliva | place: China | collected 2167 ... | reverse complement strand
GGAGGGCTGTATTATCTTACTTCTCTTGATAGAGATAACGCTTAATACTCTTCTTTGGAGTCTTCGCAAACTCTTCATCACGCAACTCTATTGCCGAGAGATGGCAGAAAGATGGCAACATATTGTTCAGTTCCAGACGGTTCTGCTCCATAATCTCTTGCAAATCTGACTGTGAGAAACCCATCTCTTTTGCCTCATCAAAATCAGGATAAACCAAACCAACAATCTTATCACCACGCTGAACAACAATACACTCACTCACCATAGACATAGAGTTTAGCTTGTCTTCAATCTCCTCTGGATAGACATTCTGACCGTTAGAGCCTAAAAGCATATTCTTTATACGTCCACGAATAAAGAGATGACCATCAGCACTCATCGTTCCAAGGTCGCCCGTATGATACCAGCCATCCTTATCAAGAACCTCTTTCGTAGCCTCTTCATTCTTGTAATAACCAAGCATCACATTCTCACCCCTGGTAATAACTTCGCCTGGAATATTTGCAGGGTCAGGACTAACAATCTTTACTTCCATGTTCACAGCAGGTGTACCGCAAGAGCCTGGAACAAAGTCTTTATAGTCGCTAAAAGTTACCAACGGACCACACTCTGTTGCTCCATACACACTTGTTATAGGGAAATCGATACTTACCAAGAAGTCTTCAATCTCCTTATTAAGCGCTGCTCCACCTGTAACTACCTCATACGCATTTCCTCCAAAGGTCTCCATCACAATCGAACAGATTCGTTCCTTCACCTTCTTACTAACAACAGGCATCTTCAGCAACATACGAGTTGCCGTACTCTGTACCTTTGGAAAAACATTCTTACGGATAATCTTCTCTACTACCATAGGCACAGCCATAATAATGGCAGGATGAATATCTCTACAAGCTTGGGCAATCAATGAAGGACTCGGAAGACGTGTGAGGAAATAAAGATGACTACCAAAACAAAACTGGCAGATAAACTCACAAATCATACCATACATATGTGCCATTGGCAACATGCAAAGAACTTTACTGTCTGGCTTGATATGTGGCTTAATATCGGCTATAGCCCATGCGAGATTACTGCGCACAGAACGATAACTAAGCATCACACCCTTTGAAAAACCAGTCGTTCCACTTGTATAATTAATCAATGCAAGGTCGTCAGCGTCATCCTTGAAATAGCTTACATCCTCCGCACGGAAGAACTTTGGATACTTCTTTCCAAAGAGCGCATTCAAGTTTTCACGAGCATTTGTCAATGATTCTGAACGAGAAAGAATCAATGAGAAGTCTGGTAAATATATTATACCTTCCAACTGAGGCATCTGTTCTCCATCGATAGTTGTTGCCACAACATCACCAACAAAGAGAAGTTTTGATTCTGAGTGATTAACAATATTGTAAATCTGCTCAGGCTTAAACTCATTCTGAACAGGTACTGCTACAGCTCCATAAGAAAGCGTTGCAAAGAAAGCAACTGCCCATGACGAAGAGTTTCTTCCACAAAGAGCAACCTTATCACCCTTCTTCAAACCGCTATTCTCAAAAAGAATATGTAATTTCTCTATTTTGCGAGCCACATCATGGTATTGAAGTGTAGCGCCAAGATAATCCGTCAGAGCATCTTTATCCCAGTTATCCTTGATACTCTTTTCTATACACGCGTTGAAACTTTTAATAGAATCCATTGCACAAAAGTATGATTTACGTGCAAAGTTAAATAAATTCCTGCACATTCACAAAAACTTTGTGCAAGAAAAATATGCCAAGTTAAACAAAAAGAGGAGAAATATTCCTTTTTTATCTTCGAAAAAAAGAATTCAAAGTTGATTTTAGTTTTTCATCTTTTTATACTTATTTTCTTATTTGAAAAGCACTCTAAACAATTGAAATATATTTACATAATACGCTGTAAATCATCCATAAAAGCCATATATCAGGACTATTTATCGCGCCTTTGCAACTAACACGATATCAACAGGTTACAAAGTCACTTTACAAAAGGTGCCTAATTGGACTTCAAAAGGGCGTTAGTTAGACTTCAAAAGGGCACCTTTTGCAAGTCAATTAGGCGTCTTTTAGGAGCCAAAAGAGCATGTTTTTAAAAATAAGGATATGAAAAATTACAACAAAACCGACTTTTATCATCCTTCAATAGGCTAACAATCGGAGTAGAAACATCAACGAACAAGAAACAAAAAGAGACTATATCAAAAATGTAGAAACACACGATTCGTGTATCTGTCAGTAGCACTTTATTTGGAAGCATAAGTTTGCTTTCCCAATAAAAGCTCTGACTACATTTTTGAAATAGTCTCTTTCTATTTTCTTAAAACCAATTACACCTTATTATATATAGGTGCGGCAGAGGACAAGATTATTCCTCAGCAGGCTTCATGTTTGTATAAACATTCTGCACGTCGTCGAAGTCTTCCAAACGCTCAACCATCTTGTCGATAGTCTCACGCTCTTCAGGAGTTACGTCCTTCAAGTCGTTAGGAATACGAGTGAACTCAGCAGAAGTAATCTCGAAGCCATTGTCCTCCAAGTGTTTCTGAATCTCACCGAAGCTTGTTGGCTCACCATAGATTGTGATTTCGTTCTCTTCCTCATCCTCATCGAATTCGTCCTCAACACCATAGTCAATCAAGTCGAGAATCAACTCTTCCATATCCAAGCCGTCCTTCTTCTTAAAAGTGAAGACAGCCTTATGGTCAAAAAGGAAGCTGAGAGAACCCTGTGTACCAAGATTACCATTGAACTTGTTGAAGATTGAACGAACATCACCTACAGTACGTGTAGTGTTATCGGTCAATGTCTCAACGAACACAGCAATTCCGTGAGGACCATAACCCTCGTATGTTACCTCTTTGTAATCGCTGGTGTCTTTACCCATTGCGTTCTTAATAGCGCGCTGGATATTATCCTTCGGCATGTTCTCACGCTTACATGTTGCTATAATCGCACGAAGGCGTGGGTTGTTCTCAGGCTCAGGACCACCTGCCTTAACAGCAATAGCGATCTCTTTACCTAACTTTGTGAACGTACGGGCCATGTGACCCCATCTCTTGAGCTTACTTGCTTTGCGATATTCAAATGCTCTACCCATTGGAATTGTTTGTTAACGGAGTTCTGCTCCGAGTTTATTTGTTAAATTCTTAATTAATTTCTGCATGATGGCATCAATTGCCTTGTCGTTGAGCGTCTTGCTTTCATCCTGAAGAATGAAGTTTACAGCATAACTCTTCTTACCCTCAGGAAGGTTCTTACCCTGATAAACATCGAAGAGTTCGACACGCTTCAAGAGTTTCTTGTCTGCCTGACGAGCAATCTCCTCAATCTGTGCAAACTCAACATTGTTGTCGACCAACAAGGCAAGGTCACGGCTTACAGCAGGATACTTAGATATCTCCTGGAACTGAAGTTTATTCTTGCGGATGGCCTTCATCAATCCAGCCCAATCCAACTCTGCATAATAAACCTTCTGGTCAATATTGAAACTCTTCAAAAGCTTGTGGCTAAGAATACCCATCTCAACAAGTACCTTACCGGCACGTGTCTTCAGTGCTATCGCCTTATCAAAGACGTTGTTATCAGACTTCTCGCTAACGAGCAAGCCCTGTGCAATACCGATACGACGAAGAATATTCTCTACGTATGCCTTTAGTTCATAGAATGTACTTTCCTCATCAGGATGTGCCCATGAACCTTGTACACGCTTACCTGTCACCCACAATGCCATGTGATAATCCTGACTATAAGCCTTAACAGGACTTTCCTCAGACCACTTTTCCTTATTGAACTTGTAGACATTACCTACTTCAAAGAAGCGGAGGTTCTGTGCCTTACGGTTTACATTACGTACAATGCTCTCCAAACCACCAAAGAGAAGGGTCTGACGCATCACACCCAAGTCTGCTGAAAGCGGATTCATCACCTTTACAGTCTCCTCCCAAGGATAAGCATTAAGGCCTGTCTCCTCATAGTAAGAACTCTTTGTAAGTGAGTTATTCATAATCTCTGAGAAGCCAGCACCTACTAACTGCTCACCGATGATGTTCTCACGGTGATAGTTCTTGTCAGCCTCTTCTGCAATTGTCAATGAAGACTTCAACTCTGTAGGAATCTCTACATTATTATATCCATAGATACGAAGGATGTCTTCAACAACATCACAAGGACGCTGTACATCAACACGATAAGGAGGAACGAGGAGATCGAGTCCCTCTGCATCTTCCTTCTCTACCTTCATTTCAAGGCTTTCAGCAATACGCTTAATCGTTTCATTACCGAGCTTCTTACCAATAAGACGGTCGCAATACTCGTAGTTCAAACGAACTGGGAAGCCCTCCATCTTAGTTGGATACTCGTCACGAATCTCCATACTTACCTTTCCACCTGCAAGTTCCTTACAAAGGATTGCAGCCTGTTTTAGCGCATAGATGACACCATTTGGATCAATACCACGCTCAAAACGGAAGCTGGCATCAGTTGAAAGACCATGACGACGAGCACTCTTACGAATCCATGTTGGATGGAAGTAAGCACTCTCCAATACTACATTTTTTGTCGTTTCGTAAGTTCCACTACCCTTTCCACCGAAGACACCAGCAATACACATAGGGTCTTCCTCATTGCAGATAGCAAGGTCGTGCTCACCAAGTATATGCTCTTCACCATCTAAAGTAACGAACTTCTTTCCCTCGTTCTTATCCTTAACAATGATATGATGACCCTTAACCATGTCTGCATCAAAACAGTGCATAGGCTGACCATAAGCCATCATGATATAGTTGGTAATGTCAACGATATTATTGATTGGACGCAAACCGATAATATTCAGTTTGTCTTTCAACCATTGTGGACTTTCCTTTACCTCACAATCAGTAATGCTCAAACAAGCATAACGACGGCAAGCATCAGTATTCTCAATTGTCACATCAATAGGAAGGTCATGATTGTCTACCTTAAATGCATCACAAGATGGGCGATGCAGCGAAGTCTCATAACCATTCTGTGTCAACCATGCATAGAGGTCGCGAGCTACACCATAATGACTTAACGCATCTGCACGGTTAGCAGTGATGTCTATGTCAATCAGCCAATCACTGTCTAATTGGTAATACTCTGATGCAGGCTGACCTACTGGTGCATCCTCTGGCAACACAATGATACCATCGTGAGCAGTACCAACACCAATCTCATCCTCGGCACAAATCATACCAAGACTTTCTACACCACGCAGCTTACTTCTCTTGATAGTAAACTCATTGTCGCCATCATAGAGTACACAACCTAAGTCAGCAACGATTACCTTCTGTCCTGCTGCAACATTCGGTGCGCCACATACAATCTGCTGTGGTTCTCCCTTGCCAAGGTCAACGGTTGTTACGTGAAGGTGATTAGAGTTTGGATGTGCCTCGCAAGTAAGCACCTTACCAACATATAAACCCTTTAATCCACCACGTATCGTCTCAACCTCGTCCAGTGAGCCTACCTCCAAACCTATGGAAGTGAGCGCAACTGCAATCTCTTCTGGACTAAGATTGAAATCAACGTATTCCTTTAGCCATTTGTATGAAATCTTCATTATATAGTTATATTGTTTGTTCTGAAAATACATGCAAATTTACGAAAAAACTCAGATATAGCAAAGGGATAAAAGAAAAAAGCCGTTGCATATAGAGAAAGTCACTCTTTCAACAATCGTAACAAAGAAAAAGTAGACTATTTTCTACGCACATAAAGCTATCTTCCAAAGTCGTTATCACATAGCTTTAATCCATGAAAACACCAGCTTTATAGCATATAAGACATACATTTAAGTTATAGGAACAGGGTTGTAATACTTGCAGATTTCAAGATAATGCCTTACCTTTGCCAACATAGAAACAATTAAGCTTAAAAAACAAAGGAAATAAAATGAGACTTACAGGACGCAGAGAAAGTAATAATGTAGAAGACCGTCGTGGCATGGGTACTGGCGCTAAAGCTGGTATTGGTGGCATCGGAGGTATCATTGTCATTGCACTTATCACCTTTTTAAGCGGTGGAAACATGGGAGACGTGGTCAACAACATCGTTCAACAGCAGATGCAAGGACAAACTGAGATACAAACTGGTGGAGAACAACATCAATTTACAGAGGAAGAAGAGAAACTTGCTGACTTCTCAAAACAGATTCTTGCAGGTACAGAAGACGTGTGGACGGAGCAGTTTCAGTTGCACGGCATGAGATACCAATACCCTACGCTTGTTCTCTTCACAGGTGCTGTACAAACTGCTTGTGGCAATGGCTCTGCTGCTATGGGTCCATTCTACTGCTCTGCTGACCAACGTCTTTACCTCGACTTGAGTTTCTTTAGCGGTATGCGTAAGGACTTAGGAATACAAGCAAAGGGCGACCTTGACTTTGCTTATGCCTACGTGATTGCGCATGAAGTGGGTCATCATGTGGAATATCTCCGTGGAATCCTTGGCAAATGTCATGCAAAGATGGCAAGTGTTAGTAAGGAAGAAGCGAACAAACTGAGCGTGAAATTAGAACTTCTTGCCGATTATTATGCTGGTTGTTGGGCACATTATGACAATGAAAAATATCAAAGTCTTACTGATGGTGATATCGAAGAGGCGATTGATTGTGCCGAGAAAATCGGCGATAACTATCTTCAGAAGAAAGCTCGTGGCTATGCACTTCCTGAAACTTTCACCCATGGTACATCCGAACAGCGTATGTACTGGCTAAAGAAAGGTATCGAAACTGGTGATTGGAATACAACAACCTTTGCTCCAGGAGATTTAGACTAAAGAAATAAAAACACCTTGTCGTTATCTAAAAGTATATTTATAACATGGTAAGTTACTCTTGCCAGCTACCCCCATAGAATACTTTTAGGAACAAAGTGACCATAGATTACAATTTATCATCATGATAAAAAAGAATTATTTTCATGAAAAGAAATATTTTTGTTCACGTAAATAAATATTTCTTTTCATGAAAATAATTCGATTTAGAATAGTTTATAGAAGTAGAAAAAGGTACTGCGAGAAATCTAATACTTTCTCTATCAAGCTATAAACAAAGCCTATTGACCTGCTTACTAACAGAAGCAAACGACTTTATAATTGCTGGATATAAGCCGAAACCATTTCAGCACAGCGCTCTCCATCAATGCCCGCACTAACGATTCCACCAGCATAACCAGCACCTTCTGCACAAGGGAAAAGACCCTCAAGGCGGATATGCATGAGGCGTTCTCTATCACGGAGGATACGAACAGGAGAACTTGTACGAGTCTCGGAAGCAATCATGACAGCTTCATTCGTAAGGAAGCCATGCGCTTGTTTACCAAAGGTTCTGAATGCTTCTTGGAGTCGTTTTGTGATAAATGATGGCATCCAGAAATGAAGTGGACTGGAAATAAGTCCTGGTGCATAGCTCGATTTAGGAAGATCATACGACAGACGATTGTTCACGAAGTCTGCCATACGCTGTGCAGGAGCAGTCTGTTTGCGGTTTCCCTGCTGCCATGTGTCTCGCTCTAACTGTTCCTGATAACGCAAGATACGCAAAACATCATCGCCTTCAACATCCTCTGGATTCAATTGAACAACCATACCCGAGTTAGACCATTGCGTTCCACGATTGGCAGGACTCATACCATTGGTTACAGTTTGTTCTGGACCAGTTGCTGAAGGAATCACAAAACCACCGGGACACATACAGAAAGAATAGACACCACGACCCTGTGCTTGTGTCACAAAAGAGTACTCTGCCGTAGGAAGATACTTTCCTTTTCCATTCTTATTATGGTATTGTATCTGGTCTATCAAGTGAGAAGGATGCTCTAAACGTACACCAACAGCGATTCCTTTTGCTTCCATCTCAATCCCAGCCTCTGCAAGATAACGATAGACATCACGTGCAGAATGACCCGTAGCAAGAATGACTGGACCATGAAACTCACGCTTCACACTCACGGCTCCACTGTTATCAACAGCCTCAACACCAACAACTTTATCACCATCGAGTATCAAAGAGGTCATCTTTGTTTGGAAATGAACTTCACCGCCACACTCAAGTATTGTGTTACGCATATTCTCTATCACACGTGGAAGTTTATCTGTACCAATATGTGGATGAGCATCTGCGAGGATAGATGGTGATGCACCATGCTGACAAAAGACATTAAGAATCTTATCAACAGGTCCACGCTTCTTACTTCTTGTATAAAGTTTTCCATCCGAATAAGCTCCAGCACCACCTTCGCCAAAGCAGTAATTTGACTCAGGATCAACCTCTTGTGTCTTTGATATTAAAGCCATATCTAACTTACGATCGCGTACATTCTTTCCTCGTTCGAGAACGATTGGGCGTAATCCCAACTCTATTAGCTTCAGAGAAGAGAACAAACCAGCAGGACCAGCACCTACCACAACAACCGAAGGGCGACTGCTTACGTCTTGGTATTCAGTCTTCACATAAGGGTCGTCTTGTGGAAATTCGTTAATATAAACACGAATTTTCAGATTAACATATATGTCACGATGGCGTGCATCAATAGAACGCTTCAATACTCGAACACGATAAATGGTGCGCTCATCCAGCCCCCTTTCTTTTGCAAGATATGCCTTCATGTTGTTTTCATTATAGGCAACTTGGGGCAAAACGCGTAACTGATATTCTTCTGTCATATATAGTATAACTTCTTCTTTTTGCCACAAATTTACTCAAATATATCGAGAAATTCGTTGGCTATTGCAATATTTCTTATTATTTTTGTGGCTAAGTTTTGCACCTCCCCCATTGTAAAGGGGATGCCAAATAATAACAAAATAAACATCAGGAATGAAAGTATTAAAGTTTGGTGGAACATCCGTAGGTTCTGTATCGAGTATTTTAAGTCTACAAAAGATTGTAGAAAAGGAGGCTAAACATCAACCAATTATTGTGGTTGTTAGTGCCTTAGGTGGTATAACAGATCAGCTCATAGCTACTTCTCAACTTGCCTTGAAGGGTGATGAAAGTTGGAAAACAGAGTTCGATTCTATCGTTGCACGACATCATAAGATGATTGATGCGATTATTACCGATCCACATGACCGTGAGATGCTATTCAACAAAGTGGATAGTCTTTTTGAGCAACTTCATTCTATTTATTACGGTGTATTCTTAATTCACGACCTCAGTCATAAGACAGAAGATACTATTGTAAGCTATGGTGAACGTCTAAGTTCAAGAATAGTAGCTACGCTTATTCGTGGAGCAAAGTGGTTTGATGCACGTGAGTTTATCAAGACTGAAGAGAAGTTAGGCAAAAGAAGTCTCGATTCAGAACTAACTAACAAACTTGTAGTAAATACTTTCTCTGACCTTCCTCGCATCTCTCTTGTACCTGGTTTTATAGCACAAGACCGTGATTCTGGTGATATTACCAATCTTGGGCGTGGTGGAAGTGATTATACGGCATCCATCCTTGCCGCATCTCTCAACGCTGAAGTCTTGGAGATATGGACGGATGTTGACGGCTTTATGACAGCTGACCCTCGCGTCATCAAGAGTGCCTATACTATTAATGAGCTTTCCTATACGGAGGCAATGGAGCTTTGTAACTTTGGTGCAAAGGTTGTCTATCCTCCAACGATATACCCTGTCTGTGTAAAAAACATCCCAATCAAGGTAAAAAACACATTCAATCCTGATGGACAGGGTACGATTATTAAAGCACACATAGAGAACAATCAAAAACCTATTAAGGGTTTATCATCTATCAAAGGTACTACGGTTATTACCGTGACTGGTCTTTCTATGGTGGGTGTTGTTGGTGTCAATCGTCGTATCTTTAGTTCTCTTGCTAACAATGGTATTAGTGTCTTCCTTGTATCACAGGCAGCCTCAGAGAACAATACCTCTATCGGCGTGAAGGATGAAGATGCTGACAATGCAGTGAAGGTACTTAATGAAGAGTTCCGTCTTGAGATAGAAGATGGACGTATGTTCCCTATGCATGCTGAAAGTGGACTTGCAACAGTGGCGGTCGTTGGTGAGAACATGAGGCGAACACCAGGTATCAGTGGTAAACTCTTTGAGGTTCTTGGTCGTTCTGGTATTAGTGTTATTGCTATTGCGCAGGGTGCATCTGAGATGAATATCTCATTTGTTGTGAAAGGCTCTGACCTAAGGAAAGCACTGAACGTACTCCATGATTCACTTTTCTTATCGGAATATAAAGTACTGAATCTCTTTATTTGCGGCATTGGTACAGTAGGTGGCAAGCTCATTGAACAGATCAAGAGCCAGTATGAAGAGTTGAAGCAAAATTCTAACTTAAAGTTGAAAGTGGTGGGAATTGCCTCATCTAAGAATGCTATTTTCAATCACGACGGCTTAAATCTTGATAATTATCGTAAAGAACTAAAGGAGAGCGAGCCTTCTAATCCAGAACATTTGCGTAATGTTATCCTAAAGATGAATATCTTTAACTCGGTATTTGTGGATTGTACTGCTTCTAAGGAAGTGGCTGCACTCTATCAGTCTTTATTGGAAAACAATATCTCTGTGATTGCTGCCAACAAGATTGCAGCATCTGGAGCATACGATGATTATTACCATTTAAAGCAGACAGCCATTCAACGTGGTGTCAAATTCCGCTTTGAAACAAACGTGGGTGCAGGTCTACCTATCATTGGTACAATCAATGACTTGCGCAATTCGGGTGACAAAATACTTAAGATTGAAGCTGTGTTGTCTGGTACACTAAACTTCATCTTTAACGAGATTGGAGCAGATGTTCCTTTCTCTGAGACTGTAAAACGCGCTAAAGAAGAAGGCTATAGTGAGCCAGATCCACGCATAGACCTTAGTGGAACAGATGTCGTTCGTAAGTTAGTTATCCTTACACGTGAGGCTGGATACAAGGTGGAACAAGAGGATGTTGAGAAGCATCTATTTGTTCCTGATGATTATTTCCAAGGTTCAGTAGAAGACTTCTGGAGGCGTCTTCCAGAACTTGATGCTAACTTTGAACAACGTCGTCAGCTATTAGCAGAGGAGGGTAAGCGTTGGCGTTTCGTTGCCACTATGGAACATGGTAAGACTAATGTTGCATTAAAAGAGGTGGATTCTAACCATCCTTTCTATAATCTTGAAGGTTCTAATAACATAGTTCTACTGACAACCGATCGTTATAAAGAATACCCTATGCAGATTCAAGGCTATGGTGCCGGTGCATCTGTTACCGCAGCAGGTGTGTTTGCAAACATTATGAGTATTGCGAACATATAATGATACTATAAATCCAAACGAGAAGGGCATACACAATGTATGCTCTTTTTTTGTGTTTCACTCGAAATATGAAGTTAATATGCCCCTTTGCTCCCCACACAGCCGATGAATCTATGGACTACGTATCCATAAATAAAACTTCCGTTTACACCATGCCTCTGTGTCATATTTACGTACATTCAATTAGTAAATGCGAATATTCTCGGCAAGAAATATATTTACAAAACATTCAAGGAAAAGGTAGAGAAATGGATAAAATATGAGTTCTTTTAATACATTTGTAAGTTGTTAGTTATCAAAATGTTACAAAGTAAGGCTTTAAAAGGTGCTTAATTGAACTTCAAAAGGGCGTTACTTGGACTTCAAAAGGGCATCTTTTGCAAGCCAATTGGGCGTTATTTACAAGCCATTTGGTGGTCTTTACAAAATCTATATGTGAAAAATACGAACAAAACAGCATCTTTTGAGGTTGGGAGTGATAAGGTTTTTCTTTTGGGTTTAGCATTTGAGAAATAACACACAGAGCATTGTTAAGTTTCTTATTGCAAACTTAGCGTTGCTTTGTGTGCCTTATTCTATAATAGCATTAGCTTATCATTCTATATTTCTAAAGAGCTTTTTTTATAAGTACAACTAAAAGCTATAATAACAGATTCCATTCAACTTTCTCTGTTTTCATGTCATTCGGCTCTTCATTCAACGTAAAACTCTGTGGCTTTTGTCCTTCTACCCTTATTTCAACGACGGTCATTACATTACGTTTTAACACTAACTGCTTACTTTCTTGTTCGACAGTTCCATCGTCTTTCGTCCATGTTACCTTCACCTCCATCGTCAATTGATATCCATCTTCACACGCTTTTGGAATGTTAGAAAAGGAGTAGACGGAACTATGATCATATGTATCACTACCCTTTGTTAAAGAGATACGCCACCCGACATAGTTAATTACCAGACTACCTTCTTCTGGTGGTGTCACCTTGAAGTGCAACCCGAACACCGACCTTTTCATATCAACGGTCAGTTCCTTTGATGTTTTTGGACTGAAATCATTGATAGTACCATAGAGTTTCACAAGGCGTGGATATTGAACAGTACGCCCCTTAGCTACAGTTGTTTCGCCTTTTGTTAGACTATTCAAGTTCTCTTCTTTTGAGAACACAAAGCTATTAGTAACTTTTGTAGCCTTATTTGCCCCATGCAAGAAAGGAGCTGAAAACTCATCTTCATTTGCAAAAAGTTCATCATCACCTTCCTCCACAATCAAACACTCTACTTTATAAAGATTGTTCACATTCATCTTTAGTGCAATCTTTGAAAAGCTGGTAAACAAACCATAAGCATACATTGAGTAGTTTTCATCATTAGGTTTCTTCTCGTAGATATTAACAGCATAAAACTTCCGTTTCCGATCTTCGCTAACAGCCCTACTCAAAGGCTGATATTTCGCCCCTATAGCTTCTTCTATTGTCTCTATACGTAATTCTTTGGGGTGAATACGCACGACTCTTGTTAACTTTTGCTTAGCATTATTCGGTTTTTTACTATCTTCACCATTGTCTAAAACTGGCTTTTCGCAGGCTGCAAACAATAGTAAGCACAACAAAAGTCCAATCCATGTTACTTGTTTTTTCATATCGGTAATTGTTTAAGTTATAGTCATTCATCCCAATCCGTCTGCGTGTCAGAAAGATTAAAGGCAGAGAAAGAGTCTTCTTTTGATAATTGCAGAATACTGGACTCAGTCTGATTTCTAATCACTTCTTGTGTACTCCTCAATGCATTTGTATCTTTCCCTGATGAACCATTCAACAAATGGAAAGAAGTTAAAACGTGATATTCACTTATTAAAGGTTTGATATATGTTTTCATGTTTACTTATTAGAAATCAATTATTTATCATGGTTTTGTGTACAAGTACAAGAAGGCTTATCTATTAAGATACTTCTTACCATTCACGATTATAATCCCCTTATAATCTTTATCTACCTTTTGCCCTGCAAGGTTATAAATAGGACCATCGAAAGTTACCTTCTCTCTCATCGTAGGACCTTGTATTTCTAATGCTACATCAAAGCCAAGGAAACTCTTTGCGTTTGTAGTCTTTGATGGCGTATAAACGAGATAGGCTTTATGTGCTTCGGTCGTAAAGGCTTTTCCATTTGCTTCTTTCCAATAAAAGCCTATTCCGTTACTACCTTTTCCAAACACATAGTATACCTCACCACCTGACGTTGTAGTCTTAAAATCCGAACCACACAACGCATTATAAGGGTCTGTTTCACCTATCTTACTTGTTTCTTCAAAGACATACTTACCTTCTTTTGCTTCTAAAACAACAGCTGTACCCTTGGGAAGAACATCTCCTTTTTTATATTCCCGACTTCGGGAGAGGATATTACCTTCAATCTTATAGGTACGTGCAACAACCCCCTCAGGGATAATAAACGACCTGTCACTATAATAAAGTGTTGCTCTCTCAGCAGAAGAAACTGCAAGAGAGACGCCCTTATTAAACGTTACTTTTATTGAGTTTATATAAACACCTTGTGATCCCAAAGCCTCAAAGGATACTCTATCAGCTTCTCCCGTCCATTCCTGTTTGTAGAAAGAACTTCGATTAGAAGCTTTAACACAAGACACCTTGCTGTTATCATTATAAACTTTTAATCTACGTCTTTCGTCCGAGATTATGATAACAATTGATGTTATTGTAGCTTCTCCTTCTAACGTCAGTATACCTTCACTACCAAGTTTCAAAAAATTATTATTTTTTAATACAGTATAATTAGGTGAAGAGTTCATTCCTGGCTTAGAACTCAACTTCAGAGTTATACCATCCTTCTCCAACACTCTCGGTACAACATCACCTTGAAGAGAACTTGAAAAATCGAACATAACGGAATTCTGCGCCCATATCGTTATAGGCAACAATAGCATTAGAAACAATACAACGAACTTTTTGGTCATAGTTATTAAGTTATACGTTTTATCAATCAAGTTTGTAGCCAATTAATACACACACTACTAAACGGGAAATAGATGTTGTAGACTACTCTTTCACAATAAAATGTTTAGTTCTTATTGATGCAAAGATAAATAAAAATCAACAAAAAGCAAATAAATTAGAACCAAGAATATACAAAACAAAGATTAAACTCTTTAAAAATAAGATTTACATCTATGGTTCTTTTCTATTCATCACGCCCTCTTTACACTTAAAAAGAACTCTGTGTAAAAACTCAAACTACCAGTGGTAAAACGGTAATAATCCTTATCTATCGAATTATTTTCACGAAAAGAAATATTTATTTACGTGAACAAAAAGATTTCTTTTCATGAAGAAAAATATTTTTCTTCATGAAAAGAAATTAGAGAGATAAGTATTTTACTAAGAATCAGTCTTTTGCAACAACAGCCTTAAAGCTCATATCAAGTCCTTTAACACTATGTGTTAGTGCACCAAAAGAAATAAAATCAACACCAGCTTGCGCATAAGGAATCATCGTGTCAAAGGTGATTCCACCACTTGATTCCGTCTCACAGCGTCCAGCAACCATCTCAACTGCTTTTCGAGTATCCTCTGGTGTGAAATTATCAAACATGATACGGTCGCAGCCTTCATTCAATGCTTCTTCCAACTCGGTAAAGTTTCTTACCTCACATTCTATCTTAAGATCATCCTTACCATGGTCTTTACAATACTGCTTTGCCTTAGAGATCGCATTATGTACACCACCACAGAAATCAACATGATTATCTTTCAGAAGAATCATATCAAAGAGACCAATGCGATGATTCATACCACCACCAATCTTTACAGCCTCTTTTTCTAACATTCTCATACCCGGTGTTGTCTTACGTGTGTCTAAAACGCGAGTCTTTGTACCTGCATCAATGAGTGCTTGTTGATACTTATGGGTCATCGTTGCAATACCACTCATACGCTGTAAGATATTGAGCATAAGACGTTCTGTCTGCAATAGGCTCTGCGTTCTGCCCTTCACACTCATAACAATATCGCCAGGCTTCACATGAGCACCGTCTTCTACATAGACTTCTACCTGTAGTTCAGGGTCAAAAAGATGGAACACTCTTTTGGCAACATTAACTCCAGCCAAGACTCCCTCTTCCTTAATCAGTAATCTACTTTCACCCTTAGCATCAGCAGGGATGCAGCAAAGCGTTGTATGGTCACCATCACCTATATCCTCACTAAAAGCGAGTTCGATAAGTTTATCGTTTAGTTCTTCTACTGACAACATAATAATATCTTTAAATTATAAACCTAATCTGTTTGAAATATCCAACATTCTATGAATTGATTTGACAGCCTTCTTTGCCATTTCTGGCTCAACCTCAATAGCAGGCCACTCATACTTCAAGCAATTATATAGCTTCCTCAAAGTAATATATTTCATATACTCACACTCGTTACAAGGGCTATCGCTATCATTAGGAGGGGCAGGGATAAAGGTTTTTTGTGGAGCCAATCGCTGCATTTCAACAAGAATACCACTCTCTGTCACCACAATAAACTCCTGAGCATCATTCTCAACACTATACTTCAATAAGGCAGACGTACTTCCAACCTTATCAGCTAAGCAGAGAACAGTAGGTGGACACTCAGGATGAGCTAACACTTTTGCGGCAGGATGTTCACGTTTTAACTGCTGAATCTTCTCTACAGAGAATCTATCATGAACCTCACATGCACCATCCCAAAGCAACATCTCACGTCCTGTCTGCTCACTGATATAATGTCCTAAGTTCTTATCTGGTCCAAAGATGATAGGAGTATCCTTTGGTAAAGACTCAACAATCTGCTTTGCATTACTGCTCGTCACCACAACATCTGTCACAGCTTTGGTTGCTGCAGTTGTATTGACATAGCTTACCACGGTATGATTAGGGTGTGCTTTTACAAACTTCTCGAACTCATCGGCTGGACAACTCTCTGCCAATGAACAAGAGGCGTTAAGGTCAGGGACGAGTATAGTCTTCTCAGGACATAAGATTTTATTCGTCTCACCCATAAAATGAACACCGCACATAACGATGATATCGGCATCTGTAGTAGCAGCCTTTTGTGCCAAAGCCAAACTATCTCCTACGAAATCTGCCAACTCTTGAATTACGCCTTCTGTGTAATAATGTGCCATGATAAGTGCATTCTTCTCCTTACACATTCGACGTATTTCTGCTTTTACATCAGTCCCTTCAGGAATAGGTTCATCTATAAAACCCTGTTCCAGCCATTTTTTATCAATCATGTTATTTTGTATTATAAACTGAGAGTACAATGGTTATTGTGCTTCTCTCATCATCTATCTATACTCTTTTACTACTTTTCGTCATATGCATGCTTCGGATAATCTACCGTGTAGTGCAGTCCTCGACTTTCCTTTCGCTCTATGGCTTGTCGTGTTATCAGATAACCGACATTTATCATATTACGGAGTTCGCATATATCCTTCGTTGCCGTCACACGCTTAAATAGGTTTTCTGTCTCCTCATACAATAAGTCGAGTCTTGCCCAAGCACGCTTCAAACGTAAATCACTACGAACAATACCAACATAATTGCTCATGATTTCGCCAACTTCCTTAATACTCTGTGTGATTAAGACATGTTCTTCATTGGTCATTGTGCCTTCATCGTTCCACTCAGGAATATTTGTGTTAAAGTCATAGTTGTCAATCATCTGAAGCGTATGTTCTGCTGCAGACTTGGCATAGACGACTGCTTCTATCAGCGAGTTGCTGGCAAGTCGGTTTCCACCATGCAATCCTGTACATGAACATTCACCAACGGCATAGAGCCTATGAATAGAACTTTCTGCATTCAAATCGACCTTTATTCCACCGCACATATAGTGAGCACTGGGGCAAACAGGGATATATTCTTTTGTTATATCAATCCCAACGCTCAAACACTTCTCATAGATATGTGGGAAATGACGCTTCGTTTCTTCAGCATCTTTATGTGTTACATCAAGACAAACATGATTTAGTCCATGAATCTTCATTTCATGATCAATAGCTCGAGCAACAATATCACGTGGAGCAAGAGAAAGACGTTTATCATACTTCTGCATGAACTCTTGACCATTCGGAAGTCGCAACACCCCACCATAGCCACGCATAGCCTCAGTAATCAGAAATGCCGGATGCGTCTCAGAAGGATTATAAAGGACCGTAGGATGGAACTGTACGAACTCCATATCCTTTACCGTTCCCTTTGCTCGATAAACCATTGCAATACCATCTCCAGTAGCTATCTCAGGATTAGATGTCATTGCGTAGACTGCCCCCACTCCACCTGTAGCCATGAGTGTTACTTTACTTAAGAAGGTATCTACTTTTTTCGTTTCAGGATTGAGGATATACGCACCATAACATTCTATATCTGGGGTTCTGCGTGTCACCTTTATACCCAAGTGGTGTTGCGTGATAATCTCAACAGCATAGTGATTTTCGAAGACTGTAATATTTGGGTTAGCTCTCACCGCATTCATCAATCCACGCTGTATCTCAAAGCCTGTATCATCAGCATGATGAAGAATACGAAAGTCGCTGTGCCCTCCTTCACGATGTAGGTCGTATGTACCGTCTTTATGCTTATCAAAATTTACACCCCAGTTAACAAGCGCCTTGATAGCTTCTGGCGCATTACACACAACTTGTCTTACAGCTAAAGGGTCAGAAATATAATCACCAGCGACCATAGTATCGTTGATGTGCTTTTCAAAATTGTCAATGGCAAGGTTCGTTACTGCTGCAATTCCTCCTTGTGCTTTAGCCGTATTGGCTTCGTCCAAAGAAGTTTTGCAAACAAGGGCAACCTTTCCCTTACCACTATTTGCCACACTCAGTGCATAACTCATTCCTGCTATACCGCTGCCGATAACCAGGAAATCGAATTTGTGTATCATAATATGATTTCTTCTGATATCAAAAATTAGTTGGTACAAAAGTAATAAAAATTACCATAACAATGGTAAGAAAAGAGCATATATATTTGTGCGTGCATGAGAAAAGTTTTTCTTATCCTATCGAACACGAGAACCTTTTTCTCTAAATTTAGTATAAGCAATCCTCTTTCAGCACGTTTCCAATCCCTGTATTGATACTTTTTATATGCTGTCCGAATACTGCGCACATCATGTGCGGAGGCTTAGCACATATAGTGCGGGGGCTTAACACATATAGTGCGAAGGCTTAACACCATTGGTGCGGAGTACTAACACATAATAAGGTTTCCTATAATTTGTGACATACTAACGAGGTTTTCATCTTTATTTTATACTCAAGCTTTACCCTTCCACGTCCTTATTGAAAAAGAAAAAACGCTATTCAATCCCCTTAAAAGAGGAAAGAATAGCGTTAATATTTAGTGGTTTTGTAAAGAGAAACTTACAGAATAAAGTTTTTACTGCTCGTCTGGAACGATGAGTTTATAACCCTTACCGTGGATATTGATAATCTCAATCTGTGGGTCTGGTTTCAAATGCTTACGCAACTTAGTAATGTAAACATCCATTGAGCGAGCATTGAAGTAGTTATCATCAATCCAAATAGTCTTCAAAGCATAGTCACGCTGAAGAATCTCGTTAGAGTGTGCGCAAAGCAAAGCGAGCAACTCATTCTCCTTTGTTGTAAGCTTAGTAGCCTTCTCTGGATTGTTATCCAGTGTGAGCAACTGCTTCTGTGTATCGAAAGTAAAGCGACCAATGGTGTACATTGTTGACTCCTTAGTCTTCTTTCCTCTTACACGACGGAGAATAGCCTCAATACGGAATACGAGTTCCTCCATAGAGAATGGCTTAGTGATATAATCATCAGCACCAATCTTGAAACCTTCCAAGATATCCTCTTTCAACTGCTTTGCAGTAAGGAAGATGATAGGAACTTCTGCATTTGCCTGACGAATCTCCTGTGCAAGGGTAAAACCATCCTTCTTTGGCATCATAACATCAAGCACACAGATATCATACTTGCTCTTCAAGAAGGCTCTGTAACCAACCTCACCATCAGGGCAGAGGTCAGCCTGAAAGCCTTTTGCCTGCAGATATTCACTCAACAGTGTTCCGAGATTCTCATCATCTTCACACAACAGAATTTTCAATTTATCATCCATAACTTATACGTATTAAATTGTTTATACTCTTAATTATCTTTTATTCTTCATCCTCCTCATCGCGAATAACGGGGAGTTTAATGACGAATTTTGTTCCTTTACCATATTCGCTCAGCACCTTAATCTCACCTTCATGTAAGTCAACCATTTTCTTTACGTATGCCAAGCCTAATCCAAAGCCTTTGACATCGTGGAGATTTCCAGTGTGAACACGATAGAACTTATCAAAGATCTTCTTTAAGTTCTCCTTCTTTATTCCTTGACCAGTATCACGAACAGAGAGATAGAGATTTTCATTCGTGTTCCATGTCTTCAGATAGACATCTAATGGTTGATCGGGTTTCGCATATTTAACAGCGTTATCCAAGAGGTTGAAAATGACATTTTGGAAATGCATTTCATCAACATACATGAGTGAGTCTACCGCTTCTATCTCTGTATACACCTTACCACCAGTATGCTCTACACGCAAACTAAAGGAATGAGCAATCGTTTCTACCATCTCGTTAAGATCGGTGTATTTCTTCTTTAACACAGCCTTCTTGCGGTCGTACATACTCATCTGTAGTACCTTCTCAACAAGGAAACGCAGACGTTTTGACTCATCATTGATTACGCCTCCTAAGTGTTCTATCATTTTCGGACTCTTTGTCAACGTCTTATCGTTCATCATCTGAGCTGCCAAAGAGATACTTGCGATAGGCGTCTTAAGCTCATGCGTCATGTTATTGATAAAGTCATTCTTTATCTCACTGTACCGTTTCTGTCGGAAGATGGTTACAATCGTGAAGATAAAGGTAACCAACAGTACGAAAGTAAAGATGATTGACGGAATCATAAACCGTACACTGGAGAAGATGTAGTTGTTCATCTGTGGGAAATGAACCTTTACAACACCCATTCTGTTTACAGGGTCGTTACGGAACAACACCTGAGAATAAGTATTCTCCTCACCATCACTTACATAATCAGGACATTTATAAACCTCTCGACCGTCTTGTGTCGTCACCGTGAAATGATAAGGAATATTGATTCCATTGTTCATCATCTCTGCCTTTAAGTCTTGATCCAACAGCTTAAAGTTGATTCTATTGCGCAATGGTTTGTCTGAAGCGGAATAAAGGATATTGTAAATTACCTCTTCCAACATCGCCTTCTGATAGACATAACGATTGCGGACAATCTCCTGCATATTACGCTTTGTAGCAGACAATGTACTACTATCATTGCGCAGAATCATAGCCTTTGGTGTCAAAGAAGGCTTTGCTTGAAGCAACTTTGCCTCGAATGAGGTATAGGGTTCGCCTTGATCATCTGTGTCAGGAGCTTGATGTGCGGCAGTAGATGTATCTTTATCAGCACTCTGCTCATCGTCTTGTGAAACTTCCTTCTTGTTTACATCATCCTCCAAATAACGAAGAGTCTCATTTAACTCCATATTTCGAGAAGCTTGATAGAGGGCACGGTTGACAGATTCGTCAAACTGTTCCTTCTTCATCTCAGCCATCTCTTCAATATAGTTGAGCTGGAGCAGAAGCAAACCAAGGAACGAAAGTCCCATGATTATGGCTATTGTCCAAATTGTTTTCTTCTTCATTACTCTCTGTTTATATTCATACTGGTCATGGAAAAAATCCACTCACAGCACCATATATTTATTTTTCGAATGCAAAGATAGGATTTCCTTAAACAATTAACATCTAAAAGTTAAGAAATAACACATAATTGATTTTCATTAACCAAATAATACTTTTTAGTTTAATAATTATCAAGTATAAGTATCATAATACTCCTTTAATCATATGGGAGGCAATAAACAAAGTAGCAAAAGAGGTGATAATACATAGGTTTTTACTTTACAAGGCGAAGTAAGGAACTTATTAAGCAACTAAAAAGTATGTGCAACTTTCATTGCACGAAAAACAAATATGTACAAATGAAGTTGCAAAACAAAGGTGTGATAATAATACAGAACACCTTATATAAAGTTTTTTCCGTTAAATGCGTGGATGCTTTTTGTATAATCTTAATGGAAGAACTTAGGTTACTCAATAAACAAAAATATAGCTAAGCCGTTCAACAATCTGTCCTATTATCATCCTCCAACACAGAAAACTACTTTTTAATACTTCGAGAATCTGTAGATGAGTTTTTGAAAAACCATTACATATTTTCAGGTAAAACATCTGTAAATAAGGACAAAAACACACATAAAAAGCATATTTGTAACCAACAGGAAATCAATCTGTTATAAAAGCACGTAAGAAAAGGTGCTTTATTGGACTCTAAAAGGGCGTTAGTAAGGGGCTTAAAGGGCACCTTTTGCAAGTCAATTAGGCATCTTTTAGAAGCTAAAAGAGCATGTATTGGTTTTGAGTTGCATAAAAATAGTTTACAAATATCGATTGGTAAGAGAATCTGCTGTTTGTAGAAGACAAAAAAGACATGATAATGGATAGACATATTTTTTATTTGCCTTTTCTACATTATATCTTGTAGTTTATCCCTTTTATATACCTAATGGGATATATCTATCCATTTAACAGAAGAACCAATAAAAAGCATTAGTTGAAAACAAAACGTTTTATTGTTTATACAAATAACACCCAAGAAAAAAATAAATTATTATCTTTGTAGAATCATTGAACCTATTGCTTAAAAACAAAAATCAATTAATATGCTATCCAGTAAACATCTCTCACATAAGTTAATCTTTCATGTATTACAATATTATAATGAGAATAATAACCAAACTTCTCATATTTTACCGATGTGGTGATGCCCAACACAAGTGGTAATGGTGGTAAACACCAATCATGTTGAGTGCTTAGTATACTATAAAAATAGATATAAATATAACAAACCTCATGACAATTCAAAGATTACAAACAAGACCTTTCGCAACACACCTCATCTTAGTTATAACTCTATTATTGCTGAACACATCCAATCTTATGGCTCAACAGACCGTAACCTTTAGTATCCAACAACAAACAAAGGAACCTATTGATGCTGCAACACTTATCATTTCTGATCAGAAAACAGGAAAAGTAATTGCCAATGGACTAACTGGAGCAGACGGCAAACTCAACTACACCCTTATGGATGGTAGTTATCAACTATACTGCGGAGCTATCGGATGCCGTGATACTACTATTCTATTCTCCATTCCAAATAACCATTCTATTTACAACATCTATTTATATCCTGACGGTACAGAGCTAAAAGACGTTATTGTCACAGCTCGCAAACAACGCTCACTCATTAAAATGGAAAGTGGGAAGATAAGCATTTCTGTTGCAGAATCCTATCTTGCTAACCTTGGCAACTCTTTAGATGTTCTGCGCCACACCCCAAGTGTAAGGCTTGATAATAAAGGAAATCTATCGCTTTCTGCCCTTGGCAATGCCGCCGTTTACGTGAACGGAAAACGCATACGACTTCAAGGTGAAACGCTTACAGCCTACCTGCGCACTATTCCATCGTCTAACATTGCAAGTATAACTACTTCAACCAACCCTGATGCAAGTTATGATTCAGAAGGAGCAAGTGGTATTATTGACATAAAACTAAAAGACAACAACGAACGAGGACTTTACATTTCGACCTCTCATGGTACATCTTTTTGGAATCACATACGCCAAAGTTCTGATTTTAGTATGACTTATAACAAACAGACATGGCAGCTGGGCATCAACTATAGTCATAACATTGGACACTATGACATGGAATATGGTACTGATAGAATGCAAGAAGGAGACCGAAACATCTCAGAGACCGATGATACAGACAAGCGTAACACTTACGCAGGGGGACTGGCTTTTATATTCCAACCTAACAAGAAACACAAACTTATGCTAAATGCATCAGTTGATGCCTTAACAGGTCCCGGAGTGACAGCAACAACTACATGGATATACAAAGGTAGAGACACGCTTCATGAAATACTTAAAGCAAGGAATGATTATACCAAACAGGAGAACACAAAATATACGACAGGCATAGGCTATCTGTTCAATATTACAGAACAGCAGACCATCACAGCAAATGCAGACTGGATTCACGTTGATGTTGTAAGTAATAACAATCAGCCTAATACGTTTTACTCTCCAAATGGAACATTACTAAGGGAAGACAACTATCCAGCTAAATCCAAGAAGAATATAAACATCATATCATCTGCTATTGACTATAAACTGAAGAATAGCCATGACGGAGAGCTCTTTACAGGTATTAAAGCTGCCAAGGTAGAAAGTAACAATCGCTTTGGCTTCTATGCAAAAGGTGTACTTGACAACACAAGGTCTAACAGGTTTACCTACCAAGAGTCAAACCTTGAAGGCTATATACAATATGCCCAGAAATGGAAACATGTACAGGCAACTGCAGGTATGCGGATTGAATATATGCATACTATCGGTACTTTAGAATCCTATCTGGACGGAAAATTGATTGAGGAGAATAAAAACAGTCACACAAGACTCTTTCCTAATCTTTCTATCAGTTATGATCTTAACAACAAAGCAAAGCTCACACTTGCCTACAGTAAACGGCAAGACAAAGCAAGATACGAAGACCTTAACCCCATTGAATATCTGTTAGATGAACTAACCTATTGGAAAGGGAATCCATTTATTCAGCCACAAATAAATCATAGGGTATCTTTTGATTACACAAAGAATAATCTTAGTGTAACGCTCTCTTACAATCAGCTAAACAACTATTTTACGCAGCTTACCGATTCATACAAGAAAGACCTCATTGTCATGACAACCAAGAATATTGGTAAACAGAAACAGCTGGCACTTGACCTTATCTATAACAAACGTCTCACCTCATGGTGGGATGTAAGTGCAAACATCGGTGCTTACTACTTTATCAACCATCTTGATTATGAATCTTATAGAGAAGACTACCGGCGCCCCTCATGCAATCTTTCACTTTCAAACGACATACAACTACCTGCAAAAGTTCGTATGGAACTGTCTGCAAGATACGCAAGTAAACGACAAGGAAGAAGTTATGAGGTTCTCAAACCAAGTGGAGGTATAGATATTGGACTGAGTAAACGATTACTCCGAGACAGACTCTCCCTATCTTTGATGATTACCGACCTACTCCACACTGAGCGTTGGGATAGCTATGGACGTAAGGGAGCATTAGAATTAGACATTTGGGGGCACAGTGAAAGCCGCCAAGTTATCTTCCGTGTACATTACAATTTCGGAAGTAGAAAGTTTGAAACGAATAAGAACAAAGTAAAAGAGGCAGAACGTCTGTAGCTATCTGCTAATCAAATCCATTATGTGAGAGCCATCAACCTTTTAAAGAAACAGTCGACTATTTTAAAGGGAATAGTCGACTGTTTTGAATAAGACCACTTTAAGAACATTCTATCACTACACAAATAAATCAAGATTAGGATAAACAGAAAAGTTCTTCTACATTACAAAATCTCTATTCGCAGGCAAGAAGTGCTCTGTGGGGTCAACTTAAAACGGTCATTGATACGAAGACCGAGGACCCAAAGGATAGTACCTGTAGCATCAAGGAGGACCAACTGGTTACGTTTCTCAAAGCGGTTACGTTTGAGATTGGTGAGAAAATCACTCACCAGTTGAATACCACGCATGCCAAGAGGAGTAAATCGATCGCCCTCTGCAACACGTCTTAAGCTCAAAGGAAATCGGATAGAGGATGCATCAAGGTCAACAATAGTAAGAACCTTTGAGAATGAAACGTTTGAAGAAGGTGTCAATGCTCGTTCAGTCAGTCGAAGAGACAGTTGCTCATCATAGACATAACGCCCTGTCTCGGGGATAACAAGCTGACGTGGTTCAGCTTCCTCACGAGGTAAAACCATGAAGACACCACGATCGTGTGTTATCTCATGCGATGGAGAATACCACAGTTGCCCCGTCTGCCCATCAAGATGAGAAACCATCTCTGTAATCTGAGATGATGAGAAACCGAGCGGTTTCAGTATATAAAAGAGGAGATAAGAGGGAGAAGGGAACGCACGAACAACAGACAAGTCGAGTTGGAAAGGCTTAGTACTTAAACTGTTTGAACTAACCTGAGTCACAGGATTGATAAAGCTAACAGCCTTTCCCAAAGCTGTTTTAAGTGACTCCTGCACAATAGCATCTACCTCAGAGAGATGATTGGCAGTAGTAAGAATAGCATCCGTAACCGAAGGGTTAATCTCAGATAACTGTGGAAGGACATTCAACCGAATCTTATTCCGCACTACATCATCTACAAGATTAGTGCTATCAGTAACAAAAGAAACAGCATGTTTACGAAGATAATCTTCAATTTCTTGGCGTGTCACACATAGCAAAGGGCGAATAACATCATTATTGCGAGGACGAATACCCATCAAACCACTAAGACCTGTTCCACGAACAAGGTTAATAAGAATCGTTTCGACAGAGTCTTCTTTATGATGCCCCACGCAAATACCATCAGCACCCAACGCCTCTTTCAACTGAAAGAAATAACGATAACGTAACTCACGTGCAGCCATCTCAATGCTCACCTTATGCAAATCGGCATAAGCCTGTGTATCGAAATGGACTTTATGGAGTGGGATATTCTCACGTTGACAAAGGTCCTCACAAAACTGTTCATCCCTCAGACTCTCCTCTCCACGCAAATTGAAATTGCAATGAACAGCCTCAACACAATAGCCCAACTCCTTGAGACATAGCAAAAGGGCAACACTATCTGCACCACCAGACAGCGCTACTAAATAAAGAGCATCTACCCGTAGCAGATGCTCAGAAACTATGAATCGTTTGATTTTATTCAACATAAAGGACTAATCCCTTCAAATATTCGCCTTCTGGATGATAAATATTAATTGGATGATCAGCAGGCTGATGGAGCTGATGCAGGATGCGCACCTTACGTCCAGCTTGTGCAGCAGCGGTGAAGACAGCCTGTCTGAAATTATCTTTAGTGACTACCTGCGAACAACTAAAGGTAAACAAGATTCCGCCTGGCTTAATCTTTTCAAATCCTTTGACGTTCAATCGGGTATAACCACGCAAACCATTCTTCAAAGCACTACGATGCTTCGCGAAGGCAGGTGGGTCAAGAATGATAAGGTCATACTTACCATCGTTATCATCAAGATACTTAAAAGCATCCTCACAGATAGCCTCATGACGTGAATCATTAGGAAAGTTGAGTTCGATATTCTTATTCGTCAGTTCGATAGCCTTAGCCGAACTATCCACAGAATGTACCACTTCTGCCCCACCACGCATAGCATAAACAGAGAAACCACCCGTGTAACAGAACATATTCAGTACACTTCTTCCCTTTGCATAATACTCCAAGAGAGAGCGGTTCTCACGCTGATCGATAAAGAAACCCGTCTTCTGACCTTTCAACCAATCAATATGGAACTTTAAGCCATTCTCAATCGCTATGTTATTGTCAGTATCTCCATAGATAAAACCATTCTCTTGACCAAGGTCAGCCTTGTAAGGAAGCGTTGTCTCGCTCTTATAATAGATGCTATCCAACTTATCGCCCATCACCTTAACAAGGGCTTTCGCAATTACCTCACGGCACACGTGCATACCTACAGAATGGGCTTGCATAACGGCAGTCTTGCCATATATGTCAATAATCAATCCAGGAAGATTGTCGCCCTCACCATGAACAAGACGGTAAGTTGTGTTTGGAAATAGTCCTGTTCCTGTTGATTCTTCTCGAATTATACCAATCGCCTGACGCACTTGAAGAGCCGCTTTCAAACGACTTTCCCAAAACTTATCATCTATCTTCACGTCGTGGAATGAGAGCACACGGATAGCAATAGAACCTATTTGGAAATGACCAACAGCAATAAACTTCTTGTCATGCGTCATAACACGCACTATATCGCCTTCCTCAAGTCCTTCTTCTATCTTGTTGATAGCACCTGAGAAGATCCATGGATGGAAGCGAAGAAGACTCTCTTCTTTGCCCCTTTTCAAATATACTTGCTTATACATAAAGT
>ERZ773007.243-NODE-243-length-27594-cov-2.891681_pt1 | contig 27594 bp, 23 predicted proteins | sample MGYA00580665_ERZ773007 | MGnify/ENA primary metagenome ERZ773007 (study PRJEB29015, sample SAMEA2738122) | human oral metagenome | biome: human oral; feature: human-associated habitat; material: saliva | place: China | collected 2167 ... | reverse complement strand
AGGCTAGGATTTCTGTTCCACTCTTTTTTTTCAAACTTTTACATTTAATGATGAACTGTAACTTTTTTCGTCACTCGATCTTTCTATCAATCTATAAAAAAGCAAAAACCAGCGTCTTTTGACGCTGGATAAAAAGCTTTTTAGTTCATTTACTAAGAAACTAAATTGCCTCTGTAACGAAGCTACGGCTTTCAAGTACCTTAAGCATAGCATCCGCTGTGTCTAAGGCTGTAAAGAGTGGTACACCATGTTCAATAGCTGAACGGCGGATTTGTTCACCATCTTCATCAGCAGTTCGCTTAGTACCAACTGTGTTGATGATAGCTTGGATTTTCCCTTTACGAACATAGCTTGGGATATCATGTTCATCATCACCAATCTTACCAACGAGTTGAGCCTTCAAGCCATGACTTGCAAAGAAAGCTGCTGTTCCTTGAGTTGCAAGGATTCCGTAGCCAATATTTTGGAAACGACGAGCCAAATCCAAAGCTTCTTCCTTGGCATCATCAGCGATAGTAAAGACAACATTCCCAAAGGTTGGCAAGTGAAGATAAGAAGCTTCAAAGGCCTTGTAGAGGGCTTTTTCAAGAGTGGTATCAGAACCCATGACTTCCCCTGTTGACTTCATTTCAGGGCCAAGAAGGCTGTCTACCTTAGCTAGCTTGGTAAAGGAGAAGACTGGTGCCTTGATATGAACGCGAGTGCTTTCTGGGTAAAGTCCATCTTGGTAACCAAGTTCTTCAAGACTTTGACCAAGAATCAACTTAGTCGCTACCTGTGCCATAGGAATATTGGTTACTTTTGATAGGAATGGTACGGTACGGCTGGCACGAGGGTTAACTTCAATGAAGTAGAATTTTTCATCGCTTGTAACGAGGAATTCTACCGTGCCCGCATTGACATAGTTGACGTTTTTCATCAACTTCAAGGCCGCATCACAAATGTCCTGACGCAATTTTTTCGAAAGAGAAAAAGCAGGAGCAATTTCGACCACCTTTTGATGACGACGCTGAATAGAGCAATCTCGTTCGAAAAGATGGATTACATTGCCGTGCTCATCCCCCATGATCTGTACTTCAATATGCTTGGGGTTGATAATGCATTTTTCCAAATAAATTTCGTCACTGCCGAAAGCAAGCTTCGCTTCGGATTTAGCGCGTTCATATGCATCCTTAAGGTCGGCCATTTTATCGACCATACGCATACCGCGACCGCCACCGCCGTTAACAGCCTTTAACATAATCGGCAAACCGACTTCTTTGGCAAAGCGTTCAACTTCGGCATAGTTCATAACCGGACCGTCACTGCCGGGAATAAACTGAATGCCCGCCTTTTTAGCTTGAATACGAGCGTTAATCTTATCACCGAACATAATCAGGTGCTCTACCTTAGGTCCGATAAAGATAATACCTTCTTCTTCACAACGTTTAGCCAATTCCGCGTTTTCCGACAGGAATCCGTAGCCCGGATGAATAGCGTCGACATCGTGTTCGTGTGCAATACGGACAATATCCTCAATGTCAAGATATGCGTCAACCGGTTTCTTGCCCTTACCTACCAAATAAGATTCATCCGCCCGAAAACGATGCAGCGAAAGGGAATCTTCTTTGGAGTAAATCGCTACGGTACGAATACCTAATTCATTACAGGCACGAAATACACGAATAGCGATTTCGCCGCGGTTTGCAACTAAAACCGAATTAATCTTTTTCATATAATAAAACCCTCCTACTGTCATAGAGATGTGGTACTTGCGTCTTATATACCAGCATAGACCTACTCGTATATTATAACAAAAGAACCGCCCCGTACAAAGGGGCGAAGCCTATAAATACTGTATACAAAATTTATTTGTGCATGACTTTACACACAATAAACAGGCTGATTTCATACAAGACAATGAGTGGCACGGCAATCATTGTCTGCGTAAATATATCCGTAGTAGGGGATACGACAGCGGCAAAGATAAAGGCAATAACAATTAAAATCTTTCGTTTTCCCTTTAAAAAGTCGCCTGTTACCAGCCCGATCTTGGCTAAAAAGACTACAATAAGCGGTAATTCAAAAATGAACCCGAAGGGTAATGTCAAGGCCAAAATAAAGGAAAGATATGATTCCAGCGAGAACATGGGTTGAAGTGTCTGCGTCGCAAACCCCATAAAGAAGGTCACCGCTGCAGGAATGACCAAATAGTAGGCAAAAACAAGACCTACGTAAAATAAAATAACTGCCGTCGGCAATATAACCAAAACGGCCCGTCTCTCCTCCGGCCACAGGGCCGGTGCCACGAAAGCCCATACTTCATACAAAAGGACGGGCAAGGTGAACAAGATCCCCGCATATAGGGCTATTTCCATATAGGTAAAGAAAACCTCCGACGGGTTCATAAAGTACAATTTACCTGCCGGTCCCGATAACAAGGCAATAATATCATCTACATAGTTATAACAGGCCAAGGCCGCTATGGCGACGACAACCAGACAGATAATGAGGCGTTTTCTGAATTCCTGTAAGTGGTCGCGTAAGGGCTGTTCCGTCTGTACATCAGGTTTCAAGGTCATGCTCCTTTACCGGTTTTTCTTCCTTCCGTGCAATGTCAGCGGTCTTTGTGACCGCCTCTTTTCTGACCGGTGCCGTAATATCGGCTGTCATACTTTTTCTGGCTACTTCATCAGCAAGCTCTGTCGTTTCCTCTACTTCGTTTCTCACCGCATCACTGCCTTCAGCCAACATATCATGAGCTTCTTTAAACTTTTGTAACGACTCTTCGACTTCTTTCATTTCTATCTGACTGACGTTTTTTGCCGTATCCTTCGTTTCCGTCGCCGCGTCAACAATATCATTGCCCATTTTTTTCAATTCATTGACGCTCTTCCCCAATGTTCGTGCAATTTCCGGCAACCGGTCAGGACCGAAGACAATGAGAGCCACGATGAAGACCAAAATCATTTCACTCATGCCGATATTAAACATGAACGACTTCCCCCTTTGTATATCTGTGCCCAGTATACCACAGGACGGAAAGAGTGAAAATGACAAAAAGGGTTGACTACAAACGTCTTACAGACGAATAAAATTCAACCCTTTTTACTCAATTATCCGGTCTTCCGACGAACTATTGACCTATTAATCGTTTCACTATGCCTTTTAAATCGACTACTTCCTGTTTTAGCGATTGAATTTCACCGTCTTGAGCCGCTACCTTTTCCACAAGGACCTGATTTATTTCTTTCATAGCCGTCATTTCATCTTCCAACACGTAAACGGCGCTGATGGGACCGCCTCTATATCGTTCGGGAACAGCCTTTCTTTCACCCACATTGCCGAATTTATAGGTTACACCCATATTTACAAGATTCACATAGTGTTTATATAAGTATTCATTGATAAGGTTAAAAACTCGGTACTCCACGATTTTAAGGATACTTAGACCGGTTTATATCCATATTCATACCTGAAAACGTGAATTTCATTGACCGCCCACATTGTAACCTGCCTCGTTTTAAGACTCTGATCCCTTTATATTTCTTAACCGAATAAAAAAAACGATACATCGGAGATGTATCCGATGTATCGCAACTAAAGCCAACACAACCGTCCTATACTACGCCCGCACTCCCCCAGATATCCGAAAATAAAAGCAGCCCCGTTACCGGGACTGCTTTTATTTGGTGCCGGAGGTGGGACTTGAACCCACACGACTATTCATCGCTTGATTTTGAGTCAAGTGCGTCTGCCATTCCGCCACTCCGGCAAACAGACTTATGCGTTAGCACGTCCTTTATTATAAGCAAAAAGTCCGTCGTCGTCAAGTAAAAATGACGAGGTCTATAATTTTTTTCTTACACAAGCTCTAGCCGTTCTCCGCCACTGTTTCTCCCGTTTCTTTTTTCATTTCTATTTGCTTCACATGTTCAAAGTAAAGTTTCGTTTCACTTACTACTACACCGCTAAGTCCTATGAGTGCCACTAAGTTAGGTATAGCCATCAGTCCGTTTACGATATCCGCTAAAATCCAGATAACATCAAGTTTAAGAAAGGCTCCGCAAGCTACGAGAATTATAAACACAATACGATAGGGCAAGATTCCCTTAACTCCTACCAGGTAATTAATGCAACGTTCGCCATAGTAATTCCAGCCTAAAATAGTCGTAAAGGCAAAAAGTGTAAGCCCGACACAAAGAAGCAGACTGCCGGCAACGGGATAGGCCTGACAAAAGGCTTCATTGGTTAAAGCCGCGCCGTTCAAATCACCCGTCCAGGCACCGCTGATAACAATAACCAGTCCGGTTAATGTACAAATAATAATGGTATCAATAAAGGTTCCTGTCATAGAGACAAGCCCTTGTTCAGCAGACCACTTCGTCTTTGCCGCTGCCGCTACTATGGGCGCCGAGCCAAGACCCGATTCATTGGAAAATACACCGCGAGCTACCCCGTTGCGCATAGCCAACATGACAGTGGCTCCGGCAAAGCCGCCGACAGCCGCCGTCGGTGTAAAAGCATCTGTAATAATTTGCATAATTGCCGACGGTACTTGTTCACGGAAAATAATTAAAAACACGACAGTAACGACGATATACAAGACAGCCATGGCCGGAACAATTTTAGCAGCGGCCCGTGAAATGGATTGCAATCCGCCGATAGTAACGGCGGCAACCAATACGGTAAGTACGACTGCCGTATATTCAACGGGAATATCCGTTGCCAATTTCGTGATTTCAACGATAGAGTTTACTTGAGCAAAGGTGCCGATACCGAAAAAGGCTACAAGAACTCCGAATATAGCGAAAAGTTTTGCCAAAGGTTTAAACTTTTCTCCTAAGCCTCGTTCAATATAATACATGGGCCCGCCTGCAATATCTCCGTTTTCATCGGTTGTCCGAAACTTAACGGCCAAACAACCTTCGGCATACTTCGTCGCCATCCCCACAAAAGCGGCAATCCACATCCAAAAAACCGCTCCGGGACCGCCTGCATGAATAGCCGTCGCTACACCGACAATATTCCCGGTCCCGACAGTGGCCGCCAAGGCCGTGCACAAAGCCTTAAAGCTGTCAATATCGCCGTCACCCTTATTCTCAGCCGTGAAGATAAGTTTCAAAGCTTGCGGCAATTTAAAGAACTGAATCAACTGTAACCGAATCGTCAGCATTACCCCGGTACCGATCAAAAGTACCAACAAGGGCGGTCCCCATACAAAGCTGTCAATACTGTTCAACACATCCGTTATCATCGTATCATCTCTCCTCAATAAAAAATTCCTGCTTCCGAAAACTCCGGAGACAGGAACAGGAAAAGACAATACAAATCGCCTTATAAATTCATCATTGCCCTCTGTCCTTTTGCCTGAGAGATAAGAAGCTGTCGCTTCGTGCACCTTCGGCGCTCATTAAGAGACTCTCCAGAGATATGTCCGCATCCGGTCCCGTTCTTTCGAACACCTGAGAGTTTAACTCCTTCGGTTGACTTATGTCATCTCCCGGAATGCATCATCCATGTATATTCGGTTTTGTCGTTATTATAAACCCGAAAACGTTATTTATGCAAGTGCTTTTTTATTTTTAATCAATATTTATGAAAAATAAGTCGGTCTACCGTCTCCATAGCCGCCGTAGCCGTTTGTTGCCATCTCAAGGGCGTAACCGTGATTTTCCCCGCTTTAATATTAGCTATGTCGCTGAATGTCGGGGCTGTCGACATATCAATATCACCGACAATGCGGATACAGGAATCACCTTTTTCATCCTTTTTCTCTACAATAACATTTTTGTAAAACTGTACCGTTTGCGGTGCTACAACAACGTTTTCCAGACAAATATTGCCTTTTTTTTCCGGTACGTTAATATTCAGAATCCCCGGAAACTTTCCGGTAAAGATGACTCTTTCGATTAACTGCATCACCAACTTTGCCGTTTGCCGGGCACGCCCCTCATTCATCTTACCGATGGACACGGCTACAGCCGGAGTCAAATAATAGGGACCTTCCATGGCTGCCGAAACGGTCCCTGAATATAAGACATCGCTTCCCAAATTATATCCGTTATTAATTCCCGAAATAATCAAGTCCGGTCGATCTTTCTTCAGGATAAATTCCATGGCCGTCTTAACACAATCCACAGGAGTGCCGTCCAAAGAATACTTAGTTACATTGTGTAAAGGTGACGCTATCCGCTTTAAATACAAATCCTTATTAATCGACATGGCATGTGATGCAGCACTACGTTGTCCTTCAGGCGCTACTACGGTCACCTTATCTGCAACGGTTGCGACAACTTCTTCCAAAATACTTAAGCCCTTAGCTGTAATTCCGTCATCGTTGGTAAGTAAAATATGCATGTACGTTCTCCTAATTATTTTTTATTTTCTTTACGCAAGAGAGCCGTACTGTCGTATGAAACGGCACGCGTATGAACCGTATGACTCCATTTCATGTCATGACGATCCTTAAACCCGAGAAAATTTACAGGTATCCAACTATACATAAAAAGCGGATACACAATTAAATAGACCCACGACTTTAAGGGTACCTTGATTTTCAAAAGGACGATAACGGGAATGGCATATTGAGCCACAAACAAAACCGTCCAAATTTCCATGGGCATAAGTTGATTGAGTATATTCGTATAAAAAACATACCACGTCGTATTAATATATGATAACCCGGCGTAAATCGTCGACATCATCATAAAAAACGGTTGTGATAATGTAATAATCCCGTCGAGCATACGAATATTTCCCGTACGAATGCCTTTGACAAAAAGTTTAGGTATAAAGCGTTCGCCGCAATCGGTCTGTCCTTGTGCCCAGCGCTTACGCTGACGACATGAAGCCATGAAATCGACAACTTTTTCATCATAAATAATGGCGTCGTGCGCCCAACAGGTACGAACTCCTTCGAGAAGGACCTTCATAGAAAATTCCATATCTTCCGTCAAGCAATCGCAGCCCCACCCATACTTACGGACCACATCGGTAGCAATACACATGCCCGTGCCTCCCAATGCCGTGGATAAACCGATATTGTACTTGGCACGATGCCACATATGATTAACCAGCCAAAACGCAATCGAAAAGGTACCGGAAATCCAAGAGTCCGTCGGATTCTTAGAGTCCATATATCCTTGTATGACTTGTTCTCCTTTACAGAGATGGTTGTTCATTTCCCGTAAAAATTCGGGATGAACCAGGTTATCCGCATCAAAGACGACAAAGGCGTCATACTGCTTTTCTTGTTGTAACAGCCGTTCAAACATCCAATCCATGGCAAAACCTTTACCCACGTCTTCCCTGTTCGTCCGTACGGCTACTATGGCTCCATGTTCTTTACATACATCTGCAGTATGATCCGTGCAATTATCCGCTACCACATAAATATCGTACATATCCCGCGGATAGTTAAGACACTTCAAGTTATCAATGAGTTGCCCTACAACCGCTTCTTCATTATGTGCACAGATAACAGCCGCAAACGTATGCTGCGGCTGTACCGTAACTTTATCTTCTTTTTTTATGAGGCCGAATAAGGCGAGTACAAAGTAATACAAGGTATAAAACACGATAATTACTTGTACGGGAATCATGACCAAATCCGCTATATGTTCCATAATGAAGACTCCCGGTCTATACGAGCTTGCCGTTCATAGCCGTATTAATCAAGCCGTATACGATATAAAGGCCGAAAGGCAAGGTCAGTGCCAAATGCCAATCATAAATGACAACGGCTGCACCGATAAGCAGTGTAATAATAAGCGCCGATTTATGAAGTACATCGGCACTTTGTCCTTTAAAGTCGGGATGATGTACCTTGCTGACCAAATCGTAACCCACGAGTACGACCAGAACCGCAATGAGCGGTGCCGGCAACATAACTCCTGAAAGGACATAGGTAGCAAAAAGACAACCGCCGTTCGGAATCGGCATACCTTCAAAATATCCGTGTACGGTCGCCGTATTGATATTAAAACGTGCCAAGCGAATACCGCCGAGTGCGGAATAAATAAGTACGGGAATAACTCCGATCCAACCCAGAGTATGCAAGGTGTAATTATACATTAAGAAGGCCGATGCGGCACCGAAAGAAACGCAGTCCGATAAGGAATCGAGCTCTTTTCCGAATTCACCGCTTACGCCCAAAGCTCGGGCCGAGCGTCCGTCCATAGCATCACAAAGCATGGCAAAGAAAATACATAGGGCACCCCAAAAGAAGTTCCCTTGCGACGATAAAATCATGCTTAGAACACCGAAGCACAAGTTACCAGATGTAAATAAACAGGGAATTACCTTTTTCATTCAACAATCCTCCCGATTATCGATTCTCCGCCGCGAACCCGGTCGCCTTTTTTGACGGAAATCTCTACATTATCCTGCACATATACTTCTATGCAGGAGCCGAACTTGATCATGCCGTATAACTGACCGTGCTCCAGTGCATCCCCCAAGGTAACCCACGATACGACACGGCGTGCCAAAACGCCGGCGATGAGCGTTACCAATAGCTGTGTACGTCCGTTATCAATGCCGATAGAATAGCGTTCATTTTCATAACCTACGCCATCTTGATAAGCAGGTCGAAACCGTCCGCACGTATATTGTTGGAACTTAATAACTCCCGACAAGGGGGTGCGATTAACATGAGCGTCAAAGATGGACAAAAAGATGACCACCTTACGACAGTCCTGTCCTAAAAACAAATCTTCATGCACCGGTTCCACGCTGACAACCGTTCCGTCTGCCGGTGAGACGAGAAGAGACGGATCATCAGGAATGGTACGATGCGGATTTCTGAAAAAGTATGTAAAATAGGCTGCCAAAACAAGGGGAACAACGGCAACATACAAATTAATAAAATAAGCCGCCAATAGGGCCAGCACCAAGGGAACGGCTATAAACGGATAGCCGTCTTCAATAATAAACGGTTTATTCATAAGTCACCTCGCCTCAAACTCGGCTGCCGAATTTCACGGCAACCACAAATTTCGGCAAAGCAAGCATACGCATAGCTCGACTCGGTTCCTTGTACAGGCGGTAAAGCCATTCAAGACGATGTTCCTGCATCCACTTGGGGGCTCGACATACATGACCGGCCAATACATCGAAGGTACCGCCTACACCCATGCACACACAAGGTCCCAATTCATATAAATGACGATGTATCCACTTTTCCTGCTTCGGTACGCCGAGAGCTACGAATAAAACAGATGCCCCCGAATTCCGTATATCTTCAATGATTTTCGGCTCTTCTTCAGGCGTAAAAAAGCCGGACCGAATACCGACAACGGGAAATTCGCCCACCGACTCTTTCATATTTCGAGCCGCCTTTTCGGCAATTCCCGAAGCCCCGCCGAAGAAATATACCTTTGTCTGTCTTTCAACACAACGGGCCATAATCCGACAAGCTAAATCTACGCCGGCAACTCGTTCTTTGAAATGTTTTCCTTGTTGTTCCGCTGCCCAAAGCACTCCGGCTCCGTCGGGCACGACCAAGTCGGCTTCCGCCAAAATACGGGCCAACTCGTGATCTTCTTTGGCCCTCATAATCATTTCCGCATTGGCTGTAGCGACAGTCGTCGCTCGACCTTCGGCGATGCGGGAAAAGACAAAATCCGTCGCTTCGTCCATCGATACATTACGAACGGGAACGGACAATATTTCTATGGTCTCTTCCATTAGGACCTCCGTTTTCTAGTTTACGCTGTAATTAGGTGCTTCTTTCGTAATGCTGATATCGTGCGGATGGCTTTCTCTCAATCCGGCACTGGTAATCTGAATAAATTGTGTGTTTTCAATCATTTCTTTAATCGTATGGCAACCACAATACCCCATAGATGCTCGCAACCCGCCTACCATCTGGAAAATCGTGCTGGCTGCCGGTCCCTTATAAGGCACGCGACCTTCAATGCCTTCGGGAACAAGTTTTTTGGCATCTTCCTGGAAATAACGATCTTTACTGCCCTTTTCCATAGCGCCGATAGAACCCATACCACGATATACTTTATAGCTTCTGCCCTGGTAAATAATCGTTTCACCCGGACTTTCTTCCGTTCCGGCTAAAAGGTTACCGATCATAACCACATTACCGCCTGCTGCAATAGCCTTGGCCATATCGCCCGAATACTTGATACCGCCGTCGGCAATGATAGGAATGCCGAAACGTTGTGCCACTTGTGCACATTCATAAACGGCCGTAATCTGCGGTACGCCGATGCCGGCAATAATACGAGTCGTGCAAATAGAGCCCGGCCCGATCCCCACTTTAACCGCATCGACACCGCATTCAATCAGGGCTTCCGTCGCTGCCGCCGTAGCCACGTTGCCGGCAATAACAGGAAGATGAGGATAATTCTTTTTAATTTCTTTCAATGTATTCAGCACGCCCTGAGAATGGCCATGAGCCGTGTCGATGACAACTACATCCACTTTAGCCGCTACTAAAGCATCAATACGATCAATCATATCATGCGTTACACCTACAGCGGCGGCAACGAGAAGTCGTCCGTCCGAATCTTTCGCCGAATTCGGATACTTTGTAGCCTTTTCAATATCCTTAATCGTAATAAGGCCTTTCAAGTTGTTGTCTTTGTCGACAAGGGGTAACTTTTCAATGCGGTGACGCCGCAAAATTTCTCGTGCTTCTACCAAAGACGTCCCTACAGGTGCGGTAACGAGGTTTTCCTGAGTCATGGTATCCCCGATGCGTCGAGACATATCTTCTTCAAAGCGCATATCACGGTTCGTAATGATCCCTACAAGCTTCCCATCTACTGTAATAGGTACACCGGAAATGCGATATTTACCCATCAACTCATTGGCATCTGCCAAAATATTGTCGGGATGAAGGAAAATGGGGTCAATGATAATGCCGTGTTCCGACCGTTTAACCTTATCCACTTCACGAGCCTGTTCGGCAATAGACATATTCTTATGAATGACACCGATACCGCCTTCACGAGCAATGGCAATCGCCATAGGGGCTTCCGTTACGGTATCCATTCCGGAACTCATAATAGGCACGTTCAGCTTAATATCTCGTGTCAAATTAGTAGAAATATCGACGTCTTTCGGCAATACATCGGATTTTGCCGGTACCAGCAGCACGTCATCGAATGTCAAGCCTTGCATACCGAATTTATCAGTTCTCATATTCGCACCTCCATATTAACAAAATATAATAAAAGGGGAATTTCACCCTCAACAGCTTTACCCCTAATTATAGCCGATAAACACCTTTCTGTATATACAATTGAATTAATTGTCTAAAATACGTAAGAAGTCATTGCCGAAGCGTTTTTTCAGAGCCTCTTTCACGATCTTCTCCGTTCCCGGCAAGCGCAGGTACGCTTGTGCCCCGTCTCTTGCAGGAATGAGAAGGTCAGCGTCCTCAATAATGCGGGCCGCCTTCAAATCGGGTAACCCGTGCTGCATACTACCGAAAAGTTGGCCGGCACCTCTTAGAAGTAAGTCCTTTTCGGAAAGGGAGAAGCCGTCATGAATCGTCTCCATCCACTTAAGACGCTGCCTCGTTTCCTCATTGCCGCTCTTTGCCAGTAAAATGCAGTAGGCCTGCGCCGCTCCGCGCCCTACACGGCCGCGCAGCTGGTGCAACTGAGCCAAGCCGAATCGTTCCGCACCGTCAACACACATAATTGTCGCATTCGGTACATTCACACCCACTTCTATAACACTCGTGGCAACCAGAAGTTTTATATCGCCCCTTTGAAAGCGTTCCATGACCTCGTCTTTTTCCTTGCCGCTCATACGGCCATGTACCAACCCACAGGAAATATCGGCAAAATCAGTACTTTTAAGGGATTCATACAGTGCCGTAGCAGCTTGTAAGTCCGCACTTGCCGACTCTTCCACCAAGGGGCATACAACATAACATTGATGTCCTGCCGCAATTTCTTTACGCATAAAGGCATATATCCGACTTCTCATTCCTTCCGTTACGGCATAAGTTTTGACCGGTTTACGACCGGGCGGCAATTCTCGCATAGTCGACACATCCAAATCCCCGTATACGGAAAGGGCCATAGTTCTCGGAATAGGCGTAGCCGTTAAAAACAGTGTATGCACATCCTTCCCTTTATTCCTCAAAGCTGCCCGTTGCCGCACACCGAAGCGATGTTGTTCATCTGTAACAACCAAGGCCAAGTCGGAAAAAATCACATCGTCTTGAATCAAAGCATGCGTACCCACTAAAATATCAACTTCTCTATGAGCTGCCTTTTGTAGTATCAATTCTCTTTCTTTACCTGTCGTCCTACCTGTAAGCAAGGCTATACGTACAGGCAAGTCTTTAAAAAGTCGATTCAGCTCTTCATAATGCTGTGTCGCCAAAATTCCGGTCGGAGCCATCAGTGCCCCCTGATAGCCGTTTTCCACGGCCTTAGCCAAGGCCAACGCGGCAACAACAGTCTTCCCCGATCCGACATCCCCCTGTACGAGTCGTTGCATAGGTACTTGAGTCTCCGTATCGTTCACAATATCGGCAAACGCTTCCGTCTGCCCTTTTGTCAACAAAAAAGGCAGGTTGTTCAACAGCCCCTTAATCAGCTTGCCGTTCGGCCCGAATTTAACGGCTTGCCCCGACTGTTCCGCACGACGCTTCAATAACAACCCGGCCTGCAAAGCAAAGAGTTCTTCAAAGGCCAACCTCTTACGAGCCCTTTCCAGGGCTTCAAAGGACGCGGGAAAATGCAAGGCTTTATACGTCTCTACGCTTACTTCAGTGCCCTGAATATCCAACGATAGGCATGGCGGAATCAAGTCCTTTACAGACGCTTCATCGGCAAAGAGGGCCGCGACGGCCCTGCGTACATCGGCCTGACGCAAGCCCTCTGTCAAAGCATACACGGGGACCAGGCCGCCGGGGACAGCCGGGCCCGGCTCCGCCTCCGGTGAATTCATTTGCAAGCGCCCGTATGCCCGTTCCGTTTTCCCGAAAGCATGAACGTCTTTCCCGACCTTAAACAGACGCTTTTTGAAGGGCTGATTAAACCACACCAGTTCTAAACCGCCCGTACCGTCACTGATTAGCACTTTGAGAATCGTCATGCCGCGCCGCGGTCGTAGCTCAACGACAGACTTCACGGTTCCGTTGACAAGAACGGGCTGTTCCTCATTATTACTTATATCTTTTATGGCCCGTATTTTCGATCGATCTTCGTAAGCACGAGGAAAATACTGCACCAAATCACTTGCCGTTTCAAGTTTCATACGAGCAAACAGCTTAGCCCTGGCCGGTCCTATTCCTTTTATATCCTTTATAAACTTTATCATCTTTACACCGTCACTTCGCACACCCAAGGTGTACACCTTGTTATTTCCTTTTGTTTATTGTATCATATTTACGTATAGAATCAGGAATTTGAAGGTAAATAATTCTTGCTTTGCCTTATTTTTTATGCTATTATTTGTATGTTGTACTGTGACACTGCAAGGAGGTGTGTGCGTCATGGCAAATTATTGTGAAATTTGCGGCAAGGGTACCATGAGCGGTATGAACGTCAGCCATTCCCACTTGAAAACGAAAAGAACGTGGAAACCGAATATCCAAAGAGTACGTGCCATCGTAGACGGCGAAGCAAAACGCGTTAATGTTTGCACTCGTTGCCTTCGTTCCGGCAAAGTACAGCGCAATGCGTAAAGGAATATAAAAAGAGATGATTCTGTGACGAGTCATCTCTTTTTATGTGCCTTGAACGAACCGAAAAAGAACAGACCTGCCCTCAACTATACAAAAACAGCCGTCTTGAAGTGACCTTCTCCACTTCAAGACGGCTGTTTTTTTACTCATCGTACAGCTCTTTATTCCGTTTTACAATATCCAAAATCAAGTTAGCCGTTTCTTCAATAGCCTTTGCCGACACGTCTATAACCGGACAGTGAAGACGACGCATGACGTTTTGTGCATATTCCAGTTCTTCATTGATTCGTTCTACATCGGCATAGTTTGCATCCGGTTCGAGACCCATAGCCCGCAACCGTTCAGACCGGATATAATTCAGTTTATACGGATCAATAACAAGCCCTACGATTTTCCGCGCCGGTACTTCAAATAGCTCCTGCGGTAAAGGCACTTCCGGTACCAAGGGCAGATTGGCCGCCTTTACGCGCTTATGTGCCAAATACATGGATAAAGGGGTCTTCGACGTTCGAGAAACACCGATGATGACAATATCGGCCTTTAAAAACCCTAAGGGATTTTTGCCGTCGTCAAACTTAACAGCAAATTCGATAGCATCGACACGCTTGAAATATTCACCGTCCAGACGATGAATCATACCGGCCTTAATGGTCGGTTCCGTATCGGTCAAATGGCCGATACCGTTCATCATAGGTCCGATAATATCGATAACGGGAATATGGGCACTTTGCGCCAATGTACTCAAACGTTTACGCAAAACAGGAGAAATGATGGTATAGCAAATCATGGCATTTTCATCCGTTGCCTTTTGTACAATTTCTTCAATTTGCTGTTCCGAACGAATATAGGGAAGTCTTACTATATTAAATTCCTGTTTATCATATTGGCTGGCCGCCGCTCGAGCAACGCGTTCCGCCGTTTCCCCCAAGGAGTCGGAGCAGGCGTAAATAATAGGTCTATCCATTTAAGCTCTCCTTCCTGCCGCACAATCTGCAAATAAGCGTGTAATATTAGTCTTTGATATACGACCTAAAATATGAAGTTCTTTCTTTTTCGACTGTTCGTCTTCTTCAATACGCACAACGGGCAAGCAGTCAATTTCAAATTCCAGCAATCGCTGTGCCGCCACCAAGGCCTTTTCATCGCCTTCAACATAAATGATTTTACTTACAGGTGTCATAACCATCCGTACCGGTAAGGTCCGTAAATCATTGTTGCCCATAGCGGCTTTCAACAAATCCTTTCGCGACACGAGCCCGACCAGAATTTCAGCGGCCGTTACGAATACAGTTCCCACATCTTCCGTAAACAAAGCAATAACCGCATCATAAGCCGTCATTTTCTCATCGATTACGACGGGTTGGGAAAGATAGTCGGTTACGTTAATTTCTGTCAAAGCACGTGAAAGTAAATCTTCTTCCTTATTGCCCGTATAGAAATAACCTAACTTGGGTCTGGCATCAATAAGGCCCAACATGGTAAGAATGGCCAAATCCGACCGCAATGCCGCCCGGGTAACATGCAATTGCTCCGCAATATGTTGACCCGTCACGGGGCTATTTGTCCGAACAATTTTCAAAATTGTTTCCTGTCGTTCCGTCAACACGTGCATCACCTCCGACACGTGAAAAAACAGCATATACTACTGTTATTTATCATACTATATTTTCTTTTTTAAAAAAAGCCTTGCTGCCAAAACAGCAAGGCTTTTAGTATGTCTGCAAGAAGGAAGGATTTTATTCCTACCAGCTGTAATCTTCCGTATCCGCCCTACCCTTTCCTGTAAGAGAATCCATGAGAATACGCTGTTCGATTTGTGCTACACTCTTACGCGTCGAAGCTACTACATCAGGGTTGACGGAAATAGAATCTATACCGCTCTTGATTAAGAATTCCGTAAAGTCCGGATATACACTCGGTGCCTGCCCGCAAATTGATACGGTCTTGCCTTCTTTATGTGCTACTTCGATTAAGTGACGAATAGCACGTTTTACAGCAAGGTTGCGTTCGTCAAAGAGAGGCGCTACCGTTTCGTTGTCTCTGTCGCAACCCATGACCAACATAGTCAAATCGTTTGAACCTATGGAATACCCGTCGACAAACTTATTGAACTGATCGGCCAGAATAATATTCGAAGGAATTTCAGCCATAAGCCATACCTTGAAGTCCGGTCCGCGATGGAGTCCTTCAGCATCCATTAATGCTACTACTTTTTCCATTTCATCAACGCGACGGCAGAAAGGAACCATAACATTCAAGTTCTTTAAACCGAATTCTTCACGCACTTTACGTACAGCTTTCAATTCCAATTTGAAAGCTTCAATGTATTTCGGATCATAGTATCTGGATGCACCGCGCCATCCAAGAAGAGCACTGCTTTCATTCGGCTCGAACTTATCTCCGCCTTTAAGGTCGCGATATTCACTCGATTTAAAATCGCTGAAACGCAAAGTAACCGGGCGGGGTGCCATAGCCTGGCACATCTTGCGAATACCTTCAGCCAATTGATCGACAACGCGTTCGGGATGTCCGATTTCGATGAGATATAACGGATGTTCGTGAATGAAGGTCGTCCAAATAAATTCTTCACGCATCAAGCCGATACCGTCGCAAGGTAATACGCTGTATTTTTCAGCCATGTCGGGGTTACCGAGATTCATATAAATCTTCGTGCCAGTAATCGGGGCCGGTTCAACAACAGTCATCCCGCCTTGAGCCTGTTCCTGTTTCGGTTTTACCAGATCTTCCACATACCCTTCATACACAACCCCGTTCGTTGCGTCAACCGTAATGTCGGCACCGTCATGAATCGTCGTCGTAGCTTCCGTGCTGCGACTCTTTGTGCCCACAATGCAGGGAATGCCGAGTTCACGACTGACAATGGATGCATGGCAGGTCATCCCCCCTGCATCCGTTACAATGGCCTTGGCCTTCTTCATCGCCGGTACCCAGTCGGGAGCCGTCATGGTCGTAACCAGAATTTCTCCTTCTTTAAATTCATCAATGCGCGAGGGGTCCAAAATAACGTGAGCCTTACCTGCTGCTTTTCCGGGGCTTGCAGGCAAGCCTTTAACGACGACAACACGTTCCGACGTAACTTCCATGGTTTCACCTTCCGTTGCGGGTTTCTTTTCCTTATTTTTCTTCGACCAAACTGTTTCGGGACGAGCCTGGAGCAACCAAATCTTATCGTTCCGTTCATCAACGCCCCATTCCATATCCATGTAACAACCGTAGTGTTTTTCTATGGCTTTAGCATATGATGCCAATTCTTTAATCTGTTCTTCTGTCAAAACTTGCACCTTTTGCAAATCTTCAGGAACAGGCAATTCTTCGCAATCTCCACCGGCTTTGCGAACAAGTTGAATGGGCTTCGTATTTACCATAGTCGATACGATGCTTAAATCATCCTTTTTAACTCGGAAGTTATCGGGTGTAACAGTGCCTTGCACAACATATTCGCCCAGGCCCCAAGCGCCTTCAATAGTAATCGTCGAATCGTCGCCGGTTACAAGGTCAACAGTAAACATGACACCTGCGCTCTTAGAGAATACCATCATTTGAATAGCTGCACTCAAGGCTACTTCCAAGTGGTCAAATCCTTTTTTCGTGCGATAGTATGTAGCTCTGTCCGTAAAAGTAGATGCATAACATTCTTTTACCTTCTGAATAACCATATCGGCGCCGCGTACATTCAAATATGTATCCTGTTGGCCGGCAAAGGATGCGTCAGGCAAGTCTTCAGCTGTAGCACTGGAGCGAACAGCCACGAAAGGATCCGGTTCGCCTACTTTTTGACCCAGCTCTTCATACCCTTTTCGAATCGATTCGGCCAATTTCGGCGGCATCGGAGCGGCACAGACGGCTTCACGAATCTTAGCTGTTACTATACGAAGTTGCACGGGATCTTCGACATCCGTCAATTCTTCAAGCATTTCTTTAATCTGTTTATCAAGACCTGTTTCGGTCATGAAATATCTATATCCTGCCGCTGTCGTAGCAAAACCGTACGGTACCGGCACGTTTGTAGCCGACGTCAATTCACCTAAAGACGACGATTTACCTCCGACTAAGTCCACATCTTCACGACGAAGTTCGTCAAACCATAAAATAAAAGCACTGTTTCTGTCCATGGCTCTACCTCCCGATAATCGGATATATTATTCGTAAACACTGAATTTATTACTTTGCTTCTTTATGGTATATTATTTAAATTTAAATGTCAACTACTTTGTGCTAAAAGGTGTGTTTTTAGATATTTAGTATACTCTATATTTTATCTGCTGACTTTCCGAAAACTGCCATTATAGAGATTTATATGATATCTATGCCTTTTATCATATTTTTTCAAAATAAATTTCCCTTTCCTATATTAGATGATATATAATAGGAACGATAATATTGACGTAATATGCCTTAAACGGCCTTGCGCCTTAATCGAACACCCAATAGGAGGATATGATGTATACACCCAGACATAGAGTTCGAACGAAAAAGAAAGGGCCTTTTCGTTCTATTCGCGTCATGGCGGCTCTAGTGCTCGTCATTATTGCAGGTCTCATGTTCGGCTATATATTCGCGGCATACCAAAGCTTACCTGAAGTAGGTAATAACATGCGGCCTGCCGTTTCATCACAGGTTTTTGACAGTCAGGGAAAGCTGATTACGACTCTGCACTCCGATCAGAACCGGCTGCCCATTGATATTAACAAGGTCCCGAAAAACTTGCAGAACGCCTTTATTGCCGCCGAAGATAATCGATTCTACGACCATATCGGTGTCGATCCCATCGGGATCTTACGTGCCGTCGTAACCAACTTGACTAATCGCGGTATTGCTCAAGGCGGCAGTACGATTACTCAACAGTTAGCTAAGAATGCTTTTTTATCCCAAGACCAGACATTAAAACGTAAAATTCAGGAAGCCATCTTAGCTCTTGAATTGGAACGTAAGTACAGCAAAAAAGAAATTCTGGAAATGTATATGAATCAGATTTATTTTGGTCGCGGCGCTTACGGCATTCAGACGGCGGCCCACACATACTTCGGCAAAGATGTAGGCGATCTTACTCTGGCCGAATGCGCTATGATTGCAGGCCTACCGAAGAGCCCCAACTACTATTCCTCCAGTGTTAATGAAGCCACCGCCCGCAAAAACGTAGTGGTAGGCCAAATGGAAAAATACGGATACATTACACCTTCCCAAGCGGAAGAAGCTAAAAAATCAAGTCTGGATATTAAGCAAAAATCGACAAGCAATACACCGGACGAAACGGCATACTTCATCGACTATGTTACTCAGGAAATAGCACAAAAGTACGGTGACGACGCGCTTTACAAAGATGGATTGAAGATTTACACGACTCTTGATACGGATAAACAGCATGCAGCCGTTCAAGCTATGCGCCATCTCCCGGAAACACATACGGATGATCAGGGACTTACTCAACCGCAAGGAGCCATTATCTCTATTGACCCGAAAACGGGCCATATCCTTGCCATGGTCGGCGGCCGCGGCCAAGACAGCTTTAATCGTGCCAGCATGGCAGTTCGCCAACCCGGGTCGGCATTTAAACCCTTTGTCTATATGACGGCTATGGAACACGACATGACTCCCGATACGATAATGGAAGATAAGAAGGTTGAATACGGAGGGTGGTCACCGCATAATGCCGATAACAGCTACCAGGGCCGCATGCCCTTATGGAAGGCTCTGGCATTATCCGTAAATACGGTCGCCGTTCAATTGGCTGACAAGGTCGGCCCTTCCAATGTCATTGCCAATGCCAAAAAGTTGGGTATTACGACCTTGGTGGAAGACGGCAGTCCCAACGATGATAACTTGGCTTCAGCCGCCCTCGGCGGTTTGACTAAGGGCGTTACCCCGCTGGAAATGGCGGCAGCTTACGGAGCCTTTGCCAACAAGGGAGTATATATAAAACCGACAGCTATCGTAAAGATTCTTGACCGCAACGGCAACGTTTTGGAAGATAACTCTTCAGATGTGCAAAAGACTCAAGTTATGTCCGAAAAGACGGCCTACGAAATGACCAGTATGCTCGAAGGGGTTATTGCAAGAGGCACGGGCACGGCCGCTTCCATCGGCAGACCTGCGGCCGGTAAGACCGGTACGACCGACGACAATCATGATGCCTGGTTCATCGGCTATACGCCTGATATTGTAACAGCCGTTTGGGTCGGCGATGACACGGGAAGTCAAAGTCTCGGAGAAATCTACGGCGGTACTGTACCTGCACAGATTTGGCATGACTACATGGCTTCTGCCGTCAGCGGCACATCGGCCGATGATTTCGATGTCCCGGCCGGTATGGGAAAGGCTTACTACGAAGAACCTAAAGAAGAAGTCAAATCTGATAAAAAGAACGATAAAGAAGATAAAAAAGAAGAGTCCGCCTCAAAGGATGACTCTTCAAAACAATCAGTTTCAGATAAACCGCAAAAGCGAAAATCATCTAAGCGCTAAAAACGCTCCCGCCGACGGCACCGTAAAGTTAACCCCGACTTTCCGGTGCCGTTTTGTCAACGGGAGCATTTTTTACGCAGCCTGTCGTTTATCCGTCACTTTATGAACAAGGACAGATAGTAGGACAATTGCAACAATTACGGGGAAGGTAATTCCCAAAGGGGTATCCCAATCGAGGAGTTGCCGATAAAGGCAAAAACCCATAGCCCATAAAACTAAATTCGTAAGATTCACACTCGTGTCTCTGCGGTCAGCATGCAATACGAAATAATCGGCTATTAAGACCGCTGTCATAGGGGCAAAGACAGAACCGATGAAATAAAGAAAATCCTGAAAAGCATCTGTATCGAAAAAGACAGCCAGTATCACGCCCAGAACACAGGTCACTAAGGCACAAGGCGTATCTTTTAATCGAGGAGAAATGGAAGAAGCACTGATGCCGGCTGACAGAGCATCCAGAAAAGTCGTCGTAACGGTCGACAACAAAACGATTAAGATACCCATACCGCCGAGACCGGCAGCAGCCATAACCGCCGCCAAGTCATCACTTCCCAAATAAATAACGGCTCCCATACCGATAAAGAACATCCAACAGCTGGCTACAAAATAAGACAGGCAGGAACTGACCGTCACTTTCACGGGAGATTCGGCCGTACGCGTATAGTCGGCAATAAGAGGCAACCACGACAAGGGCATGGCTACAGCCAACTCTACTGCTCCGCCGAAGGTTATATCCCCGCTAACAGGTTGGGGAATACCGTCAAAAACAAGACGACTTAAAAACAAGGTGAGAAGAAGCAAGGCTGCCATAATAACACGGTTAACCTTATCCAAGTTCTTAATACCCAATAAAATCCAAAGAGCGATTCCTGCACCGGCGATAACGCTCCACACTGCATTGCCCCAAGGCACTAACGCATCAGCCGAAGTAGCCGCAGTCGCAATCATGACAGCCGTCCAGCCGATTAGCTGAATAACATTCAGCAAGGCAAACCACAGCCTTCCCTTACTGCCGAAAGCCATCCCTACGGTTTCCATGGACCCCGCACCGGTCCTGGCTCCGATCAGTCCGGCTGCAAACATAACGGCGCCGCCGATTAAATGACCGATTAATATAGCCGTCGCCCCTTCGACAAAACCCAAGGGTGCTACGAGCATGCCTGTCAAAATTTCGGCAATGGAAATACCGGCCCCGAACCATAACAGCCCGTTACTTACTACTGAAGTTTTCATACACACAACCCCTCTCTTCAAGGGGTGCAAAAAACGGCCGCCTGAAAGACGACCGTCACATAAGTATATATGTCCCTACGTTGGCATTATCCACATCAGGTTACGGGTCGAATAAAATTTCCTCTCAGCCGGTTAAAGCTCCCCTTACATATGTCAAGTATACCATAGGTACTAAGCCTGTCAATTTCCCTACTGTCAAAGAAATGTTTAGATTTTTTAATTTATGAATTATAGGCGATACGTCAAATATATGATATACTGGTACTCATATTGTTAAAATATTTTTCTTTATATAGAATCAGGTGAACTTATGAAGCTGAACGTACAAAATCTTAAAAAACGACCGAAACTTTTAATCGCCGTCGCACTTGTTGTCATCTGTTCAATCGGCGCCTATGCCTATTATGAGCATACGGTATCCGCCGCTAAAGCCGGTGCCGTGGAAACGGCGGAAGTCACACGCATGAATATTAAGTCCAGCATTTCCGCTCCCGGTGTTATCAGCCCTGTAAATTCCGTTGAAGTATCTCCTAAAATTACAGCTCGAATCAGTACTGTAGCCGTAAAAGAAAATGACCGTGTCGAGAAAGGACAGGTCGTCGCCACCTTGGACGGTAAAGACTATGCTGCAAAGAAAGATCAAGCTCAATACAAATTGACCAATGCACAGCTCAAATACGAACGAGCCAAAGCCCTATACGAAGCCGGTGCCGGCAGCAAACAGGACTTGGATAATGCCCGGTTCGAATATGATACGGCTGCCAGCAGTCTGAGTGAAGCCGAATCAGATGTTGCCGAAACGGTCATTACAGCGCCCATGAGCGGAGTGGTGGTCGGTGAGCCTAAGACCCCCGGAACGATGGCCGTACAAGGCAACTCCAGTCCCACCGTTATTATGAGAATCGCCGACACGGGAACAAAACAAATCATCGCTAAAGTTGACGAAACTGACATCGGAAAAATCAAAGTCGGACAAGATGCAACTTTTACGGTAGACTCTTATACGAATAAGACCTTTACGGCTCATGTTTCAAAAATTTCTCAAACCGATACCACCTATTCATGGGACACGACGAATACGACCTCTTCATCAGCTGCTTCTTCAGCCAGTGTTATTTATTACTATGTAACCTTGGACGTAGATGACCCGAACGACGACCTTCGCCTCGGAATGACAGCTCGTGTCGATATCAGTACTTCTCAAAAGGAAAATGCACTGGTCGTTCCCATTGCCGCCTTGAAAACGAATAATTCCGGTTCTTATGTCGTCGTTGTTCACGATGACGGCTCAACGGAAAACGTAATGGTTCAAACGGGCATTTACAGCGACGACTATGTTGAAATTACAAGCGGCCTGTCCGTCGGCGATAAAGTTTCTATCGCCTATACTTCATCGGGTAAGTCATCGGAAAACAATAAACAACAGGGTCCGCCGCGGTTATAAGGCAGGAATCTCCTATGGATAATATTATGATAGCCCTTCAGGACATTCGCAAAATCTATCACATCGGTTCTCAAGATTTCGCTGCCCTGGCAGGCATTACTCTACAAATTAAAGAAGGCGAATTTGCAGCACTTATGGGGCCTTCCGGATCCGGTAAGTCTACACTCATGAACATTCTGGGATGTCTCGATCGCCCTACCTCGGGTTCCTATAAATTAGGGGGCAAAGAAGTCGCCCATTTATCGGATGATGAATTGGCTGTTACACGTAATAAAAGCATCGGTTTCGTTTTCCAGAATTTTAATCTTCTCGGCAAAATATCAGCCTTAGACAATGTGGCTTTACCTCTTGTCTATGCCGGTGTCGGCAAAAAAGAACGAACTGAACGAGCCATGGAAAAGCTCCGTGCTGTCGGCTTGGAAACATGGTCACACCACAAACCCAACGAATTATCCGGAGGACAACGTCAACGCGTCGCCATCGCTCGTGCTTTAGTCAACGATCCGCATATTATTATGGCCGATGAACCTACGGGTAACTTGGATACAAAATCAACACGGGAAATCATGGATATTTTCGAAGAGCTTCACAGTCAGAAAAAAACGGTAATCCTCGTTACCCACGAGCCGGAAATAGCTGCCTGTGCAAGCCGTCAGCTGTTACTCAGTGACGGTTTGATTACTAAAGATGCCGGAAAAGGGGTGGTTATGGATGTTATTTAAAGAAAGCGTTACCATCGCTTTAACTGCCCTTTTGAGTAATAAACTACGCTCCATCTTGACCATGCTCGGCATTATTATCGGTATCGCCGCCGTCATCGTCATGATTTCCATCGGCATGGGAGTACGAAAAAATATTACGGACTCCATTGCCAGCCTGGGCAGTAATATGCTTATCGTCACCCCCAACTCGTCCAACTCCCGCGGTATGCGTGCCGCTGCCGGCTCAGGTAAGAAGCTGAAGCTCGACGATGCAACAGCTATAAAAAAACGAATCAAAAACATTGATTATGTAGCCCCGACAGTCAGTGCTTCTTATCAAGTCGTCAACGGGAACGAAAACTGGAATACGAGTGTCTACGGAGTAACTCCCGAATACTTGCAAATCCGTGCCCTTACGGTTACATCCGGGTCCTTCATCAGCCAAGCCGATTTGGATTCACGCAATCGTGTCGCCGTCATCGGTTCTACCGTAGCCGGAAATCTCTATGGCTCTGAGAACCCTGTAGGTAAAAACATTCGCGTAAACAATCAGCCGTTTAAAGTCATCGGCGTCCTGGAGAAAAAGGGGCAAGCCTCTATGGGCGGTGACCAGGACGATGTCGTCCTCGTCCCCTTGACAACCGCACAGGAACGCTTAATGGGGATTACGTACATTCGCTCTATTAACATCCAAGTCTCTTCTTCCGACAAAATCGATGAAGTCCAAGACCAAGTCGATACCCTTCTGCGCCAGCGGCATCACTTAGGTATCGGCAAGGAAGATGACTTTACCATTAACAATATGACGAGCCTCATGGAAACGATGAATTCCACGACGGCAACGCTTACCCTTTTTCTCGGTAGTGTAGCCGCTATTTCACTCCTCGTCGGCGGTATCGGCATTATGAATATTATGATTGTCTCCGTTACGGAACGAACCAGAGAAATCGGTATTCGTAAAGCCCTGGGAGCTACATATCGGACTATTATGACGCAATTCTTAATCGAAGCCGTTATTATCGGCCTCATCGGCGGGGTCTTGGGAATCGCCTTGGGCATCTCCCTCGTCGAAGTATTCAAAAAATTCGCCGAAGTACCTCCCGTTATCACCTTGGCTCCTATTCTTATTTCCTTTACCTTCTCTGTCGGTATCGGCCTCTTCTTCGGTATCTATCCGGCACGCAAGGCTGCACGCCTTGATCCTATCGAAGCCTTGCGCTACGAATAGCTTCACAAAATTAGAATCAACGATATAAGTAAAGAGCCGCTCAAAGTCGAGCGGCTCTTTACTTATAAAATTTTACACCCTATTATGAAACGGCGAATCCTACTTACCGTCTAAACGCTCTGCATTCAAGCCGTTATACGCATTGACATACGAATTGTACTGTTCGTACATGCCCGCTCTGGTTTCTTCATCGGGATTAGCCATAAATTCCCTAACGTCACCGATTAATTCATTTCCTTCGGTCTTCAGTATATCCCCTTCGCTTGAGCTGATACTTCCCAGAAGAGTCGAAACGGCTCCCAATTCTTGTTCAATTTTAGCTTTGTCGGGATTTTGATCATGCGTTCCCAATTCATCCATAATCGCTTTGAAACGCACAGTAGCTTCTAAAGCGGCTGCCATATTTTTCTTCCCGGCAGATTTATACTGTTCAATCTCTTTCTGACTGTTTTCTTGATTAACCTGTCCGATGGCATCGTCTAACTTATCCATAGCGGCATTAAACTTATCTACCGCTGCTAAATACTTAGGTGCTACTTCTTTAACTTTCGCATAATTATCATTTAAATAAGTCTTAGATTCGTAATAAGTCTGAAGATCCGTGGCTACGGGAACCAATTCATCTAAGGCACTTAAAACCTTATCAAGTTCCGCATCAACGTTCTTATAAGTAGCACCGCCGGCTTTTACGGATTTCAGTGCTTCTTGCAGAGACTTGTAATCGGGAGCCACAAAACTCTGATCGTATACGCCGTTTCTTAAGCCGTCGTTAAACTGCTTTTCCTTGCCTCCGAATGAAAGTCTAAAGTCAATGTAGTTATTTTCCGCATCAATCAGCTTATTAAAATTTTCAACTTGACTACCGCTTGCTTTTTCCGCCGCACTGCTTATTTTACCTACAGTTCTGGAAAGGGAGCATCCCGATACAAAAGCGGTCGATGTCAATACGGTTGCACACATAAAAACGGATAAAAGGCGTCTCGTAGATTGCTTCACTATAACAGTCCTCCTAAGACTCATTTATATTCTGTACTGCACCCATTTTATCTTATTTCTTCCTCGTTTTACAATAGACTTCTACTTTAAATAACAAAACCGCATACAGTCGATATCCGGAAATACCGACTGTATGCGGTTGTATCACTTTTCTTTATCGCTTTGCAATATCACGTAAGGCTGCTAATGCCGCTTCTACTTCTTGCTTCGTCGTAAAGAGGCTGAAGGAGAAACGAACAATACCTCGCTTATCCGTGTGTAATTCTTTATGAATCAAAGGGGCACAGTGGAAACCTGCTCGTGTTGCCATTGCATATTCTTCCCAAAGAATTTCACCTACCAAAGCGGCTTCAGCTTCACCGATATTAATGGCAAAAACATTGACGCGCGGCCGCGTCAAATCGGCATACAAAGTAAGGTTGGAAATTTCCTGAAGCCCCTTAATGAAAAGGTCCGATAATTCTTGCTGTGTTCGAGCGATATCTTCTTCGCCCCGCTCCAACAGCAACTGAATGCCCGCTTCCAATCCGGCAATGCCGGCTATGTTTTCCGCACCTGCTTCAAATACACCGGGAACTGTATGAGGGAATTCTTTGTCAAAGGTATGAATTCCGTCTCCCCCTGTAATAAGGGGCTTTACATCAACATCGGTTTTAACAATCATACCTCCCGTACCGCCCGGTCCGTATAAAGACTTATGTCCCGTAAAGCAGGCCGCCGTAACGATATCATCCGACAGGTCGATAGGATAGGCGCCTGCCGTTTGCGAAATATCGACAATAAGCATCAACCCGTGACGCTTACAAAACGCCTTAATAAAATCCAAGTCGATAATATTTCCCGTCACATTGGAAGCATGGTTGCAGACCACGGCCTTCGTTTCGTGACGAAGTAATTTTTCAAATTCTTCATAGCAGAGAGCCCCCGTCTTACTGTCAGACTTTACAAAGTCGAGAGTTACTCCCTCTTTCCCCATTTCATATAAGGGGCGTAGCACTGCATTATGCTCCCATGTAGTGGAGATAACATGATCGCCCTTACGTAAGAGTCCTTTGATTACCATGTTCAAGGCGGTCGTCGAGTTATGCGTAAAGGCTACATCGTATGCAGGGCCGGCGTGTACCAGTTGCTTTACACTCTCTTTAGCGGACAATACGACCTTATAAGCTCGTATAGCATAGTCATGCGCTCCCCGTGACGGATTTCCGTATTCCTTTTCTGCCAGTGCTTCATATACGGCTCTGGCTACCGCTTCCGGTTTATGAGCTGTTGTTGCGGCATTATCAAAATACATGTTAATCTCCCCGATCTTGTTCTTCAGTCGCCGGATTTATCGTATCGCTTATAACCCGAATCGAGCAAAAATCGTGTCAACGTGACTGAGCATCTTCTTTACGTCAAAGCAAGCTTCAATTTCTTCATGCGTCATAACGGTCGCAATATCTTTATCTTTTTTCAGGTTTTCCAAGAAGTCTTCCCCTTCAAGCCAACGTTTCATAGCATTACGTTGCACCCAGCGATAAGCCTGTTCACGAACGGCACCTTTTTCAACAAGGGTATTTAAAAGAATGGGGCTATAAATCAGTCCGCCTGTCAATTGTAGATCTTCCATCATCTTTTCAGGATAGACAATCAGCTTATCGACAACACGAGTAAACGTTGTCAACATATAGTCAAGTGCAATCGTACTGTCCGGCAAGATAATGCGTTCTACGGAAGAGTGGGAAATATCCCGTTCATGCCACAACGCTACATCTTCCATGGCAGCCTGTGCATTGCCGCGAATAACGCGAGCCAAACCACACATGCGTTCACACGTAATAGGATTCCGCTTATGGGGCATAATGGATGATTCTTTTTG
>ERZ773007.242-NODE-242-length-27618-cov-15.557450_pt1 | contig 27618 bp, 20 predicted proteins | sample MGYA00580665_ERZ773007 | MGnify/ENA primary metagenome ERZ773007 (study PRJEB29015, sample SAMEA2738122) | human oral metagenome | biome: human oral; feature: human-associated habitat; material: saliva | place: China | collected 2167 ... | reverse complement strand
TGGTATTTTTCTTTTCTCAGTCAAGGCCAAATACCTTTCTCGCATTGTCATAGGTCGCTTGTGCCACCTCTTCTGTCGTTAAGCCACGTAGTTCTGCAATAAAGTCTACTACATAACGGGTGTAGGCTGTTTTATTTTCTCGGCCACGCTTAGGAACTGGTGCCAGATAGGGGGCATCTGTTTCAACCAAGATTTTGTCCAAAGGTAATTCTTTGGCTGCCTCCTGAATGTCTGTCGCCTTCTTAAACGTCACCACTCCCGAGAAAGAGATCATCATGCCTAAATCCATGAAGCGTTTGGCATCTTCCAGACTTCCTGAGAAAGAATGCATGATCCCACCGCGTGGGCCAACTCCTTCACTCTTGATAATGGCATAGGTATCTTCGAGAGCATCACGCGTATGCACTACAAATGGTAAGTCTAGTTCCTTAGATAGCTGAATCTGACGGCGAAAGACCTTCTCTTGAACTTCCTTAGGTGCTGTCATCCAGTGGTAGTCCAGACCGATTTCCCCTAAGGCGACGACTTTAGGATGTTTCAGCCGTTCCAGTAGATAAGCCTCTACCTCAGGACTATAATCGCCTGCCTCAGTAGGATGCCAACCAAGGGTGAGATAAACTTCTGGGTGCTGGTCTGCCAATTCTATTGCTCGTTCGATGGTTGGTTTGTCAAAACCAACAACATTATGGGCAATGACTCCCAGCTCTTTTGCTAGTTCTAATTCCTCTTGTTCTCTCCCTGCAAACTCTTCAACGTTGAGGTGAGTATGGGTATCAAAAATCTGCATATGGATCCTTTTCTACGATTTTTCTCACTCTATTATAACAGAAAGCATAGCTGAATACACTTTTGGCAAAACAAAAACCAGTAGTCTCGAGTTTCTACTGGTTTTTAGGTTTTTATCTGAATTAAGCAGCCAAAACTTTGCGTCCTTTACGACGACGAGCTGCCAATACGCGACGACCGTTTTTAGTTGACATACGGTTACGGAATCCGTGTTTGCGCGCACGACGAAGTTTACTTGGTTGATAAGTACGTTTCACGATGAATACCTCCTCATAGATTTTGTATTCGTTTAGCCGGCTATAATGTGATCAGTTACTAAACATACTTTACTATTCTATCTGATTCAAGGCTGTTTGTCAATAGCTATGAAAAATTTGTTGGGTCAGGTTCAATGATACCGCTTTTATTAGGCATCTCCTTCTATCCTTTGACGAGTTGCTTCATAGTATGGAAGCAAGCAGGCCATTCCTTTTTTTAATTCCTCAAGAATGGCATCTCGGCTAGTCGCTTGTGATAGATTTACATCGACTTTAACCAAGACCTTTCGGACTTGGCTAGCTTCCACACCTTTGAGAAGTCTCAGACGATTGGCTTCTGTCCCTTGAAATCGTTGGCTGACACCTTCTATTTGGGCGAAATAATAGACTGGCGAAGAAACCGGAAGAGTTAAAACTCGGTTCTGCTTTTGTAGACTCTCCTCATCCTTCTTGCGTTCGATAAAACTCACTTCCAAGGATACACCAAAGTCCTTCGCATCCCCATAAAGTCGCAAGGCGAACATCGGATCCGCTATTTCTCCCTCTCCTTGGAGATAGGCCCAAAAATGAGGGCGAAGAATTTGGGCTTGATTCATCCACTGACTGGTCCGCTCTTGTTTTAAGTGCGGAAAAATCTTCTGAAAATCACTGACCAGATGAGTGAACTCCTTGCGAGCTTCTTGGCCCATCTCTCGATAGACCAACATTCGCTCCGCATCCTCACCTGCTTTAGCAGGGGCTAGGTACTTGATCCCCTGACAATTCAAAAAGTCTTTAATCTTAACAAACATACTGCTATTCCCTTCTCAAAAATAAAAGGAGAGACCAAGCTTACACTCCTCTCTCCCTTTTGAAATCTTCTTTTTTAGACGGTAGATTAACCTTCAATATCGACGACAACGTAACGATTTGGTTCTTCCCCTTCTGAATAGCTCGTTACTCCATCCATTTTCGATACGATACGGTGGATGATCTTGCGTTCGCTATTAGACATTGGATCTGTATGTTGTGCTTGACCTTCTTCTAGAGCACGACTTGCCAATTTTTGCGCATAGCTTTGAAGGACTTCTGCACGGTGTTCAACATAATCATTGACGTTGATAGCAATGTAGAAATTCTTAGAATACTGATTGTAAAGATAGTTCTGCGCCAACAATTGAAGGGCTTTGAGAACTTTCCCGTGGTAGCCAATCACACGGCCTGGCTCATTGGTGTCAATCTGCATGTTGATGGTTCGACGGTTGTAGCTACTTGAAATGCTAGCTTCTACATCCATTTCATCAATTACTGTTTGAACATAGGAAGTGACATCAGAAACAACCTTTTCGATGTCATAGCTTTCTTCTACTTCAATGCCCAAATCAGCAAAATCAGACGTTTGGCGTGACTCAGTTTCTTTAGGACTTGAATCGAGAATCTCCCCATGACCTTGTTCTTCAAGAATGGTTTCAGGAGCCTTCTCATGTTTAAGAATCTCAGCCTTCACCTCTTCCGAAACTTCTTGGCCTTCTTCTTCAACTTTTTTAATCGCAGCCACCACACGACCCAAATCAACAGTCTCTTCACTGACACTCTTGACAGGTTCGTTTTGAACATTTATTTCCTCAGGAACTCCCTTAACAGCTTGTTGATTAGCTTTTGTAACCGTAGTTTCTGCAATCGGTTCGATGTCTACCACAGCTGGCTTCTTACCAAAGAGACCGAGGAACCCTTTCTTTTCACGAGAAACGACAGTAATATGTGCTTTCATGCGCGGGATATCTAATTCTTTCAAACCATTTTGAATGGCTTCTTCAACATTGACTCCTGTATATTGGACCATCTGTCAAACTCCTTCTTAGTTTTTCTTTTTCTGTGCTTTATTAAATGCACGTCGTTTTTGTTTTTCTATATCTTTGATTGCCTGTTGCTCTGCTTCACGCGCCGCAATGATCTTAAATGGATTGTTCAACAGGTAAGTTTGCCCAACTTGGTAGGCATTGGAAACTACCCAGTAGAGAGCAACCCCGCTGGCTGAGTACATGGCGAAGAAGAAAATCATGACTGGCATTGCATACATCATGGCTGTCATTCCACCATTTTTTTCTGGCATGGCTTTGTTGCTCAACCAGGTACTAAAGAAGGTGAAGACAGCTGCCAAAACTGGCAAAATAAAGGTTGGGTCTGTTGCGCTCATATCCAACCAAAGGAAATGACCGACTTTTAGGAATTCTACCCGACTCAAAGCTTGGAACAAGGCCATCAAGACTGGCATTTGAATAAACAATGGCAAGAAGGCCGAGGAAGTCTTCACACCTTTTTCTTTGTAAAGCGCCCGCATTTCTTCTGACATACGAGTGCGGCTTTCCAAATCCTTCCCAGGATACTTGGCCTGGATTTCTTTCACTAGTGGCTGAATCTCCTGCATTTTGCGCGAGGAGGTCATTTGGTATTGGAAAACTGGCAAAAGAATTGTCCGAATCAAGAGAGTGAAGAGGATAATCCCAACTCCGATGTTTCCTCCGATAGAAAGAAAACGGATGACTTCTGCAAAGAAGTAAACGAATTTTTCCCAAACGCCTGATGATTGGGAAGTCACTTCAGACGTTCCACAGGCTGTTAATAAAAGGAGAGCCCCTCCTAATAAGCTAGCTACTTTTAATTTCTTTTTCACGTAATTACCTTTCCTGACGATAGACTTGCGCTAATTTTAATACATGGACTAGATTTTTTTCAACTTGGTCAAAATCCAGCTCTTCAACACCCTTTCGAGCAATCACAACAAAATCATCTGCTACAAGATGATCCTGGTGCTTCATCAAAACATGACGAATCAAGCGCTTGATTCGGTTGCGTGTCACAGCATTTCCTAGTTTTTTACTAACAGATAAGCCGACACGGAAATGGGGCTGCTCTTGTGGCAAACGGTAGATCACAAATTTTCTATTCGCACAATTCATACCACTTTTAAAAATGGCATTGAAATCTTTTTCTCGCTTGACACGATAGCTTTTTCTCAAACTCCCACTCCCTCTTTTAAATTTATTCTATTATACCATAATTTCAAAAAAAACCAACGACCTTCTGGCCCTTGGTTTGAAGCTTCCTCCAGTACTGTTAAAACGACTAGGAGAAGAGATGCTGGATAGTTGACAAGATGATGGGTAGGCTATAAATGAAGTTCAGTCCGATATGAGCAAGGATAGGATAATACAAGGAGCCTGTCTTTTCATTCAGTAATCCAAACAGAAGAGAAGGGATCGTATAGATCAAAAAACTCAAGACAGTAAAGGGATGCTGGAGGAATTGAAATCCGCTATAGATGAGGGCAGGCGCCCATACACTCGCATAGAAGGGCCATTTTTTAAAATAGGCTTGGACAAGCGCTCCACGGAAGACCAATTCTACTGTCATCGGTCGAATGATGACCACTAGGACAAAGAGGATGAGAGATCCTAAGGCTTCCAAGGTCACCGGAAAGGAGTGATAAATAGCTAGACGTCCTTTGGTAAAACCACTGAGAAAGTAGTCCAGCCAATAGATAGCACAACTAGTGAATATAGTAGCGTAGATAGCGGGGAGGAATTGTTTCTTCTTCGCCCACTGAAAAACGGTACGTGGACTGTACTTCTTCACAAATGAAAAAACAAGCATCAGATAACCTGCTTCTAAAAAGAGAAGGGTCCAAAAATAGCTAAGGGCTTGGCCGACTTGGTTGCTGACTAGCTGGGCTAACTCGCGGAATTGCGGCCGCACCAAGATGTAAAAGACCAGCAATAAAAGTGGATAAAAGAGCTTGGCCTTTGTCTTTAAAAATTTCATACATTCCTTTCAAGGGATTAAAAATGATTTATTGCATCTTACCATAATCATTCCTAGGATTCAATTAGAAAGTGGATAAAAAAGAGGTCGAGACAGCCGTCTCTAACCTCTAGTTTCTATTGGAATACCAGCTTATTGTAGCGATTATCAAGCTTTCTTCTACCCTTTTCTGTAAGTCGTAAAGCCCACTAGCACAGACACAAGAATGGCTAGGCAAAGAATGGTTTCTAGCCAGACAAGGGGCCTTAAAAGAGGACTTTGCAATAAGTCTTGGGCCATTTTCAGGGAAGTAGCTGTGATGACCGTGGGAAAGGTTAAGGCTGAAAAGGCTGGTTGAAACCCTTCTTTTATCATTCTGGGCAGACGCGTTAAAACGAAGAAATAAAAACCTTGAGAGAGACCGATCATGATATATAAGAGCCAAACCGGCAGACTAGCTCCACCAAGACGAACGAGGGCCGCTAACAGAAGAGAAAAGGGCGCACAATAAATGCCTTCTTGCCCCAATAAGTGGCTCGGTAAAGGGGTAGTTTTCAATCCCTGATAGATTAGCGGGTAAAGAATCAAGGTTAAGACAAAGCCAAACCCGAGAGTCAGATAGGCCAACTCAACCACCCCTACCACTGGATAGGTCAAGGCTGCCACAGCAATCCCTACATAAAGGACGGTCCAACTAGGGGTGGCATTGGCTCTTGGTTTTGCCAATATATGGGTCTTGGTAAAGTAGAAAATTAAGCTACAATCTAAAAGGAAAGCAGACCACCAAACTGTCTGGGCAAGTCCTCCAAATGTAGGAAACAGTCGTAGGAGATAAGTCGATAGAATCATCCCAGCCATGGGAAAGGTCGCCATTCCAGACAGAAGGGCCGGTTCTTGAAGTTCGATCTTCGTTTCTTGCCAGTAGATCAGATGGTGAAACAAAAAGAAAACCCATAGAATCAAACCCGTCAAACTGAAAAAATGGGCCAGAACTGGGAAGGTATCAGACAGAAGGTTTCCCGCTCCTGCTAAACCTAATAGACAACCTGAAAATGCTAAAGGAATCTTTTTCATCTTGATCTCCAATTATTTTATCGCTTTCAGTATAACATAAAATATCAGGAGGCATCATCAAAAAAAGAAGTAGATATAAAATCTCCTTCTCATTTTCTTATTTTTAAGCTTAGCTCCATCATTTCATGCACAAGCTTGGTTCTTTTACGCGTAGGGCTGCAATTCTGGATTGATAGGTGTATTGGCCAAGTTATTGGCATAGTTACAGAGACTAGCCAGACTCACACCTAGGACCACATCCAAAGCATTTTGGTGACTATAACCTGCTTCTAAAAATTCAGCTAAGGCCTCATCTCCAACGCGTCCCTTGGTATTGATCACTGCTAGGGTGAATTTAGCCAAGGTATCCAATTTCGGATCTGTTTCAATCGGAGTACGATTGCGCAGAGCTTGAAGAAGGTCGTCATTCATTTGGATCTGTTTGATCGAAAAAGCTGTATGCCCTGCCACACAGAAGGCACAACCGTTGGTCACCGCAGCAGTGATTTGGACAACTTCACGTTCAACTGGTGTCAAACTGTTGCGACGGTTAATCGCACCGACTGTACGATAGGCTTCTAGAGCTGTCGGCGCATTTGCTAAAAGACCGATGAGATTTGGAATATAGCCGTTGTTATCTTTTTGAACAGTTTCAAGAACCTCTTTTACCTCTTCTGGCGCTGTCTCAACTGTATGAATCTGAAATGTTGTCATAAATCTACCTCTTTTTCTCTTGGTGGCACTTAGTCTATCATAGAATAGAAAGCTTGAAAAATATATATTTCATATACCTTCCATAAAAAATAGTTATCACCAAGAAGAAAAGATTCAGACCTATCGACCCCACTTCTGCTCCCGTTCCAAGCAACTACTTCAATAGAAAGGGCCTTCTTCTCATTTCCCTCCCCTTCTATGCCCGAGCAAGTAGCAGATAGATTAACAAGACTAAGAAAAAGAGGACACTAACGATCAAGGTCGCTAGCTTCATCCCTCGACGGGCTAGCCAATAGTTTGGCTTCCCTAAGTTACTGGTCGCATCTGTTGACAGTGATTGTTGTTGACGAGGTTGAAACAGCACCAACAAGATTAGACTGATCGATAGAAGGAACATCAGCACAACAAATAGCATTTCCATCTTATCCTCCAAAAACTCGGAAAAGGGTGAGCAGTACCCCCAACAAGATAACGAGACCGATAACAACATTTAAAGTCAGGTTGACTTTTTCCGAGCGGGTTGCTTTTTCTTTTTCCGCGGATCGGCGCTTCAGAGCATTCATTCGTCCTTCTACTTCTTTATAGAACAAGTCCTTCTTCTGATCAGGCATTTCTATCACCTATCCCTTCTTGGAATCTCGAACGGAATACTTCCTGTTCGATCGCATTAGACTGTGCAATTTGATTTGAAACTGCGTGTCGATAGTTCTCTATTGATTGATAAATTTCTTTAATACGTGCTACGAGTTTGTCTTTTTCTCCTTGCCTAAAGACATTTTCTTGAGCAAGATAAGGAGGGTCATGTAAGGTCTGTTCAAAGCCAAGGATTAGCTGTCGGTGCTCAAAGGCCTTGCGAACAATCCCTTGTACCTCCCCAAAATAATTGATGTCTAGATAGATACTAGATTGGTGAAGGAGCTCCTTGATCCGCTCCTGGCTAATATTCTGATACAGGACCAAATTGGGGTAGCGGACTAGAGACATGAGCTCTGGAGACATTTCTGTCACTGCAGCAACTCGGAAGGTCACATCCGGTAATTGCTCTAGCAAATAAGGTAAGGCTTCAATTTGATCTGAATTTGTTAATACAAAAGCATCCTTACGAACATCATCTTTGATTACAAAATCATAGATATAACCAAGAGGGGCAAAAAAGCCCTGTTGCTCTGGTGATACCAACTGTAGAGCACGGAGATAGGTCTCCCTTTGAGGGATGAAGATCTTCTTCGTCCGTATATCTGGACTGTTTAGGATGAGTTGCATATTGCCTGGCAGACTATCCCGTAATGGCTCTTGCCAAACCAAGACATCTCGGCCTACCAGCCCCATTTTGCCGAGTTGCAAACTCAAAGCAAAAGACTGAGCCAGCGTATTGAAAATCACCTGATCTAAAGCAAATCCTCGGTATTGGACATAAAAGACGTAGAAATCTAGTCGATTTTTAAAGATACGCATAGGCTCATGGTCCAGTGTCAAGATCAGATCACCAGTTTGATGATTTTCTGTCAGGCGTTCAACTTCTTCTTCAAAGTAGGTGGTTAACAAAGGATTGCCCTGACCATCACAACTGGTTACCGCTATTTTGCGACCATACTGATCATAGCGATCCACTGTCCTTACTTGTCCCTCTTGATTGAACCACTCTACCCGCTCAACGATTCGCTTATGAGTCGCTCCTTGGTAATAGATACGCGCTTTTTCTTGGCCGTAATAGGAAATCCGGCCACCAGACGCATCTCCAGTAATTTCCCAAAAATCAGGAACTAAAATTTCGTTAAAGAAGCGCCCCCGTTTTTCACCTGTCGGTCGACCTAAAAAGTAAAGAAAGGGCGACTCCACTCCATCGGGTAAAAAACCATTTGGTTCCAAGACAATTGTTGGATGCGTGTAACCTGCTCTTTGTAAAGAATAGAGCAGATCTTGGCTTTCGCGCGAAAACCGATCAAACACATTAAGCATGGGTCACCTCCTCAATCAATTGAGACCAAGCTTTTTCAACCTTACTGGTTAGAAAATCTTCTGCACGCGCATAAGATGCTTGACGCATGGATGCCATCTTTTTGCTCTGGTATAACAAGCGGATCATTTCAGCGAAGGACCTCGCTATCCTGTCCACAATCTGGTCTGGTTCAGTCGGAAGCAAGTAGCCATTCTCCCCATCTCTAACAAAGTTCTGATTGCCGTAGGGTACATCAAAGCCAATGATTGGAAGACCAGAACCAATTGCCTCCATCAAGGTGAGACCAAAGCCTTCACTGGTTGAAGCTGATAGATAGACTTCATAATCTTTGTAAATATCGGTCAAATCCATATGCCCTTTGAGCTGGATATAGTCCGTCGCTCCTAACTCTTCAATCAGCGACCGCAATTTCTCCTCCTCCCCACCTTTTCCATAAATATCAAAAGAGAGAGCTGGGAGATCTTTTTTTGCTTCGACAACTGCTCGAACTAACCAGTCGATGTGTTTTTCTGTTGCCAGACGCGAAGCCGTCATCAAAGAAAAAGGTTTACGAGAGTCCTTTTGCGGTAGACTTTCAAGACTTCCTACCGGAATGGTATAAATAGCAGGAGAATGCTGGGTATATTTTGCAAATTGCGCTGCCAAAACTTCCTTTTGGCGATCTGTCGCGACAATAAAGAAGTCCACCTTATCCGCATTAGTAAATTGGTAATCGTAATAATTGTTCCACAAAATATATTGATCATCAGTACTGTTGACACTATAGTGCTCCGCATGGACCACGACTCCTAGACGAGCTTTTTGGGCCTCTTCAAAAATGGGTTGGCCGATGTCCGTCTCCCGATCCAAAATCACCAAATCTTGTTTGGTCAAGTTGAGGGTTTGCATGAAATAGCGAATCAATTCCTGCCGGCCCAGGAGATAACGATCTGGGAAACGGTAAATCTCCTGACCATCTGCCACCTGCATCCGATAGGCCACACTTCCGTCCTCATTGTAGAAACGCCGTTCAATCAAATGGGCTTGATTATTTTTGGGGATAAAGTACTCTGTACAGTAGCGAGTATAGGAAAAATAATCTTTTCTGACTAGGATCCCTCCAGAAACATACTCACAGCGCTCTACATAGGGACTCTTTTCGTCCCGAAGATAGCAGGTCAAAAAACTGTCTTGGTCTTCGTAGAAATAGCGTTTCACCTTCCCCGTGGTCTCTTCTCGCGTTGGGCTCCCAGCGAACCCAGCCAGGACTTGCTCCACCGTGTAAGTCGTAGGCGCAATTTTGATATCTGTAAAATGGGTGTAGAGCCATATGATTTCATGGTCTTTAAAGCCAATATTCTCTGTTAAGTGTTGAATATTGTCTGCTAATATCATATCCATAAAAATAAATTTTGCGGGTTCTTGGATCTGTCGTAGCAACTTGGCCCGATAGGCTTGTGCATACTCGACGCCACTACTGGCCCATCCAATCCCAAGATTGATATTGTATACTGTCATAAATCCTCTTTTATGGGAAATACAGGACAATTTCCCCTTTTGTATTGATTTCTACTCGACTGAGTAAAAGATTGCGAACCATCTGCTCTTTTGCCAAAGCCTTCATCCGATCGAAAGACAAGTAGGCTTCTTGGTAAAATTCGACCAGCGGATTCTTTTGACTGGTGTACTGGCCAGATAAGGCCACACGTAATTGTTGCAAATAATCCACTTGTTCCACCCAATTTTCATCAATAGCCTTTAAAAGTACCATCCGTTGAAATTGAGCAATCACCTCATCGGATTCAAGCGTTTGATATTTAGCAAGTAACTCAGAGCGGGCTAGCTCCCAGAGAAAATCCTCTTTTGCCTGTTTGGAAGGAAAGGCTTGAGGGATCTGGGCAGGAACAACCTGATAACTGATATGATCTAGAATATAGTGATAGAAGGCAATCGGGTCTTGATACTTCTTGTTTTTGGCTACCTGGGCAAAAACTTCTCGGGCAATTTTCTCGATTAGTCCGTCCAAACGTCTACCTAACCTGATTAAACGATCCCGTTCCTTATAAACCAAATCACGTTGAATATTCATACTCTCTGCAAACTCTAAGGTCAAGCGACGACTAGCTTGCGCAGCACTTTCACTCGCATCCTGAGCTTGAGCGATTATACGTTGGTATTTTCTCCGAGATAGAGGTTTGGCTTCTTGAAGTCGATCCTCTGCGTCATAATCTTGATACCTATCCTGGATCCAATTTGGACCCCAGTTTTTGATCAAGTCATCCTCCAGAGAGACAAAGAACTTGGTTTTTCCAGGATCTCCTTGACGTCCTGATCGTCCTCGAATTTGGAGATCTATCCTGCGATTCATCATCCTCTCCGTCCCGATGACCACTAATCCGCCTAAGGCAGCTACACCGTTCCCTAATTTGATATCTGTCCCCCGACCTGCCATCGAGGTGGCAACTGTTACCGCTCCTTTTTGACCAGATTCAGCAATAATCTGTGCTTCACGAGAAGCCTTGTTGGCATTCAAGAGATTATGGGGAATTCCTTCACGAAGCAGAAGGTTTGAGTACAAGATAGACATCTCAACCGATCCAGCAAAAATCAAAATCGGATTTCCCTTTGCATGGACTTCTTTGATGTAGGCCATAGAGGCATAGACTTTTTCTGGCAAGGTCTGGTATATCTCATCTGGAAGATCCTGGCGAATGCGTTTTCGATTGGTTGGGATCTGAACCACTGACATGGCATAGGTCTCCAGAAATTCAGCTTCTGCAACCTTCCCGGTTCCCGTCATACCGCCGAGTTTCCGAAACATCTTGAACAAGTTTTGGTAAGTGATCGAAGCCATGGCCCGTGTCTCTGGTGTCAAGGGAAGTCCTTCCTTGGCTTCAAGCGCCTGATGAAGTCCCCCTTGAAGGCGAGTCAATTCCATGAGACGCCCCGTTGCCTGATCTAGAAGGACAATCTCCTTCTCCCCTTTTTCATTAACACGGACGACATAATCCTTATCTTTTGTATAGTTTTGATGCGCTTGTAATGCCAAATTGATATGGCGGACGAGATCACGATGTTGAGGATTATACAAATGTTGAATGGATAAAAAAGCCTCGGCTGCCTTCACCCCTTTAGGGGTCAACCAAACTTGTTTCTTGTCTCCGTCAATCTTGTATTCTTCTCCTTTTTGAAAGGTTCGGACCAAGGTATCTACAATCCCATATAGATTGGATTGAACCCGAGGAGAACCTGAGATAATCAAGGGCGTCTGAGCACTATCCAACAAGATAGAATCGATTTCATCCACAATAGCATAGTTAAACTTTGCTAGGAATTGACCTTCGACAGAGGCTGTTAAATTTTCTGAAAGATAGTCGAAGCCCAAGCTACTATTAGTAGTGTAGACAATGTCAGCTTGGTAGAGCGTCCGCTTCCTAGCTGGGGAGAGTTCGCCCTCCCTATCTTGGAGTGGAACCCCGACCGTTAAACCTAGGAAACGATAAATCTTACCCATTTCTTCCGCATCACGAGTTGCCAGATAAGTATTGGGGGTAATCACCATAACCCCCTTCCCTTCTATAGCATTCAGGTAAGCTGGCATGGTTGCCGTTAGGGTCTTTCCTTCCCCAGTTTCCATCTCTGCAATATTTCCTTGGTGGAGAACGATAGCTCCCATGACTTGAACATCGTAAGGAAACATCCCCAAGACTCGCTGAGAGACTTCTCTCACGACTGCATAAGCTTCTGCTAACAAATCGTCCAGTGACTCCCCTTGCTGGAAACGACGGCGAAATTCCTCTGTCTTTTCTTGTAACTGCTGGTCTGTCGATTGAGACATTCTATCTTTCCAGCCATTAACCTCTTTTAAAATCTTTTTTATTTTTTTCAATTGACTAAAATCCACTAGGTCCTCATTTACTGCAATCTATTTAGCTTGTATCAGAATAGCTCCTTGTTCAGACGAAATCGGTGAAATCGTGATATGGTGAAAGGTAAACTCTTGCATCCCAGCACTGAGGAGACGCACTTGGTAAGAATAAGCTTGCTCTGGATAAACAAACCTGATCTGCCCCTCTGTACTGACCTGCCGGTCCACCATCTTACCAAAACGGTCTTGGCAAACAATCTCCAACATTACCGTATGAGCAGGCCTAGAAGTCATCTGAGCTTCAAGCACATATGTCTGGCCTCTCTGTAAAAGCGGTAGAGTGGGTGCCATCCGGTCCTCCCCATAGCTTGTGAGGGATTTCCAGGTTTTTAAGACTTTGCCAGAAGGCATTAAAGGATTCGTAAACCGAATCTGATCGACTGCCAATCTCTGAATAACAGACCCCCATAAATAGTCTGCCGAAGAGGTTGACCCCCAATAAATCTGGCGACCTTTTTGTTTTCTCATCCTAATCATCCGCTTCTACCAAAATCTCTTTCCATGATTTCTTTGTATTGGGTCAAGAACCACTCAATGATGGATTCCGTTGCATCATTGTGGCGCCCCGGCCGACTCGAACTAATGATCCGAACAGGTTGGTGATAAAGAGCTTCTAAAATATCCGAATAAGCCTTCTGGTCGTAGTCATCATCTCTCATGTAAGCCAAGGCTAATAGAGTATCCTTTAACGCTACTTGACCAAATCGATCCCAAAAACGCTTGTTCAAGGCCTCAATCCCTTCACTCGTCACTTGACCGACTAGCAACTGTATCATATCGAGTGATGTCCCAAATTCATCTGGCCGTTTAAACTTCAGATTGGCCGCTACATCCCCAAGATTGACAATAGGTTTTCCAACCAAGATTGCATGGGGTGAATATGAAGCTCCATAGTAGAGGGCTCCATAAGTGCCCATTGATAGACCTGAAAAGTTCAATTCTTTTGGACCAAATCCTAAGGATTGGAGATGGTAATCGATAAAATCCTGAATCTTCTTTTCTAACTCTGGAGAGCCTAGGTAGAAGCATCCTCCCTCTAGACGCGGATCCGAAAAGAGAATGAAGGGAGCTCCCATATTTTTCATCATGGAAAAGCCTTCAAAACCCTCCGCAGGACGATAGCCAGAGAAATAGATATTCAGCGGTGGCTTCAGGTCTCCTGGATGGAAATAAGCAAAAATTTCCTGACGCTTGCTGTCTCTGAGAACCTGGGACCCAAGAGAAATTTCTCCAAAGGGACCGTGAGAGAAGCGCTTGTGCAAAGCACCGATAATCAGTTGTCCCTGCCCCCTCGCTTCCAGTAAAAAGGATAGGTAATAAGGACTAGTCTCGTCAATTAGAACCGGCCTTTCCAAGTCTACTTCCGAATAGACGAGTTCCTTCTCTAACGATCCCAGACTACCACTCTGGAAAAATTGGACCCGCAAACGGATTTGACAGCCTGCCGTTTTCTCGTACTCTAACCATAAATCCGTAGGAATGGTCCCATTATAAGAATAGGTGTTGACCCACTGGGCTATAGGAGTAAACTCCTCTCCATATGAACCGTCTAATTCCAAAAAGTGTTTCCCTCTGACCGTTTGCATCCCTTCAAAGTCTGCTCTAATTCGTAAATCTCTGACGCTAAAAGCATCTCCGTACTGACCGTCATAAAGGAAACGATGAAGTTGATAGAGAAAGTGAGCCTTATCAGAAAAATCCCAAGCCTTAGCCTGAACCAGTTGCATCAAACGAGCCAGTTCTTCTGTAAATGACTCTTGATCATATGTTTGATCATAGAAAACAGTGTAGGGCTGAAATAGAGCCAGTTCTTCTTTGAAGTTCAATAGCCTTTCAGGATGATCCAGCACCAAGGCCTTAAACTGCTTGATGCCTTGCTCCGCCATGTAATCCTCTATCTGTAGAGGTGTTTGGATAGAAAAATAATGCCAGTTCAGACCTTCTGGGATCGTCACTTCTCCCTGCCAATTTGTAGGTCCAATTTGAAGAATATGGCCTGTTTCCAACTTTCTGTCCATCCTAGTTTTCCATCCATCCTTCCCATTTGGCGATCAAGCGCTGGCCTGTGTATTCTTGAATCTTTTCGACGGAATAAATCAGCGATTCATTCCATGGTTTAAGATCTCTAAGGAAATAGTCCATCGCTTTTTCTAGCTCTTCCTCCAGCTCCCCCAGGACATATCCATTTTTTAAATGGTCTACATACTCTGTTTGGGTGCGATTGATCTGAGGAATCCCTGCCGAAATGCCTGCAATCTGTGTATACAGATTGGGTTCCTCACTCATATCTACTATTAAGCGAGTCTGTTCTAATTCTTTGATGATGTCGTTCTCATGAAAGAAATTTTGAACCTTATAACGATCTAGCTTCTTTTCAAAGAGAGAAGCATCTTCGAGGATGTGGTTTTCTCCCAGCTCGCGAGAATCAACCTGAAAACCTCTAGCAGCCATCCCCATCTCGCCAGCTAAGTCTTCTAACTGCCGATCCAGTGTCGCTACTGCTTCATCAGAAGCATTGTAGATTGCGAAAACGACTTCAAATAAAGGGTTTTTCGCTAAGATTTCGAACACTTTCTCTAAAGCGGATTGAGAGGGGAGGTTCTTTTCATCCAGATAGAAAAAGATTTTCGACTCTTTCCTCTCCTGGCTGCGTCCCAATCTCAGCCGCGAATCAAAGGACGTCAGGCGATGGACCTTAGAAGCCATACTTGGAGCAAGACGAAGCAAATCTTGTTTCGTTTTTTCACTATCAGTTAGCACCAAGTCAACCTCTTTTAAAGAAAAATGAAGCAAGGAATCTTCTTGTGATAGTGGCTGGCGTTGCCCATAAAAAGAGAGAACCTTTGAAATGCCCCGCTCCACTTGTTGGATAAAGGGTAGGTTAGCTGGATGGGCCGCAATCACCATACGATCGTGACCGGGAACTAGGTCTTCTAGTATGGCTTTCATTTTTTCAGCAACCACTTCTCCCATGTCCGAGTAAGTTTCTCGTTTAAACTGCTTCTGAAAGGCTTCATTAACAAAGACCATGTGGCTAGCATCTGTCAATAACTCTCTCAAAACCCAGTTCCCTTCGGGGGTTAGATAGTCTTGGAAATACGGACTTCCCTCTTTGTAGTATAAGACACTGGAAATAAAACCTCGGTCATCCAGATACTGCACATAAACCGTTTCTTTATCCTTTAGCCGATTAACTGAAAGAAGATTCCCATCTACTCCCAAATCGATACTAGCGATGACCTGACCGCGACAGAAAGCCACTATTTGAAAAGGAGTATAGGCAAAGCTTGTTTGAGCTGGCCATTCCAAATCCTCGACCTGGATCGGCATCATCTCTTGGCGAGGGGAAATCCCCTGAATGTGATCAAAAATCGACAGATAGTCTGTTTCCAATAAATCTTGCCGATGGAGGTAGTAACGCAGTTGTGGGCAATAGTGTGGAAGCACTAATCTCCGCTCCACTCCCGCTTCCTGGAAGACGCGAATTTGATGAATGGTCTCATCAAATTCAATCATATCTTTCGACCAATACCAAGGCGTCGTCGTATTGTGCCAAATACGCTCGCTGCCATACCAGGCTGGGATAAAGTAATACATAGCAACTCCTAAAACAATCTTGTGTAGCGTTGGTTCACGCGAAGAGCTCGAACTTCCTCCCGGATCGTCGAAATCATCCCCACAAACATGAGAAAACTTCCTGGAATCATGACCAAACGCAAGAGTCCTCTATCCCAAAGCAGAAGAAGGAAGGGCAGCACGGTAAACAGGATTAAATACAGCGTCCCAAAAACCGTTAAACGAAAGACAATTCGATTGATGTACCTACGCGTCTCTTCTCCAGGATAAACGAAATCAATATACTCTGAGTTTTTCATCATTTTGTCTGCAATTTCTTCCCCATTGACCGTTACAAAGGCAAAAGCAAAGGACAGAAGGACCATCATCAGACCGTAGAGCAATATCCAGGCTGGCTCTCCTATGACCAACTCCTTAGCAATAGTGCCAGCCCATGAAGCACGAGGATTGAGGGCTTGGACCAGCAAAAAGATGTATTGCGGGATAGAAACCAAGGTCATGGCATACATAAAGGGCATGCCTCCAGCTGGATTGAGCTTTACATCTAAAAACGTGTGAGCTTTCAAACTGTTGTGAATCCCCAGCTTATTCACAGGGATCCGATAGCGAGCATACTCGATGCATACGACCATATACATAAATGCTAACAAGAGGAGAAATAGAAACAGAAGGCTGTATGCTGGAAGCCCACTCTTTGATAAGGTCCCAAGGACATCCTCTGGTAAGTACAGAAGCATCCCCGCCATCATGATCACAATAGAATTCCCCAAGCCTAGTGCGGTATTTAAATCAGCTAACCAGACTAAGAAAAAAGTACCTGCTATCATAATCAAGGCATTAAGCGAGACCACTAGAAGAGGGCTCAGGTCTGTTTCTAACGGGAGATAGAGGGAAACCGCCAAAGATTGCACAAGAGCCAGAGCAAGTGTCAGATACATCTTCCGTCGCTCCACAAGGTCCGAACTGGTTTTCTCCAGATTATGACGTTTAGATACTGTAAACAACCGCCACAAGATCATTGAAGACATCCAAGGCGAAAGCCCGAGGGCAAAAATGGACAAGCCACGAAGGTTTCCACCCATGATAGCACTCGTCAACTCCAGACCCCTTGCAGTACCTTCGTTCACATTTAAAACCTTCGCTAGGTCCACAAAGGGTAAGGTGATTTTACTTCCTAAAACATAAACAAAGACGAATAGGATCGTCCAACATAATCGATTCCTAACTCCAGATTGTTTCATCATATCCTACTCTTCTACTCCCCCTTCTCTCAAATGGTTATCCTACCTAAATCCGCTCATCAAACACTCGCATAAGACTGAACCATTTCACCTAAACAATCTCTTATCTATAAGAGAAAAAAGTTCTTCAGAAGATGATCTGAAGAACCACTATTCATCTAGCTTTTCTCCAGTCATTATACCATATTTCACGAGGCTTTTCACCCCGACATTCTCAAAGAAAACCGACAAATCCTCTCATGGATCTGCCGGTATATCAGAGGAATCGAAATAAGCAAATTTTCAATTTTAAGAAAGATAATTGTATTTACTTTTTACGATGGAAAAATGAGGCCAAGCCTGCAAAGAAAGCTACTACAAGCGTGATGAACAGCTCACGTGAAGTCACTCCGAGAGAGTCCGACGTCGATTTTGCTTCGGATACAGAAGCAGCCGATTTCTCTCCAGAGGAGCTCATCTGAGGAGTCGCTTGACTTTCTGAATGAGATTGGCTTGCCGAGCTAGAAGTAGACCGACTCGTTGAAAGAGAAGTCGATTCCGATAAGAGCTGGCTTGCTTTTGATGAAACAAGTGTACTCCTTGGTTCCTGAGGGCTCGCCGAAGCAGACTCGTACACCACTTCAGATACGTTTACCTCGTTTGAAGCCAAAGCGGAAACAGATGACCAATTTGATGTCAGTGACATCGAATGACTAGACGAAGCCGATCTATCTGTCGAAGGCTGGTTGGATACACTCATTTGGAACGATGCTGATGCCAATGTTGAGATAGATCCAGATGTTGAGGCTGACTCTAACTCAGAAGCTTGGTTACTTGAAGTTGACACGCTAGTGGATGCCGAAGTCAATTCAGAGACTTGCTTAGTTGAGGCAGATTCTGAGGCACTTGCTGAAACCGATGTAGAATTCAAAACAGACTCGGAACTACTTACCGATACAGACTCACTAGTGGACACTGAAGCAGATGCCGAATCCGACGCCAACTCAGATGCTTGCTTGCGTGAAGTTGATTCAGAGCTACTGATTGAAACAGACTCTGAACTCAAGACTGATTCTGAGGCACTTGCTGAAATTGACGCACTTGCTTCTGACACACTGGTTGATGCTGAAACGGAAACACTGGTTGATTCCGAGGTCAACTCAGATACAGATGCAGAATCTAGGGCAGATTCAGATGCGCTTACTGAAATTGATTCACTTGCTTCTGACGCACTTGTCGATACAGAAGTTGACACGCTAATGGATTCAGAAAGCAATTCAGAGACTGAGGCTGATTGTAGTTCAGAAGATTCCATTTGAGCTACAGATGCTGAAGTACTTGTTGAGACTGATGCAATCGATTCCGATACAGACTCACTAGTGGACACTGAATCAGATGTTGATGTTGACTCTAACTCAGAAGTTTGCTTGCTTAAATCAGATTCAGATACACTGATTGAAATAGACTTAGAATTCAATTCAGATTCGGACGCACTTGTCGAAGCAGAAACTGAAACACTAGTGGATTCAGAAATCAACTCGGATACTGACACACTTGTTGACGCTGAAACTGAAACGCTGGTTGATTTCGAAGTCAACTCAGATACGGATGCAGATTGAAGTTCAGAAGATTCCATTTGAGCTACAGATGCTGATGTGCTCATTGATACTGACTCTAAGTCTGAAACAGATTCCAACTCTGAAGTTTGTTTGTTTGAGATTGATTCAGATGTACTTGCTGAAACTGATGTAGAATTCAAAACAGACTCGGAGCTACTTACTGATAATGACTCACTAGTGGACACTGAAGCAGAAGCAGATGCCGACGCCAACTTAGATGCTTGCTTGCGTGAGGTTGATTCTGATGTACTGATTGAAACAGACTCGGAATTCAAGACTGAATCAGATGCACTTGCTGAAATCGACGCATTTGTTGATGCTGAAACGGAAACGCTGGTTGATACCGAAGTCAACTCAGAGACTGAGGCTGATTGAAGTTCAGAAGATTCCATTTGAGCTACAGATTCTGAAGTACTTGTTGAGACTGATGCAATCGATTCTGACACAGACAGGGAACTACTTAATGACTCAGAAGCGGTTTTCTCTGAAGTTGATAGAGAGCTGCTTACTGATTCCGAAACGGTTGCCTCTGATGCTGATACCGAAGCGCTTGTCGATGCTGAAGTAATTGACTCTGACACAGACAGGGAACTACTTAATGACTCAGAAGTGGTTTTCTCTGAAGCTGATAGAGAGCTACTTGATGACGCTGAAGTGATTGACTCCGATACAGACAGCGATCCACTCTCTGATTCAGAAGCGAATTTCTCTGAAGCTGATAAAGAGCTACTTAATGATTCCGAGATGGCTACCTCTGATGCTGATACCGAAGCGCTTGTCGATGCTGAAGAGATCGACTCCGATACAGACAGCGATCCGCTCTCTGATTCGGATGCAGACTTCTCTGAAGCTGACATCGAAGTACTCGTTGAGGCTGATGCAACTGATTCCGATACAGACCTGGATCCACTCACTGATTCAGAAGCGGTTTTCTCTGAAGCTGATAAAGAGCTACTTGCCGATGCTGAAGAGATTGACTCTGATACAGATAAGGAACCACTTAATGATTCAGAAGCGGACTTCTCTGAGGCTGATACCGAAGCGCTTATCGATGCTGAAGAGATCGACTCCGATACAGACCTGGATCCACTCACTGATTCAGAAGCGGACTTCTCTGAAGCTGATAAAGAGCTACTTACCGATTCCGATACAGAGACCTCTGATGCCGATACCGAAGCACTTGTTGATGCTGAAGAGATCGACTCCGATACAGACACAGAACCACTTAATGATTCAGAAACGGTTTTCTCTGAAGTTGATAAAGAGCTACTTAATGATTCAGAAACTAACTTCTCTGAGGCCGATACCGAAGCACTTGTTGATGCTGAAGAAATCGATTCTGATACAGACAACGATCCACTCTCTGATTCAGAAACTAACTTCTCTGAGGCTGACAAGGAGCTACTTACCGATGCTGAGGCAGAGACCTCTGAATCATTCTGCAAATCAGACTGAGAAGAAGATAGCGATTGAGATTCGAGCACCTGTGAAATGGATAGGCTATCTGATGCTGAATCACTACTTGACACCGACTCAGATAAGGAGGTTGATTGACGAGCCGACAGAGAAACAGCTGCAGATAGAGATTGAGACTCTGAAGCAACTACTTGCGAGCTGCTTTCTGAGTAGGAAAGACTATCTTGTGCTGACATCGAATGAGAAGCTGAATAACTGAGTGATTGAGATCGCAATTCAGAAGGAGTCATTCTTCGGTAATAGTAATTCACACTCTTCGATGGCGAGTAACTCACCCCGGTCGAAACTGTATGATAAAACTTAGAAAATCCGTCAGCGCCTTGCAGTGATGCATCATCACCCACAATATGGCTACCACTCAGCTGTGCCTGCTTTTCTGGAGCGGAAGTATATGGTTTACGAAAAGAATATTCCTTACCCGTTTTTTCATCCGTATAGCTTACCTTCTCTGTCAAGGAGAACCAACCTGAGATTTTTAACTTAAAGTTTTTTCCATCTGAAAAATCAGGAGTAACTGTAAGAGAATAATCTTCTTTCTTGCTTTTTACCTCTCGCGTCTCAAGATGTTCAAAGGTTTCATTCCAATGATCGTTTCTAAAGGCCTTTTCATACACTAAGGTATAATTTGCAAGATCAAATACTGTACCGTTATCTCCTTTGCGGTAATTCCATAGTTTAGAAGGATCCAAGACATAGTATTTTAAGGTATAATCACCATTTGGACTCGTTACTTCTCGGACAAGCTTAATATAGTGGTCTCTTGCCCCTCCTCGATAGGTTTCGACAGTCTGTTTCCCGACTTCACTAAGATCAAAGACACCAGACATCTTATTCTGATGATAGTCTACCAGTGGAACTTGCACAAATCCGTCCAATTGTCGAGCAGCTGAAGCTGTGTACTCCTGACCTTCAATACCAACCTGGGCATAAGAGGCCAAAACAGTTTCTCTACCATTCGGAACGTAAGCTCCTTGCCGGAATTCTCCCTTGTCGTCAACGAGCTTGTAATAAGTGACGTGTTCAGCACTTCGTGATGGGACAATTGATGCTACGGTCGATGGTGCATAAATACCTACATTCTTAGGTTCTACCACATCATAAAGCTGATGGATCATAAACTTAGGAGTCTGGTAATCCACACTTTGCATCCGTATAACTCCAGGTTTCCCATCATCATAAATTGAGTAAGAAACCCTATATTGGCGGTTTGTATCTGAACCTGTTAATTCCTTTGGTAAATCAAATTCAACCACACTATTTGCTTTAACTGTTTGAGCAAAAACCTCCGTACCACTAGATTTTTTAACCAGACGGAAGTATACATCGAGACCTTTAGGAGTAGTTGAACCAATCGAGCTACGGTCGACGGATAAGGTTGCATAATAATCCAGAGGGTCCGGCTTCACTCGATTAACGAAATCCCAAATAGCAAAGGTATAGCGCGTCACATCATGTTTCTCAGACAGAGACTTAAGAGTCACAGGATCGAGATTTATTACCGATTTATCTAAATTCGGATCCTTTTCTATGTCTTCATATTTCAAAGCAACATCTTCGATGTTAGCTCCGTTTCGATCATCCAAATTAGGAGTGATATTGGACAACTCTTTAGAGTCTGTTACGATTTCATAAATCGGTGCCAACTGAGCTGCAATAGCAGGTTTGCCGTTTACACTGCTATTCCCCACAAAACCTGTCGCTTTCAGTACAAGCATCATTTCATCAACAGACTTATTTAACCGTTGACGTTGATCCACATAGGCTTGCATCGCCACATGTTCATTAAGCAACTGAGTACCAGTTGACAATTCTGTTTGTACCTTAGCAATCGCAACTGAGAGAGCTGTTTTCTGATCCGCATCTGCAAGGTTTGAGGCATGATTTTCAGCCATCTGGGTCAATAAGGTAGCCTCTGACATATTCTGTTCCAGGATAGCCTTATCCGTTGCTCCTAGAACCGTTTCGGTCGTTTCCTCGTTTGACTCTGATGTCGTCAATGTTTCTGAAGTAGATTCACTCTGAGACACAGAAAGACTCTCAGATGTTTGCTCGCCTAAAGAGGCAGAAGAACTTGTCGATTCTAGACTTTCTTCTGACATTGATCTAGCATCAGATACAGAACCAATCACCAAGCTATTCGCTTCTGCTAAGGTTTCTTTCTGTAATTCAGAAGTTGTAGCCACATCAACACCTGCTTCATCCGCATAAGCCGTATTGATAATGGCGGTGGCACCAACAGTTGCTCCCGTCGCCAATAAGCCTTTCAGTACGAATTGACTTGTAGAACGGATCCCATACCGCTCCTTATCCGACTTCGTTCCGACTGTTGTTTTCACTTCTCCACGAACAATTTTAAATAAACCTAAGGTAGAATTTTCAGATCGAACCCAATGCTTCCCAGACTTGATTAACTTGAAACGAGTCGTTCGATCCAGCTCCCTAACTTTTCCATTCAAACGTTTAAATAACATGAATATCCCCTAAACATTATAGTCATTAATATTATACATCATTACTATACATATTCAAGTAATTTGAGGTAGATAACCATTCAATTTTCAAAAAATTTCCTTCCCAAAAGTAATTCCGTTTTCTTTTACTAAAATCAGTGAAATCTACTAGGGTAAAATAGAAAAAAAGAACCTCAAAATGAGATTCTTTTGCAGACACTTTGAATACTAGACGGATATTTTCCTATAAAGAAATGCCGTTATTCTTCCTCTTCTTTTTTACGGCGTCCCAATAGAGTTAGTCCAATGAAAGATGCAAGAGTAGCAAATAAGGTTGATGCTGTAGATTTCTTTTCACCAGTTGCTGGAAGAACGGTTTTCGATGAGCTTTCTTTATTGGATAGGATCACTGGAGTAGAAGAGGATAGGGACTGAATGAGCACTCCCGAAGTCCCACCAGAATGAGCTTCACTTGCTGAATCTAGCATTGAAACGGACTGAGAATGACTGATTGACTCTGATTGTCTATGCGAGTTAAATGAGGACTCTGAAAGGGTTTCACTTCTTGAGATAGAACCACTCAAGGATTCTGATGACGACTCGGTTAGACTGAGTGAATCAGACTGACTGTTATACCTAGACTCCGGTGTCGAAACGGACTCGCTTGATAGAGCAGATTGACTCGAAGAACTCGAGATAGATTCTGAACTCCTTACAAACTCGGATTGAGAAGCCGACATAGATTCACTGGCGAAAATTGAGGTACTCATGAATTTAGAGACTGACTCTGATAACATGGCTGATGTCAGCTGGCTTGTCGACTCGAACTGGGAAGCTGAAACCGACTCTCTTGTAGAATCCAAGGTACTCAAAGAAATGGATTCTGATTCAGAACTACTTTGCGATTGACTATCCAAGACAACTTGAGAAGCTGAAACACTTTGAGAGTCTGAAAGGGATTCTAAGATACTTGCCGATGCAGACTGGCTTACTGACTCGGATTCTGAGGTAGAAAGAGACTCACTTGCGGAAACCGAGGTGCTTAACGAGTCCGAGACTGAGTCGGAAACACTTGCCGACGCAGACTGGCTGATCGACTCCGACTCAGAGGTCGAAATAGAATTGCTTGTAGAAACCAAAGTACTCAACGAGTCTGAGGCTGATTCGGAAACACTTGCCGATACTGACTGACTTAACGACCCTGACTCGCTTTCGGAAACTGAAGCACTCTCCGATTCTGAAATTGATTTTGAGCTACTTGCTGACATCGACTGACTGATCGACTCGGATTCTGAGGTCGAAGCTGACTCACTTGTGAAAACCGAGGTACTCATGGAGTCTGAGACTGACTCTGAAATACTTGCCGACGCAGACTGGCTTACCGACTCTGACTCAGAGGTCGAAACTGAATCACTCGCGGAAACAGAGGTACTTAAAGATTTCGAGACTGATTCGGAAACAATTGCCGATACCGACTGGCTGATCGACTCTGACTCAGAGGTCGAAATTGATTCACTTGTTGAACCAGAGGTACCCAAAGAGCCTGAGATTGACTCTGAAACACTTGCCGACGCAGACTGGCTGATCGACTCTGACTCAGATTTCGAAATAGACTTACTCGTAGAAACAGAGGTGCTCATGAATTCGGAGACTGAGTCGGAGATACTTACCGACGTAGACTGACTGATTGACTCTGACTCAGAGGTCGAAACTGAATCACTGGCGGAAATCGAGGTACTCATGAATTCGGAGACTGAGTTGGAGATACTTGCCGAGGCCGACTGACTGATCGACTCGGACTCAGAGGTCGAAACTGAATCACTTGCGGAAACTGAAGTACTCAAGGAGTCCGAGACTGAGTCGGAGACACTTGCCGACGCAGACTGACTGATCGACTCGGATTGAGAAGTCGAAATTGACTCACTCGTGGAAACAGAGGTACTCACGGATTCGGAGACTGAGTCGGAGACACTTGCCGACGCAGACTGGCTGATCGACTCTGACTCAGAGGTCGAAATTGACTCACTCGTGGAAACAGAGGTACTCAAAGATTTTGAACCACTTACAGATGTTGACTGACTCTCAGATACCACCACACTGACTGATGTAGACTCACTCTCTGAGGCCACAGCAGATTCTGAAAGTCTTTCTGATTCTAAAACACTCAAAGATTGAGATGCTGCTTTTGATACCGAGAGACTTGTAGAAAGCGAGGTGCTTTGAGAAGCGACGATTGATGTTGAAGCACTCTCCGATTCTGAATAGTTCTCAGACAAAGACTCTGATAACTTAGCCGATTGTGACCGCATTTGAGAAGTACTTTGCGCTTCAGATACGCTCTGTGAATAACTCACCGAGAGCGACTGCGTTCGAGGATCCTCTGTCAAAGGTACTTTCACAGTATTAGACGTATTATCCTTGAAGACAACCGTAATTTCTCCAGTTGCAGAGACTGAATAGCTCTTAAAATCTTTAGACGCCAAGAGACGTGGATTTGCCTCCTTGAACTTTTCCCAAACCTGCGCTTTTTCAGACTCTGTCAGATTGGTCAAATCAATCACTTGTGTATTAGAAGTCACTGGAGCAATCGGATTTCGGATGCCATCATTTTGAGGTAAGACTTTAATGCGGAAAGAACGGTCGAGGAACTGATTTCTAGAATTGGTAAAACGAACCGTGATTGTATAAGTTTTCCCAGGTTCGACAACCTCTGTACCTCCGACTTTCCCTTCGATCAACATGGGAGCAAAAGGCGATTTCAAGGTTGCGTTGGGAACGAGAACCCCATCAACCCGTTCACTGTTGGGAGCATAGCCCATATAGGTGAGAATAACACCACCATTCTGCTCTCTCACAATATATTGCAACTTAATCGGATCAGAATTATAAGCTGTGATCAGATGATTATTTGCCGGACCACTCATGACAAATGGAGTACGAAATGCACTGTCCACTTCTAAGGCACTACCTGTACGCGGATCTCTCTTCCCTGATTGCTCTCTTAATACAGCATTGACCAAGCGATTCCGAGTAGATTTCGCCTGAAGAAGAGTCACCTCTCCATCTTGATTCGGATCGGCTAATTGGTTACGGATCGCCTCTAGAGCTCCTTCCGCTTCCAACACAAGTCCTTCTCCATCCTTCAATTCTTTCGCTTGTTCTATATACGAATAAAGATCTCGGGCAATACTTTGAAGCTGTTTTTCCCGAGCAGGATCTGAGACGGCTACAGCCTTTTGATTCCCATTTGAAAGGACGCTAGCTTCCGTCATTGAAGTAGAGCGTACTTCTGAATGCGTCATGGACAAAGTAGTAGAAAGAGAGCCACTCTGTGAGTCTAATGGAGACCACTCGCTCGTAGACAGACTCGTCGTTGACGACTGTCCCACACTGCTCAGCACTAAGCTATCTTTACCTACTACTCCCACTTCCGAAGCTATTTCTGACTGTAAAGTTGGACCTGCTAGCTCATCAGCATCCGTCGGATGCACGATTGATGTCGCACCCATAATGGATCCAGTAGCAATTAAACCTTTTAAGGCTATAGAGCTTGGAGCATCCATACTAGAATGATTGGAAACATCTCTTTCTTTTTTAGGGCGCAAAAAAGAAGCATTCGAACAGGCTACTCGAATCCAATGTTTCCCTGATTTCACTAATTTAAATCTTGTCACTCTATTCCATGTTTTTTTTAGCAAAGTAAGGATGCCCCTCTCTCCTCAAAAATTATTCTCTCTTGATTATACATGATTGAATCCTATTTTCAATCATTTTGGCTATATCTATGCTCTATCTCAGCAAAAAAAGCCATCGAATCGATGACTTTTTAGAAATGAACAGCATATTTTCAAAAGTTGAATTCTATTTTGCAATTTCTTCCAACATTTTTTCAATGTGCTGGATAGATTTTTCACGACCAAGCAAGTAGATGGTATCTGGCAATTCAGGACCATGCATTTCCCCTGAAACAGCGATACGGATCGGCATGAAGAGATTTTTCCCTTTGATACCTGTTTCCTTTTGAACCGCTTTGATTTGTGGGAAGATATTTTCTACCACAAACTCTTCGTCTGACATAGCTTCAAGTTTTGCTTTAAAGGCTTCAAGTACAGTCGGAACCGTTTCACCAGCCATAACTTCTCGTTCAGCTTCTGTCAATTCTGGGAAGTCTGAGAAGAAAAGGTCTGTCAATGGAACGATTTCGTCCACTGACTTCATTTGTGGTTTGTAGAGTTCCACCAATTTCTCAGCCTTGTCTGTCAAACGTCCTGCTTCTTCAAGGAATGGTTTGGCCATTTCAAAGATGGTCGCAAGATCCGCATTCTTGATATACTCATTGCTCATCCAGTCCATTTTCTTCTGGTCGAAAGCTGCTGGAGACTTGCTGAGACGATTTTCATCAAAGAGCTTGATGAGTTCTTCGCGAGAGAAGATTTCGTCTTCCCCACCAGGGTTCCAACCAAGAAGAGCGATAAAGTTAAAGACTGCTTCTGGAAGGTAGCCTTTCTTCCGGTAATCTTCGATAAATTGAAGGGTATTCGTATCACGTTTAGATAACTTCTTACCAGTTTCAGAATTGATGATAAGTGTCATGTGACCAAACTCAGGTGCTTCCCAACCAAGCGCTTCATAGACCATGAGCTGTTTTGGTGTGTTGGCAATGTGGTCATCTCCACGGATAACGTGAGAAATTTGCATATCGTGGTCATCAATGACAACGGCAAAGTTGTAAGTTGGGTAGCCATCTTTCTTTTGGATAACCCAGTCACCACCGATATTGCCACCTTCAAATTCGATATCACCTTTGACCATATCATGCC
>ERZ773007.241-NODE-241-length-27654-cov-13.422479_pt1 | contig 27654 bp, 31 predicted proteins | sample MGYA00580665_ERZ773007 | MGnify/ENA primary metagenome ERZ773007 (study PRJEB29015, sample SAMEA2738122) | human oral metagenome | biome: human oral; feature: human-associated habitat; material: saliva | place: China | collected 2167 ... | reverse complement strand
TTGTTTTACCGTGGTCAACGTGGGCGATAATCGCAATGTTACGGATATCTTCTCTTAATTTTGTCATTTTTTCCTCTAAATCTTATTATTTATTTCTAACTAAAAATTATAACACAGTTTTTTCCAAAAAACACGGGCTAACCAAGTGTAAATGTTTTCATAGGCAAATCGTAAACTGTAGCTATTTTTGCAATTTTACTTCCGAAAGTGTATGATAAAAAGAAAAAAAGAATCGATCCAAACCTTTGAAAGGAAAACTCATGCGACTTGATAAATTCTTAGCCCTAGCTAAGATTAGCCGGAAAGAGATGAAACAAAAACTGCGACTAAGGCAGATTGTAATTGACGGTCAAGCAGCTCGCTCTCTCAGTCAAAATGTCGATAGTGGCCTCCAGTCCATTAGCCTGGCTGGTAAAGCTTTAAACCACCTAGCCCACCATTATTTTCTGTTGAACAAGCCCGCCGGTACTGTCACTGCCAATTCTGACTCGGATAAGATGACTGTCCTAGATCTAATTGCCCCAGAAGATTTTAAGGACCAGCTTTACGCCATCGGCCGTTTGGATCGCGATACACGGGGGCTGCTTCTGATTACAGATAATGGGCCACTGGGATTTCAACTCCTCCATCCACAATACCATATCGCAAAGATCTACTATGTCGAAGTCAACGGCCCTCTTGACCAAGAAGCCATAGTTGCTTTTCAGCAAGGCATTGTTTTTCTGGATGGCACTCGTTGCAAGCCCGCCCAACTTCAGATTCACACGACTAGCCTCGAACACTCCACCGCCTCAGTTACCATTTCTGAAGGAAAATTTCATCAGGTCAAGAAAATGTTTCTAGCAGTTGGTGTCAAGGTCACCTATCTCAAACGCACTCATTTCGGTGATTTTCAGCTGGATCCCAATCTAACAGAAGGCAGTTATCGACCGCTGAATCCTTCCGAACTCGAGATTATCAAAGGCTATTTGGAACAAACTTGGTAAAACAAAAAGGCTTATTCAAGCCTTTTTATTATTTATTACATAAATCCATTCATAGTCAGAAGAAATCCTGCAATCCAGTTGATGTTAGAAATTACAATACCAACGATATTCAGAATTCTTTCTGTTTTATAATCTAATTGAGTCTCTTTTTGGTGATAATTACTCAAAACCAGACTGATAATACCTAGAATAAGACCATCTATTGGTTTTGTATAGATATTTCTACAAAGAATCAGCTTGTCTTTACCTTACCAGTCCAAGAATCAAGGCCGTAAGACAGAATATAAATATCACTAAAACCTTGCTTTTTCAAGTAGATTGCCGCATTGGTCACACGTTGTCCACGACTATTTTCATAGAGAAGAACTGGTTTATCTTTGCGAAGTGCATTGATACTAGACTTGAGCTGTTGAGACGGAATATTACGCGCCCCCAAGATATGCTTGCGATGGAAATCCGATGAATCACGCAGGTCAATCAATTGCCCCTGACGAATCAAAGCTTCAAACTCACTATTATCTACTATCTTAGCTGCACGACGAATACGGAAATAATTGAAGCCCATCCAAGCCAACATTCCCAGCAAAATTGCCCATAAAATCCAAGTTCCCATTCTAGTTTCTCCCTTTATCTTCTAAATACTTCAACTCTGCTTGATGCTCTCTGCGTAGGACAGCCTCAGCCTCTAGATAATCAAGCTTATCCATCAGGCCGGCATCGTAAATCCGTTCCAACTCAATTTTCATCATTTCAATATCATAAAGACGCTTGCCCATATAGATAATGATCCCGAAATTCTTAAGAAATTGCTGCACATCATAGAGTGTTTTCATGAGCTATATTTTATCAGATTTTAGCAAAGTTTTCAAGATAGCAAAACAGAAAAGACAGCCACGGAGACTGCCTTTTCGGGAGATTATTATGAAAAAGAAAAGTTTAGGAGTTCTATCAAACAAAGTTAGGAGGTCTTCATTTGATAATCTTAGTATAAAGGAAGAAGCTTAAACAATCCTTAAGAAAAAACAAAGAGAGTGGGGCAGAAATCGGTAATTCGTTAGAATTCGATTTCGTCGTCCCACCTCCGCACAGTTGAGTAGGGCTGTAAAAGCTGATGAAATCAGCCTAGTAGAGCCCACTCAACCACTGCGTCTTGCTCGACAATCCAAAGACAATATAGAGGCTAGGACTTTTGTCCCAGCCTCTCTTTAAATATCATTTTACAAACCTGGTGCTTGACCAAGCTCAGCTGTCAACATCCAGATAGTCTTTTCAAGGTCTGCTTTAGCACCAACGAAGATATCATTGGTTACATCGTCACCTTCTTCATCCGTCACATCCATCGCTTCTTGGTAAAGATCTGTCAGATAACGGAAGATTTCAATCACGCGCTCCAAGCTTTCTTCAACATTCTTGCTGAATTCGCCAGCTTTTTCTTCAATTTTGCTGTGTTGGATAAACTCTGTCAGAGTTGAATAAGGCTTGCCACCTAGAGTAATCAAGCGTTCGCTGACTTCATCCAATGTTCCATCAATTGTATCCATGTATTCGTCCATTTTTGGATGCCATACCATGAAGCCTGCACCACGCATATACCAGTGAACTTGGTGAAGAGCAATACGAGCTGTATAAAGATCTGAAACCACTTGGTTAAGAACTGCTTTTGTTTTTGGTAAAGAATTTTGGTTAGTGAAAGTTGCTACGTCTGCTGCAGCGCCATGTTTTACTTGAGTCATAATGATACCTCTCTTTTTTATTTGTAATCATTCTAATCTTTATTGATTATGTTTTAATTATAATGCTTCTAATTAAGAAAGTCAAGCCTTAAAACTCAAAATTTTACTTTATTAGAAAAGTTGTAAAATTTCAAAATTTTTCTGCTCAAAATCACGAATAAACAAGTATGATTCATCTATACTTTTTTCTAGTTGGAACGGTTCTAGCCTCCTTTCTTGGCTTAGTCATTGACCGCTTCCCTGCACAGTCCATCATCTCTCCAAGCAGCCACTGTGACAACTGCAAGCAGATACTCAAAGCACGGGATTTGGTCCCTATCCTGTCTCAGTTGCTTAACGGCTTCCATTGCCGTTTCTGCAAGATCCGCCTTCCTATCTGGTATGCTGCTTTTGAGTTAGTGCTGGGCTTGCTTTTTCTAAGCTGGAGTTTAGGCTATCTTCCGCTAGCCCAGCTCTTACTGCTAACGATGGGCTTGACCTTGGCCATCTACGATCAGCGCGAGCAAGAATACCCCCTTCTGGTCTGGCTAATCTTTCAGTTTTTGCTGATGGCGACAGCGGGCATCAATCCACTCATGTTCTTCTTTCTAACTCTGGGACTTCTAGCCTTCTTTTTTGATCTTCGCATTGGAGCTGGAGATTTTCTCTTTCTGGCGTCCTGCTCAGCCATTTTCAGCCTGACAGAAATTCTCATTCTCATCCAAATTGCTTGCTTCTCTGGTCTCACCTGTTTCTGCTTTAAAAAGAAAAAAGACAGGCTAGCATTTGTACCCTGTCTTTTATTTGGTGCGGTGGTTCTTATTTCTTATAAGCTGCTGCTTCTTGGATGAAGGCTGCTATACTAGCGTCCTTTTCATGAAGAGCTTTGACAATCTTAGATCCGACAATGACTCCATCTGAGACTTGATTGAAGCGGTCAACATCCTCTAAAGTCGAAATACCAAAGCCCGTCAGTACTGGAATCTCTGCAATATCACGAAGCTTGCTCAAGTGCCGGTCCAAATCATCGCGGTAACTTCTGCTCTTACCCGTCACACCGTTGATAGCTACGGCATAGATAAAACCTTCTGCCTCCTTAATTAGCTCCTGCTGACGTTCTACGCCAGTCGTCAGGCTTACTAAAGGAATAAGAGCAATATCTGAATCTTCCAGCAGAGGCAGAATAAAGTCCCTATGCTCATAGGGCAGATCCGGAATAATCAATCCTTTAACCGGTGTCCTAGCCAAATCCTTGACAAAATCTTTGAGACCGTACTGGAAGATAGGATTGAAGTAGGTCATGATGATGAGAGGCAGCTGAGTGTCCAACTTCTGCAAGCTTGCGATTAAAGACTTGGCGGAAGTATGGTGGCCCAGACTTCTCAGACCAGCTTCTTCAATAACTGGCCCATCTGCAACAGGATCTGAAAATGGCAGACCGATTTCAATAGCTGACACGCCCAAGTTTTCCAAAAATGCGATCGTTTCTGGCAAACCTGCTAAACCTTTCTCGTGATCACCAGCCATAATATAAGAAAGGAAAATTCCCTTACCTGTTTTTTTGATAGCTTCTAAATGCTGAGTGAGTGTTTTAGTCATGGGCACCTCCTTTTTGAGCCGCTTCTCTTTCCAAGCGTTCCTTTACCTGAACGACATCCTTGTCACCACGGCCGGATAGGCAGACGATCATTGATTTATCTGGTCCCAACTCCTTAGCCAGCTTAACTGCGTAAGCAATAGCGTGGCTAGACTCTAGAGCAGGGATAATCCCTTCGATACGAGACAGGAACTGAAAGGCTTCCAAGGCTTCTTCATCCGTGACTGGAACATAAGTGGCACGTTTGATAGTATTAAAATGAGAATGTTCGGGACCGATGCCTGGATAGTCTAGCCCAGCAGAGATAGAGAAAGCCTCAAGAATCTGCCCTTGCTCATCCTGCAAGACATCCATTAAGGCACCGTGTAAAACACCCGGCCGTCCCTTGGTTAAGGTCGCAGCATGTTCATCTGTATCCACGCCTCGCCCAGCTGCCTCTGTTCCATACATAGTAACTGAGCTATCATCTACAAAGGGATAAAAGAGCCCAATAGCATTGGAACCACCGCCAACGCAGGCCACTAAAGCATCTGGCAGGGCACCTGCATTTTGCTCAGCAAACTGGCGCTTGGCCTCACGCCCAATCACGCTCTGATAGTCGCGGACAATCTCTGGAAAAGGATGAGGTCCCAAGGCTGATCCCATAATATAGTGAGTATCATCAACCTGAGCCACCCAAGCTCGCAAGGCAGCATTGACTGCATCCTTGAGGACTCTAGAGCCATCGGTCACAGACTCTACCTTGGCTCCAAGAAGTTCCATCCGAAAGACATTAAGGGCTTGGCGCTTGACATCTTCTTCACCCATGTAGATAGTACAGTCCATGTTGAAAAGGGCTGCAGCTGTGGCGGTGGCCACTCCATGCTGACCCGCACCAGTCTCGGCAATGATTTTCTTCTTGCCCATCCGCTTGGCTAGCAGGACCTGGCCTAGGGCATTATTGATTTTATGGGCTCCGGTATGGTTGAGGTCTTCCCGCTTCAAATAAATCTTAGCACCGCCAGCATAGGCTGTCAGATTTTTTGCAAAATAGAGAGGATTCTCCCGCCCTACATACTGCTTCAGCAACTCGTCCAGCTCAGCCTGAAAGGCTGGGTCTTTTTTACTCTCACGGTAGGCTTTATCCAGCTCCAAAACTGCTGTCATCAGCGTTTCGGGAACAAAGCGACCGCCAAACTCACCATAAAATCCTTCTTGATTGGGTTGATTATATGCCATCTTTCACTCTTTCTATAAATTCTGTTATCTTTTCTAAATCCTTCTGGCCATTCGTCTCGACCCCGCTTGAGACATCAACTGCGTAAGGGGCAAAGTGCTGAATAACTTCTCGAACATTGCCTGCATGCAGACCACCAGCGATAAAGAAGGGCTGGTTTATTTGGCTCCTATCAAAAGTTTGCCAGTCAAAGGTCTGCCCACTGCCAGCAAGAGGTGCATCAAAGAGCAAGTAAGCTGCCTCTTGACTGATATCTTCTAAATCACCCTTGACCTGATAAGCTCTAATAACCGGACGGCCAATCTGAGTCAGAAGCTCTTCATCAAAATCGCCATGAATCTGCACCAAATCCAGATTTGCCACTGAAATAGCTTCCTGCAGCTCTACCAAGCTCGGAGAGACGAAAACTCCTACCTTTCGAACAGCAGGCGGCACCAAGGCAGCTAGCTTCTGAGCTTGCTCCAAACTGACCCTCCGACGGCTCTCAGCAAAGACAAAGCCAATGTAATCTGCACCAGCCTGGCATGCCGTTTCCACAGCGCTGGCCGTTGACAAGCCGCAAATCTTAACCTTTGTCAATTTTCAGCTCCTTGATTTTTTCTGCCACATCCTCGGCCTGCATCAGGGCTGTTCCGACTAAAATCGCATGGAAATAAGGAGCTACTAGCTCAGCGTCTTCCTTGCTGAAAATTGCGGATTCTGATACGTAAACCCTGCCATCTTTGAAATGGGCAGACAGCTGGAGACTGGTATGGATATCTGTCTCAAAAGTGACTAGATTGCGGTTATTAACACCGATAATCCGAGCTCCTATTCTATGGGCAATTTCCAGCTCCGCCAGATTATGGGTTTCGACCAGAACTTCCAAGCCTAAACCCGTCGCAAAATCATAAAGTTCTTGCAGCCGCTTTTCAGGCAAGGCAGCCACAATCAGGAGAATAACCGTTGCTCCAGCATTGCGGGCGCGAACAATCTGCTTTTCATCAATGATAAAGTCTTTATTGAGAGTTGGAATGGTCACTTGACTGGAAATCTCTCTCAGGTAATCCAGATGTCCTTTGAAGAAAATCTCATCTGTCAGGACCGAAATCATGGCTGCACCGCAGCCTTCATAGGTGCGAGCCTGTTCCACAATATCCACACCGAGATTAATATCTCCCAGACTGGGACTTGCCTTTTTAACCTCAGCAATCAGCTGCAGCTCTTGAGGGTGACTTTTGAGATAGTCATAGAGGGAATAGGTCGAACGCAGAGGTTGCAGCTCTTCATAGGACATGGCCGCCACTTCCTGCTCTTTTTGCTTTAGAATGGTCGGGAGAAATTCTTTGCTCATTTCTGATACTCCTGTAGTTGTTTGAGTTTTTCATAAGCTGCACCGCTGGCAATCACTTGGCGGGCCAAAGCTATTCCTTCTTCTATGCTGGCTGATTTCCCATTAGCAAAGAAGCCTAGACCTGCGTTCAGAACTGTCATTTCCAGATAAGGGCTGGCTTGATTTTGCAGGACAGATACCAGAATATCTGCATTTTCTTTGGCATTGCCCCCACGAATTGCTTCAAGAGGGATTTCTTCCATGCCAATATCTGACGGTAGAAAGCTATGCAGGCTGATCTCCCCATCTGCTAGCAAAGCGTACTGGGTACGACCATGAAGACCGGCCTCGTCCAGACCATCTGGACCCGACACGACCACTGCACGCTTGCGGCCCATATTTTTCAAAACTTCTGCCGTGCTCTCCAGCATATCTGGCCGGCTGGTGCCCAAAAGCTGGGTTTCTAAAACCATAGGATGGATGAGCGGCCCTGTCAAGTTCATGATAGTGGGAACACCTAGACTGAGACGAGCTGGCATGATATATTTCATAGCTGGATGAAGGTTTTTAGCAAAGAGAAAGACTATCCCCGTCTGATCAAAGACCTTACCCAAGCTGGCTGTATCCATGTTTAGGTTAATCCCCAAAGCTTCTAAAACATCAGCTGAGCCTGATTTAGAGGTAATGGATCGATTGCCGTGCTTAGCCATCTTGATCCCACCACCTGCTAATACGAAGGCCGCTGTGGTAGAAACATTAAAACTAAATGATCTGTCACCACCAGTTCCACAATTGTCCATGGCCGTGCGGATTGTAGTAGGGATTTGCGGAGTATGGCCTCGCATGGCTTGGGCCAAAGCTGTCCGTTCCTCTACCGTTTCCCCTTTCATCTTGAGAGCCAGCAAAAAGGCTGCAATTTGTGTTTCTGTTACTCTTCTAGTAACGATGCGCTCTAGCACATCTGACACCTCAGAGCTGCTTAAATCTTTAAAATCTGCTAGTTTTGCAATAATTTCTTTCATAATCCTTCCCCTATTTGACTAAGTCGATGAAATTTTTGATGGACGACAAGCCATCCGGCGTGCCAATACTTTCTGGATGATACTGAAAACCATAAATGGGCAGGTGCTTGTGCTGTATAGCCATGATCGAGTTATCATCAGCTGCCCGAGCCGTCACTTCAAAGTCCTCTGGCATCTCCTCAATCAAAATCGAATGATAACGCATAACTGGCTGCCCATCCTCTATCCCTTGATAGATAGAAGATTTGCCCTCAAAGCGCAGAATACTTTGCTTGCCGTGCATGACTTTGGGAGCCAAACCTAACTTTCCGCCAAATACTTCTGCAATGGCTTGGTGCCCTAAGCAAATCCCCAAAATCGGCTTCTTACCAGCAAAATCGCGAATAAGTTCTTCCATCCGTCCTGCATCTGCTGGCCAGCCTGGACCTGGAGACAGCACCAAGGCATCCGCTTCTTCTGCCGCTTGATAAAGGCCTGCATCATCATTTCGCAAGACTTTAACTTCTGCGAAATTGCCTATATACTGGGCTAGATTGTAAGTAAAAGAATCATAATTATCAATCAATAAAATCATTGCATCTCTCCTATCTTGGTCATTGATTTGGCCTTGTTGATGGTTTCTTGGTACTCATTAGCAGGAATCGAGTCATAAACAATACCCGCTCCAGCTTGAACATAAGCTCTGCCATTTTTCAAAACCATGGTCCGAATAGCAATGGCAAAATCCATATCCCCTGTCGCAGACAGATAGCCAATAGCCCCCGCATAAACGCCACGTTTTTCCTGCTCCAACTCATAAATTCGCTTCATGGCTCGAATCTTAGGCGCACCCGAGACGGTGCCGGCCGGCAAGGTGGACTTGAGCGCATCCATAGCCGTCAGTTGAGGCAAAAGCTGACCACGAACCACGCTGGTCAGATGCATGACATAGCGGAAATACTCTACCTCCATGTACTTAGTGACTTCCACGCTATTATTCTGAGCAATTTTACCAATATCATTACGCCCCAAATCAACTAACATACGATGCTCAGCCACTTCCTTCTCATCAGCCAGCAACTCCTCTGCCAAGGCTTTATCTTCTCTCTCATCCTTCCCGCGCGGCCTGGTCCCAGCAATAGGATTGGTTGTGACCTGACCCTGCTTGACAGACACTAGACTCTCTGGACTGGCTCCGATAATCTGATAATCCCCGAAATCATAAAAGTAGAGATAGTTGGAAGGGTTGGTCACGCGCAGATTGCGATAGTAATCCAGTGGCCTACCTGAATACTCTGCTGAAAAACGCTGACTGAGAACGCATTGGAACATGTCTCCCTGCCGAATCAAGCTACGCGCTTCTTCCACCATTTTTTCAAAAGCTGCCTGCTCGATATGACTCTGAAAGTTCAAACTGGACAGTTCTAGCGGTGAAAATTCATCTGCCGCTGGCTGCGCCAGCTCAGCCATGATACGCTCCAGACTTGCAGCCAAATCAGCTTCGCTTCTATCACTGTAGAGCGCCTCCTCAACGATATAGACCTTGTCTTTTTTATGGTCAAAAACCATGTAACTCTCATAGACGAAAAAGTGCATATCCGGCGTCCCAATCACATCAGCTGGAATCTGGCCAATCTCCTCATAGAGGGAAATCATATCATAGCCGACAAAACCGACGGCTCCACCACCAAAAGGCAGGTCTGAATGATGATCTTTTTTTACGGCCAACTCATGCAGATAGTCCAATGGATCTGCCTCAATTACTTGCCCATTCTTTGTTAACTGGCCATTTTCATAGCGAACTTCAAAGACTGGGTTATAGGCTAGGATAGAAAAGCGAGCTGTCTCGCTATCTCTCGGAATACTTTCCAAAATCACCTTGTGGTCGCCCTGAATCCGCATGTAAGCCAGAATCGGCGATAGAATATCAGCTGGTAAAATCTTTTGCATAATGTTTCTTTCTATTTAATCAGAAGCGTTTAGGTAGGAGCAATCTGCTAGCCATGACTGCATTCACAAGAACAGATAGCACCTGTTCATGGTCATAACTTGCTCTAGTACTATAGAAAAACGCCCACACAGTGCATTCTGTGAGGGCGTGTCATCGCGGTGCCACCTCAGTTATGGAGTTTTTAGGCTCCACATCTCATTTACTTATTTACAGTCATTTAGATCCCTTTTAATACAAGGTAGCATACTATTTTACAGCAAAGTAAGCTAACAAAGTGATAAAAGTGCAACTAAAGGACAAAATTTTGTCGCCAGCAGCCCATTTCATAACTTCTCCTGCCTGTTTACAGCAACCACAGACTCTCTGAAAGGAGAGATGTTACTACTCTTCTGCTGGGTATTTTATTTTCGTTTTTCTAGATAGTCAGCAATGGCTGCCACATCCTTGTCTCCACGACCAGATACGTTGATAACAATGATTTGGTCAGATGACAATTGCGGAGCCCGCTTGATAGCTTCAGCAATGGCATGAGAGCTTTCGATTGCCGGCAAAATGCCTTCCTTTTGTGTCAAGAGAAGCAAGGCATCCACAGCTTCATCATCTGTCGCTGCCACGTATTCTACTCGACCGGAATCTTTAAAGAAAGCATGTTCAGGACCAACTCCAGGATAGTCCAAGCCTGCTGAAATTGAGTAAACAGGCGCTACCTGACCATCTTCAGCAAAGACAGCGTAGGTCTTCATACCGTCCACTACTCCGACACTTCCCTTGGTCATGGTCGCCGCATGCTGGTCTGTGTCAAGACCCCGTCCAGCCGCTTCAACACCAACCAGCTTGACTTCTTCATCCGCCACATACTGAGAGAAAGCGCCGATAGCATTGGAGCCACCGCCTACACAGGCAATGACATAGTCTGGTAAGCGGCCTTCCTTGTCCAAAATCTGACGGCGAGATTCTTCACTAATCACCTTTTGGAACTCATGGACAATCGTTGGATAAGGGTGAGGACCGACAGCGGAACCCAAAACATAGAAGGCTTCCAAATCGCTCATCCAAGCTCCAAAGGCTGCATCAACGGCATCCTTGAGGGTTTTGGTTCCTGTTTCCACAGCGTGAACAGTCGCTCCCATCATTTCCATGCGAAAGACATTGAGGCGCTGGCGTTCTACATCCTCTGCACCCATGTAAACATCGCACTTCATACCAAACTTAGCTGCAGCTGCCGCAGTTGCCACACCATGCTGGCCAGCTCCAGTTTCAGCGATGACTCGGGTCTTGCCCATGCGCTTAGCTAGAAGAATCTGCCCCAAAACATTATTGAGCTTATGGGAGCCCAGATGATTGAGATCTTCCCGCTTCAGATAAATCTTAGCTCCGCCCAGGTGCTGGGTCAGACTTTCTGCAAAGTAGAGCGGCGTCTCTCGGCCTGAATAATCCGCCAAATAATGCCGGTATTCATTTAAAAATTCTGGATCATCCTTATACTTCTCAAAAGTCGCTTCTAATTCATCCAGCAAGGCTTGGATAGGCTCCGGTACGAAGGAGCCGCCGAATTGTCCAAAATATCCTTTAGTTTCTGTCATCTTGATTGCCTCTTTTCTTTATTTTCAAGCAAAACAAAAGCCCACACACAGAAAAAACTCTGTGTGAGGGCGTAAAATCGCGGTGCCACCTCAATTATGGAGCAAAGTATAGACTGCCTCCATATCTCTGTCTTGTCTAACAACAAGCTGCACTGTAAGGTGTGCTCACCGAATTTTTATTGCTTCAAATTCATTTTTTGCATCAGCCCACTTCATAATCTTCCACTGCCTGTTTCCACCAACCACAGACTCCCTGAAAGTAGAAAAAATTATTACTTTTCTGATGATTTATTTTATTATAGGCCTTTCCCTTTTTCTTGTCAAGAAAAAATTTAATTTTTTCTCCTAAATCCGAACCTTTCTCTCGCTAATCTCTTTTGAAAGCGTCGCCTTGACGATTTTTCCAGATTTTCTGACCAAGCTGAAATGCCCGCCAAGCCAGATAACCACCCAAAGTATTGGTCCAGAGATCATCAATCTCAAAGACTCGATTGGCGTTAATAAGAAGGTCCAGCAGAATCTGAGTCACTTCAATAGACAAACTCATCCCAAAGCTCAGCCAGACAACCTTCTTGGTCTTCCGAAATATTGGAAAGAGCCAAAGCAATTGAAAAATTAAGGGCGATAGCAGAAAGATATTGGCCAAATTTTGAACAAAAACCTTGGCCAGCTGGATCCAAGAAGTAATTTCGCCAATATTAACAAAGGAATTAAAAGGAACCAAGAGAACCACTACTCGGCCAAAGTACTGGATACCTGGCGTCTCCATTCCCGGCTCTGGAACCTGAGGAATAAAGCACAGGATGCAAAGCATCAAGAAATAGAGTCCGCATCCTCCTACTAGCAATTTCCGGCCTCGAGCTGTCAGCTCACCGTCTGAAGTCAGATAATTTTTAAGGCTGAACATTTTCTACCAATGCTTTCTCACGATCTCGCTTCATAGTATTGGAACGCAACTGGCCGCAGGCTGCATCAATATCTGTACCATGCTCCTGACGTACCACACAGTTAACTCCATTTTTCTTTAGAGTGTCATAGAAGGCCATCACACGCTCTTTGGGACTGCGGCTGTATTGGTCGTGCTCGCTTACTGGGTTGTAAGGAATGAGATTGACATAAGATAGCTTCTTGATGTTTTTCAGCAATTCTGCCAATTCCTTGGCCTGCTCTACCCCGTCATTGACTTCATTGAGCATAATGTACTCAAAGGTCACCCGACGGTTGGTGGTTTCGATATAATATTCAATGGCTGCAAAGAGCTTCTCAATCGGAAAGGCACGGTTGATTTTCATGATACTAGAACGCAGTTCATTGTTGGGTGCGTGCAGTGAAACAGCCAGATTGACCTGCACGCCTTCATTAGCAAAGTCACGGATCTTATGAGCCAGCCCTGAAGTCGAAACCGTGATATGGCGGGCACCGATAGCCAGACCTTTATCATCATTAACCGTCCGTACAAACTTCAAGACATTCTTATAGTTATCGAAAGGCTCGCCGATTCCCATAACCACGATGTGGCTGACCCGCTCATCCTGACCACGCTCGTCAAAATACTTCTGAACCAGCATAATCTGAGCTACAATCTCACCATTATTAAGGTCGCGTTGCTTTTTAATCAATCCAGAAGCACAGAAGGTACAGCCGATATTGCAGCCGACCTGGGTGGTCACACAGACAGAAAGTCCGTAGTGCTGGCGCATGAGCACCGTCTCAATCAGCATACCGTCCGGCAACTCAAAAAGGTACTTGACGGTACCGTCAGCAGACTCCTGAACAATGCGCTGTTTAAGCGGATTGACGACAAACTGATCATTTAGCTTGGCAATCAAGTCCTTGGATAGATTGGTCATCTCCTCAAAAGACTGGACCCGCTTACGATAGAGCCACTCCCAAATCTGGCTAGCACGGAATTTCTTTTCTCCCTGAGCTTCCGTCCATTCAATCATTGCTTCTCGCGTTAAGCTATAAATCGATGGTTTCATGTTTCTCCTTTATTTCTGACGAATGACAAAATGGCGCTGCGATTGGCTAGATGCCGCTTGCTTTGCCTGTTTGCCTTGTTTCTGTTGTTTGTTCTTGTTTGCCTTTGGACGATGTTTTTGCTGATCGTCCTTCGTTTTTTTAGAGCCACGTTCCCTAGAAATTTCTGGATGTTTTTTGCCATCCGATTTTCTCTTATGGTGGGATTTTTTGTCAAAGGCAGCCCGTCTTGGCTGAGCATTTTCCAAAACAAAATAGGCGCAGCCATAATTACAATATTCTAGCAGATAGTCTTGCAAACGACTGATTTTCTCTGCATTTTCCTTGGCTTTCTCATCCCGATAAAAACCGCGCAATCGCAACTGTTCATTGCCCCAATCGCCAACAATATAGTCAAATTTGTTCAAAATTTCTGAAAAGCGTTGGTGAAAGGCCGTCAAATCAAAGGCCTCTTTATAATTCTCCACCAATTCAAACTCAAATTTTTCTGCAACTATCTTGCTGCCCATTTGCTTAAATTCTGGGCCGGGGAATTTATTGTAATTATACAACTCAGGTGAAATCTCTTTACGCATACCTATCCTTTGTCATTCATCTATCTTACTTCATATTATTTTATCACAAAACAAGGGGAATTTATATTTTTTCAGAAGAAAAAGATCTTTCTGTAAAAAGTCAGACGATTTAATAAAAAACACCCTTCGTTCGTCTCTAAAAGACAAAAATCTTAGCCGAAACTAAGATTTTTTGGTTTTTTCTAAATAATCAATCGCGTCCTGAAGGGTTTTGACCGGCACGATTTTCATATCCGTTTTGATTTCCTTGGCTGCTTCAAGCGCCGTTTCATAGTTGGTTTTGGCTTTAGGATTAGCCTTTTTTTCTTCCTCGCTGACAGGATTATCAGGAGCAAAGAAAATTGTCGCTCCGATCTTGGCCGCAGAGACGACTTTTTTGTCAATCCCACCAATATCACCGACCTTGCCCTCTCTGTCAATGCTACCCGTTCCCGCAATCACGCGACCGTCTCGCAGGTCTGGATTGGCCAGCTGAGTATAGATGGCTAGGCTAAACATGAGGCCAGCGCTGGGACCACCGATACCTTCGGTCGAAAATTCAATCGGAACACTGCTGTTGACTTCCGTACGGTCAATCAAACTAATGCCAATTCCGTTTTTGCCATTTTCCAGCTTGATGATTTTTCCCGTCGCCGTCTTGGTTTTTCCATCTTCCTCATAGGTCACCTTGACACTATCGCCCAAGGCCTGAGAATTGACATATTTGACCAAATCTTCTGAGCTTTCAAAAGTCTTGTCATTGACTCCCGTCACCGTATCTGCAATATTCAAAATCCCTTTAAAGGTCGAATTCGGAGCTACTTTTAGAACATACACACCCAGATAGTTCATCTTGATGTCTTTTCCTGCGGCTTTGAGACCTTGATATTTGGCCATATTCTGCGACGTTTCCATATAAAATTGGTTGATGCGCATATACTCAGCATCACTCGAGCCACCTGTCATATCCTGAGCCGAATAAATATCCGTAAAAGGCGTCAGCCAAGCGTAGACCAGGTGGGCAAAGGTTGCATGCTGGATTCCAACAGTTACAAAATTGTAGGAACCTGCTGCCTGGTCCTCTTTTCCATCCACAGTCAGAACCTTTCGAATGTCTTCTGCACCTCCAGGCACCTCAATGTAGTAAGGCAATGGAACAATGAAAGAGAATAGGAAGAGCACAAGCACGATAATCGAGGCTACTCCAGCACAACCAACTACTGTTAAACCACGTTTATTTTCCTTCGTCATCTTTTTCGGATTTGTCATGTCATTATTCATCTTTTTTCTCTAACTCCTCAATCACACTTGCTGGCACATAGGTAGAAAGATCCTGCTGAAAAGTAATCAATTCCCGCATCGCTGAAGAACTGATGTATCGGTAGGTCGGCTGACTCAGCAGAAATATGGTCTCCAAATCAGGTGCCAATTCCTTATTAAAAAAATGCAGGCCAGCTTCATAGTCCAAGTCCTGACCGTTACGTAGGCCACGGACAAGAGTAGTCACACCTAGTCTTTTTGCCACATCGACCGCCAATTCATCATGCGACGTGATGACTTCCACATTTTCCAAATGCGCCAAAGCCGCTAGAACCATCCTTTCTTTCGCATGGATGCTAAAAAATCCTTCTTTGTGAGGATTGTAGAAGATTCCCACATACAAGCGATCAAACAACCGACTGGCGCGCTCAATCAAGTCCACATGTCCATTGGTAATGGGATCAAATGACCCTGTAAAGAGTCCGATTTTATCTGACATAGACCGTCACCTTTGAAATTCCATATATTTTTTGCTTCCAGATACCCAAGTCTGCGATTTCTTCTGGCAAATCAACCGACTTATCCGTCTCGCAAACAACCATAATATCCTCGCTCAAGAGCTTGCGCTCCGCCATTTTCTCAATATCCGCAATAATCTGCTCCTTGGCATAGGGCGGATCCAACAAAACCAGATCAAACTGACCAGTCAACTGCTCTAGCGCCCGACTCGACTCCATCTTGAGCAGCTCAAAGCGTGCCGCTTCCTTTGTCATAGCAATATTTTCCGCCACGATAGCTTGCGCCCGCCGATCTTTTTCAACCAAAACAGCCGACTCCATGCCACGAGACACCGCCTCAATTCCCAGACTACCACTGCCTGCATACAAATCCAGCACCCGGCCGCCATCAAAATAGGGACCAATCATATTAAAAATCGCGCCCTTGACCTTATCTGTAGTAGGTCGCGTTGTCTTGCCATCTAATGTCTTGAGGGGTCTGCCCCCGTACTTCCCTGAAACAACTCTCATAAAAAACATTATAACAAAAATATTGAAAAGCTGATAGTAATTGCTAAGGCTGGACTTTATTCTCTAGCAAAAAACGGAAACAAGGCTATTTCCGTTCTAAGTCTGTTTTAGAGTTATTTCGTCGGAGGCTAAAATGATCCGGCACTGGATCGTCCCCTTCCTCGGACCAGGGATGGCAGCGGCCAATTCTGGCCAAACCCATCAGCACTCCCTTGGCTCCGTGTTTTTCGATGGCTTCAATCATGTAATTGGAACAGGTCGGCCGAAAACGGCAGGAAGGTGGAAAGGCAGGGGAAATAAAGCGCTGGTAGAAACGAACCGGCGCTATCAATATTTTCTTAATCATTTTTTCTTAGTTTTGGTCACAGCCAAGTTATGCAACTGGCTGACTTCCTTTTTACTCAATCGACGTGCTTCACCCGGCTTGAGCCCAGTTAAGTCCAGATGTCCAAACTGAGTCCGTGAAAGCTTGTCTACTGGCAACCCCACCGCTTCAAACATCTTCTTGACCTGATGATTACGCCCTTCGTGGATGGTCAACTGAACCACTGAGCGATTCTTCACGGGATCGACCTTGAGAATCTCATAAACAGCTGGCTTGGTTTTCTTGCCCTCAATGACCAGACCGCGAGTCAGCGGACGCAGAACTTCCTTATTGGCCACACCCTTGACACGCGCCACATAGACCTTGTCAATTTCATTTCGCGGGTGAATCATTTCATCCGTGAAGTCACCGTCGTTGGTCAAAATCAAGGCACCAGAAGTATCCCAGTCCAGTCGACCAACGGGATAAATCCGCTCCTTGACCTGCGGCAGCAAATCAACGACTGTCTTACGCCCCTTGTCATCGGTCACACTGGAAATCACCCCGCGCGGTTTATTGAGCAGGTAGTAGACCTTTTCTTCATTGTAGATAGGCTGGCCTTCTACTTCCACTCGGTCACCAGATTTAATGGTGGTCGCTAGCTCACGCACCACCTGACCATTCACAGTCACCAGCCCCTGCTTGATCAATTCCTCAGCCTTTCTCCGGCTGGCAATTCCCGCATGGGCAATGTATTTATTGATTCTCATCGATATTGTCCTTTCACAAGATACAAAGACCATTTTCACAACTTTAACAGCTGGAAAAATGGCAAATAGGGAAAGCAATGCCTCCCTCAAAGCTTGGAAGCGTTCAGAAAACGTCCCTTATAGGGTGAGCTTGTCACTCTCCGAAAAGCTGACTTTCTTCAGCAATGAGCTCCGCTTCGTCCACAACTGGCAGCTCGTCCAAATGATTGATGCCCATATAGTCCAAGAAATAATCCGTCGTCACATAGAGATTGGGACGGCCAATGACTTCCTTCTTGCCATCTTCTCGAATCAGCTCAAAGGCTAACAACTTCGAAATCGCCCCGCTGGAATTGACACCACGAATATCATCGATTTCCACCCTTGTAATGGGCTGCTTGTAAGCAATGATCGACAAGGTTTCCAGTGCCGCTCGGGATAAACTCTGGTTAATCGGTGCCCGCGAATACTCTCGTAAAATCTCAGCAAATTCAGGCTTGGTGACCAACTTATAGGTCTTTGACGTTTCCAGCAAGGTCAAGCTGGAGTCAGGATTTGCCTGATAGTTCTCCGCCAATTTTTCCAAACTCTGGAGTACACCAGTCGGCGGCAAGGAAAGGATTTCTGATAGCTGATGAACTTTCAGACCGTCTTCCCCCGCCACAAAAAGCAGGGCTTCAATCTCTGCTAATTTACTCATTCTTTCTTCCTACTAAATAAATATTTCCAAAGTTTTCCTCCTGAATGACCTGCACCTCCTGCACCTTGACCAACTCCAAAGTTGCCAAAAAGAGCGTAATCACTTCATTCATATCTTTGGTTTCTGCAAAAATATCCTGCAGGGCAAGACGTTTGTGAACCCGACAGCGCTGGCGCACCACATCCATCATGTCCTCGATCTTGTACTCATCTCGCACAATGGTCGTATGACTCTTGGAAAACTCCTCCTGCTTCTTGGTCATCACCTTAGAAAAAGCTAAAAAGAGATCAACGGCTGTCTTGTCATGCAAGAGTTCAGCGTCTTCATAGACCAGTTCCAGCTTGGGTTTGGAGTAGTAAAGAGCCCGGTCCTCATGTTGGAGGGACATTTTCTGACCTAGCAGCTTAAACTTCCGATATTCCTCAATCTGACTCAGCAAGTCCTGCTCCAGATCGTCCTCCAGATCCACCTGATCCACCACCTTGGGCAAGAGCTTGCGACTCTTGATCAGCATGAGCTGGCTAGCCATGACCATATATTCTCCCGTTACTTCTAGCCGCATGGCCTGCAGAGTAGACACATAAGCCAGATATTGCTCGATGACCTCGGTAATGGGCACATCGTAAATATCCACCTGATACTTGGATACGAGATGGAGCAACAAGTCCAGCGGCCCCTCAAAATCTTTTAACTTGATATCCATTTTTATCTGTATTTTTCTAATGTAATCACTGTCTTCAAGCCCAAATCACGAGCAATGTCGTAGATACCGACACCTTTTTCCCGCTGGCGCAGGATAAATTGTTCCCGCAGGCTTTGAGCCGACAAGCTGGCCTGCCCTTGCTCAATCAAGAAAGCTTCTAGCTGGCGAAAGCCCCATTGGCGTGAATAGGACTTGCCATTCTTTTCAAATAAATAAGTCCCTGTCAAATAATCTCCCAACTCACTCGTCAGACTTTCAGGGATCTTAATAATCCGCTTCTGCCCGGCCTTCTCAATCCGCAAAACCTGAAAATCAAGATTGACATCTTCAACCTTGACCTGCAGGATTTCACTTGGCAAGAGACCCATTTCCAAAATCAAGAGCGCTATCAGCCGGCCTTGTGGTACCGCAGAAGTTTCCCAAAAGGCTGACAAGTCCATCAGCTCGCTTCCCAGTTCCTTGGAAATAGTGACTTTTGGCAGGGTCAAGCGGTGAAATTCCCCAATCATCTTGTTCTCGTAAAGATAGTAGAGAAATTGATTGACCGCTGAGAGCTTCCGCTTCTGGACAGCCGCCTTGAAATCCTTGATAGAGGCTTGATAAATCCGCAAATTGGTTTCCGTCACCTTGCTGTGGATTTCATTGACAAATTGCTCCAGATCGTAGGAATAGGCTAATTTTGAATTTTCTGAGATATTTTTTTGTTCTAAAAAAGGAGTGATATGTTCTTTCATTTTTTGGAAATCTCATACTGACTCGTGAAGGTATGCATCAACGAGTTAACAGCTTTTAAAATCGACTTTCTAGTAATGATGCCATAAAAATGTTGTTCTTTATCCACAACAGGCAAGAAAGACTCATCCACCAGCTTGTGCAAAACGTCCGCAATCTTGTAATCTGGCTCGACAGTCAGACCATCCTTTCGTGTCATGTGGACAATGTCCATAGACATAAACTCTTCCTCTGCCAGCTCATGCTGCATCCGATAAGCCATGATATCCGTCAGAGAAATGGTGCCAACGAACTTTTTCTCCGCAGTCACCACTGGAATGCGCGAATAGGTCATCTGGCTAAGCAAGAGAATAGCATGATCCACATTGTGCGTGTCAATCATGACCGCCAAATTCTCCCCAGGTGTCAAAAAAGTGTCTTCATGCTGCAGCAGATAATCTTCAAATTCCTTAGCAATCATCGGGCAAACTCCTTGGACAAGCTTGGATAGAGCTCATGATTTCGCGTATAAAAATCAATTCTAAAGCGGTCTTCATCAATCTCTACCTTCGCGTAGAGACGCTCATTGATTGAACCACGAGGCTGGCTAATGGAGCCCGGATTGAGAAAGAGAGTCTTGCCTTGCATCCAAGCATCTGGAATATGCAAATGGCCATAGAGACAGATATCTGCCCCCACTTCCTGAGCCCAGAGATCCAACTTTTGGAAGCTAAAGTTGATATTGAAAAGGTGTCCGTGGGTCTGGGCAATAATGGTTCCATCCAAATCTGTCACCAGACGCTCTGGATAGCCAGGATAAAAGTCCATATTCCCCGCTACGACATGGATTCCTTCCCAGATTTCATCCTCAAAAGGTAACTCTGAGTCTCCATCATGGAAAATAGCATCGACTTTTCCCAGATACTGATTTTTCATTTCTTCGACAACGGCACGGTCCCCATGGGAATCGCTCATTACGATGATTGTTTGCTTTGCCATGCTGGAAATACCTCCATTAATTTTTGCACTGCTTGCGCACGATGGGACTGGGCATTTTTCTCTTCGATTGTCAGCTCAGCTGATGACTTTCCTGTCTCTCCTACCAAGAACAAAGGATCATAACCAAAGCCATTTTCACCTTTTGGCTCATGGGCAATGTAGCCCGGCCAATCCGCTTCGACCACCAAGGATTCCTTATCTGGACTTGCGACCACCAGAGTCGTGTGGAAATGAGCGGAGCGGTCTTTAATATCAAAGACCATGGCCAGTTCATGCAGGAGCTTGATATTGTTTTCGTCATCCGTCGCACCAACGCCAGCAAAGCGAGCGGACCAGACACCTGGTAAGCCACCTAAAACATCTACTTGCAAGCCTGAATCATCTGCCAACACCATTTTGCCAGTCAACTTGCTAATCGTTTCCGCCTTGAGACGGGCATTTTCTTCGAAGGTCATGCCTGTTTCAGCCACTTCTGGCAAATCAGGATAGTCATTCAGATTTTCCACCTCGTAGCCCAACTTCCCGAAAAGCTTACGGAACTCTGCTGTCTTGCCCTCATTGCGCGTCGCAATCAAGAGGGTATCCTTGACATCTTTTGCTCCCAGAAAGGCTTGTAAATCTACACCAGTCTGCGGCAGATGGACATAGAGGAGTTTCCCCCCTTCAACCAAGAGAAGGGCTCCTTGGCGCTGCAATAATTCCAACTTTCGACCCGTTTCCTGATTTAAAATATCCAGCAAGAAGGTCAAAAAGCGAAAGGCTGAGCCATAGCGAATGACCGTGATATTTAAAGGCAGGCCTAGCTCTTCTTCCGCCAAAATACTCTCTAGGCGGTCTAAAATCTCAGAAGCTTCAGCTGGCACCTGCTCGAACTCACTGTAAGAGGCATTTTGTCCCCATTCAGCTACATACCAGTCAGAGGCATCTTTGTATTCATAAATGTTCTTTGTCATAAGGTCACATGCTCCACATTGACTTTCAGATTCAGCCAGTTTTCTGCGATTTCCGCAAATCTCTTAGCATTGGCTGTAGTATAAAAACGATGGTTCAGTTCGTGCTTTTCGCGGCTACGATTGATTTCAAAATAATTGAGCAGGACAGAAATATCCCGTACACACTCAGCCCCGCTATCAATCAGCTTGACGCTTGGCCCCATCATATTTTGAATAATCGGCCGGAGCAAAGGATAGTGGGTACAGCCCAAAACAAGAGTATCCACCTTGCCCGCCAGAGGATGGAGAGTCTCATAGACCACCTTTTTAGTCAGGCTGGACTGGAGCTCATTTGACTCCACCAGCGGGACAAACTTAGGACAAGCCAAGCTCTGCACCTCCATCTCGGGAGAGAGAGCCTCAATCTTTTGTCGGTAAATATCGGACTGAACCGTCATAGGAGTCCCGATGACCCCAATTTTGCCACCAGTCGTAGACTTGATAGCAGCGCTGGCTCCGGGCAAAATCACACCGAGGACAGGAATGTCCAACTTAGCCTTGACTTCCTCCCAAACAACAGCTGTGGCAGTATTGCAGGCAATAACAATCATCTTGACATCCTTGGTCAAGAGAAAGTTGACCAACTGCCAAGTATAGTCTCGAATCTGCTCCGCCGGCCTAGGACCATATGGAGCCCGAGCCGAATCACCTATATAAACCACTTCCTCGTGGGGGAGTTGCCGTATCAATTCACGGACAACAGTCAGACCGCCCACCCCAGAGTCCAAAAATCCAATCGGTCGGTTATCCATACAGTCTTCTTTCTAAAACAAGGGATTGGAAGCCTAGCCCAAATCCCCATTTTTCATATAGAAATCTCCGTCTGCCACCAAAAGGCAGCTAAGAGAAGCTTATTTTTTGTTTTTATTTTTAGCAACTGCTGCTTTTTGTTGGTTGATGATTTGACGGTAAACTTGTTGAACGCGTGCTTCACTTGGTTTCTGACCATTGGCACTGAGCAACATCCGCACTGCTTCTACATTAAGACGTGGATTTTCCGCAAATTCCTTTTCGACCTGACGGCGAAGCAAGTACATACCCAGCAAAATCCCACCAAAGAAAGCCAGCATAATCAATAAAATTGCTAACAATGTATTCATAATAATCCGAACTCCTGTTTCATTTTTTACATTACTCTTTATTATACCAAATTATCTCTATTTTTCAAAATCAAAGCCATAGAGAGTGGCGAAATAATCTTCTGGCCTCTCTGCCCGACGAATCATGCGAGCCTGGCCATTTTCCTCTAGGAGAATCTCGCTAGAGCGCAGTTTGGCATTGTATTGGTAACCCATGGAGAAGCCGTGGGCACCGGTATCGTGAATGACCAGTGTATCGCCAATCTGGCTGACAGGTAGCTCCCGCTGGGTGGCAAATTTATCGTTGTTTTCGCAGAGGCTGCCGACCACATCGACAATCTCTGTCGGTCCTTCTGGCCGATCCATATTGGTAATATGATGATAAGCTCCATACATAGCAGGACGCAGGAGATTAACCGCAGAAGCATCCACTCCCAGATAGGTCCGATAGGTCTGCTTTTTGTGAGTCACCTTGGTCACTAAGAGACCGATAGGAGCCAGCATAAAACGACCCAGTTCTGTGAAAATCTTGACCTGCCCCAGACCAGCCGGAGTCAGAATTTCCTCATAGGCCTGACGAACTCCTTGACCGATGACCGCAATATCATTTTCCTCACCATCAGGCTGATAGTTAATCCCAACACCGCCAGAGAGATTGATAAAATCCAGCTCAACTCCTGTCTCAGCCACTACTTCTACAGCCAGCTCAAAAAGCTGCCGAGCCAGTGCTGGATAGTAGTCATTGCTGACAGTATTGGAGGCCAAGAGAGCATGAATGCCGAATTTCTCTGTTCCCAGTTCCTTGAGTTCTTTGAAAGCCTGAATCAGCTGCGTCTTAGTCATACCAAACTTAGCTTCCTCTGGATGATCCATGATACTGGTGCCCAGCTCAAAGACACCACCGGGATTGTAGCGGCAGGAGATCACTTTGGGAATCCCAGCCACTTCCTTCAAGAAAGCCACGTCCTCATAGGCATCTAGATTGATGGTCGCTCCCAGCTCCCGAGCAAGACGAAATTCCTCAGCTGGCGTATTATTGGACGAAAACATAATCTCATCTCCAGCAAAGCCCAGCTTTTGGCTCATGAGCAACTCCACATAGCTAGCACAGTCCACCCCGCAGCCCTCTTCCTTGAGGATTTTTAAAATAGCAGGATTTGGTGTCGCCTTAACAGCAAAATATTCCTTAAAACCAGAATTCCAAGCAAAGGCCTCATGCAAAGCCCGCGCCCTCGCTCGAATCCCCTTTTCATCATACAGATGAAAAGGCGTTGGAATCTGCGCTGTCAGCTCTGCCAAACGCTCACGACTGATAAATGGAGTTTTCATACATGCTCCTACTTTCTCTTTTACTGACAATATTATAACACAAGTGTGAGTTTGGGAGGAGAAAAAATAGGCTCCAGAATTTCTATAATGGTTTTATCCATTATAGAAATTCTGGAGTCTTTAAACTATAAAGTTAAAATGTTATATGGAACAAGTTAGAAGCTATGACATCCGATTCATTTATATACGCACTCTACATTTGTTATGTAGTAAACTTATTTATGCTTTTAGAAATTAAAATAAAGTTAATTTATTATCCGGATAAATAACTGGACTATTATCTGAGAATATTGAAATAGAAATAATCTTGAGTAAAAGAGGCACTAAAAAATCCTTTAAAAATATTTTAAATTCATCCATATCATCAAGATTGACATCATTTAGGTGAAACTCATGAGTCTTATAATGTACGATCGAACATCGAGTCTTATAAATACTCTTTTTAAGGAAATTTAAAACATCATCTTTCTTATTTAAGTCTCTTACTTGAGTATCAAAAGATGCTATATCCACTTTATCATATCCTATTTGTTTTAATTGGGTATTTAAATTTGTAAAATCAACATAACTAGAAATATTTGTATCCCACGTTTCTTTAATTAACTCAAAAATAGAATCCGTTCTTCCAATCTCTAAAACATTTAAATCTAATAACTCTTTTAAGAGTTTCCTTAAATATTTTTCTTCATTCGATTGCGAACTATTTACAAGTCTAGTAAAATCTCTGACCTTGAATTGTCCACCAAGACTCATTTCTTTTATAACGTCATGTTTTATTTCAAAATTTTCCAATATTTGGTAAAGAATCAGAAATTTAGAAAGTAATCTCTCCTCACTATTAAATTGACTTAAAAGAGTAGTAATTTCATCAAATTGTCTATACTGTACAGAATTATTTTCAAATGAAATATTTAAATTTGGATAAGTCATGTTACTTACTGTTACTGGATTGTGGAGTATTTTACCATTTACAATAACTGAATATAGTTTGAGTTTACTGATTAAATCTTCAGGAATTAACTCATTTTCAGGTTTTGGATAAATAAAAATATAATCATTTAATTGTAAAATGTCTTCAAAATCTGTTAATACACTAAGGAGTCGAATTTGCTGTATCATATTTGGTATATTCGATTCGATAAAACTGTAAAGTTGATTAAATATTCCAATATAATTTAACTCTTCAGATTCAATTTTTTTTATCAAAAATGTTGAATCATTAATCTTGAATGATTGATCAATATTTATATCTTCAATCCCTAAATTTTTAATTGAATAACTACTCTCGGTAATAAGGCCAGAGCGTATATCACCGTCATCTAAAAAACTATCTAAAGTATTACTATTTTCACAAATACTTATGTATAGAGCAAGGAATAATGAAAGACCTAGTGGTAAAGAGTGGTTACTAATAAAATTTTCTATTTCATCTAAATAATCATTATTAAAACAATTTTCAAACCACTCGAAAAAACTATCTTCAGAAGAATCCTCTAAATTATAATTGTTACAAATCTCTAGAAACTCAAATCTGTCTAAGAGCTCATCTGCATTAGGCAGAGTTATTACATAGTCTAACACGGGTTTGAAATCTATTTTTATTGAATTATCCATTAACCCCTCCAGAATATCTCTTCCAATTTATAAGATTATGATTTTCTATAAAATCTGAAACACCTAAAATAACGGTTTCCTTAGTGTATTTTCCAATGTTTATACTAGAAATATCAAGAGTTTTTCTCCACTCATTAAAACCGTTAATGTTCAACATAAAAGGATATTCGCTTAAAAGTTCTATAAACCTTTTATACGTAATTCCTGTTCTAGAAATCGCAACAACAACTGCTGTTAACACTGTATCTTTTGCAATCCATTTAGTTCCTTCATTACCAAAATGAGAATCTAATCTCTCATCAAACTCCAATAGAAAAGCAATTGTTTCAGAAATGATTTCAGGATTTTCTCGTATACGAATTGCCGCGTCGTCCCCTTCTTGAATAGACTGGATTAACGATGAATTTAAAGTAACTACATCTTTGTTTAAGAATGATAAGATTGTTTCAATAATGTGAGCAAAATAGAATTGATTCTTTTTTCGAGATTTAGCATATGCTAATGTAGACATATCCTTACCTCTAATTATTTCGATATTTGGGAATTGTTCCTTAATAAACGAAAGTTGGTTCAAAAATAGCAATTCTAGCTGATGATAGTTATTCATCGGTTTGTGGCCAGCATTTAAAAGGATCATTTTCCTAATCTCATCTTCAATTGATAATTTTTCCCAAACTTCAAACCATTGCTCTCTATCAAAAATATCAAGCAAATTATCGGGAACTAGTTCATTTCTACACTCTATAAAAGTCTCAACTATGTTTCTAGCTTCCAAAACGGTGTAAGAAAATTCATCAGATAATTTCCACTCTGTTCTGTATTTTCTTCTAAATTCAGGTTTATCACCCTTCTTAACTACATCAAAAATTTCATTTTTTATTTCTTCCTTAGATATTTCTTTTAAGAAAAGATATAATTGGTGAATTCTAAAGGTTCTTTGTAAACCATCTAATATTTTAAAATCTTCAATTGAAGATTTTTCTTTATTAATTAATCTATCAGTAGTCAATGTAATTACTGGGAGATGATTACCTTTTATGATATCTCTCCCTATATTATCTAAATAATTATTACGAACGATACCTCGCTGAATATCATAGTCTTGATAATCTGAAGGAAGGTTTTTCAAATAATCATTTAATTTCATTCCAATTAAATAACATTGTAGCTCTTTTTCTGAACTATTTTCTGTTGTGTGGGAAAATATTTCAATTCTGCAACTCATTATATTTTTCCTCTTTTTAATAATTATTTCACCAACTTCTTCATCTCATCAATACGTGCTACGGTTGCATCGTACTTAGCTTGGTAGTCGGCTTGTTTGTCGCGTTCTTTTTGGACGACTTCTGGTTTGGCGTTGGATACGAAGCGTTCGTTAGAGAGCTTCTTACCGACCATATCCAGTTCTTTTTTCCATTTAGCCAGTTCCTTGTCGAGACGAGCGAGTTCTTCTTCAACATTGAGGAGGTCTGCCAGTGGCAAGTAGATTTCTGCTCCTGTGATGACGCTTGACATTGCAAGTTCAGGTGCAGGGATGGTTGATGCGATTTCCAAGTGTTCTGGATTTGTGAAGCGTTTGATGTAGTTGACATTGCTGTTAAAGAAGGCTTCCAAGTCGCTATCGCTTGTCTTAACAAGGATGGTGATTGGCTTGCTTGGTGCTACGTTTACTTCCGCACGCGCATTACGAACAGCACGGATCAAGTCTTTGAGGCTTTCTACACCAGTGTGGGCAGCAAGGTCTTCAAAGGCTGGGTTAACAGTTGGGTATTCCGCTGTAACGATAGAGCCTTCTGAGATTTGTCCAAAGATTTCCTCTGTCACGAATGGCATGATTGGGTGAAGGAGACGAAGGATCTTGTCCAAGGTGTAAAGGAGAACAGAACGTGTGATGACTTTCTCTTCTTCGTTATCGCTATAAAGGACTTCCTTGGTCAACTCAACGTACCAATCCGCAAACTCGTCCCAGATGAAGTTGTAGAGGATGTGTCCAGCCACACCAAACTCAAACTTGTCAAAGTTGGCAGTTGCTTTTCCGATGGTTTCATTGAGGTTGTGGAGAATCCAGCGGTCTGTGACATTTCCAGCTTCCTTGTTGACAACTTTTTCCACATTGGCAGTTGCTTGCTCAAGGGTCAAGCCTTCATTGTTCATGAGGATGTAGCGAGAGATGTTCCAGATCTTGTTAATGAAGTTCCATGAAGCATCCATTTTCTCGTAAGAGAAGCGCACGTCTTGACCTGGTGCAGAACCGTTTGAAAGGAACCAACGAAGGGCATCGGCACCGTATTTCT
>ERZ773007.240-NODE-240-length-27723-cov-6.646415_pt1 | contig 27723 bp, 37 predicted proteins | sample MGYA00580665_ERZ773007 | MGnify/ENA primary metagenome ERZ773007 (study PRJEB29015, sample SAMEA2738122) | human oral metagenome | biome: human oral; feature: human-associated habitat; material: saliva | place: China | collected 2167 ... | reverse complement strand
GGATTGTTTGACAGAAACGGTAAGGAAATCTTTGAGGGGGATATCCTTGATTACAGAGGCAGAAAAGCGCTTGTAAGATGGCACGGCTCTTACGCAAGTTTTATTTATAGATTCGTAGATGAACCACACAAACAAAAAGCAGAATGGAAACCTCTTTATTTAGCTTACATGAAATGTGAAATCATCGGTAACATCTACGAGAACCCAGAGTTTTTGGAGGATAAGAAATGAGACCAAAAAGATACCCTTTCAGTGGTGCTAAAAAAGAGAGTGAAACTAAGAAGATATCGTTAATGCTTAAAAAAGTCGTTGAATCAGACTTGAAAGGAAGTGTTTGGGCTGAGCCTCTACATCTATATGGAAAAACAAGAGTCCATGTAGAGATAGAGGGTTATGGAAAGAAAATTACGACTGAGTTTAAAACAGATGATATGGATTTTTCCAAAAAAGCTTCATTCTTTAAGAGGGCATTATTCAAAAAAGCTGAAATGATGTCTCAGTTTGATTTTAGAGAAACAACAACAGAAGAATGGAATCGAATAATCTTAGAACTTTTGGAGGCTATCAAATGGATCCGGAAATAATTGACAACATAAACAAACCAAACCACTACCAAGGAAGATTTGGCATGGAATCTATCGATGCTTTAAGGAATTTCATGACACCAGAACAGCTGAAAGGCTTTTATCTTGGAAATGCATTGAAGTATCAACTGCGATTTCAGAAGAAAAACGGTCTTGAAGACCTGAAGAAAGCCAGAAAGAACCTTGACTGGCTTATCGAGGAGATGGAACATGAGAATTAAAACATTAATGGGAACAATCATCAATGTTGACAGGATAAAGCGCAGTATCACAGTTGAGGGTATTGAATTAGGCTCAGATTGTCGTGCTTTAGTATCTAAACACAAAGATGGTACAGGTACAATAACACTAGTTTTTGATGGGAAAATAATTTGAAAAAGGAGTAAAACAATGTTTACACAATACAATCACGAAACAGGAAAAACAACACTTACAAAGCTTGCTAAAGGCGGTATCATTACAGTTGCAGCTGTTGCTTCACTTGGTATTTTTCGTCTCACGGCCGTGAAGCGTATCCCAGCTAATACAGTTGGAGTTAATGTTAGCGCAATTGGAGGTGTACAAGAAAATACCCTGCAAACAGGATATCATCTAAAAATGCCATTTATTGATAAAGTCTACACCTTATCGACATCTGTTCAAACAAAAACAATGGAGAAAATCACGACTCAGACTAAAGATGGTCAGTGGCTCAACACTAATATCGATGTGAAATATCGTGTCAATAAGGAAAAAGCCATGACGGTATTTTCTAATTACACAGACTTAGAAAACGTGAATAATAGCGTAGTATCTCCTGCTGTTCAGCGTGCTATTGAATCTGTAACAGGAAATTACGATATTTACGATATCCTCGGTAATAAGCGTACAGAAGTTTATGAAATGATCGATAAAGCTCTCAAAGAAAAATTTGAGTCTTATGATTTGGAGTTTGTATCTTTTACCATCACAGACCAAGACGCAGGCGATGAGATTGAAGCAGCAATCAAAAATGAATCTGTTAAACAAAAAGAGATAGATACAGCTAAGCAGGAACAAGAAAAAGCTAAGGTGGAAGCCGATACCAAGAAAGTTCAAGCTCAAGCAGAAGCTGATGCAGGTATCATCAAAGCAGAAGGTGAAGCCAAGGCTAACAAAGCTAAGTCAGACTCAATCACAGATAATCTTATCCGGATGAAAGAAGCAGAAGCCCGTGAAAAACATGGCTGGGTTACTGTTAACGGTGTAGGTAGTGTGATCACGAATAAAGAATAAAATAAAAAAGCCAGCACAGCTGACTCCTTTGTGATATTCCGATAAAAATATTATATCATAAAGGAGCGATGTTGTGAGGTTATTAAAAAGAGTTGACGTGCAATTTACCAAAAAAAATGTATATGACGTTCTAGAGAGTTATCGCTCGTATGTCCGAATGGCAGGCGCTGAGTATTTGCCTAAAATCACAACGACCTACTCATTTGAACCAAAGACGTTTACTGGTAAGAACACAGCTACTGAGAATATGGTTATCGACCATGTGGATGCAGAGGCAGAGGTTTTGGAGATTGAGAGAGCAGTCAACTGTATTATGGATCCATATGTTCGGCAGGTTATCGCAAAGAAGTACATGGATATGAAAATCCAATTATCAGACAAGGCTATCTATATGGACTTAGGCTATTCTGAAAGTGAGTTCTACCGCATGCTTAGCAGAGGTGCTTTGGAATTTGCAGAAGCCTATCGAAAAGGTAAGCTGATTGTCTTTCGTAAAATTTTGGGAGATATTTGCAAGTAAATTGCTAGGAAATGGCTTATTTTACATGGTAAAATAGTATTGTCAAGTGATAGGTCAATTGACGTCTCCTTTATACTTTATTATATTTTTCCGAGGCTTCGGTCTCGTTTTGGCGGTGACAGGCAAGTGGTTTCTCTCCTATGTTTCCCTTGGTTCGATTCCGGGCATCGCCGTTAAAGACTACAAAAAAATAAAAAAGGAAAACTTTCAAAATGATTACTAATTAACACGCAAGGTAGTAGTCGCTTTGCATTTTTAGGGCTTAGCCTAGATAATCTGTGGTAACTCAGGAAAAGGATGTTTTTAAATCTATCAAACATCCTGCCAGTAATGGTCAATCTAAGCAATTTAATCTTAACTATTTCAGTTTTGGAATAGGTGGGCGAAGTTAAAGCAGGGAGATTCCAACGGCAAGGTGCTGAGGAAATGCAAACGTGGCAGTTTGGCTGTGAAACGAGTCTATAAGAGGAAAGAGGTATTTGGTTCGAGGTGCAACAAGAGCTTAATACCATATCTTACAAAAATTGGGCGCCTCCCAAAAGTATGTAAGGTGAGTTGATTGTCCGCAAAACAATCGATAACAAGCAGGCGCTGTGCATTTTGTTCTTCAAAAGAGAATGAAACACATGGCGATGCGTGTCTGTGATAGATAAAAGATGATTTTTATATTTTAAAAGCTATTCAAGATAGAAAAAACTCAAAAAAAGCAAAAGTCATCGCCCGTCGTAAATGAAAGTGTACTTCGGCAATTAGATTGCCTACTCAAGTCTCGCAAGGATAAGAGTAAAGTCAAAGAGTAAAGCAGCTTAGACTTTTAGCGGGGTCTTCGTTAATTGAAAAATGGCTTAGTAGTTTGCGATGTAAGGAGTGATTGGTCTAACCAATCGTGCATGAGTGATACAAGTAGGAATATTTGTGGACAAGATAATAAACTATAAGTTATCAAAAGTCACTCGTTTAAAGCAGTAGTCTCATGCTGGTTAATGGATATATGGTAGACGGATTAAGTCCTGTTTAGGGAATTAAGATGTCACAGGTTCGAGTCCTGTCGTTCTTATGAGAGGTCTTAAAAAGGTCGCACATCGTGTGGCTTTTTTTATTGTGAAAGGAGGTGATGGAAAATTGAATGAAAGACAAAGACGATTTGCAGATGAGTACATCATCTCAGGTAATGCTTATCAATCAGCTTTAAAAGCAGGATATAGTGAGAAGTATGCTAAAGCAAGATCTTCTGAATTGTTGGATAATGTCGGAATTTCTGATTACATCAAAAATCGAATGGAGGAGTTGCAAGATGAAAAAATCTTAACTCAAAAACAAATTCTTGTGATGCTGTCAGAAATCGCGTCGGGACAAGCGAAAGAAACAACGGTAGTCACGACGAAAGTAGCTGAGTTGATGACTGATCCCGTGACTGGTAAGTCTGTAAAAGTCTACAATGAAATCCCTCAACTTATCGAATATCCAACAAAGAACAGTGATAGGAATAAAGCTCTTGAATTGTTAGGTAAACGACATAAGATGTGGACAGACAAAGTAGAGGCAGACGTTTCTGGAACGGTGGTGTTTGCAAATGAGTCAGACATACCAGATTAAACAGAATGATATTGTTATTAACCTACCTAAGACAGTAGGAGCAGGGTATGGACAGTTTTGGCGCTCAAGAAATCTTTATCGTGTAGTTAAAGGGTCCCGTGGTTCGAAGAAGTCCAAGACAACTGCATTAAATTACGTCGTCCGTCTTTTGAAATATCCCTGGGCGAACTTGCTTGTCATTCGTAGATATTCGAATACAAACAAGCAATCAACCTATACGGATTTTAAATGGGCGTGTAATGTGTTGGGCGTGACTCATTTGTTTAAATTCAACGAGTCTTTGCCTGAAATAACTATAAAAGCGACTGGCCAAAAGATTCTGTTCCGTGGTTTGGATGATGAACTAAAAATCACATCTATTACAGTTGACGTTGGTATCCTTTGTTGGGCCTGGTTTGAGGAAGCGTACCAAATTGAAACTGAAGATAAGTTCAGTACGGTTGTTGAGTCAATCCGTGGTAGTTTAGACGTACCTGATTTCTTTAAACAAATCACAGTCACATTTAACCCGTGGAATGAAAGGCACTGGCTTAAACGTGTCTTCTTTGATGAAGATACGAGACGAGCTGATACATTCGCTATTACTACCACTTATAAATGCAATGAGTGGTTGGATGAAGTTGATATCAAGCGCTATGAGGATTTGTATAATACGAACCCAAGGCGTGCGAGAATCGTTTGTGATGGCGAGTGGGGAGTTGCTGAAGGTTTAATCTATGAAAACGTAACTGTCAAGGATTTTGATAAAGATGAATTACTACAAGATCCAGCTTATAAGTTATGTATCGGTCTTGACTTTGGTTTTACTCATGACCCAACCGCTTTATGTTGTTCGCTCATAAACGATACAACGAAAGAGATTTATGTTTTTGATGAGGCGTATAAAGTCGGATTGATTACTAAAGAAGTTGCAAAGATGATAAAAGACAAAGGTTATCATCGCTCACGGATCATTGCTGATAGCGCTGAATTACGATTGATTGAGGAATTAAGGTCAGAACATGGTATAACTCGAATCAAAGAAAGTCGTAAAGGTAAGGATAGTATTATGGCAGGCGTGTCCAAATTACAAGGATACGCTATTTATGTGCATCCGGATTGTAAAAACATCATGGATGAATTTTATAGCTATTGTTATCAACAAGACAAAGAAGGTAATTGGTTGAATAAACCAGAAGATAAAAACAACCACTTGATGGACGCTTTACGTTACAGCCTTCAATGTATCGAGGGTGGGAAAGCAACCGTCCGCAGACGTTCTGATTATGGTCTATAGAGAGGAAAGACATGTACCAATATTTAACCTATCCACGAGATGGATATGATGAGGGTTCTTTGAAGAAAGACCTGATTTACAAATTGATAACGAAACATAGCGCTGAAGGCTCACGTTTGAAGAAACTTAAAAGCTACTACTTGGGTGAGCATGCTATCTTAAATCACAAGAGACGCAACGAGAACGCACCGAATTACAAGACAGTGGCCAATCATGCCAAGGATATCGCAGACACGGCTACAGGCTATTTTATGGGCAATCCTATCAAGTACAACAATACTGCTGAAGGTGATATTGATGAACTACTTACAGCCTTTGACGGTGCTGAGATTGACCAAGTAGACGCCCAGAATGCTTTAAATATGGCTATCTATGGGCGTGCTTATGAATACATTTACGCTAAAGAGGGACTTACTGAATTAGATTCAGTTAGCATTGATCCAGAAAATACCTTCATGGTCTACGATGATAGCATTGAGCGGAAGCCTTTGTTTGCGGTCTACTACTATAAAGTCGAAGATGATACGAAAGACACTACCAAGCATCAGGCAGAGGTCTTTACTGAGAATCTGCACTATCACATGGTTCTGCGTGATTCAAGCACAGGAACAACACAGAATGAGGAAGTAGAAGAACATAATCTTGGTCAAATCCCGATTATCGAGTATCGCAACAATCATTTTGCTATTGGCGACTACGAGCAACAGATTAGCTTGATTGATGCCTATAATTCTTTGATGGGTAACCGTGTCAATGACAAGGAACAGGCAGTAGAGTCTATCCTTGTCTTGTATGGCACACAGTTAGCAGACACTCCAGAAGACGCTAAGGTAGCGATGAAGATTCTTTCTGAAGAAGGTCTTTTGGAATTGCCGGGCGACAGCGCAAGAGCTGAGTTCTTGAAGAACACGCTGGACGAAAGTGCTACGGAAATTTTGCGCACAGCATTGAAAGAGGATATCTACACATTCAGCCATGTGCCTAACTTGACTGATGAGAATTTCGCAGGCAATACGTCAGGCGTAGCCATGGAATTCAAGCTAATGGGGCTTGAGATGATTACCAAGACCAAGGAAGCGAATTACAAGCGTGGATTACGCCAGCGGATTGCGATTTTTGCTCATTACTTGGGCATGAAGCAGATTGCTTTAGAGTCTCATTCAATCGTTCCACAGTTTAGCCGTGGTTTACCTAAGAACTTACTGGAAATCTCTCAGATTGTGAACAACTTGGAAGGTAAAGTAACGAATAGACAACTTATTTCTCTCTTGCCGTTTGTGGAAGACCCTGACGCTGAATTGGAAGCCTTGGAAGAAGAGAAAAAGAAGAACATGGAAGAAATGCCAATGTTCAACCAAGACAACACGAAACCCGAAGACGAGGTAGAGGATGAAGAATCAGGAGTATTGGGCGAAGAGGAAAGCCAATCTGATTTACCAGCAGATGGACAAGGCCGAAAAGCAGGCAGACCAGTTCGATAAGGTCTATCAAGAAGCTAAGACTTACTTAGATAAGGAAATCAATAAGATTTTTGATAAGTTCCAACGTGATTATGGTTTAAGTCAGGTGGATGCTAGACAAGTCTTGAAGAACATGAAAGACAAGAAAGACTTGAATGAACTTCGTAAGGTGCTTGAAGCAAGACCTAATGACCCAAATATCCAAAGATTACTAGCTGATTTAGATAGTCCAGCTTATTCTTTTCGTATGAAGCGCCTAGAACGTTTGAGCGACGATTTAGACCGTATGCGTGAATCTATCTATCATTCAGAGAAGACAGGCTCAGATGCCTTTTATAGCGACCTGATGAAGGATAGCTACTACAAGGCTACCTTTGACCTGCAACAGCAGACAGGGCTGGCATATGGCTTTTCTGGGCTTCCTGAGAGCGAGATAAAACATCTACAGTCTTTTAGTTGGGTAGGTGACGGAAGCACGTACTCAACAGACATCTGGAAGAATACAGGGAAGCTTACATCTAGCATAAAAGATGAACTACTCATAAGCCTTATGACAGGCCGAGATACACGAGAAACTGCACAAGCAATTGCCGAGCGGTTCAATGTAGGTCAAAACGATGCAAGGCGTTTGGTTCGAACAGAATCAGCCTTTTTTCATAATCAAATGGAACTGCTCAGCTATGAAGAAGCAGACATAGAAAAGTATATCTTTGTAGCCGTCTTAGACAAGCGTACATCACGTATTTGCCAGGAGCATGACAATCAGGTCTATGACAGGGATAAGGCTGTCCCTGGCGTCAATTGTCCGCCTATGCATCCGTGGTGTAGGTCTACTACTGTCGGATACGACGAGGACGCAGACTACAGCAAGCTGAAGCGTAGGGCAAGAAATCCTGAGACTGGTAAAGTCGAGTATGTGCCTGCTGATATGACTTATAAAGAGTGGTATAGCAAGTATGTGGATGGTGAGGACGTTGTTAAGGAATCTAAACCAGAAGTGGATGACAAGGTTTTTGTAGCTGATAAACCAAGTGAAATAGACGACTTCTTCAAGAAGCAAAAGTCTTATCAAAAGTGGTATAATGAGCTTGATGAAAAACAAAAAGATGCTATTTTCAATTACACTATGTCTCCACATGAGCAAATAAATTCCGTGATGAGGCAAGGTTATGAAGAATACAGAAAAAATGGTTTAATGGAAATTGAAGCATCTGAAATTCCTTATGTCGAAAGATATTTGCAAGAAAACCTAGAGCTTTCCAAAAAGTTAGAAACCGTATTTGGAAGCTATAAGACGGAGGAAAGTTTCATAACTTATCGTGGAACTAGGGCAGAACAATCATACTTTAATAACTTAATTGTCGGTCAGACTACTGTAATCGACAAGGCTTTTATGAGTACAAGTTTAGCGAAAGAAGAAGCATTAAACTTCTCTAATGATGGAATCGGAGAAAGGTATCTATTGGATATTACAGTAAGAAAAGGTTCTAAATCTGGAGTATACATATCTGAGCTTTCGGATATGCCAGAAGAAAAAGAATTTCTTATCAAACCATCTGCTAAATTTAAAGTTATATCCGTAGATAAAAATTCATCAGGATTAAATTTGATAAGTTTGGAGTTACAAGATGATTAAAAAAAGATTTTTAGAACCATTTCAAGATATTCCGAGTGTTAGAGCTGATATTTTAGTTTTTACACAGGGGTTATCTCTAAAGCCTATTGTTTCGTTTTTGAAGTCAGCTAGTGATGAAGAATTGCATAAAATAGGCAAAGCCGTTTTTTATCTCTATCCTGCCAATATTCGGGAACAGCTAGCTAACAAGAGAAAAGATTCGGTAAATTATAGCTTCATCGACGACTACACTCGTACATATAATATTGATTCTACTACTACATCTAAAGATAAGTCTCGAGGTAGTGCATTGCTCGCATTTTTACGAGAAAATCCTGATATGGATGCAACAGAGTTTTGTAAAAAACTTAAATTATAATACAAATTAAGCACCTAGAGAAATCTAAGTGCTTTTTTCGTGCTCAGAAAGGATTGAAAATGGATAAAGCAAAAATTAGGATAACTAACGTAGAATTTTCAGGATCAAACGAAATTGAATCAGCGACAGTGAAACTAGAATTAGATATTCATGGGGCAGATACGTTCAGCGCGATTGAGTTACTACCTAAAATATTAACCGACATTTCTTCATTATCGTATGAAGTTGATTTGTTTTAAGGAGTAAAGATATGTTTATCTGGGATTGGGTATCAATCGCCTTTGGGTGGTTGGTATTCTTTTGGCTATTTGTTTTAATTGTAGGAACTATTCTTGCGATTTTAACAGGTTTCAGAAATAGAAAGTAGGTGATCCGACATCTTGACTGGCAGGAATAAACCGCTATAAATTACTATAAATTAGTGAATTGAAGAAAGGAATAGAAAAAATGGAAGATTGGCAAAGACGTTTTATCGATGAATACAATGCGCTTAAGGATAAATATACAAAATTACATAAAATGGTTATCAAATACGAAGCTGGTACGCTCAATTTTGAACCAAAATGCTCAATTGAAGTTTTAAAAAATCAAAAGTGCGCTATGGGTCATTATTTATACTGGCTAGAAATTCGAGCAGAAATCGAAGGAATCGAATTATAAAACTTAACCGTATGGAATCCCGTACGGTTTTTATATTGTCCAAGCATTGAAGACTCTAAAAGCTATGGAAAATACAGTCGGGGACGACTTTAAAAATAGGAGGTTCGCAATGAACGAAGAAACACAAACAGTCGAAACGGTTGAAGAGCAAAAGGTATCTGCAGAACCTACAGAGCAACCGCAAGACGAGAAGAAGTACACGGACGCAGATGTCGATGCTATCATCGATAAGAAGTTTGCCAAGTGGAAATCAGAGCAAGAAGCCAAGGAAAACGAAGCTAAGAAGCTTTCTAAGATGAACGCTGATGAGAAACAGAAATATCAGTTGGATCAGCGAGAGCAAGAACTTGCTGACCGTGAAAAGGCTATTGCTCGCAAGGAATTGACCGCAGAAGCTAAAGCAATGTTAAGTGAACGTGACTTACCTGTTGAGTTAGTAAATGTAGTTGATTTGACAAGCGCAGAGACGGTATCTGAATCTATTACCTCTATCCAAAAAGCATGGGAAGAGTCAGTTCAGAAGGGAGTTTCTGAGCGTATGAAAGGTAGTGCACCTATCAAGAACGCACAAACAGTCCAGCAAGAAGTTACGGAAAAATGGCGTAAAGACTTCTTGTAATAAAAGAAAAGAGGAAAAATAAATGGCATTTGAAGAATTAAACACAGCAGAATCACGCAAGAAACATCTTGGGATTATTGAGGATGTGCTTGCAGTAAACTCATATTCAACACCACTTGTAACATCAAGTGATGCAGTAACCTTGCAAGGTCGCTCTTTTACAGTAGCAACTGGTAACACAACAGAACTTAAAGACTACAAACGTAATAAAGACAATGAATTTGACCACGTTGAAGTTGAAGAAAAGGTATATACTCTTGATGAAGAAAAATATTGGGGTCGTTTCGTAGACCAATTGGACGAACGTGACTCTAATGGTCAAGTAAATATCAATTACGTTATTGCACGTCAAGCAGCAGAAGTAGTAGCTCCATATCTTGATGAACTACGTTTTGGTGCAGCACTTGGTAATGTTAGCGACAACGTTATTATGGGCAAAGAAGCAGGAGCGAACAACGCATACAATGCAATTCTTGATGTTTCTGAGAAACTTGATGAACTCGGAATTACAAAAGAGCGTTTGCTTTTTGTAACACCAAAATTCTACAAAGCTATCAAGTCTGAAATCGTTCGTTTGCCACATGGTGACGCAGATAAGAAAGTCCTTGGAAAAGGATATGTTGGTGAATTGGATGACTACACAGTCTACAAAGTACCTTCTAAATTCTTGAAAGGTGTTAATGCCCTTGCTACTGCTCCAGGTGTTGTTACATCTCCAGTGCAAGTCGATAATACTAAGTACAACGATAACATTCCAGGCCGATTTGGTGAATTGGTAGAGCAATTGCTTTACACTGGTGCATTTGTTCTTGAACACTTCAAGAAATACATCATTACTATCGCAGACTCTAAACCTGAAGCTAAACCATCTACTCAAGGTAAAGTTGTAAACCGTGCTAAAGCGTGGAAGACTGGAACAGCCTATAAAGAAGGTGATACAGTAACGCATGAAGATAAAGTCTATGTTGCTATCAAAGACATCACTAGCTCAGCAACATCACCAGACGCAGATACAACTAACTGGAAAGAAAAAACTGGTAAGAAATAGGTCTTAGTTATGAAATTTAAAATCAAACAAGATTTCTATGATTGGAAATCAAACGTGAAACGACTGACAGGGGAGGAACTTGAGATTACTGAGGAACGCTATGCTGAATTGGCTAACAATTTTGCCAGCAATGGCGTTACTATCTCAGATGTTCTTGAGGAAATCCTCCCTGAACCTGAGTTCTTAGAAGAGGATTGATATGTCTATAGAGTTGCTGAAGAAATTAACAGGCGAAGAAGATACTCAGCTTCTCATGTTGCTCCAAACGAGGGCTACAAATCTTATCTTGTCAGAGACTAATCGCACCTCTTTGACACCTGCTTTAAGTTTTTTAATACCTGAGGTTGCTATTGAGCTTCACAACCGCTCAGGAGCGGAAGGAGAGCATTCTAGAACCGAGGGTGGTATAGCAGTAGTCTACGGAGAAAACGGCCTGTCTACGGGTCTTCTACAGCGTATACGCATGCACAGACTAGCAAGGGTGGCAGGCCATGTTTTTGAAGCAGAGTAGACTGAAACCCTATCCGATGCGACGGTTTGGAAAGACTGTCACAGAGGAAGGCGTCGCAAAAGAGGGGTATGCCAAGGAAGCCGAGACAGTCCGTCTTGAATTGTGGCCAGCTAGTAGCAAGTTACAATCTGAATTGTATGGCGAGCGTGTCAACGATATTTTGAACGCAAATGCCAACAAGTCAGCTACTATCAAAGTGAAAGATGGTGTGTGTATCGATAGCCCGACAGAAGTGACTCATAAGGTTATCTCTAAAAAGATCTACACATATCATCAAGTTTTGGAGTTAGAGCGTGTCAGAGCTACTAGGGGCAAATAGGCTTATAGCTAAGTTCAGGAAGCTGTCAGATGTTGCGCAACGAGATATTGTTTCAAAGGCGGTTCATCATGCAGCCAAAACCATTGTTCAAGCCGATGCTAAAAGATTGGCACCAGGCAACAATGGGGAACTTAGAAATAGTATCAAGACTAGGGTTAAAATGGACGGAGATAAGGTTATAGGAGAGGTTTACACAAATCTACACTATGCGCCATACGTAGAGTTTGGTACAGGGCCAAAAGGACAGGCTAGCCATTCGGGTATATCGCCAGAGGTCAGCGTGTCTTATCGGTCTAGCCCGTGGTATGTGCATGAAGACCAGATAGATATAGGACCTTACCACTTTCAAAAGATTGGGGAGTTCTACAAGATGTATGGTCAACCTGCCCAGCCTTATCTTTATCCAGCTTTGAGAGACAATCAAGAGCGTGTGTCTAAGAATATTTCGAATTATGTCCGTAGAAAGATAAGAGAACAAATATAATGATCAATATCAAGCCTGTTATTTATAAAGAATTGCAAAAGGTCGCAGATAATGTGACTGATACGTATCCTAGCGATTGGGAGACTTTCCCAGTCGTTATTTTTTTGGAAGAACAGAACAAGCCGGGTGAATGGTTCGATGACCAGGAACAGAAATCCTCTATCCGCTATAAGGTGGATATCTTTGATGATACCAGCACTAGTGAGTTAGCTGTTAAAATCAATCAGATTTTTGAGTCTTTAGGTTTGCGAAGAACCGACTGCCAAGATGTACCAGACCCGTCTCATTTGAGACATAAGGTCATGCGTTTTGAAGGTGTCGTTGACTTACACTCAGAGCTTGTTTTTCAATTTAGAATGGAGAATTAAACATGTTAGCAAATGGAATTACGTTAGCTTATGGTACAGCTAAAGGAACTTATACTAAACTTGCTGGGTTGAAAGAAGTACCTGAATTCGGTATTGAGCCTGAAAAAGTAGAGAACACTACTCTTGAAGATAAAGTTAAGAAGTACGAGTTCGGTATTGGCGACGCAGGGGAATTGGAGTACAAATTCGCTTATAAGAACGACGGAGAAACCGCACCTTATCGCGTATTGCGTAAAGCGGCAGACAACAAGACGAAACTCTTCTTTGAACAAACTTATCCAGACAACACTAAAGTTCATTTTGAAGGTCAAGTATCTGTTAAGCTCGGTGGTGGCGGTGTCAATGCCGTTATCGAGTTCACCCTTAAAATTGCTTTGCAGTCAGAGTTGGAATTTGTAGACGGTCTTGGAGGTTAATTAAATGGCGTTAAAATACACAACTTGGAAAGTTACTGATGAAAAAGAGTTGAAGCTACGTTTGACATCTCATCAAGCTGCAACTGTGGAAGAAAAAATCGGCATGAACTTGTTAAAGATTTTTATGCCTGAAGCTGGTGAAGAATTCACTTTACCGCCTTTAAAAGTTATGTTGTTGTTAGTTCACGGAGCCTTGCAGCAGTATGAACATGGGTATTCCTTTGAGGATGTCTACGATCTATACGATGAATACGTGGACAACGGTGGAGACCAAACAACCTTCATGTCAGAGGTTTTAATGCCACTCTTTGAAGTATCGGGTTTTACTCCACGAGGAAGCAAGGACAAGAAAACTTCCAAGAAGAAAATGACAGTAGTCGAGTAATCTTAACGGTAACGCAGATTATTGAGAGGCTTTATCCTATGTTTTTAGACATCGGGGGCAAGCCTCTTGATTTTTGGGATTTGACGGTGCTTGAAATCAGGGAAATGATAGAAAGCTACAACCGTGTCAAAATCCAAGAGCGTAAAGAAAAGATTATTGACTCTTATAGACTTTCGCAGATGATATCCAACCACGTTTCCTTATTGTTATCCAAAGATGCCAAGGTCTTTGAGTTCTGGGAATATGCGCCTGAGTTATTTGTAGAAGAACAACAAGCGGTAGAACAGGAACGGCAGAGACAAGCGTTTTTGTTGCATAAGGAACGGATGCGTGAATTTGCAGAAAGACATAATCGCAAAAGGAAGGAGGAAATGAATGGCAACTCTTGACGAATTGAAAGTCATGATTGACGCTGAGATAGCGCCTTTCAGGAAGAAGATGAAAGAAGTCGAGAATCAGGTCAAGGGAACATCTGACCAAGTGAAGAATGCCACTGCCAAAGTTCGTGAACAGTCGAATTCTATCGGTAGTGCGTTTGGTAAGCTAGCTAAGTTCGCTGGTTTTGCAATCCTTGGTAAGAAATTGCTTGATGTTGGGATGTATTCAGCGCAGACGGCTCTTGAAGTATCAGCGTCTATGAACCAAATTAAGCGACAGATGGGCGAGAGTTCGCAATCTTTCTTAAAATGGGTTAACGATAATGCTAACGCTATGAATATGGGTGTAGGTGAGGCAACCAACTACGGTGCGGTCTACTCAAACCTATTTTCTGGATTTATCAAAGACACCAACAAACTAAGCGCCTATACTGCTAAGATGTTGCAGACATCAGCAGTTATTGCTGAAGGCTCAGGGCGAACGATTACAGACGTTATGGAGCGTATTCGCTCAGGGTTGCTAGGGAACACGGAAGCGATTGAAGACCTAGGAATCAACGTCAATGTAGCTATGATTGAGTCTACTGAAGCCTTTAAGAAGTTCGCAAACGGACAGAGCTGGCAACAGTTGGACTATCAAACCCAGCAACAAATCCGTCTTATGGCGATCTTGGAACAGGCTACAGCCAAGTATGGTGATACCTTATCCAACTCAGTCAATGGTAGTATCAGCTTGTTTAAGTCGCTGATGAAAGATAGTGCATTGAATTTGGGTAATGCTATGTTACCGATTATCAATGCGATCATGCCTGTCTTGAACTCTTTTGCTATGGTATTGAAGAATGTTACTGCTAAACTCGCTGAGTTTATTGCTTTAATGTTTAACAAGAAAGCTACGGTAAAAGATGGTGTCGGTGGAGCAGTTGGAGATATGGGTAATGCCATGAAAGATGCTGCAGGCGGAGCAGGAGACCTTGCTGATGCAGTGGACGACGCTGGAGATTCAGCAGGAGGACTTGCTGATAATCTTGGAGACTCAGCTAAAAACGCTAAGAAGGCTGCTAAAGAATTGCTAGGTCTTTTGGGATTTGATGAGATTAACATCTTGCAAAAACCAAAAGACGACGATGCAGGCGGTTCTGGAGGCGGTGGCGGCGGTGGCGGAGGTAAAGGTGGTAAAGGAAAGGGAGGCGGAGGCGGACCTTTCAAAGACATCTTGCCAGAAGTCGAGTTGACCGACATGGGTAACCAGTTCAAGAGCATTTTTGACGGGCTAGGAGACAAGCTTAAAGGGTTGTTTGACCTCTTCAAAAAAGGTTTTGATGCAGCGTTTAGGCCAGAAGGTTTAGAGCGTATCAAAGCTGCTTTAGAACGAATCAAGAAAACTCTTGAAGAAATCGCTACTGATCCAAGGGTTGTAAATGCCTTTAACCGCATGACCGAAAAAATCGCTTATGCTTTGGGTCAAATAGCTGGTTCGTTAGCCACTATCGGAGTTGGTATTGGTGTACTCCTTACCGAAAGTATTGCAAACGGCCTTGAAAGGCAGAAAGAACGCATTATCAGGGCGCTAGTCGCTTTGTTTGATAATGTTGGTAACATTGCAGAGGCTGTAGGAAATATCGCTCAGGCCTTTTCTAGTGCTTTCTACGATGTCATTACTTCAACTGGTGCGGTTCGTATCGGTAGCGCTATTGTGTCAACTCTATTAAGTTTGACATCTACCATTGTTGAAATCGGTAGCAAATTAGCAGGAAGTTTGTTTAAAGGATTTGAAAAAGTCGTTGTGACGAGCGCTCCTAAAATTTCATCAATGCTTCAAAGTCTTTTGGACATTGTAGCTCCGATATTTGAAACTATTGAGAGTGTTGTTGATAAATTTGGCGATGGATTGAGTAGTGTCTACGATGAACATGTAGCCCCTGCTATTGACTCTATTGCTAATGCTTTTAACGGACTAATTGATATTATTCAAATACTTTGGGAAGGAAGTTGGAAGCCTTTTGCAGAGTTCTTGTCTAACACATTCGGCATAAGTATTGAAACCGTCGCTGATTTACTAGGCGGTATCATACTGGAAGCATTGAAGTTACTAGCTGATACAATCAAGCTAGTGGCTGATGGTTTTACTGCTTTTTCAGATTGGTGTAAAGAAAATAAAGAGATTATCTCTACGGTCGCTAATGTGATTGGTACACTTGCAACCGTATGGCAAGGAATTAAGCTCTTGTCTTGGGCTGAACAAGCTGGAGGGCTTGCAGGAGCATTCGAATTATTAAGTGGTAAGGTTTCATTTATTGTTAGCGGAATTAAAGATCTTGGACTAGCTTTGAAAGCTTTGACATTTGATAAATTGGTCAGCTTCGGAGAAACCATCTATTTGAATGCGTTGTATGCAAAAGATTTTGTGGTCAATTCAGGTAAATTGATTGTAGAGTTAGGAAAAACTGCTCTAGAACTTGGTAAATCAGCACTAGCTTGGGGTGTTCACGCAGCACAAATGGGACTTGCAGCAGCGGCAGAAATCGCTCAATCAGTTGCAGCAGGAGTTGCAGCAGCTGCAACATGGGCACTCAATGGAGCTATTGCAGTCTTGACCAGTCCGATAACCTTAGTTATTGCTGCTATTGCAGCCTTAATTGCTATCGGTGTCTTGCTCTACCAAAACTGGGACACTGTTGTTGAGTTTGCTAAAACTGCATGGCAAGGACTATGTGATTTTATCAGTGGTATTTGTCAAGCGATTGGCGAATTTTTCAGCGGTCTATGGACGAAGCTCCAAGAAATCTTTGAGCCAATAAGTCAATGGTTTAGCGAGAAGTTCCAAGAAGGTTGGGACGGTATCGTTAATATTTTCAGTAATTTAGGTTCATGGTTCGGTGATAGATGGGCAGATGTTACTAATGCGTTAGCAGAAGTAGGATCTTGGTTAGGTGATAAATTCAAGCAAGGTTGGGATGCAATTAGCAATGCATTTAGCAAGTTGGGTTCATGGTTTGGTGACCGTTGGAACGAATCTAAAGACGCGCTTGCCGAAGCAAACACTTGGCTTGGAGAAAAATTCCAATCTGGTAGAGATAAAGTGAATTCTGCTTTTGAAAAAGTTGGCTCATGGTTCGGTGATAGATGGAATGATATCAAAGATGGAGTAAAAGAAGCTGATACATGGTTTGGAGAGAAATTTGAGAGTGCAAAAGAGAAAGCTCAGAATCCTTTCCAAAAAATCGGCTCTTGGTTTGGAGACAGATGGAAAGACATTCAAGACGCTTTGAAAGAAATCCCAAACTGGTTCAAGAATTTGTTTAATGATGCAATGGAAAACGCCAAAAGCATTGTTAAAAGCGGTATCGATAAACTGAGAAGCTTCTTTGATTTTGATTGGAGTTTACCGAGAATCAAACTTCCTCACTTTAATATATCAGGTAGCTTTAGCTTGAATCCTCCTAGAATTCCATCATTCTCTGTAGATTGGTATGCACGAGGTGGTGTTTTCAACTCACCTAGCATTATCGGGGTCGGAGAAGCTGGTCAGGAAGCAGTAATGCCTCTTGAACGGAATACAGGTTGGATTTCTACTTTGGCTCAGAAAGTAGCTGAAAGAATGCCTGTTAACAATGCCCCTGCAGGCTATTCATTGCCAGCTGGTGATATTGTTATCCAAATCGCAGGCCATGAGTTCGGACGGGTAGCAATTCAAGAAATCAACAAGGAACATGAACGAGCAGGTCAAACCTTGCTCAAGATTTAGGAGGTTAAATGGCACAATTGACAATCAATGGGGTGGCTGTGAAGCCTCCCAAATCTTTTCAGGTCGGCATTCAAGATATCGATGGAGAAACAGGGCGTAATGCTAATGGTGACATGGTGCGTGATCGTATCACGACTAAGCGCAAACTAGACTGTGAATGGGGCATGCTGACTCAGGAAGAAATGAGTCAGCTTTTAAATGCCGTGTCAGCAGTCTTTTTTGAGGTTTCATACCCTGACCCTGTTAAAGGTCAGACGACTGGGACTTTCTACGTCGGTGATAGGACAGCGCCAAGCTATACCTTCACCGAGAAATTCAAGCCTTGGTCTGGCGCTAAATTTAATCTGGTAGAGAGGTAAGAAGATGGACGCTTTAACCAGACGACAATTTGACAGAGCCATGTTTGCTAAAGACAGGACGCTGGCTATCCGTGTCGGTGATTATGCTTCACGAGATATCAAAGAGGCTAGTTTTGAGTATGGCTACATCAAAGGTGATACGTACAAGCCCGGTGGAACGTGTGCTGGTAGCGGTAAGATTACCTTTACCAGCATCATTACCACGTTCAATAAACTGGATATCCTACACCCTGAGATTGGTCTACTGGTTGGGAATACCTACCAGTGGGTTAAGATGGGGGAATACTTCATCAATGACATCGAGATTGACCGAAACCGAAACACAACCACGCTTGAACTTATGGACGGTATGTTTAAGCTTAATCGTGAGTATGTGACGGACTTGCATTTTCCAGCTGAAGTACGAGAGGTTATTCAGGAAATCTGCCTAAAAACAGGCATTGAGTTAGCGAATGACTATTTCGGAATCAGCGCTATGCGCTACCATGTCGAGCAAGTTCCTGAAGGCAAGAAACTTTCCTTTAGGGATATGCTGAGCGCTATGACTCAGATGATTGGAATGTCTTGCTTCTTCAACAGAGAAGGCAAGATGGAAATCCGTGATTTAACTGAGTCAAATATCACGATCAACGCAGATAGTTACTTTCTGCATGGTTTAACCAAGAGTGAGATTGAGTATCAGATAGCTGGTATCACTTGTAAGACAGATAAGAAGTCTCTGACGGTCGGTATGAAGACAGGCCGGTCTTTGGAACTGGATAATGTCTTCATGACCCAGAGCGCTTTAAATGACCTGTATTACAAGCTGAAAAACCTGACTTACTACCCTTATAATCTCAACTACCAAGGGCATTTACTGCTTGAGGTTGGGCAGTGGGTAACCATTCGGACAAACAAAAATGAGACGTTTAAAGTGCCTGTACTCAGCCAGAGCTTTACTTTTAAAGGCGGTCTGAGAGGTCGTATCAGCGCAGACAGCAAGGCTGGAAACGATACTCAGTATTCTTACGAGGGTACGATTACTAAGCAGATTAAGCAACAAGATGGTATTGAAGCGAAAATCCAAGCACAGATAGAAGCAGCAGACGCAGCCTTTGAAGCAGAATTTGAAAAGCGTAAAAAAGCGATTGATGATGCAATTGAAAAATACAAAGCAAATGCTGAAGAAATGGGCGCTAAAATCCATGAGGAAATGGAGAAAGAGCGTCCTGAGTTCGTGAAGCGTATCCGTGAGGAATTGATGAGTGGTGCGGACTCAATTGCAGAACTCAGCAAGAAACTAGAGCAAGTCAGCGAGACTGCAAGGGTCAACGCTAGTCTGATTGGTGGTGACGGGAATACTCAGTACAACAAGAACCGCTTGAATGGTGGTACGGCCAAGAAAATCAGTTACGGAACGGATTTTGTGGAAGTAGGGCATAACGGTGAAGGTTTTGAACTTGGAAAAAGCTATGTAATCAGTTGGTCAGCAACCTGTACGCCTTACGGGAAGACTGATGTGACTGTGGTAGTGAATAAGACACCGTTTTACGGTGGTCACGTTCATCTTGCGCCTGCTAATACGGTCATGCCAGCGATTGATAAAGACCTTGTCCAAAAAGAGGAGCAGGTCTTAGCAGTCTACTACGGTGCCTATCGTCTGACATTCTCAGGAGACTGGTATCAGAACGTAGAGCAGTCTGTGATGATTGATAATCAGACAAGACGGATTGAACTAGCGCCAGTCTACAAGACGGTTGCTGATGGGCAAAATGCTAGATATGAAGGAAGTTGGAACGAGAGTCCAACTTTTATTTTGGATGGAGGTAGAACATGACGGAAACAATCCCAGTAAGGGTACAGCACAAGCGCATGTCAGCACGAGACTGGGCGAGTAGCCCTCTGGTCTTACTTGATGGCGAGTTAGGCATTGAGAGTGACACAGGAAAGGTCAAGGTCGGAAATGGCCGTGACCGATTCTCAGCACTGCAATATCTGACAGGACCTAAAGGTGACCGTGGAGAAACAGGACCAGCAGGCCCGAAAGGAGCAGATGGTGTTGTACGGTTTGAAGGTTCAGCGGCAGAGAGGGCATTATCTGAATACGCCAAAAAGTCTGAAACGCCAGTTTATCGCATTGCTAAAGGTGATATCTATGGTGCAAATATCGGTTCGGTCGCAACAATAAAAACAACCGATATCATGAACCCCGACGGTATCAAGGTAGGGGATATTGTTGAAGACCTTTGGACGAATGACAGTACTGTAGATTACGAATTTTGGAAGGTGACGACTGTCAACGGCACTAATATTACTGTTCAAAAAATTGGTAAGAGAACATTCGTGATTTCTTATAATGACACAGACGTTAAGCGCCGTATCACAGCCCTTGAAGCAAGACCTGACTTTAACTCTTTGACAGAGACACAACGAAATAGCTTGCGAGGTCCAGCTGGACCAGCAGGAGCGAGAGGCGCAACGGGTCCAGCAGGCCCTAGAGGAGCCGATGGTGCGCCTGGTCAAAACATCGTCAACCAGAATGGTGGGCAACCAATGAAATATTGGGCAGGAACAAGGTCTCAATATGACGCAATATCTAACAAAGATGCTAATACCATCTACGATATCTACAGGTAGGAGTAACTATGGCTAGAGAAGGAATTTACGTGGGTGGCAAGGAAATTATTCAGCGCTATGTTGGTACAAGGCTGGTTTGGGAGAAAGTCACAATCCAATTTGACGAAATTTTAAGATTCACTTCAAATCGCTTTGGGTCATTTTGGCGTTTTGGCTCTACAGAAAGAGCCTTCATCGACTTAGGGATATCCGAACGTCGTCCGTATGGTTTGGATGGAATAGAGGATTGTAATGTGGTGAAACTTCAAAATTCTAACAAAATCTTTGAAGTTAGGGTAGTAATAAGTCAACGAGATACTGGCTATTCAACAAGTTACCAAAGACGATACAACTACCAATTGTTTGTCATTTTTAAAAATACGGATGAGGTGCAGGATTTCATCTCCAATAAGTACAACGAAACCTATATTTTTGGCAGAAAAAGAGGAGGCTAGCATATGGATATTACCATTCAAAACGTTCGTTCGCCTGCTCTTGAGCATAGCGGACGGTATTACAAGGTATTTCAGCCACGTACACGAGATGAACTGCTGAAGCTTCATCACATGGGTTGTGTGGGTGATACGGTGCTGACAGATATCCAGTTGGAGCAGGGAGATTTCCCGACTAACTTTGTGGAACCTACTGTCACGCAACGCACCTTGTCAGGTCTCTTCAAGGATATGCGTTCTATTGAACTGGAATTGAGAGACCCAAATAGTACTCTCTGGGGCAAAATCCAGCAGAACAATCAAGGGGCGCTGACCCAATTCTTTGATACGAATGTTAAGAGCGCCATCGCTCAGACAGCTAGAGAAATCAGGCAGGAAGTGCGAGACGCTGCCAACAGTGCGAGGGTTCAAGTGACACCAGAAGGTGTGACTATCGGATCTACTACCTTGACTGGTGAGCAGTTAGCCTCTACCATTTCGACCAGTCCGAAAGGCGTTGACATCATTGCTCCACGGGTTCGAGTGAAATCCGATATGATCGTTGACGGTGCGGTGACTGCTGGTAAGTTAGCAGCTGGGTCTGTGACTGCTGACCATATCCAAGCAGGTGCCATTACGGGCGATAAAATCAGCGTAGATGATGCCCTGATTCGTAACCTGACCGCTAGAGATGCCTTGATTGACAAGTTGACTTCTAAAGAAATCTTTGCGACTAAGATTGAATCTGTCGTGTCTAGTTCGACATTCCTTGAAGCTTATCAAGGTAAAATCGGTGGCTTCACGCTTGGACAATTTGACCAAGGTGGAGGACGCTGGATTTCTGGCGCTGACCAATTTTCAGTCGGCATGGGGAATGGTGCTAGTTTTTCTCACAAGACAGCATTTTGGGCGAATTGGGGCGACAATTGGGATCATGCAGGTCCTGAATCTTGGTACGTGACAACCGATGGGAAAATGCACTGCAACGGTAAAGCTGATTTTCATGGAAGAACTGACTTCGCAGAAACATCCACTGTCAATTTCTATAGCAGAATTAATACAACTGGGGGCATCTGGACAGGCCACGGGGAAATTTATGGTGAAGGTGACAATCCAGCAGGAGGACAAAATAGAGTCGTCTGGTGGAACCAAATTACAACTGCTAAGTGGAGACAGCACGCTGGTATCACTTCGAGCTCAGATAGACGTTTGAAAGAAAATATTAAAGAGAGTCCAGTTAATGCCTTGGATAAAATCCAAGCATTGAACATGGTCTCTTTTGATTTCATCGAGAGCCAAAAACATGAAGAGGTTGGTTTGATTGCGCAGGAAGCCCAGAAGGTAGTACCTGAAGCAATTGAAATAGATGAAGCAACATCTTATCTGTCTATCAACTATTCAAAATTCGTACCTTACTTGCTGAAGGCTATTCAAGAATTAGACCAAAAAATCAAAGAAATGGAGACAATACATGGATAATCACACAATCGACAAGCTAGTCGCTGAGTCGCTCGCCAACCGTTTGGCTGAGGGCGAATTGGGCCGTGCGCATTTAGAGGCACACTATACGCTGGCTTTAGCCGAATTACAGGCTTTTAAGGCGGTGCTGGAATATGACCCAGCGCTTAAAGAACTGTTCGAAGAAACTCAGGATAAAATGAAAGGAAATAACTAATGAATTACGAATTAGCAATTAAACCTTATTTGAAAGGTGCAGAAAATGTAACGGTAGTCGCAATCAAGATGGAAAACAACGGACGCTATTCTTACGAGCAAGTGGAATTGCACGGTGACCGTACACAAAACAATGAAGCTACACTTATCCAAGCGGTACTGGACCATATTCGGACAGAACTTGATCCAACAAGTGCTCTTGTACAGGCTCAAGTCAAGCTGGAAGAAACTCATGTCAAATTGGAGCAAGCCGAACAGAAATTGGCACAAGCAGAAGTTAAGCAGACTGCTACAGACCAAGCAGTTAAGCACAATCAAGAAGAAACAGACCGCTATGGTAAAATCATCCATGCGGTCGTTTTAAATGCTGTAGCAGGCAAGACAATCGCTTATGGAACCAACTACAAAGAGTTGGTAGAGTTGATTCCACTTGCGGAAATCGGCAAACGCTATATGCCTCATGACTTGATTACCATCGAAGACCCAGCACACGTTGAAGTTGATGGAGAAGGCAAACGTATTTTGGTTCAGTTGAATAAGGAATTTACATACAACGGTGAGCCTGTAAGCGACTTTGCCCGTAACGGACGCCTTGAGCTTGACGGAACAGGTGCCGCTTGGAAGTACGAACCTAAAGAATAGCGAGGTGTTTTATGGACGTCTTACAATCAACAGAGCATTTCTTCATGAACGTGCTACCAGTTGCTACACCAATCGTTGTGGCTTGGTTAGGCTATAAAATGCCGAAGAAATCAAAGGAATTGACAGACCAAATCATTTCTGAATTGGACGATGTTAAAGGGAAAATCAAGGATGTCCAAGAAACTGCATGCGACAGCAACACCAAAATTGACGAAGTACAAGCAAAGCTAAAACTGCACGACGATGCGCACCTTGTAACGATGAGGATGCGTCTCGATCGTGATATTCGCAGGGCTATCCGTCGTGGATTTACCACAAAGGATGAGTTCTATGTAGTGGAGAACATGCACAATAGCTACAAGGCGCTTGGTGGCAACGGCTACATAGATCACTTGTACAACAATTTTGAAGCGTTGCAGATTAGAGATGACATCTTAGTTGAAGATGAGAAAGGGGCGCAGAATGGTCTGTAATCTCAATACGACCAATCTTGCTCAAGTTGATGGCGGTTACCTCATCAAACAGGGTGATGTGGCTTCCACCTTTGGATTTGTCCTCTTAGACGAAGATTATCGAGCCGTCCCCTCTCTTGAGGGGGAGGTGGCGGTCGTTAGTCTGACCATGGGCAAGTACCAATGGAAGAAGAGGGTAGCTGTCACGAACTCAAGCGTGAATTTTAATCTGGATACTATCTTGCCAATCGGGAAATACCGCTTAGAGATTAGCGCTGGTGGATATATTTTCCCGAGTGACAAAGAGACACATATCAAGATAGTGGCTTCAGATAAAGAATTGGTCACAGAAGAAGTCCACGCTCTCAAGGAGTTGGACATCGCAGAAGAAGTCAAAAAACAACTTGCAGAAAAAACAGTAACAGATGGTGGAGTATGTCCGGAATTTCCAGACCTACTCTTCTTTTATAATATTGGAAAGGTATAGAAAAAAATGGAAACTACAAAATTAACAGAATTTGCCCGTACATTGGGAGAAGATAACAAACGAGTTAACGAAGAATTAAAAACCAAGGTTAGCACTTCAGCAATGACGCAAGCTATCTCTCAGGCAGTCACTCAAGCTAAAACGGAAGTAAAAGCTGAAATCTTGGGTGAAGGAACGCCTGAGAATCTTGATACATTGAAAGAAATTGCAGACAAAATTACAAGCATGGGCGATGACGCTGGTGGCGCGCTCCTTGGAAAAATCACAGAAGTTGGTGGACGTGTAGACCAGATTGCTAATCTTGATTTAGTCGCAACTTATAACGCAGCGAAAGCGTGAAGCCTATGAATAACCTTGAAAATCTAGCAAAAGCAATTGGTAAGGATATCAAGGGCATTAAAGAGCAACAGGTTACGAAAGATGAGTTGGAACAAAAAGCCTATCTGACAAGCCATCAATCCTTGTCAGGCTATGCCTTGAAATCGGAGTTATACAATGATATCCCAATTAAGGCAAGGATTAGTGCGTTAGAAAGCCGGCCATCATTTGATACGCTGACACCGACTCAACGCGATAGATTGAAGGGTGAGAATGGTCATAGCTTAAGTGTCAATGCCCGTATCGAAGGGTCTTATCGAAATGGCGCGACTAGTCAGTTGAACCTGTTTGCGGATGTATTCTACGATGGCGAAGCAGTCACGAGTGGTTATACTCTTGATTACTACTACCGTGGCTTTGGAAATAACAACTGGGGGGTGTTGAGAAATCAGACTCCTGATCCAGCTGGGAAATTTGGAACCTGGAGTGCTACCCAGCGCTCTGGTGGTTGGTTCGAAGTCCGTATTGAAGTGAGCTACAGAGGTCTTAAGGCCTCTGGGTTCGCTCATTTAGATAACGTAAACGATGGCCCCAGAGGAGCAGACGGAGCGCCTGGTCAGAACATCATCAACCAACAGGGACAACAAGCACTGAAGTATTGGGCAGGAACACAAGCGCAGTACGATGCTCTTCCAACCAAAGACCCTAACACGATTTATGATATCTTTAAGCAGGTGTAGTTATGAAAGATAGAATAAGGATAATGTTAGGCAATCAGGAGATTGTTAAGCGGTATATTGGCGATAGGTTGGTGTGGAGTGGTGGAGGAGAAATTTTATTAACAATAGAACCAAGTGGTTCTTCCGGTTTTAAAGCTACTATATCTTTTTCTCTAAAAAATACTGTAATCACACCTAACAATTTTGATTATAAACAAATAAAATCTATGCAAGCTGACGATAAACCACCTCTTTCATTACCAGGAATATCTTATCTTTATAATGATGGAAATTATTTTGAAATAGCATTCGTCGGAGATGACTCAATAGGGGGAAAAATAGAAAAATACACAAAAAAAGCAAAAATAATTAAATTTTTAAAGTAGAAAGGAAAACATATGATTAACTGGAAATTACGACTAAAAAATAAAACCTTTTACCTGTCTGCTGTCCCAGCCTTCTTGCTTCTCTTGCAAGCTGGCGCAGCAGTCTTTGGATATCATCTTGATTTAGGTGATATCGGCAACAAGCTGATTTTGCTTGTCAATGCGGTATTCGTGTTCTTGACTGCTATCGGTTTGGTCAACGACCCGACAACAAGCGGAATTACAGACAGCACACGAGCGCTAGAATACAAGAAACCAAGTGAGGAGTAAGTATGTCTAAAAAACAGGAAATGATTCAATTCTTCATCGACAAAGCTAACGCTGGAGATGGAGTTGATAACGATGGAGCTTATGGTTTCCAATGTGCTGACGTACCTTGTTATGGGATTCGTCATTGGTACGGCGTGACACTTTGGGGGAATGCTTATGACTTGCTTGAGTCAGCACGTTCACAAGGCTTGAAAGTCGTGTATGACACTGACTATCCAAAGGCTGGTTGGTTCTTCGTGAAATCCTATATCGCTGGCGACGGTGTCAATTACGGGCATACAGGGCTTGTCTATGAGGACTCAGACGGCTCTACAATCAAGACGATTGAGCAGAATATCGATGGCAACTGGGACTACCTCGAAGTAGGTGGTCCTTGTCGCTACAATGAGCGCTCTGTAAATGAAATCGTTGGGTATATCGTACCGCCTGAAGAGGTTGAAACAGGCTGGCAACAGAACCAATATGGCTGGTGGTGGGTTCGTGAAGACGGCTCTTATCCAACTGACAAGTGGGAGAAAATCAACGACGCTTGGTACTATTTCGACGATAAAGGCTTCATGAAGCGTAGTACCTGGCTGAACTACAAGGACGCTTGGTACTGGTTCACGGATTCAGGGTCTATGGCAACTGGTTGGGCCCGTATCAATAATGCTTGGTATTACTTCGATGAAGAAGGCAAGATGGTCACTGGTTGGATTAAGCATAAGCAGACTTGGTACTATCTAGACCGTAAAAACGGCAACATGGTATCAAGTGCCTTTGTCCAGTCCGCAGACGGAACTGGCTGGTACTACCTCAAGGCAGATGGAACGCTAGCAGATAAGCCAGAGTTCAAAGTTGAGCCAAATGGGCTCATTACTACGAAATAAAATGTGATATAATGGTTATGGATTAACGAAAGACATTTGAGGGCAGAAAGGTTCCTGTCGCACCTTTAAAAAGGTATCTGAGATGCTGGGTACACCGACCAGCCAAGTGTCCGTTATTTCAAAAGAGGGGCTGTAATGCTCCTTTTTTCATTCGAGAATTTTAAAATAGATTACACAAACCGCAGGCTCAGGCTTGAGGTTTTTTTGAAATAATAAAAGCAGTGACTGAAATCACTGCTTGTCAGATATGGCAAGATCATAAAGTTTTTCTGCTGTGAGAAGGGCCATTTTGTCCATGCTTGTTTTTCCTTTTCTAAGGTCAGAAACAGTAGTCCACGGAACTCCAGCGCCTTGCGAAATAGCAGATGTAGATATCGAACTGTCTAATAATTCTTGAATAACTTTTCTCATTTTATTTGTCCTTTTTGTTTTTAAGATAAATATAGACGTTGATTGCTACTATAAAAACAGCTATTGAACTAACCATTGGTTCCCTCTTTTCATTTGATAAAATAGAAGTTCGAGGGGCTTTCGTATCTACTTCTTAGCATTTCTTTTTTCTTTCACTGGATTTGGGCTTACATCTTTTGTTTTGCGATAGACGTTACTGTTTTAGGGGAATTATCTATCGCCTTTTCAAGTTTTTTGAGCCGATCTTCTTTGTAGATCTCAGCAAGCTCTTATCTTGACTATATTATATCACGGTACGCCGACAGAGCCAAGAGTTTTTATAAAGTTTAAAAAATAAGGGGAAAATGTCGTAAACCTCTGAAAAACTCAGCTATTTTATAAGATATTGGGTCACTTGGAAATATATGTGATGAAATTCTAGAAAGTAGATGGATTTTAATAAAAAGCGAACAGTTTTGATGCTGTTCGCTTTTTATTTTATGTTAGATTCT
>ERZ773007.239-NODE-239-length-27845-cov-4.853401_pt1 | contig 27845 bp, 20 predicted proteins | sample MGYA00580665_ERZ773007 | MGnify/ENA primary metagenome ERZ773007 (study PRJEB29015, sample SAMEA2738122) | human oral metagenome | biome: human oral; feature: human-associated habitat; material: saliva | place: China | collected 2167 ... | reverse complement strand
CCCCGACGTCGGCTCCCGCCACTCCAGTATTTCCAACGGATGTCGCCGCTCCGGGTCTGCGAGGCCGACGCGCGCTAGGACACCAGCAGGGGCTTGGGGGTGTCGGTTGTCTCAGCCCCGGTTCCGCCCTCAGCATCACCCGGGGCTGCGGGGACCGGCCCGTCGACGACGGCGGCCATCTCCACCGTCGCATCGGCCCGGCCCGCAGCCGTACCGGCAGCCGCGCTCCGCGTCGTCGCCGCCACAGGAGTCTGCGCGCTGTCCCGGGTGGACTCGCCTCCCGCGACCTCAGCAGTGTCGGCGGTACCGACGGTCCCGGCGGCCCGGTCGGGCCGGGGTGCCTCGGGCAGGGCGATCACGGTCGCCCCGCCACCCTCTCCCTCAGTGGCGATCTCACCGACGGTCTCCGGCCCGCTCTCAGCCCGGGGCGCACTCTCGGCCTCCGGCCCGACGTCGGGCCGGCTGTCAGCAGCTGCGTCCTGGGCGGCCAGAAGGCCGAGGACCTCGCGCAGGGCCTGATCGACGCCGTCGAGGATGAAGTCCAGGGTGCCGGCCAGCTGGGCGTCGTCGAGCCCGGCCCCGATGTTGGTGAGGACCTCGGCGCACAGGCTCAGGCCGGCGTCGTCGACCTCGGTGTAGAAGGCGGGGATGAGCCGGCCACTGGAGACCTCCTGGGCCACGGCGCGCACCCGGGAGAGCTCCGCGGAGCCCGGCCGGGTGGCGGCGAGCCGGTGGTGGGCGCGCACGGCGAGGATCCGGCGGTCGACCACCATGAGCACGTAGTCGAATCCGGCCACCGAGAAGTGCACCACCCCCTCGGACAGATCGAGGTCGTAGCGGTGGCCGCGCACGGCCAGCCAGGCGGCGAGCCGCCTGAGGGTCACGGTCGGGGTCACCGACCCCTCCGGCTGATTCCACCAGGCCATCAGTCCTCCTCCCAGGTGACGAGCTCGGGGAAGCGCTCCTCCACCGTGGAGAAGAAGGCGCGGGTCATGCCCAGGCCCATGTCCATGAAGGCGTCGAGCTGGGCCTGGCTCATGCCCGCGCCGACATAGGCCACCATCTGAGTGCTCAGCAGGAGGTGGCCAGGGTCGTGGGCGGGGGTGACAGCCAGGTCCGGACCGTAGGTGGAGCGGTGCTGGGCGTCGATGAAGGCGCGCATCTCATCGAGGCGCTCGGCTTCCGGGCGTCCGCGCCACATGCCGGCCACGACGAGGGCGTCCTCCTCGTCATGCAGGTAGACGCCGATGTCGCAGCCCGGGAAGCCCATGAAGACGGCGCCGTCCTCCTCGGGGCCGGCGGTGATGTCGTGCTGGGACAACCAGGTCTCGACCCGCTCTAAGGTCAGAGCCGGTTGGGCGCTCATGGGATCTCTCGCCTCCTACCCGGTGCGGGACATGATGCGGATTCGGTGCGGATGGCGCCGCTTGGGGGTGCGGCGCGCAGCTGGTGAGCCGGCTCGGGGCCGGTTCAGGCGCAGGGCGGGCCGTCAGAACTCGATGTCGGAGGCGATGTCCGCGACCGTGTCGACCTGGCCGGCGCCGGCCTGTGTGCTGCGCACGCTACCCGCTGAAGCCCCCCGACCCCTAGTCGAGCGCGGGGCGCCGACGGCGTCGGAGCGGTTCCCGGTAGCCGGGCCCGCTGCGCCCGCCGGTCCGGCGGGGCCCCGAGAGGCGGCGGGGGCGCCAGGACCCTCCGGGAGTCGTGCCAGCGCCTGGTCCAGAGAGCGACCCAGGACGCCGGAGGCCGACTCGGCCAGGGTCAGGCAGCGTGAGTCCATCTGCTCGGAGGCCTTGTATCCGCGGCGGCCGGCGGCCGGGCTGCGTCGCCCTTTGCCTGCGCGCGCGGTGGGCTCGGTGCGCCCGGTGCGGGAGCGCTGAGCAGCACCCGAGGAGGCGGCCCCCGCTCTCCCGTCCGCCTTGGCACCGGATGACCGGGAGAAGGAGGCGCTGTCTTGGGACTTCTTGCGGAAGCCGACCATGGTGGTCCTTTCGGGAACGGTTCCGAGCGGCGTCGGGCCGCCCGGGGGACGAAGAGCTGACAGGCCGACGGGACGGCGAAGGAGTCGCGCGATGCGCCGTCGGGCTCGAGCCGTCTGCGCGCCGCCTGCGTGCCAGGCCGGGCGGACGGCGGGTGGGAACGCTAGCGGGGCACCTCGCAGGAGAGCTGGTCGGCGGCATGGGCCTGCTGGCTCCACAGCTCCTCGGTGAAGGTGTTGTCCAGGATGGAGCGGGCCAGCGGGTCGTCGGGGCGCATGATGTCGCGCACCGTCTGCAGGATGAGCTCGCGGCGGTCCTCGAGGCCCTCCTGGCCCAGGATCTGGGCCGAGCGGCCCAGGCCGCCCATGAAGTTGACGTACTCCATGGCGTGGTACTGGGGGGAGACCTCGTCGGGGCGCAGCTGGTGGGTGCGGGTCTCCAGCGCCTTGCGCACGTCGCGGCGCAGGGCCTCCTGGCCGCCCTGGGAGCGCACGTAGAAGGGCAGCAGCCGGTTCATCATGAGGTGGTGGGCGATGGCGTAGTCGACGTAGTAGAAGAAGGCCAGGCCCACCCCCTCCTCGGCGGCCTGCTCCGACTCGGACTTCTGCCACTCGGCGTAGCAGGTGGTCTTGGCGACCTCCTTGGCCCAGGTGGGCGCGGCCGCCATGGCCTCGGTGGGTTGGAAGGCCACGCGCGACTTGCAGCGCGGGCAGGTGATGAACACCGGCATGTGGTAGAGCTCGGGCAGCGGCACCGGGTCGCCGCACTTGTCGCAGGTGAAGGAGAACTGGGCCTGGCGCCAGTCGGTCATGGCGCGGTTCCACTCCTCGCGGGCCTGCTCGGCGCGGCCGGGGGCGAAGACCTCCTCGATGATGTTGCGAAGGCGCACCTCGAAACTGCCCACGAGGTTGGCCGCGTCCTGGAGGCGGGCGGAGAGCTGACGGTCCTCGTCGATGGACAGGTCGGCGTCGATGTCCAGGAAGGGGGCGAAGTGCTTGGCGAAGACCCGCTGGGCCTTGGTGTGCAGGAACATGATCTGGGCCTCGACCTCCGAGCGGAAGGCTGAGACGGAGGCCGGGTCGGTGATCTGCATCTCCATCGCGGTGCGGGCCGAGCTGACGCCGAACTCCCGGGCGCGAGCCTCCAACCGGTCCAGGTAGGTGCTCAGGCGCTGAGTGAGTGCCTGAAGCCGCCGGTAGTAGCGGACGTAGGCGGACATGTCAGGCTCCTTGCGGTGGAGGATCGGGATTATCACTGAGGAAGGCGCCGATTGCCGAGGAGGGAGACACGCGACCCCGGGGCCGGCGACAACGCCGACGCACGAGCCCAGCGCAGAGGCGCCCACGGCTGCCAGCACTGTGGATGCTACTCAACTGGAGACTTCAACTGCGACCTGTTCGTGATCTTTTGGCATCGCCAGGCTCGACATCCGGGCAGGACTCCCCCTTGCCATTCCTCCGACGCTATGGCTTCTCGCCCGCCCACAACGGCGGCGCCACACAGGAGAAAAGTCCTGGTGGAGGCCGTGCCGGGGCGAGCCGGGAAACGCCAGCAAGTGACAAGGATCACGGCGTCACTGCGGGCGCAATCCGCCCTGCTGGGACGCGCGGCGAGACCTTTCCGTGATCGGCAGGTGGCCCAACGGCGTTTAACCGCGCGATCGTAGGGTAGGTCGCGAGATCGTGCCCTTAACCCTCGATCCCGAGGCACAAGGTACGAACGCGACGGCGGGGGCCGGCGGCGGCTACGCGCGCACGCCCTCCATGGCCTTGAGGGCTCGACGGCGCTCGCGGCGGGCGGCCTGCACGGCCGGATCGGGCACGGGCACCGCCATGACCAGGCGCCGGGTGTAGTCCTCGCGCGGGCGGGCGAGCACCTGCTCCGTGGGTCCGGACTCCACGACGCGGCCTGCGCTGAGCACCACCGTGCGCGCGGCAATGGAATCGACGACGGCCAGGTCGTGGGAGACGAACAGGCAGGCGAACCCCAGCTCAGCCTGCAGGGCTCGCAGCAGGTCCAGGACCACGGCCTGCACGGAGACGTCCAGGGCGCTGGTGGGCTCGTCGGCGATGACCAGGCGCGGGTCCAGGGCCAGGGCGCGGGCGATCGCCACCCGCTGGCGCTGGCCACCGCTCATCTCGTGGGGGTAGCGCTCGGCCATGGCGGCCGGCAGGCGCACCGCCTCCAGCAGCTCGCGCACGCGCGCCCGCCTGGCCGGGGAGTCGAAGCCGCCGTGGATGAGCATGGGCTCGGCGATCGAGGCCCCCACGGTGCGCCGCGGATTGAGGGAGGAGGCCGGGTTCTGGTAGACGACGCCCGTCGAGCGGCGCACGGGCAGCAGGTCGCGGCGCCGGGCCCCGGCCACCTCGACGCCGTCGACACGCACACTGCCCGAGGCGATGGGCACCAGCCCCGTGAGGGTCCCGGCGATGGTCGACTTGCCCGATCCGGACTCGCCCACCAGGCCCAGGACCTCGCCCGGCGCGATCGTCAGTGAGGCGTCGTGCACGGCGTGGACCGTGCGGCGACCGTTGCGGTACACGACGTTCAGTCCCTCAACGGCGACGACGGGCTCGGCCGCTCCCTTGGCCGGCGCCTCGGACTCGCGGGCGACCGCGGCGAAGGGGTCCTCCTGGCGCAGGGAGTCCAGGCGGGGCACGGCGGCGAGCAGCTCGCGGGTGTACTCGTGCCTGGGCCTCTGGAAGATCTCGCGCACGGCGGCGCGCTCGACGATGCGTCCGTAGCGCATGACGGCGACGTCGTCGGCCACATCAGCAACGACGGCCATGTCGTGGGTGATGAGGAGGACCGCCACGCCCTCGTCCCGGGTCAGGGAGCGCAGCAGGTCGAGGATCCCCGCCTGGACGGTGACGTCGAGCGCGGTGGTGGGCTCGTCGGCGATGAGGACCGGCGGGTCGCAGGCCATGGCCAGGGCGATGCAGGCGCGCTGCAGCTGGCCGCCGGAGAGCTGGTGGGGGTAGGAGCGGGCGATGCGCTCGAGCACTTCACCATCGGCACGGTCAGCACCGTCGGCATCGTCCGCGCTGTCCTTCCCGCCCGTACCGCCGCCCAGCCCCACTCGGGCGAGCAGCTCACGCACCCTGGCGTCGACCTCAGCGCGGCTGAGCCGACCCGACCGGCCTGACCGACCTGACCCTCCGGGTCGGCCGGGTCGCCGTCGACCCCCGCCACCGGCCTGGGAGCCGGCCTCCAGTCCGGCGCCCGCGTGAGCCCGCCGGAAGGCGTCGGGGTGGGCGCGCACGGCCTCCCCGATCTGGAAGGCGATGGTCTCCAGCGGGTCCAGGGCCGTGGTCGGCTCCTGGAAGATCGTGCCGACGAGGCGTCCACGCACGTCGTCGAGCACCGGGCGCAAGGCCCCCACGAGCTCGACGGCCTCCGCGGTCCCGGACTCTCCGCCGTCCCGGCCGGCCTTGCGGGCCGCGTCGGGGTCGATGACGCGCGCCGAGCCGGTGACGGTGGCGGTGGGAGGGAGCAGACCCAGGGCGCCCAGGGCGGTCACCGACTTCCCGGAGCCGGACTCTCCCACGAGGGCCTGGACGCGTCCGGGCCGAAGGTCCAGGTCGATGCCGGTGGAGGCGGGAGTATCGGAGCCGGCGAAGGTGACGCCGAAGCCGCGCAGGCTCAGCGCCGCGTCGTCGGCGACCGGTACGTCAGTGGACTGCGCGCGGGCGCCCTGGGTCCGCCGGCTCATGAGGCGCTCACTCCGATCACCTGGTAGCTGGGGTAGGCGGGGTAGGACTCGACGAAGAACCCGGCCACTCCCGAGCCGTGCAGGAAGGAGTTGCGCCGGTAGGCCAGGGGCACCACGGGCACCTCCTCGGCGATCTTGTGGTCCAGGGCCGCCCACTGGGCCTGCGCGGCCTTGGCGTCGAGGTTGGCCTGGGCCTGGGCGATGGCGGCGTCGACCTCCGGCTTGGAGTAGCGGGCGTAGTTGGAGCCGCCCGAGCCGATCTCGGAGGAGGCGAACAGGGGCTGGATGTTGGCGTTGGCGGAGGGGTAGTCCGGGTTCCAGTTGGCGATCGCCAGGTCGTAGGTGGAGCCATCACCCTTGGTGGCGCGCTCGGTGAAGGTGTCGGGCTCGACCGGCTCGATGGTGACCGTCAGGCCGGCCTCCTTGAGGGACTGGCCCACGGCCTCGGCCATCGCCTTGGAGGCGGCGCCGTTGTCGGTGAGCAGGACCAGGGCCGGCACGGTCTTGCCGGTCAGGAGCTCCTTGGCCTTGGCGGCGTCGTGGGGGTAGAGGTCGTAGCTCTGGCGGCCGGGAATCCCCGGGGTGATGTAGGTGGAGGCGGCCTGGGCGCCGAGCTCCCCACCCAGGGCGGCGACGACGGCGGCCTTGTCGACGGCGTGGGCGATGGCCTTGCGCACGTTGACGTCGCTGACGCGCTGGACGTTGATGGCCAGGAAGGCCAGCGGTCCGCCCTCAGGGCTGGTGGCCAAGCGGGACTTGGCGCTCTCGTTGGCTGAGACTTGGGCGAGCTGGGCGGCCGAGACGCGGTCGGCACCGAAGGCGTTGCGGTCCTCGCCAGAGTCGGCGATGAGCCGCTGAGCGGAGGTGGTCTCGTCCTGGCCGAGCGAGAAGGTGAAGGTGTCGGGCAGGGCCAGGCGGATGCTGTCGGTGTCCTTGGACCAGTGCGGGTTGCGCTTGAGGGTGATGGAGGAGCCCTGCTTGTACTGGTCGATCTGGTAGGGCCCCGAGGCGATGGGTGCGTGGGAGTAGGTGGCGGGGTCGTCGCCCTCGGGCACCGGTGAGAAGGCCGGCTGGGCGACGATCCAGGGCCAGTCGCCGAAGGCGCGCGCCAGGTGGAAGACGATGGTGGACTCGTCGGGGGTCTCGATCGAGCTCAGGTGGGCGCCGGAGTACGGGCCCTGGTAGCCCTCGGCGCCGGCCAGGAGGGACTTGTGGTAGCCCAGGCCCCCGGAGAGGGCCGGCGCGAAGGAGCGCTCGACGCCGTGCTTGATGTGGGCCGAGGTAATGGCCGAGCCGTCGGAGAGCTTGAGGCCCTTCTTGAGGGTGAAGGTCCAGGTCCGGCCGTCGTCGGAGGCCTTGCCGGTGTCGGTGGCCAGGTCGGGGGCGAGCTCGACGGGCTTGCCGGGCTCCAGCTTCCAGGTGGTCAGACGCCGGTGGACCAGGCCGAGGGAGGTCATGGGCATCGACTGGCTCTTGGCGGGATCCCAGCCGACATCGGTGGCCGAGGTCAGGATGGTGAGGTTGCCGCCGGCCTTGGCGCTGGCCGAGGCGCCCGAGGATGAGCGTGAGTTGGCCCCGCAGGCGGCCAGGGTCAGCGCAGTCAGGGCGGTCATGCCGGTTCCGGCCAGGAAGGCGCGGCGGGAGGAGATGAGGGTGCGGTGGGGGTGAGACATGGGTGTCCTTCCTGTGCTGCGGTCGGCCCGTGGTGGGTCGCCGGTCGGGGTCCCGACGCCGTCGGCGCCGGAGGAGAGGTGGGGTGGGGCCTTGGGCAGGCCGGTCAGAGACGGGGGTCGATGAGGGTGGCGACGGCGTCGGCCACAAGGTTGGCGACGACGACGAAGGCGGCGGCGACCAGGGTGACCCCCATGACGACGGGGACGTCGGAGGTGCCGACGGCGTCCATGAGGAGGGCACCCAGGCCCTGCATGGAGAAGACGCGTTCGGTGATGACCGCGCCACCCAGCAGGCCACCCAGGTCGAGGGCGAAGTAGGTGACCACCGGCAGGGAGATGTTGCGCATCACGTGGCGGCCGACGACGCGGCGCTCGGGCAGGCCGACGGCGCGGGCGGTGCGCACGTAGTCCTCGCCGAGGTTCTCCAGCATCTCGCCACGCACCATGCGGGCGTAGACGGCCGCGGAGATGAGGGCGAGGACGCACCAGGGCAGGATGAGGTGCCAGGCCCAGTCCAGGGGGCTGTCGGCGAAGGGGACGTAGCCGGAGACCGGCACCATGTCGAGGGTGAAGCCGAACAGGAGGATGCCCAGCAGTCCCACGAGGTAGGCGGGTGAGGAGATGCCCAGGACTGTTCCGGTCATGATGGTGCGGTCCAGGCGCGAGCCGCGTCTGAGGGCGGAGACGACGCCGGCGCCCACGCCGATGGCCAGCCACAGGACGGCGGCGCCCACGGCGATCGAGGCGGTCACGGGCAGTCGGGTGGCCACGAGCTCGCTGACCGGCGTCGACAGGCGGAAGGAGTAGCCCAGGCAGGGGGAGGCGCAGGCGATGGCGCCGGAGCCCTCACCAAAGGTGCGCCCACCGACGATGCCCTGGAGGTAGTGCCAGAACTGGGTGTACCAGGGCAGGTCGTACCCCATGAAGGCGCGGGCGCGCTCGAGGTTCTCCGGGGTGCAGGGCCGGCCGCAGGCCAGGGTGGCCGGGTCGGAGGGCCACAGGGAGAAGATGGCGAAGGTGATGAAGACGATGATGACAAGGGTCGCCAGGGTGCGGACGAGCCTGAGGCCGAGGAAGTGCAGGCGGTTCATCGGTGCTCACCGGTCCTGGGGTCGAGGGCGTCGCGCAGGCCGTCGCCGAAGAGGTTGAAGGCCAGGGTCACCAGGAACAGGGCGGCGCCGGGGAAGACGAGGTACCAGGGGTCGGTGGCGACCCAGGTGATGGCCGAGCCGATGGAGCGGCCCCAGGACGGTGTCGGCGGGGGCACGCCCACCCCGAGGAAGGACAGGGCGGCCTCGGCGGTGATCTTGCCGGGGATGGAGATGGTGGTGAGCACGATGATGGTGGCCACGAGGTTGGGCAGGACCTGGGTGGTCATGATGTGCAGGCCGCCGGCGCCCATGGCCCGCGAGGCTCCCACGAAGGTTCGGGCGCGCACGGCCATGGTCCGTGAGCGCAGGACGCGTGCGGTCGAGGGCCAGCCGAGGATCCCGATGATGAGGATCATGACCGGTACGCGCGGGGCGGTGGCGGGGATGATCGCGGAGATGGCGATCATGAAGACCAGGTGGGGGAAGCCGAGGGTGATGTCGGTCAGGCGCGAGACGATGGCGTCCCACCAGCCGCCCAGGTAGCCGGCGCTCAGCCCCAGGCTGATGGCGATGAGCATCGACAGGACGGTGGCTCCCATGCCGATGGAGAAGGAGGTGCGAGTTCCCTCCACGACAACGGCGAACAGGTCCCGCCCCGTCTGGGGCTCGACGCCGAAGGGGTGGGCGGCGCTGATGCCCCCGAGGCGACCGGCGGGGATGCCGGAGGGCGTGAGCAGGTCGAGGTGGTAGGTGTAGGGGTCCACGCCGAGGGCCCGGGTGATCCAGGGGGCGAGGAGGGCCACGAGGGTGGTCGCGATGACAACGGCGCCTCCGGCCAGGGCCCAGCGGTCGGCGGCCAGGCGGCGCCAGACCTGACGGGAGCCGCCGGGGCGCTCGTGAAAGGCGCGGTCGGCGGTGGGCGCCGCGGCGTCTGCGGCAGTGGCGTCGTCGGCAGCAACGCCAACATCGATGGCGGCGTCGGCAGGGTCAGCGGCCTCGAGGGGGCTGGTGGCGCTGGTGGAGGCAGGGGTGTCCTGGGCGGACGAGTGCACGGGGGCACCTCACAGGTGTTAGGAGCAGGCGCTCAACGAATGGGACGTGGGCTGTCGTCAGCGACAGCAACAGCTCCACATTCGCTTGGCCATGATGTTCTCCTGAGAGGCACCGGAAGATGACGAGCAGACAGTAGCAGGAAGTCTGATGAATCGCGAAAGTCGTCTCGGTCACCCGGGCCGGCGCATCGAGGTACGGCCGGCCGGCGATCCTAGAGGCGGGCGGTGCGGGCGGGGTCGAGGCTCAGGGCGACGCGCGCCCCGGGAGCGTGGGGGCGCCGGGTCAGGGCGATAGCACGGGTAGCACGGTTAGCACGGGCCGGCTCAGGCTCAGCTGCCGCATCAGCCTCGACGCCGGACGGCTCAGCCGACCCGGCCGACCTGTCCGGCTCCACCAGAGCGGCGAGCCGCTCGGGGTCGAGCTCGACCTCGGCCTCCCACTGGCCGCGACGCAGCCGCGAGGCCAGCACGGTGGCCGGCAGGGTGGCCGGCAGGGTCTCCGGTGTCGCCGGTATCTCCGTCTGCGCGGGCCCATGCGGCTCCCCAGGCTCTCCCGGCTCCCCCGCCGCGGCCTCCACCACGCGCAGCGCGCCGGGGGCGAGGGCAAGGTCGCCGACGACGTCGAAGCCCAAGAACCGCGCCACCTTGCTGCTTGCGGGGTCGGCCCACAGGCGCTGGGGGGTGTCGAGGCGCAGGAGGCGGCCGGCCTCCATGACGCCGACCCGGTCGGCCACGGTCATGGCCTCGTCCTGGTCGTGGGTGACGTAGAGCGCCGTCGTACCGCCCCGACGCAGGATGGTGCGCACGTCGGTGGCCAGCTGCTCGCGCAGGGCCCGGTCCAGGGCGGACAGGGGCTCGTCAAGCAGCAGCAGCCGAGGCGCCGGGGCCAGTGCCCGGGCCAGGGCCACCCGCTGGGCCTGCCCGCCGGACAGGGTCGTCACGCGCCGCCGCTCGAAGCCGGGCAGACCGACGAGCTCAAGCATCTCGCGCACGCGCTCACTGCGCTCGGCGCGCGGCAGGCCGGTGAGCCCGTAGGCGATATTGCTACCAACGTCGCGGTGCTCGAAGAGCTGGCCGTCCTGGAACATGAGGCCGAAGCCGCGCTTGTGGACGGGCACGCGCACCATGCTCCGCCCCGCCCAGGCGACCTCGCCGGCGGCCACGTCCTCCAGGCCGGCCACCGCCCGCAGCAGGGAGGACTTGCCCGAGCCCGAGGCCCCCAGAAGGGCGACGACCTCCCCGGCGGCCACCTCCAGGTCGACGCCGTCGACGGCGCGCAGGTCCCCGTAGGTCACGGCGAGCCCGCGCACGGACAGGCCCGTCGAAGCACTGGTGTTACTGGCAGTCGGGCTCATGGCCGCTCGCCTCCGTCCGTCCTGGGCCCGCGTACCCGGGCCACCTTGTTGTTCTCGCCCGTCGCGCCCGCCGTATGCTGGCCGGCGTCCACGGAGGCCGCACGCTGCGGAGCCGGCTGAGGCGTCGACGCCCCACCGGGCCTCGACGTCGCGCCCGCCCTCCCGCCCCGCCCGGGGCCGAGCCGGGTCTGGAGCCACTCGCAGCCGAGCATGACGGCGGCGCTGCCCACCGCCAGGACGACGCCCCCGGCCAGTGCCATCCCCTGGTTCTGGGAGCCGGGGCTGCCGATGAGCCGGTAGACGACCACCGGCAGGGTCGGCTCCTGGGGGCGGGCCAGGAACGACGTCGCCCCGAACTCCCCCAGCGACGTCGCCAGGGCGAAGCCGGCCGCCAGTCCGCCGGCGCGCAGCAGCTGGGGGCCGTCCACGGTCGCCAGCACCCGGCCGGGTCCGGCCCCCAGGGCGGCGGCCGCCTCGCGCTGACGCGGGTCGATGGCGCGCAGTGCCGGCAGCAGGGTGCGCACCACGAGCGGCACGGCCACGACGGCCTGCGCCAGCGGGAGGATCCACCAGGAGCGGGTCAGGGCCAGCGGCGGGCGCGCCAGGGTGATGAGGAAGCCGAAGCCGACCGTCACGGCGGACACGCCCAGCGGCAGCATGAAGGCGGCGTCGAGCCCGGTGATGACTCGGGCCAGCGCCCGGCTGCGGGGTCGGCGCGAGACGACCAGGCACACCGCCACCCCCAGGCTCAGGGCGATCGCCGCGGCCGCCACGGCCACGGACACCGAGTTGGCGGCCGCCTCCCACACGGTCACGAGCAGGGCGCTGCGCCCGCCGGTCGAGCCCAGGTCGGTGTAGTTCGCCAGCGTCCAGGCGCCGTCGCGCTGCAGGGAGCGCGCCACCAGCACCGCCATCGGCGCCACCAGCAGCCCCCCGACTGTGGCCGCGGTGAGCGCGAGCGCGGGGGCGTCGGCGGCCCGCAGCCGCGGGGCGGGCACCTCGGTGCGCAGGCGCAGGCGCGTCTGGGTGGCGGCGCGCGCCCGCTCAGCCACCCACAGGGCCAGGGCGATGACGCCGAGCTGAACCACGGACAGGACGGCGGCGCCCCGCAGGTCGAGGTACTGGGTGGTCAGCCGGTAGATCTCGGTCTCGATGGTGCCGATCCCCACCCCGCCGAGCACGAGCACCACCCCGTAGGCGGTGGCGCAGAACAGGAAGGTCAGGGAGGCGGCCGAGGCGATGGCAGGGGCCAGCGCGGGCAGGGTGACGGTGGCGAAGGCCCGCATCGGCGAGGCCCCCAGCGCCCGGGCGGCCTCCACGGCACGCGGGTCGAGCCGCGACCACATGGTGCCCACGGTGCGCACCACGAGCCCGTAGTTGAAGAAGGCCAGCGCGGCCACCACCGCGGTCAGGGTTCCGTCCAGGTCCAGGGCCTCCAGGGGCCCGCCGCGGGTGACCAGGGCGTGGAAGGCGACGCCGACGACGACGCTGGGCAGCACGAAGGGCACGGTCACCACCCCGCGCAGCAGGTCGCGGCCGGGGAAGGCGCGCCGGTAGAGGACGAGGGCTCCGGGGATGCCGAGGGCCACGCACACGGCGGTGCCCAGTACCGCCTGGGTGAGGGTCTGCGTGAGGATCCGCCAGGTGCGCTCGCGGGCCAGGACCTCGCCGAAACCGGTCAGGTCCAGGGCGCCGTCGGGGGCGAGGCCGCGGCCCATGAGCGTGGCCACGGGCCAGGCGAAGAAGACCGCCAGGAAGGCCAGCGGGCCGACGACGGCCAGGGTCCAGCCGGCACGCTCGCCCCAGCCCGGCCGGGGGCCGCCGGCGCGTCGGGCAGCGGCGTCGGCCCCGGCCGGCAGTCCGGCCACCCCCGGTACCGGTACCGGAGAGGCTTCGGCGTCGGGCCGCGCAGCGGCGTCGGCGGCGGTCTTCTCGCCCGGCGTGCTCACTTGCCGACGGCCTCGGTCCAGGTGTTCAGCCACTCCTCGCGGTGGGTGGTGATCTCCTTGGGCTCGACCTTCACCGGCGACTTCGACAGCGGCCCGAACTTCGTGAGGGCCTCGGGCAGGGCGGCATCGGGCAGGACCGGGTACATGTACATCTGCCCGGGGATGTCCTCCTGGACGGCCTTGGAGAGCATCCACGTCACGAAGGCCTTGCCACCCTCGGGGTTGGCGGCGCCCTTGAGGACCCCGGCGTACTCGACCTGGCGGAAGGCGGTGCCCAGCAGGGCGGAGGTGGAGCTGGAGCTCTTGTCCTTGGAGACCGTGAAGGAGGGCGAGGAGGCGTAGGACACGACGATGGGGTAGGTGCCCTTGCCGCTGCCGGAGAAGTCGGTCTCGTAGGCGGCGCTCCAGTCCTCGGCGATCCGGGCGCCGTTGGCCATGAGCTGCTTCCAGTAGCCGGCGAAGGAGCCGGCGCCGAAGTGGCCGATGGTGGCCAGCAGCCAGGCCATGCCGGGTGAGGAGTTCGTGGGGTTGATGGCCACGAGCAGGCCCTTGTACTCGGGCTTGGTGAGGTCCTCGAAGGTGGCCGGGGGCGTCAGGCCCTTGCCGGTGAAGTAGCCGGTGTCGATGTTGAGGCAGACGTCGCCGACGTCGATGGGCGCCAGGGCCGGGGTGTCGGCGACGACGTAGCTCTCGGCGCCCTTGGGCAGGGTGACGGTGGCGGAGGTGTCGATGACGCCCTGGTCGAGGGCGCGGGTGGCGTAGGTGTTGTCGATGCCGAAGACGGCGTCGCCCAGGGGGGCGTCCTTGGTCAGGACGAGCTTGTTGACCAGGGCGCCGGCGTCCCCGGAGGTGGCGACCTTGAGGGTGTAGCCGGTCTCGGAGGTGAAGGCCTTCTGGAGGTCCTCCGAGACGTGGAAGGAGTCGTGGGTGACGACGGTGACGGTCTTGGAGTCGCCCTGGGAGCCGGCCTTCTTGCCCTTGCCGCAGGCGGCCAGGCTCAGGCCGACGGCGCCGGCGGCGGTTCCGGCAAGAACGGCGCGGCGGCTGAGGGCCGGGCGGGCCCGGCCGGGGCGGCGGGTGGACTGGATGCTCATGTGTGCCTCCTGGATGGTTCTCCGGAGGGCCCGGCGACCACCTGCGGCGCGCCGGGGAGATGGTCTCGACTTCCTTCGCCGGTACTAACCGGAGCAGGTTCGAGGGTCTGCGGGCTTCCGCACTCTCAGCGCCGTCGGTGTCGGCCCGTCGGCCAGTGGCGGCCGGACCGACGACGGGGCGCTCCCCTGTCGTTGCAGGTCAACTGTAGTTCGAGGGCGCCCGCTGACACCAACTCCATCCGGCCCGCGCCGCGCGCCCGAGCTCTGCCGCGTCACCCGGCCGCACGTTCACCTTCCCGCGCCATCGCCTTTCCGCGTGATCGTAGGGTAATCCTCACGGTCGTACCTTTAACCCTCGACAGCGCGACCTACGGTACGACTGCGCAGGTCCGACGGCGGTGCCCGGGCGGTCCGACCGCCTCCCCCCAGGGAGGAGTCGGGGCACACGCCGTCGTCCGTAGGGTGGAGAGCCGGCTCCCACGAATCGTCCCAACGACGCTCACACCCACCGGCAGCCGCCTCCTAACCTGCTCATATGAGCGCAAGGCGGCACCAGCCGGCCCCGGTTCTATGATGAGCGCCGCCCCATCAGCACCCACCGTCCCGCGCCATGCCGGGAAGGCCCGCCTTCCCCGCACCCAGGACAAACCCACCCCCTGCACCACGAGAGGAAGCCGCCCCATGAGCACCCCCTGGTTCCTCCCCGCTCCGCTGGTCGACGTCGCCGCCCTGGCGCTGTGGTGGGGGCTCCTCAGGCTCTCCCGGCGCCGCGACAACCGCCGGCTTCGCAACGGACTCCTGTTCCTGCTCCTGGTCGGCGCTACGGTGAGAGCACTGCTCCACCTGGCCGCCCTCATCCCCGTCCTCACGATCCCGGTGGGTCTGGGCAGTGTCGCCTTCTTCCTGCTCATCGCCCTCATGCCGTTCCTGCTCATGTTCAACGGCGTCGTCCTCATCCGCCGCGAGGGCCGGCGCCTGAGCAACCTGCTGTGCCTGGCGGCCGGCCTGGGACTCATCGCCACGCCGATGGCCGCGGTCGCCCTCGTGGCCACCGCCAACCCCTGGGCCCTGCTGGTTGCCGCGCTCATGTTCTGCGCCTGCGCCTACCTGGGCATCTTCCTTCTCATCTTCCTGGCACAGACGGTGGTACAGCGGATCTGGGGCGGGCGTCGGGCCATGCCGCACCCCGACGTCGTCGTGGTCCATGGCGCCGGGCTCATCGACGGGAAGGTCGGGCCGCTGCTGGGCTCGCGGATCGCCGGAGGCATCGATGCCTGGCAAGACGAGGAGGCCCTGCGCCCCGGGGTGCCGCTGCTGGTCATGAGCGGCGGGCAGGGCGCCGACGAGCCGGTCAGCGAGGCGCGCGCCATGGCCGACTACGCGATCGCCCGCGGCGTCCCGCCTGAGCGGATCCTCCTGGAGGACCGCTCGACGACGACTCGCACGAACATCTCCTACACGCGCGACCTGCTGGCCGAGCGCGGCATGGTCGACCCGCAGGTGCTGCTAGTGACGAGCTCCTTCCACGCGGTGCGCACCGCGATCCTGGCCTCCGACATGGGGGTGCCGTGGGCGGTCGCGCCGGCGCGCACGGCCTGGTTCTACATTGTCAACGCCTGGCTGCGTGAGTACGTCGCCGTGCTGACCTACCGGCGCCGCCCAGCCCTGGCCTGCGCCGCCGTCGCCGGGGTCTTCGCTGTGCTGTACGCGCTGCTGGCTCTGGGCGCGCAGACGGGGATCATCGGCTGAGGGAGGCGGCCTTTCCCGCCCAAGAATTTCAGAATGGTTGTTCTTGACTGACCGTTCCAGAACGTCTATTCTGGATTCATGGGACGACGACGTACCTTCATCGAGAGCGAGGCCATCAGCTCCGCGACGGCGGTCTTCGCCGAGCGCGGTTTCGCGGGAGCCTCTGTGGACGATCTGGTTCGGGCCACCGGCGTCAATCGCGCCAGCCTCTACGGGGTCTTCGGCTCCAAGGACGGGCTCTTCCAGCGCTGCCTCACCGAGGCGCTGGCCGCTCTGAGTCCGGCGGCCACCCCCGGGGATTCCGCCGACGCCGCAGGGGCGGGACGCGAGGAGCTCGACCTGATCCTTGTGGCACTCATGGAGATCGCCCCCGGGGACCCGGCCGTGCGCGAGGCCCTCGAGGTCGCTTTGAACCGGGCGGGCATCACCGCCGAGGCGCTCGGCCGGCGACTGCTGGTGCGGGCCGGCGCCACGACGTCGGGCTCGGCCCCATCAGCCCCGACGGCATCGGCCTCACCGCCGACGTGATCCGTTCCAGCCCCGCGCCCACCTGCCAGATCACCAGCTCACTTCCACCCAACCGACCTGCCCATGAGAGGAGCAGACATCATGAGTCGCAACACCGTCACCATCACCGACACCACCTTGAGCGTTGAGCCGCACGGGCTGGACAAGATGTGGTCCTACACCTCCCGGCTGGAGATCCCGCTCGCGCACGTACGCGGCGCCACGCACGACCCCGGTCTGCGCCACGAGCCCAAGGGCTGGCGCGGGCCCGGCCTGCAGGCCGGCAGCAAGCTCTCCGGGACCTTCCACGCCGAGGGCACGGCGCAGTTCTGGAACATCTCCGGTTACGAGAACACCCTGGTCGTCACCCTGGAGGACGAGCGCTTCACGCACCTCTACCTCACGGTCGACGACCCCGCAGGCTTGGCCGCACAGATCAACGCCGCCATCCGCCCAGCCCAGGCGTGAGCCCAGGCCTGAGCCGCCGCCTCATCCAGGCAGCGGCTCGGCACCGCACGCCACAACACCCATCACTCTCCCGCGCGTTCGTGGAGCAGGGCACCGCTTCGAGCCCTGACCCCCGAACGCGCGGCGCACAGTACGAACACCCGGGCCCGGCAGTTGGCGCCACGCGAGCCCGGACTGGCTGCGGTATCAGCTCAGGAGGAGCCACACACTCCAACACCCTCACATACGAAGGGGGAGGCCACCTCCAAGTGCGGGTCCGGCGGCTGGCGCCACGCGGGCGGGCACTGGCTGCTGCGCCGTCGGCCCGGGAGGTACCACACGCCCCGACCACCCTCACACACGAAGGGATAGGCCACCTCCAGCCGACCGACTCAACCAGATTGCTTCAGCCCCGCCTTCTTTGAGGATCTCCAGGTTCGCCAGCAGGCGACTCCGACCAACAGAACCAGTGGCCCGATGACGCCCGTCGCTGAGCCGGCGTTCGTCCACACCGCTATCAAGGGCAGCGGCACGAGGAGTAGCGCGGCACCGACAGCCGCAGCGAAGGACTTTGAGTGAAGCGCCAGCAATGCGCAGGCAATGACAGCAGCGGAGGCCAGTGACAAGACTCTTCCCGAACCCGACCAGTTAACGGCGACAAAGAGCACTGCGAAAACAATGACGATGACATACGTCAGTAGGGCACTCACACTACTGTTCTCTCGCAGCATTCATGCACCCCCATTATGCAAGCGCGGCGCCTACTCTTCAGCAGGCGAGCCCACCGGCCGTAGATCCCTCGACATCCTGGTCATTCAAGGAGGATCGGGAAATTTCCAAGACCTCACAAAAGAAGGTAACAGGGCGAACTGACGAGTACAAGGCGCCTGCCACTCAGTTTTCTGGGAACCACTTAGGCTCTCCCTGAAACGTCTTAACAATCCAATGCATTGATGCCATCTGCCCCGTTCGTTCAAGCACCTGGCGCCACGAGAATCCCCTCCCACCCGGGCGCGGCAGTTGGCGCCACGCGGGCGGGCACTGGCTGCGCCGTCGGCCCGGGTACGGCATGATCGGGACAGAACGGGCCGACAACGTCGGTCCGCCGCCAGCACGCAGGAACCCACGACACCGCCCGACCGGGGCGCAAGGAGGACTCATGAGCGCACAGGACCCCGCCGAGATCGACCAGACCACCGACTTCATGTGGAAAGCGACCGCGGCCGTGGCCACACTCGCCTCGGGGTTCGTGGCCGAGAAGGTCGTCGCGCTCGGCTGGCGAGCCATCTCCGGCAAGCCCGCCCCGCGCGAGGAGGACCAGCTCCTCAACTACAAGCTGGCCGAGATCGTCACCTTCGCCATCATCTCCGGGGCCACCGTCACCCTGGTGCGCGAGCTCGGACTGCGCCAGGCCGCCAAGTGGTACAGCGCCCGCCGCCCCGACTCCCCCTACGCGCAGCGCGCCATCAGCGCCTGAGGACTCCGTCAGTGCCGGCCCCATTGCGGGGTCGGCACACTTTTTTGCGGTCCCGTGTCACGATTGGCGACTTTTCCCGCCCGAGCGCCGTTCGCGGGGGGCCTCCGCACACTCGGCACCACGGTGTCTGCGCAGGTCAGAGCCGGCCTCCGGGGATCCAGTCGAGCTCACGGCCGCCGGCCGCCCCTTGAATAGTCGCCAATCGTGACACTTTTCCTCTACCGCGCCTCAGCCGCCTCGCTTCCCGCCAACCCACAGGTAGGCTGACGGGAAGCGCCAACGGTGTGCCGCGCAGGCGACCCTCCGGGGCGCCACCGGCCACCTCCCAGCGCTTCCGCCTTTGCCTTCGGAGACCTGAGGAAACCCGCCCCGATGAGTGCCGTGCAGATCGCCTGTGTCGTCATCGTCGTCATCGCCACGACGATCGGTATCGCAGTTTTCGCACGCGCCTGTTGCACTATTGGCGCCCGCATGGCCGTGGGCCGCGCAACCGCACCGGAGCGCCTGCGCCCGGTCGGCCGGCGCCTGGCGCTCACGCTGGGGGCGCTCGTGGGCCACACCGCCTTCAAGGGGCGCCCCTTCGTCAAGGCCGCCCACTGGCTGGTCATGGTCTCCTTCCCCCTGCTGTTCCTCACGCTCGTGGCCGGCTACGGGCAGGTGCTGGGCGGTCCCGACTTCGCGCTGCCGCTCATCGGGCACGCCGCCTGGTGGGCCTGGATCGTCGAGCTCATCGCCTGGCTGTCCACCTTCGGGATCGTGGGGCTGACAATCCTGCGCTGGCGCCTGACCCGGGCCGGCCGGGCCGCCCCGCCCTACGCCCCGGACTCCGACGGCGGTAAGCGCCCGCGCACCTCCCGCTTCGCCGGTTCGACGTCGGCCCAAGCGAAGTTCGTCGAGGCCACCATCATCGGCGTGGTCGCCTGCGTGCTGGCGCTGCGGATGCTGGAGCACGCCCACCTGGCCGCCTCCCCCGACCCGGCGCAGCGGGCCCTGGCCTCCTGGACGCATTTCCCCCTGACGGCATGGACCGGCCCGCTGCTCGCCCCCGCGAGCGCCAGCGCCCTGGCCAACGCGATCCTCGTCGTCGCCACCATCAAGGTGGTGCTGTCGATGACCTGGTTCGTCGTCGTGGGCCTGCAGCCCTCGATGGGCGTGGCCTGGCACCGGTTCCTGGCGATCCTCAACGTCTACGCGCGCCGCGAGGTGGACGGCTCCAAGGCCCTGGGCCCGCTCCAGCCGGTCATGGTCGGCGACGAGCCCCTGACCGAGGCCACTATGGACACGCTGGAGGAGGCCATGGAGGCCGCCGACTCCGGCGAGGGCCCCGAGGTGCGCCTGGGCGTGGGCCGCATCGAGGACTTCACCTGGAAGGGCCTGCTGGACTTCTCCACCTGCACCGAGTGCGGCCGCTGCCAGGACCTGTGCCCGGCGTGGAACACCGGCAAGCCCCTGTCCCCCAAACTGTTCGTCATGGCGCTGCGCGACCACCACGCCGCGGCCGCCCCCTACCTGCGGGCCGCGAGCGCCCTGGGGGTCGAGCCCGACGACGTCACCGAGGAGATGGTGGCCTCCCGCCCCACCTCCGGCGGGCTGGTCGGCAAGGCACTGGGCATGCACGACGGGCTGGCGCGCGAGACGAACCTGGGCCTGGAGCCGGGCACCGCACACACCGGCGACGTGCTCGGCGCGCTGCTGGCGGCCAAGGCGGCCCCCACCGAGACGGGTGTGGCCACGCGGCCGGCGCCCCTGGCCGGGGAGGTCATCCCCGCCGACGTCCTGTGGGCCTGCACCACCTGCGGGGCCTGCGTGGACCAGTGCCCGGTGGACATCGAGCACGTCGACCACGTCGTCGATGTGCGCCGCCAGCAGGTGCTCATGGAGTCGGCCTTCCCCAAGGAGCTCGGCGGCATGTTCCGCAAGATGGAGTCCAAGGGGAACCCGTGGGGGCTGCCGGCTCGCAAGCGCATGGACTGGGCCAAGAACCTGGACTTCGAGGTACCGGTCATCGGCGACGACGTCGAGAGCGCCGCGGACGTCGACTACCTGTTCTGGGTGGGTTGCGCCGGCGCCTACGAGGACCGAGCCAAGAAAACGACGCGGGCGGTGGCCGAGCTGCTGCACACCGCGGGGGTGAGCTTCGCGGTCCTCGGCGACGCCGAGACCTGCACCGGCGACCCGGCCCGCCGCGCCGGCAACGAGATCCTCTACCAGATGCTCGCCGCGCAGAACGTGGAGACCCTGGGTGAGGTCGGGGCGCAGAGGATCGTGGTGACCTGCGCGCACTGCTTCAACACGATCTCGCGGGAGTACCCGCAGATCGGGGGCCGCTACGAGGTCGTCCACTACACCCAGCTGCTCAACCGCCTCGTGCGCGAGGGCCGGCTGCGTCCGGCGCCGCCGCAGGCCGCGGGTGGTTCGACGGCGCCCGACGCCCCATCGGCCTCCGCCGCCCCGGCCACGTCAACACCCACCTCCGGGCAGAACGGCGACTCACCGACCGAGGACGCCCCGACGTCGAGCACCGAGGCCGCCGAGCCGCAAGTCGAGGCCCCGGCGGCGCCGTCGGGCGGGGAGACCGCCAGCAAGGCAACGGGCGAGTCGGTCATCCCGACGGTCACCTACCACGACGCCTGCTACCTGGGCCGCCACAACCAGGTCTACTCCCCGCCGCGCGAGCTGCTGGAGGCGACCGGCGCGACCACGGTGGAGATGCCGCGCAGCCGCGAGCGGGGCTTCTGCTGCGGCGGCGGCGGGGCGCGCGCCTTCATGGAGGAGACCATCGGGACGCGCATCGCCGTCGAGCGCTCGCGCGAGGCCATCGGCACCGGCGCGCAGGTCATCGCCACGGCCTGCCCCTTCTGCACCACGATGCTCTCCGACGGCGTCGCCTCCGAGGGCGCCGACGTGCGGGTCACGGACGTGGCCACCCTCATGCTGGAGGCCGTGCGCCGCGGCGGGGAGTAGGCGGACGTCGGCCTCATCCCATCGGCTCGGCTGGGGGCACTCTGACCGGCCGGGGGCACTCCCCTCCCATCGGGGACACCCGACGCGGTGGGGGACATTCCCCTCCAGCCGGGGACATCCTGCGCGTCCGGGGGCAGGATTCCGGTCCCCGCACGCGCGAACCGCACCCGGCCGTAGAGAAATGTCCCCGCCGGCGTCGAATGCCCCCGGCCGCGCCGCAATGCCCCTGCACGCGTCGATCGTCCCCGGTCGATGAGCGGCACCGCAGGAGCTGGCCTACGTCTCGGTGCCCGCCTGGCTCAGTCCGCTACCGACGCCCTCACCCAACCGGCCGTCGCCTCCCTCACCAAAGCCCTCACCGCGCTTGCTCGCCCGCAGGCCCTCCCAGTACTCCAGCCGCTCACGGATGCGGCGCTCGTGGCCGTTGGCGGTGGGTTCGTAAAGGGCCTGACGCTCGACGCCGTCGGGCAGGTAGTCCGCACCGGAGAAGCCGTCGGCCGCGTCCGGGTCGTACTCGTAGCCCTCACCGTAGCCGAGCTCCTTCATGAGTCGGGTGGGGGCATTGAGGATGTGGGCCGGCGGCATGAGCGAGCCGGTCTGGCGGGCCAGGCGCACCGCCCGGCCGTAGCCGCGGTAGACGGCGATGGACTTGGGCGCGGTGGCCAGGTAGACGACCGCCTGAGCGATCGCGAGCTCCCCCTCAGGCGACCCCAAGCGCTCGTAGGCGTCCCAGGCCGCCAACGTCACCTGGAGGCCGGCGGGGTCAGCCATGCCGACATCCTCGCTGGCAAATCGCACCAGACGGCGCACCACGTAGAGCGGGTCCTCGCCCCCGCCCAGCATGCGCGCCAGCCAGTACAGAGCGGCGTCCGGATCGGAGCCGCGCATCGACTTGTGCAGGGCGGAGATGAGGTTGTAGTGCTCCTCGTGGGACTTGTCGTACAGGGGAGCCCGGGAGGCGATGACGCCGCGCAGCCCTTCAACGTCAAGTGGTTCCGGGCCGCCTGCGTCCTGGGCGGCGAGGACCTGCTCAACCATGCCCAGCAGGTAGCGGCCGTCGCCGTCGGCCATGGACAGCAGGGCGGTGCGGGCATCCTCAGTCAGGGCGAGACTGCGACCCGTCAGGGACTCGGCGCGCGCCAGCAGCTCGGTCAGGGCGGCCTCGTCCAGGCGGCGCAGGACCATGACCTGGCAGCGAGACAGGAGGGCGCCATTGAGCTCGAAACTCGGGTTCTCGGTGGTCGCGCCGACCAGGACGACCGTACCGTCCTCGACATAGGGCAGGAAGGAGTCCTGCTGGGCGCGGTTGAAGCGGTGGATCTCGTCGACGAACAGGAGCGTTCCCTGCCCGATCTCACGGCGGCGGGCCGCGGCGGCAAAGACCTTGCGCAGGTCGGCCACCCCGGAGAAGGTCGCCGAGACCTGCTCGAAGACCAGGCCAGTGCGGTCGGCCAGGAGCCGGGCGATCGTCGTCTTGCCGCAGCCCGGCGGGCCCCACAGGATGATCGAGGACAGGCGGCCGGACGCGACCATGCGGCCCAGCGGGGCGTCGTCGGCGAGCAGCTGTTCCTGGCCGACGACGTCGTCGAGCACCCGCGGGCGCAGCCGGTCGGCCAGCGGGCGGGACGGGTCGTCGACGAAGCCGGAGCCATCGGGGCCGGCAGCGTCAAACAGCGAGGGCGAGTCCGGTTCGGGCGTACGGCGAGCCATGCCCCGAGCGTAGGACCTGGCGGTGACATCAGTGCCGACGGTCGCCCGTCCGACCACCTCGACCCGCACCGTCCCACTCGGCCCTCCCGCATCCACGGGGACAATCCCGTGCAGCCGGGGACATCCTGCGCGTCCGGGGACAGGATTCCGGTCCCCGCACGCGCGAACCGCACCCGACCGCAGAGAAATGCCCCCGGCCGCGCCGCAATGCCCCTGCTCGCGCCGATTGTCCCTGTCGATGAGATGCATCGATGAGAGGCACGGTGGCAACCGGTCGATGTCTCAGTCCCCGACGCGTGCGAAACGGCCCCGCACGCGTCGGATGCCCCAGGCCGGGCAGGAGAATTCCCGCATCGGGCTGACATGGCCCCTCCACCCGGGGGAGACTACGAGGTGCGCGGTCCCACTGCCGACCCCCGCACACGGGGCCGCCCGCGACACGACCGGCAGGACCGGCGGCGTCCCACCACGGCGCCTCCACTCGGGAGGACACACCCCATGACCTTCACCTACACGCTCACCTGCACACTCGACACCACCACGGCCCTCCCACCCGTGGCCGGCAGTGAGGAGCAGCGCGCCTACTGGGTCACCCCCACCATCCTGGCGTGGCCGCTGTCGCTGCTGCCCCGGGGGATGGACCGCGAGGTCGTCGTCACCAACGCCGGCGACCCCCTCCCCGGCTCCGGCCTCGCCCTGCGTCTCATCACGGCGCCCGACGGCGGCGCCGCAGCCATCCACGGTCGGATCCTGGGCGCGGACGGCATGCCCGCCCCGACGGTGACACCCCTGCGCATCGTCGGGAACCTTCCCGACGAGGTCCTCGCCGCACACCCCCACCTGGAGGGCTACATCGCCCTGAGCGCGACCGACGCCGCCGGCACCCCCCTGCTCGACGACGACGCCGTCGCCACCGCCCTGACCGGCCAGGTCGCCATCGCCCAGTACGTCGGGGCCCCGGACCACACCGAGGCCGCCGACATCAGCGGCGCCCACCTCGACGCCTTCACCGGGGTGCAGACCGCCATCCTCCTGGATCACCTCTACGCCGAGGCCGCCACCCGCGCCGAGCTGGGCGTCACCTTCTCCGACGGCCTCCCCTCCTTCGCCCTGTGGGCACCCACCGCGCAGGCCGTGACCCTCCTGACCTGGGAGACCGGCGACCGGCTGGGATCGGTGCCGGAGGTCCCCGGCCCGCCGCGACGCACCCCGGCCGTCCGCAAAGGCGACGGCCGCTGGGTTGTCACCAACCGCCCCGATTCCCCGGCCGACGCCGCCTCGAGCGCCCCCGGCGGCGAGCCCGCCGCCCCCATCACTGCCGGCTGCCAGTACCTGTGGGAGGTGCGGGTCTACGTACCCAGCACTCGGCGCGTGGAGACCAACGTCGTCACCGACCCCTACTCGACGGCGCTGACGACGGACTCGACCCGCTCGGTCGCCGTCGACCTGGCCGACCCGCGCCTGGCCCCCGAGCAATGGGCCACCACCCGGGCGCCGGCGGTCCGCAACGACTCTGCCCGCAGCATCTACGAGCTCCACCTGCGGGACTTCTCCGCTGCCGACGGCACCGTCCCGCCCGAACTGCGCGGCACCTACCGGGCCTTCACGGTGGCGGGCTCAGCGGGCGTGCGCCACCTGGCCGAGCTGGCCCGGGCCGGCATGAACACGGTCCACCTGCTGCCCACCTTCGACATCGCCACCATCCCCGAGCACCGCGGCTCCCAGCGCCACCCCGACATCCCCGACGGCGCGCACCCGGCCTCGGCCGACCAGCAGGCGGCCATCGCGGAGGTGGCCGACCACGACGCCTACAACTGGGGCTACGACCCGCTCCACTGGGGCGCCCCCGAAGGCTCCTACGCGACCGAGGGCCACCAGGACGGTGGGGCGCGCGTCGTCGAGTTCCGCGAGATGGTGGGAGCCCTGCACGACCTGGGCCTCCAGGTGGTCCTCGACCAGGTCTACAACCACACGGCCGCCTGCGGGCAGGACCCGCGCAGCGTCCTGGACCGGGTGGTGCCGGGCTACTACCACCGTCTCGACGCCGTCGGGCGGGTGACGAGCTCGACCTGCTGCGCCAACACGGCCACGGAGAATGCCCTGTGCGCGCGCCTCATGGTCGACTCGGTGGTGCGCTGGGCGCGCTGGTACCGGGTCGACGGCTTCCGCTTCGACCTCATGGGCCACCACCCGCGTGCCGTCATGGAGCGGGTGCGGGCGGCCCTGGACGAGCTGACGCTGGAGGCCGACGGCGTCGACGGCCGCTCCATCTACCTGTACGGGGAGGGCTGGAACTTCGGGGAGGTCGCGGGCAACGCCCTGTTCGTGCAGGCCACCCAGGGTCAGCTCGACGGCACCGGGATCGGTGCCTTCAACGACCGTCTGCGCGACGCCGTCCATGGCGGGGGCGCCTTCGACTCCGACCACCGCGTCTTCCAGGGCTTCGGCACCGGCCTGCTCACGCAGCCCAGTGGCCTGGACCATCGAGGCTGGCATGAGCAGTCGGCGGATCTGGCCCACCGCACCGACCTGGTGCGCCTGGGGCTGGCGGGCAACCTCAAGGACTATGTCATGACGATCTCGGACGGGTCGATGCGCCGCGGCATCGACCTCATCCACAACGGGGCGCCGGCGGCCTTCGCCTCCCACCCCCAGGAGAACGTCAACTACGTCGACGCCCACGACAACGAGACGCTCTACGACCTGCTGGCCTACAAACTGCCCCAGGGCATGCCGGTGGCCGAGCGGGTGCGCATGAACACGGTGTGCCTGGCCACGGTGGCGCTGGCGCAGTCGCCGGCCTTCTGGAGCGCAGGCACTGAGCTGCTGCGCAGCAAGTCGCTGGACCGGGACTCCTACAACTCGGGGGACTGGTTCAACGCCATTGACTTCACGGGGCAGTCCAATGGTTTCGGGCGGGGTCTGCCGCCGGCCAGCCGCAACGAGGGCTCCTGGGCGATCCAGGGGCCGCTGCTGCAGGACGACTGGCTGCGGCCCTCGCCCGAGGAGATCGCGGCGGCCCGCTCCCAGGCCCTGGATCTGCTGCGGCTGCGCGCCTCGACGCCGCTGTTCAGCCTGGGCTCGGCCCGCCTCATCCAGGACAAGCTGAGCTTCCCGGGGGCGGGCTTCGGGGCACCGGCGGGAGTGATCGTCATGCTCATCGACGACACCCGGGGCGGGAGCGACGTGGACCCCGAGCTCGACGCCGTCCTGGTGGTCTTCAACGCCTCGGGCCAGACGCTCACTCAGCCGCTGCCCGAGCTGGCGGGCCGGGACTTCCGCCTCTGCCCCATCCAGGCCGAGGGGGCCGATGAGGTGGTACGCCGCACCGGCTTCGACCGTGCCAGCGGGACGATCTCAGTGCCGGCACGCACCGTGGCCGTCCTGGTGCAGCGGCAGAACCGCTGAAAGAACGTGACGGCGCCCGGGAGGACCTCCGTCGGGCGCAAACTGTCACTCTCGGCGACTAATCGCAAACCTTTGAATCCCTGCTGCAACCAGCAAACCATCCTGACCTGAGCGTATGTTCGTGAACCTTGGAAGACCCAGGGGTTGACCGGGACGACTGACCAGTAGGCTCCGCCTGGGGGGGGGCGGATCTTCTCTTCTTCCATGGAGCGGGAGCGGCTCAGTGTCCACACAACGAACATGGCTTCCCCTGCGCCCAACATGCTTTGCGGAGAACCGCGGAATTTTAGGGTGCTCACCTGGCAGCGTTAAGAGGCGGGAATAGATGTCGTACCCCCGTCGTACCGTGGTTCGTAGCCCTGAACGACAGGGTTTCAAGTACGAAAGGAGAGGCTGTGAGCATCGATCAGACCACACAGGTGCGACGCGAAGGTTCACTTAAGTTCATGACAAAGTTGGCTAGGCGATGGAGAGTCTGGGTAGTTGTTGTGCCAGCTGCCATTTTTCTTTTGGTGACACTGGAAGCCCATGCATTTCACACCTCTAAGTTATTGTTCTGTGTGTGTGCACTACTTCTGATATTCATGTTTGTGTCAACAATAACCCTACTGGCGGTAGGATATTTGATACCGAAACCTGAGCCACTCACCGATCGCCACTCTTTATTCAACCGCTTGCATCAATACTTTCGCGTGGTTTTGAGTGCTGTCATGTTTGGTGTTGCTGCGTTCTGGGGGGCTCTTGTGTCAATCGACGTCAGCAATGCATTGAAATCTTCTGGAATAAAGGGAGCCTTGGGCGTCGGTTGGACGGCGGTGCTGCACCCGGCAGCAATTGTGGCAATGTTGGGGCTGTGGGTGATCTCAATGGGATTGTTTATCGACGTCCATCGCACCGACCCTGAGTTAATCGCATCCAGATTTGAGACGGCTATAGAAAAATGCTTTGGCCTAGATGAGGGGTGTTTTCGAGGGTGGCGGCGAGGGCATAAGGCGGTGCAAGTGTTTTTGAATTGCAGTACGCGAGGTTTGTGGGCGTTTTTTGTTGTGTACTGCTTTCCGCTCCTCGTAGTGTTCGTTTTAACGGTTTCTTGGGGATGGCTTGAAAACCATCTCTCGCCGGTACTCCAGTGACCCTGGATCGCCTTGGAGAAGTATTGGGGCGTTATCTACAACTGTCCTTCTGTAGCAGTCCTCCGACTACAGACTGTATGGAGTATACGGCACTTCTCAGACAGAGGGAGTTTTTCTTCCGGCGAGTCTATAGAATAAATTCCATGCCGGCAGTAAAATAATCGAAGGAGTTCAAGGCCTGACCTCGATCTTTCAACGGCTGGCTGAGCGGGGCTGGGCGCCGTTGTTACCGGTGCTGTGGGTGGGATTGTATCCAGGGGGTCGGTAACATGATTCCTTGATCCCACTCGGAGCGACCTGTCGGGCAGACTGAAGGATCAGAATAAAAACCAGCACGAAACGCTTCCCCAAGCAAACCCCAAAGCCAGTTCCAGGAGCCTCAGTTAATAAAATCCACCGAAATTCACATACCATTTACCGGACAGTCTCACGCTGTTTGCTACCCCTGACTGCATTACCCGCCGCGGCGATCGCCATCGTATTGTTTCATCCAGTCCCGGGTGTGTTCCGGTCCGGTTCTGCGCGATTCACGCCCGGCCCAGGAC
>ERZ773007.235-NODE-235-length-28003-cov-4.347216_pt1 | contig 28003 bp, 19 predicted proteins | sample MGYA00580665_ERZ773007 | MGnify/ENA primary metagenome ERZ773007 (study PRJEB29015, sample SAMEA2738122) | human oral metagenome | biome: human oral; feature: human-associated habitat; material: saliva | place: China | collected 2167 ... | reverse complement strand
GTCGAGGGCGGTGTCCAGGACGACGAAGGCACCCGAGGGCAGCATGGTGGCGGCCAGGGAGTCGTCGTCGACCTCGATGCGGGTGGTCAGGGTGAAGGCGGAGTCCTCCACCTCCAGGACCACCGGGGTGCCGTCGAGCAGGACGTCGTTGAAGTGCACGTCCCCGTCCTCGGTGAGCTCCCACTGGCCCGCCTTGACGGCGGCGAAGAGCCTGGAGGTGAGCTTGCGGACCTCGGGGCTGAAGGCGCGCGGGTTGAGGGCCAGGTCCGTTCGGGCCTCGTAGCCGGCGGACTCGGCGTCCAGGACCCGTACCTCCTTGACGTTGACCTCCTCGGCCACGAGCTCGCGGAAGGGGGCCAGCCCGGCCGGGTCGGCCGTGGCAATGGTCAGGCTGCGCAGCGGCTGGCGCACGCGCAGCTTCTCGGCCTTGCGCAGGCTCAGGGCGGCCGAGACCGCGGCTCGGGCCTCATCCATGGCCGCCACGAGCTCGGCGTTGGCAACATGCCCAGGCAGCTCGGGCCAGTCGGTCAGGTGCACGGAGCGCCCACCGGTCAGGCCCCGCCAGATCTCCTCGCTCACCAGCGGCGCCAGCGGTGCCATGACCTCGGTGAGTACGCGCAGCACGGTGGCCAGGGTGTCGAAGGCGGTCGTCTCGCCGTCGGTGAAGCGCTGGCGCGAGGTGCGCAGGTACCAGTTGGTGAGCACGTCGAGGAAGTCGCGGATCGTGGCGCAGGCCCCGGTGATGTCGTAGCCGTCCATCTGGGCGGCCACTGTCTCGGTCAGGTCCTTGGTGCGGGCCAGGACGTATCGGTCCATGACGTGCAGGCCGCCGTGCTTGGCGAACAGGCTCGCGTCGTCCAGGTCGACGCCGCTCGTGACGTAGCCGGACTGACCCACCTGGCCCGCATAGAGGGCGAAGAAGTACCAGGTGTTCCACAGCGGCAGCACCACCTGGCGCACGGTGTCGCGGATGGCCTTGTCGGTGACCACGAGGTTGCCTCCGCGCATGACCGGCGCCGAGAGCAGGAACCAGCGCATGGCGTCGGCCCCGTCGCGGTCGAAGACCATGGAGACGTCCGGGTAGTTGCGCAGCGACTTGCTCATCTTGGCCCCGTCGTTGCCCAGGAGGATGCCGTGGGAGACGCAGGAGGTGAAGGCGGGCCGGTCGAACAGGGCGGTGGCCAGGACGTGGAGGGTGTAGAACCAGCCGCGGGTCTGGCCGATGTACTCCACGATGAAGTCGCCCGGATAGTGCGACTCGAACCACTCGACGTTCTCGAAGGGGTAGTGCACCTGGGCGAAGGGCATCGAGCCGGACTCGAACCAACAGTCCAGGACGTCGGGGATGCGGCGCATCATGGACTTACCCGTGGGGTCGTCGGGGTTGGGCCGCACAAGGGTGTCGATGAAGGGGCGGTGCAGGTCGGTGACCTTGACACCGAAGTCGCGCTCCAGCTCGGCGTAGGAGCCGTAGACGTCGGTGCGCGGGTAGTCGGGGTTGTCGCTGACCCACACCGGGATGGGCGCGCCCCAGAAACGGTTGCGGGAGATCGACCAGTCGCGCGCGTTCGCCAGCCACTTGCCGAAGATGCCGTCCTTGATGTGGCCGGGGTACCAGTCGATGTCCTGGTTGAGCTCGACCATGCGGTCTCGGATCGCCGAGACGCGCACGAACCAGGAGGAGACCGCCTTGTAGATGAGCGGCTTGCGGCAGCGCCAGCAGTGCGGGTAGGAGTGCACGTAGGAGGCCTGGCGCACCAGGACGGCGCGCCGGCTCTCGTCGCGGCGGGCCAGGGGGCCGGTGCCGTCGCGCAGGTCGGCAACGATGGGCTTGTTGGCCTCGAAGACCTGCAGCCCGGCGTAGTCGCGGATCTCCTCGGTCAGGCAGCCGCCGTCGTCGACGGGCACGACCGTCTCGATGCCGGCCTCGGTGCAGGCGATCATGTCGTCCTCACCGAAGGCCGAGGCCATGTGCACCAGGCCGGTTCCGTCGGAGGTGGTCACGAAGTCGGCGGCGATGATCGTCCAGGCATTCGGCCCCGGGGCGGCGCCCTCGGCCCGGTGGGCGGCGTCGTCGAAGTAGTCGAAGATCGGGTGGTAGCGCCGCCCCACCAGGTCGGCCCCGGTGCAGGTGGCCAAGACCTGCGGGTCCTCGCCGAGCTCGCGGGCGTAGGCGCCCAGCAGGTCCTTCGCGATAACGACGTCCTGGCCGGCGACGGGTGAGTCGAGGGCCTCGTCGACGTGGACGGTCACGTACTCGACGTCGGGGCCCACGGCGATGGCCAGGTTGGAGGGCAGCGTCCAGGGGGTGGTGGTCCAGATGAGGACCAGCTCGGGGCGCTCGGCGCCCTGGCGCAGCGGCTCCTCCAGGCGCAGGCCCACCGTGACCGTGTTGTCCTGGCGGTCCTGGTAGACGTCGTCGTCCATCTTGAGCTCGTGGTTGCTCAAGGGGGTGCGGTCGTGCCAGCAGTAGGGCAGGACGCGGTAGCCCTGGTAGGCCAGCCCCTTGTCCCACAGCTGCTTGAAGGCCCACAGCACCGACTCCATGTAGTCGGGGTCGAGGGTCTTGTAGTCGTTGTCGAAGTCGACCCAGCGGGCCTGGCGGGTGACGTAGTCCTCCCACTCCTTGGTGTAGCGCAGGACGGAGGTGCGGCACTCCTCGTTGAACTTCTCGATACCGATGCCGCCGGGGCGGGTGATCTCGGTGACGTCGTCGATGCCGAGCAGGCGCTGGGCCTCGAGCTCGGCGGGCAGGCCGTGGGTGTCCCAGCCGAAGCGACGCTCGACGCGCTTGCCGCGCTGGGTCTGGTAGCGCCCGACGGCGTCCTTGACGTAGCCGGTCAGCAGGTGGCCGTAGTGGGGCAGGCCGTTGGCGAAGGGCGGGCCGTCGTAGAAGACGAACTCGTCGCAGGGCTCGCCGCGGTTGTCGATGGAGGCCTGGAAGGTGCCGTCGGCCTTCCAGTAGGCCAGGACGTCCTCCTCAATGGCGGGGAAGGAGGGCGAGGGATCGATCTGCTCCCCCGGGCGGTGCAGGGGGTAGAAGGCGGCGCCGGTCGGCTCGCTGCCGTCGGCGGTGGTGCTGTCAGCCATCTTCTCAGCCATCGCGGTGTGCTCTCGTCTCACTCGTTCCTGCCGCCTCGGGCGGGTGCCCGGGGCCTGACGAGGACGACGTCGGCTCCCGGCCGGGCCTGGTGCCCGGCTGGTGCCGCACCGCGGTACCACCTCGCTTGCCGTGCTGCGCGCCCAGAGACGGTGTGCACGACCGCTTCGTTTCCAGCTGTGACGGGCTGTCCCGTCCGGTTCTACTGAGGGCCGACGGCGCTGGTGCGCCGGGGTCCGGTTCTTCCGGAGGCTCGCCGGTGATGGCCGGGTCACTGCCTTTGCTCCGGGGAGTGTAGTGGGGGGCGTGCCGCCGGGGCCAGTTCACGCCGCGGCTTGGCGGCGTCATCCTCCCCACACCCGGCGGTGGAATAGCGGCGGGCACCACCTTCCCTAGCCCAGACCCGACCCCAGCGCCAGCGCCAGCGACCGAATCTGCACACACCAACAAGAACTTCAAAAACGACACGAATACGCGTCGCCTTTGAAGAAAATGGTGATCTGTGGGCAGTGGTCCTGCTGGTCGACGGCTCGGAGCCGCTCGGTCTAGCCGTACCTCTAGCCGGCTGCGTTGAGCTCCTCGACGGCCTCCTGAGGGAGGCTGAAGCGCGTGGCCTCGATGGCGTCAGTGAGCTGGGCGACACTGCTGACGCCCACGATCGGGGTGATCGTCGGCTGCTGGGCGTTGAGAAGGGCCAGGACGACCTGGCTCGGCTTCATGGCAAGACGCTCCGACCACGTGCGCAGCGCTGTCAGCCGCTTGTCAGTCCCCGGGTGCCTGTATGCCTCAGGCAGCGGGCGTTCTGGGTGCTCGTAGGCGCCGGTCAGCAGCGGTGTGTAGGCCCACAGGTCCAGGCCGCAGCGCTCGGCGAGGTCCTTGCTCTCGATGGTCATCATCCCGTGGGGGTGGTCCTCGCCCTCAACCGGGGTATCCGGCCTCGGGTGGAGGTACGACTCCCGCAGCTGCAGGGCGCTGAAGCCGGCTGAGCCCCGCTGCTGGGCGTGCACGTTGGCTGCGGCGGCGTACCAGGCCGGGTGGTTGGACAGCCCGATGCGTGCGGTCAGCCCTTGGTCAACCAGGGCGCCGAAGGTCTCTGCGACATCCGCGACCGACTGCTCCCGGTCCTCCATATGGGCCCAGTACATGTCGACGCGCTCCGTCTGCAGGCGCTGCAGACTGTCCCGAATGGCCTGGTTGACGGTCTCCCTGCCGAGACCTTCCACGGCGCCCGGGAAGCCGTGGGGGCGGGTCGGCTCCGCACCGACCTTGGTGCTGATCCGCACCTGGTCGCGCACGCCGCGATCAGCGAGCCACTGGCCGATGACGGTCTCGCTCTGGCCCCCGAGGCCGGACTCGGCGCCCCAGAAGGCGTAGCAGTTCGCGGTGTCGATCCACTGGCCGCCCAGATCCAGGTAGGCGTCGAGGATTTCACGGGACTGGGTGGCAGGCAGGCGGGTTCCGAAGTGCATGGTGCCCAACGCCATGCGGGGGTGTGCGTCAGTCATCGGGTTCCTCTCCTCCGTGTCATCAGGGTGAGCGCTGCGAGGTGTGCCAGCGATCGTAACCGAATCTGCACACACCGACAAGAACTTCAAAGGCGACACGAATACGCGTCGCCTTTGAAGAAAATGGTGATCTGTGGGCGGCGGCCGTGCCGGCGGGCTCAGCCCTGCGTGCTCGGAGAGGCGTCCTGCTGCTGGAGGACGCCCGAGGAGCCCGAGCCGCCCTTCTGGTTGCCATCACCCGAGCCGGAGCCCGACTGCTGGCCACCGCTCGAGCCCGAGCCACTGGAGGCGTCCCCGTTGGGGGTGGTCCGGCCGGCTCCACCGGAGCCTCCTCCCGGACCTGCCTGGCCGTTCTGCCCGTTCTGGCCTCCGGGGCCTCCCTGGCCACCCTGTCCGCCGGGGCCGCCTCCAGGCATCTGCCCACCGGGCCCGCCCTGACCACCGGGGCCTCCCCCGCCGGGACCTCCCTGGCCCCCTCCGGGCATGCCCTGACCGTTGCCGGCCCCCTGCTGCTGGGCCTGACCGTGCTGGGAGTGGGAGCTGAGGAGCTCGTTGGTCCCCCACCCAGCCCCGAAGGAGCCCGCCAGCAGCGCCACCCCGGCAGCGCCCACGACGGCGCGACGGCGGTACCAGGGCCCACGCGCCTTGGTCCGGGCCTTCTTGGCCGCCGCGGACGTGGAGGGCACTGCGCCGATGGTCGCGGCGTTCTGAGCATCCGGGGACACCCACGCCCCGCCCAGCCGGGTGTCGGCAGTGCTGCTGCCAGCAGCCGAGTGAGCCGCCCCAGAGCCCTTGGCGGAGTCCGGCGTGACGTCCTTGGCAAGAGCCTCGGTCCTCACCGCCTCTGAGCCAGCGCTACCCGCAGCCGCCTTGAGGTCCTTGACGTCCATGCTGACGTCCGTGCGGCCGTCCGTATTGCCGGCACTGCCGGGGCCGCCTACGGCGCCCTGCGGCAGGTGCTGCTCCGCGGCATCGGTGGCGTCGGCGGATTCCCTGATGGGAAGGCTCTCCGTGGCCGCGTCACGCGAGGAGGAAGTGGCCTCGCCACCGGAGGAGACGTGCTTGGTCATGGGTGTCCTTTCAGTCTGGTTCCCGGCCCGGCCGGGGCTGGAAGAGACGTTAGGAACCCGCGCTGTGCCCAGGGCAGGTCGAGCCTGTGGACCACCTATGTGCGACGACGCCGTTCCCCTACTGATCCCTGGCCACCAGGGTGTTGGAGGCCTGGGCCCGCGGCCGCACCACCATGGAGTCGATGTTGACGTGGGCGGGCAGCTCCAGCGTCCAGACGATGCAGGCGGCGACGTCGTCGGCGCTCAGGGGCTCTGCGACACCGGCGTAGACCTTCGCGGCGGCCTCGGCATCGCCGTGAAGGCGGTTGAGGGAGAACTCCTCGGTGGCCACCATGCCGGGGGCGATCTCAATGACGCGCACCGGCTCCCCCACCAGCTCCAGGCGCAGCGTGTTGGCGATGATCCGCTCGGCGTGCTTGGCCGCCACGTATCCGCCCCCACCGGGGTAGGTGTCGTGGGCCGCCGTGGAGGTGAGGAAGACCAGGTCCCCGCCCCGCTCCCGAAGCCCGGGCAGGAAGGCCTGGCTCACGCGCAGGGCCGCGAGCGCGTTGCGCTCATACATGGTGGCCCACTCCTGGGCGCTGCCCTCGGCGACCGGGTCGACCCCCAGCGCGCCACCGGCATTGTTGACGACGGCGTCGACAGCTCCGCCGGCCAGCACCTCACCGGCCAGGCGCTCGACGTCGTCGGGCTCCTGGAGGTCGGCGGCCACCCATGTGCAGCCGGTCTCGGCGGCCAGCGCCTCAAGACGCTCCACCCGCCGGGCGGTGGCAACGACCTCCCACCCGTGGGAGCGCAGGAGTCGAACGGTGGCGGCACCGATACCGGTGGAGGCACCTGTGACGAGGGCACGGCGGGCAGGCACGGAGACGGCGGAGTCGACGGTGACGTTCTTTCGGTTCTCGCTCATCGGTCCACGATACGTCCCCGTCATGCTCGCCTGGCACAATCGGCCTCGATTCGCACGGGTTCACCCAGGCCCGCTCGCGAAGCCCCGCACAGCCGGCCCCATCGGAAGGCCCCCTATGAACGCCATCATCCTCGCCGTCCTGGTCATGCTCATCCTGGCGATGCTGCGCGTCCATGTGGTCCTGTCCCTGTTCGTCGGCGCGCTCGCGGGCGGGCTGAGCGCCGGCCTGGGCATCAGCCGCACCATGGTCGCCTTCCAGGACGGGCTGGCCGCCGGGGCCAAGATCGCCCTGTCCTACGCGCTGCTGGGGGCCTTCGCCATGGCGGTGGCGCACTCTGGTCTGCCCCAGCTGCTGGCGAACTGGCTCATCGGCCGCATTGAGAACAAGGACGAGTCCGCCTCCCGCAGGGCCGTGCGCACCACCACCATGCTGGTGCTGGGCGGACTCACGGCCATGGCTGTCATGAGTCAGAACCTCATCCCGGTTCACATCGCCTTCATTCCACTGGTGGTCCCTCCGCTGCTCATCGTCATGAGCCGTCTGCAGCTGGACCGTCGCGCCGTGGCCTGCGCCATCACCTTCGGTCTGGTGACCACCTACATGTTCCTGCCCCTGGGCTTCGGGCGGGTCTTCCTCCATGACATCCTCTACGCCAACATCGAGGAGGCGGGCCTGGACGTCTCCCACATCCCGGCCACCCAGGCCATGGGGATCCCTGCGCTGGGCATGCTCGCGGGGCTGCTCATCGCCGTGTTCGTCACCTACCGCAAGCCCCGCGTCTACCGGATCGACACTGGCGGCAACGCCGGCTCGGGCGATGAGGTCTCCGGCCCGGTCGAGGTCAAGCCTGTCAAGGTCGTCGTGGCACTGATCGCTGTTCTCGCCTGTTTCGTGGTCCAGACGATCCTGACCTGGACGGGGTCCAACGCCGACCCGCTCCTGGTCGGGGCCCTGATCGGTCTGCTGCTGTTCATGGCCACCCGGGTCGTCACCATCGCTGAGGCCGACGACGTCTTCACCGGCGGCATGCGGATGATGGCCCTCATCGGGCTCATCATGATCACGGCGCAGGGCTTCGCCGCCGTCCTGAAGGAGACCAAGCAGATCGAGCCGCTGGTGAAGTCGGCGACCTCCCTGTTCTCGGGCTCCAAGCCCGCCGCCGCCTTCGTCATGCTGCTCGTGGGCCTCATCGTGACCATGGGCATCGGCTCGTCCTTCTCGACCCTGCCGATCATCTCGGCGATCTACGTGCCGCTGTGCGTCTCGCTGGGCTTCTCGCCGGTCGCCACGGTCTCCCTCATCGGGACCGCCGGGGCCCTGGGGGACGCCGGCTCACCGGCGTCGGACTCCACGCTGGGGCCCACGGCCGGGCTCAACGCCGACGGGCAGCACGACCACATGCGTGACTCGGTCATCCCGACCTTCCTGCACTTCAACATCCCCCTGCTCATTGCCGGGTGGATCGCCGCACTGGTGCTCTGAAGGCCGACCGGCGCACCGGAAGTCGCACTGCCCAGCGCGCCGCCGCGGTACGGTGATGGCCTCATGTCGCTCACGAGCAGGAGGCCTTCATGCGTATCGGGTTCATCGGCGCCGGCAACATGGTCAGCGCCATTGTGCGAGGGGCCGTGGCCGCGGGAACACCGGCCGGGCACCTGCTCCTGACCAGTAAGCACGGCTCCGCCGAGCGCCTGGCCGGGCAGGTCGGGGCCGTCCATGTGCCCGACGCCGCCGAGCTGGTTTCACGCAGCGACGTCCTCATCGTGGGCCTCAAGCCCTACGTCATCCCCGATGTCCTGCCCCGGCTGTCGGAGGCCATCGCCGCCAGCCGCCCCCTGGTGGTCTCCATCGCGGCCGGTGTGCCCCTGGAGCGCCTGGAGTCGATGCTGCCGAGCGGTACCCGGGTGGTGCGCACCATGCCGAACATGGCCGCCTCCGTGGGCGAGTCGATGACGGCGCTGGCCCCCGGCAGCAGTGCGAGTGCCGAGGACCTGGAGACAGTGCGCACCCTCATGGAGACCATCGGTCGCACCGTGATCCTTGAGGAGAAGGACTTCTCCTCCTTCATCGGTCTGGCGGGCTCCTCCCCCGCCCTGGTGTGCGCCTTCATCGACGCCCTGGCGCGCGCCGGCGTCATGGGCGGCATCCCCAAGGCCCTGGCCGTCCAGATCGTGGCTCAGGCGGTGCTGGGGACCGCCCGTACGGTGCAGACCGAGGCTCAGCGCACCGCGGAGGGAGGCAATGGCCGCACCCCGGCCGACCTCATCGACGCGGTCTGCTCCCCCGGCGGCACGTCGGTGGCGGGCATGGTGGCCCTGGAGCGGGCCGGTTTCTCCGACGCCGTCGTGCGTGCCTTCGAGGCCATCACCGAGAGGGACCGCGAGCTGGGCGCCTGATCGCAGTCCCAGGTCTAAGGTCCCATATCTCGCCTATCCGCTGCCGCACACGCCACCACCGGTGCCGGGTGCGGCAGCGCGATCTTTTCCGCGTCCTGGCGGGTTGAAGTGCATCCCCAACACCCCTGCCGTGACTCGAAGCACAGATCATTCCTGCTTGTCGCCAGGTAAAAGCATGGTTAATGTTTCGGCCATGACCTTCTCTCACGCAGCGCTCTTCAGCGGTACCTATCCCGCTGACATTCTGCGTGCCCATGCGGTCATGTGTTGTCGGGCCTAACCGCGCCTGACACCACGGGGACTTCACCCCCGCAACGAGGTATCCGGCGCAATGAAGCGTCCGGAAGGCCCCGTTGAGACGGCTGACGCCAACCGAACGGCCCTGCAGGCTCTCCACGCAGCAGCACACCAGGCCGCCCCCGGACGCTCCTCATACGCCAATGACACGCCACCGTCATGGAGGAGCAATGACCACCACCGTCACGCCACCCACCCGCACCCTGCGCCCACCGCGCAAGGCCCGTTCCAACGGCCAGTGGGCCCTCGACGGGCGCAAGCCGCTCAATGACAACGAGGCCTTCAAGCAGGACGGGGACCCGCTGGCGGTGCGCGACCGGATCATGCACATCTACGGCCCCGGCGGCTACGAGACCATCGCACCCGACGACCTCAACGGCCGTTTCCGCTGGTGGGGCCTGTACACCCAGCGCAAGCAGGGCATCGACGGCGGCCGCACCGCCCAGCTGGACGTCTCCGAGCTGTCCGACCGCTACTTCATGCAGCGGGTGCGCCTGGACGGTGGGAGCCTGAGCCGCGAGCAGCTGCGGGTGCTCGGCTCGGTCTCCAACGACTTCGCCCGCGGCACCGCCGACATCACCGATCGGCAGAACATCCAGCTGCACTGGGTGGAGATCGACAATGTCCCAGAGCTGTGGCGGCGCCTGGAGTCGGTGGGGCTGACCACGGTCGAGGGCTGCGGGGACACGCCTCGGGGGTTCCTGGTCTCCCCGGTGGCCGGCATCGCCAAGGACGAGGTCATCGATCCGACCCCGCTGGCCCGTGCCATCAAGGACACCTACCTGGGTGACCCCGAGCTGGCCAACCTGCCCCGCAAGTTCAAGACCGCCATCACCGGCTCCCCCAGCCTCGACATCCTCCACGAGATCAACGACATTTCCTTCGTCGGCGTCAACCACCCCGAGCTCGGTCCCGGCTATGACCTGTGGGTGGCCGGGGCCCTGTCGACCGCCCCGCGTCTGGGCCAGCGGCTGGGAGCCTTCGTCACGCCTGAGGACGCACTCGACGTCTGGTACGGCGTCATCCGCATCTTCCGCGACTACGGCTACCGCCGCCTGCGCAACAAGGCCCGGCTGAAGTTCCTCATGGCCGAGTGGGGGCCGGAGAAGTTCCGCCAGGTCCTCCAGGACGACTACCTGGGGCGCGCCCTACCCGACGGGCCGGCCCCCGAGGAGCCGAGCGGGGACTCCGACCACATCGGCGTCCACGAGCAGAAGGACGGCCGCTTCTGGGTGGGGGCCAAGCCGCCCGTCGGCCGGTTGAGCGGGGACGTCCTGCTGGGCCTGGCGGACCTGGCCGAGCGGGTCGGCTCCAACCGGGTGCGCACCACCCCGCTGCAGAACCTGCTGCTCCTGGACGTGCCTGCCGAGAAGGTCGACGACGCCGTCGCCGGCCTGCGCGAGCTGGGGCTCGATCCCGATCCGGGCGCCTTCACCCGCTCGACCCTGGCCTGCACCGGGCTGGAGTTCTGCAAGTTCGCGATCGTGGAGACCAAGAAGCTGGCGGCGCGCGTATCGGCCGAGCTCGACGCGCGCCTGGCCGACACCGACCTGGAGCGGCGCATCACCCTGACCGTCAACGGCTGCCCGAACTCCTGCGCCCGCATCCAGATCGCGGACATCGGCCTCAAGGGCCAGATCATCACGGTCGACGGCGAGCAGATGCCCGGCTTCCAGGTGCACCTGGGCGGCGGCCTGGCCGCCGACGGACGCGCCGAGGCCGGCCTGGGCCGCACGGTGCGGGGCCTGAAGGTCCCCGCCTCCGGCCTGACCGACTACGTGGAGCGCCTGGTGCGCCGCTACCTGGACCAGCGCCTCCCTGAGGAGACCTTCGCCCAGTGGGCGCATCGAGCCGATGAGGAGGCTCTGCAGTGAGCGCCACAACCACTGACCGCGCCCAGGCATCCCTGAACGTGGCGCACCGTGCTCCTGCCGCCTCGAGGTCACGGGGAGCCGGCTCGGCCCCGCGGCGGTCCACCGAGGAGCTGCGCGCTCTGGCCGAGGCCGGTGCGCGCGAGCTCGGTGACGACGCCCCGGCCCTCGACGTCGCCCAGTGGGCGGCCCAGAACTTCCCCGACACGCTGGCCGTGGCCTGCTCCATGGCCGACGCCGTCCTGCCGCACGTGGTCTCCCGGGTCCTGCCCGGCGTCGACGTCCTCTTCCTGGACACCGGTTACCACTTCACCGAGACCGTGGGCACCCGCGACGCCGTGGCCGCCACCATGGACGTCACCGTCGTCGACGTGACTCCTGAGCTGAGCCTGGCCGAGCAGGACGAGCGCTACGGGCCGGATCTGTGGTCGCGGGACCCGGCCGCCTGCTGCCGTCTGCGCAAGGTCGAGCCGCTGGCGAGGGCCCTGAGCGGCTACGAGGCCTGGGCCACCGGGGTGCGCCGCGAGGACGCCCCCACCCGCACCCACACACCGTTGATCGGATGGGACGCCACCCACAAGATCGTCAAGATCAATCCCCTGGCCGCCTGGAGCATGGAGGAGCTGACCGGCTACGCCGACCAGCACGGCGTGCTCATCAACCCCCTCCTGTACGACGGCTACCCCTCGATCGGCTGCGCCCCGTGCACGGCGCGAGTCAAGCCCGGAGACGACCCCCGTTCCGGCCGCTGGGCCGGATTCACCAAGACAGAATGCGGAATCCACCTATGAGCATCACCCTGACCCACACCCGTCCGGCCCCCTCCCCCGTGCAGGCCCCGGAGCTTGCACCGGCCGGCCTGGCCGACCTCTCCCAGGCCCCCGCCACCACTGAGGCCCTGGACATCCTTGACGTCCTGGAGGCCGAGGCCATCCTCGTCATCCGGGAGATCGCCGCCGAGTGCCGCCGCCCCGTGCTGCTGTTCTCCGGGGGCAAGGACTCCGTGGTCATGCTGCACCTGGCGCGCAAGGCCTTCTGGCCCGCTCCGATCCCCTTCCCCGTCCTGCACGTGGACACCGGCCACAACTTCCCCGAGGTGCTGGCCTACCGCGACCGGACGGTCGAGGACCTCGGTCTGCGGCTCGTGGTGGCCCGCGTCCAGGACTACATCGACGACGGCCGTCTGCGCGAGCGCACCGACGGCACCCGTAACCCGCTCCAGACCATCCCGCTTCTCGACGCCATCGAGGAGGGCGGCTTCGACGGCGTCTTCGGCGGCGGGCGCCGCGACGAGGAGAAGGCCCGGGCCAAGGAGCGCATCGTCTCCCTGCGCGACGAGTTCGGCCAGTGGGACCCGCGCAACCAGCGCCCCGAGCTGTGGAACCTGCTCAACCCCCGCCACCGCCCCGGTGAGCACGTGCGGGTCTTCCCCTTGAGCAACTGGACCGAGCTGGACGTGTGGCGCTACATCGAGCGCGAGGACATCGCCCTGCCCGGCCTCTACTACGCCCATGAGCGCGAGGTCTTCCTGCGTGACGGGATGTGGCTGGCGGCCGGCGGCGTCAACCGGCTGCGCGACGGCGAGCAGGTCGTCACCCGCACCGTGCGCTACCGCACCGTGGGCGACATGTCCTGCACCGGCGCCGTCGAGTCCACCGCCGCCACCAACCACGACATCGTCCTGGAGGTCGCCGCCTCCACCCTGACCGAGCGGGGAGCCACCCGCGCCGATGACCGCCTGAGCGAGGCGGCCATGGAGGACCGCAAGAAGGAGGGCTACTTCTGATGAGCACCCCCACCCTCACCGACATCCCCGCCGAGGCCGAGGCTCGCGCCGCCGCCACCGGCTCGCTGCTGCGACTGGCCACGGCCGGCAGCGTCGACGACGGCAAGTCCACGCTCGTGGGCCGCCTGCTCTTCGACTCCAAGTCCGTGCTGCGCGACCAGCTGGCCGCCGTCGAGCAGGTCAGCCTGGATCGGGGCCTGACCAGCGCCGACCTCGCGCTGCTGACCGACGGTCTGCGGGCCGAGCGGGAGCAGGGCATCACGATCGACGTCGCCTACCGCTACTTCGCCACCCCGCAGCGCTCCTTCATCCTGGCCGACTGCCCCGGGCACGTGCAGTACACCCGCAACACGGTCACCGGCTGCTCCACGGCCGACGTCGTCGTGCTGCTGGTGGACGCCCGCAACGGGGTCCTGGAGCAGACGCGCCGCCACCTGGCGGTCGCCGCCCTCCTGCGGGTCCCGCACGTCATCGTCGCGGTCAACAAGATCGACCTGGTGGACTTCTCCGCCGAGGTCTACGCAGCCATCGAGGCCGATATCCGTGCCGTGGCCGCCGAGCTGGGTGTGGCCGAGATCCATGTCCTGCCGACCTCCGCGCTCCTGGGGGACAACATCGTCGAGGCCTCGGCCAGCACGCCCTTCTACGAGGGACCGACTCTGCTGGGGCTTCTGGAGTCCCTGCCCACCGCCCGCGACGAGGGCGCCTTCCGCCTCCCCGTCCAGCTGGTCATCCGCCCCCAGGGGGCGGCGCCGAGGCCCGAGCTGCGTGACTACCGCGGCTACGCCGGGCGGATCGCCTCGGGCACGGTACGCGTCGGCGACCCCGTGGTGGTACTGCCCTCGGGCAGGCACTCACGCGTGGCCGGAATCGACCTGGGCGAGCGCAGCCTGGAGGAGGCCGTTGAGGGCCAGTCGGTGACGGTTCGCCTGACCGACGATATCGACGTCGCCCGCGGTGACACTCTGGCCGCGGCGGGGGACGCGCCCCAGGTGCTCACCGAGGTCGCCGCCCGCGTGTCCTGGCTGAGCGAGGAGCCCCTGCGCCCCCGGGCGCGAGTGCTGCTCAAGCACGGCGCCCAGACGGTCCAGGCGATCGTGCGCGCCATTGAGGGGCGCCTCGACCTGGATGACCTGACCACGGTGCCGGCTGACCGCCTGGAGCTCAACGACATCGGCCTGGTTCGGTTGCGTCTGGCCTCGCCGGTGCCCTTGGCCGACTACTCGGTCTCCCGCTCCGACGGCGCCTTCCTCCTCATCGACGCCCACGAGGGCGGCACGCTCGGGGCGGGCATGGTGCAGCTGGCGGGCTCAGGCAGCTCCGACCCCGCTGCGGCCGCCTCCTCAGGCAGGGGCTGAGGCATGACCCACGACGTCTCTCCCCATGGACCCGACGGTTCCGCTGACTCCGCGGGTTCCGCGGATGGCTGGGTGGCCCTGGTGGGCGGCGGCCCGGGCAGCAGCGGCCTCATCACCGCCCGCGGCCTGGAGCTGTTGGGCCGGGCGGACGTGGTCGTCGTCGACGCGCTGGCGCCCCGGGACCTCCTGGAGGACCTTGACCCCGGCACGGAGGTCATCGACGCCTCCAAGCGGCGCGGCCGGCACGTCATGAGCCAGGAGGAGATCGACGCGCTCCTGGTCGACCTGGCCCGCAGCGGCAAGAGGGTGGTCCGTCTCAAGGGCGGCGACCCCTACGTGCTCGGGCGCGGCGGGGAGGAGGCGGCCGCCTGCCGCCGGGCCGGTGTCGCCGTCGAGGTCGTCCCGGGGATCACCAGCGCCATCGCGGTGCCCGCGGCGGCGGGGATCCCCGTCACCCACCGGGGGCTGTCGCGCGGCTTCTCGGTCATCACGGCTCATGCGGATCTGGGGGTGCTCCCCCAGCGCCGCGACCACACCCTCATCCTGCTCATGGGGGTCTCCCGGCTGCGGGACTCGGTCGCCTCCCTGCTGGAGGCCGGCAGCGATCCGGCCACTCCGGCGGCGATCATCGAGCGCGGCTACCACCCCGACCAGCGCGTGACCACCACCGAGCTGCGATGTCTGGCCGACGTCGCCGCCCGGTACGGCGTGACCGCCCCCGCGGTCATCGTCATCGGCGACGTCGTCACCCTGAGCCCGTACTGGGCTGACCGAGTCGTCGAGGAGGCCCGGCCGGCGAACCCCGCCGCCTGAGTCCTCCTCGGCGCATGCAGACTGAATGTCCCGGAGTCACTGATGCGCAAGCTTGTTCTTCTCGCCCTCGTCGGCCTGGCCGCTCAGCTGGTCGACGGCTCCCTCGGGATGGGGTACGGCATGACCTCCTCCTCCCTGCTGCTTCTGGCCGGGCTGAGCCCGGCGCTGGCCTCGGCCTCCGTGCACCTGGCCGAGATCGGCACGACCCTGGCCTCAGGAGCCTCCCACTGGAGGCTGGGCAACACCGATCCTCGCCTGGTGGTCCGGCTGGGGCTTCCCGGCGCGGTGGGGGCCTTCGGCGGAGCCACGGTCCTGTCTCACCTGTCGACCCGCGCGGCGACCCCGGTGACGGCGAGCCTGCTGATCCTGCTGGGTACCTATGTCCTGGGGCGCTTCGCCCTGCGCCCGCCCAGCGGATCCGGTAGCCGGCGATCCCCGCACGGCAGGCGGCTCCTGGTTCCCCTGGGACTGGTAGGCGGTTTCGTTGACGCCACCGGTGGTGGCGGCTGGGGGCCGGTGGTGACGACGACGCTGCTCACGGGTGGTCGCACAGCGCCGCGCACCGTGGTCGGCTCGGTGGGTGCCTCGGAGTTCCTGGTGACGGTGGCGGCCTCGGCCGGTTTCCTCACCGGACTGGGCACCGCGGGCATCAGCCTCGGAATCGTCCTGACCCTGCTGGCCGGCGGGCTCGTGGCCGCACCGATCTCCGCCTGGCTGGTCTCCCGCCTGCCCGGAGCGGTGCTGGGTACCGCCGTCGGCGGGCTGATCCTGGCCACGAACCTGCGGGTGCTACTGTCCTGGTCCGAGGCCTCGGCTCGAACCGGGGTCGTGTTGTACGGCGCGCTCGGGGTGATCTGGGCGGTCTTCCTGGCCCTGGCGGTCCGCAAGGCGCGCGCCGCCGCCACAGAGATTCGGGAGGAGACCGAGCAGGTGCTTGAGGAGGTCCGCACCAATCCTCCACGCGGCCACGAGCCTGAGACTGCTGTCCTGGAGGAGGCGATCGCCGCCGGCGGCCCCGTCACCCCGAGGCCGGTCGAGCCAGCTCGTCCTCACACGCACGCGGTTCTGGCGGTGGAGCCGGCATGAGCAATCGTCCCCTGGTGCTGCTGGCCCACGGCTCGCGCCGGCCCGGGCCGTCCTCGGTCCTGTCGCGTACCGCTGAGCGCGTCGGCACGATCCTGCCGGGGGTGGAGGTGCGCACCGGCTACGTCGAGCTCCAGCCCCCGGACCCGGCCACGGCCCTGGAGGGGCTGGTGGATCCGGTGGTGCTGCCCTTCTTCCTGGCCCGCGGCTATCACGTCGTCCATGACGTGCCGGCCGCAGTGGAACGACACGGGTCGGGGACGGTCACCGGGCACCTGGGGGTCGAGGAGCACTTGGTGGAGGCCGTCGCACAGCGTCTCCACGAGGCGTCCGCGCCTCTGGGCGGGATCGCAGGGCTCGACCGCATCGTCCTGGGCGCGGCCGGGTCACGCCAGGCGGCGGCGCTGGAGGAGGTTGAGACCATCACTCGCCTGCTCGAGGCGCGCCTGGGGCACGAGGTGACGCCCGCCTACCTCTCGGCTGCGCGCCCCAGCGTCCGTGACGCGGTGAGCACGGCCCGGGCCCAGGGTGCCAGGCGGGTGGGCGTGGCCACCTACCTGCTGGCGGAGGGGCGTTTCCACCGGGCCCTGCACTCCACGGGCGCCGACGTCGTGGCCGCTCCCATCGGCGACCACCCGGCGCTCGCCGAACTGGTGGTACACCGCTACCGGGAACAGGTCACCTGACCGCGGGACCCTTCCTCCATCAAGAAGGACACTTTCAGCGGAAGGCAACCTTTTCCGTGCCTCTACGCGAAACAGGTTGCTCTCGGCGGAGGAGGAGCGTCAGTTGCCACCGTCCTCAAGGAGTCGCTCGGACAGGCGCTGGATGATGGGTTCGACCTCCTGCGAGGTGGTGGCTGCGGCACTCACGCGGCCGAAGATGCCCACAGCCAGAAGTCCGAAGGCCGTCTCCTCATCCTGCTGGTTCGGCTCACGGCGTCCATGGGAACGGGCCACCATGAGTGAGGTCTCTCTCAGCCAGCGGCGCCAGCTGCCGGCCAGCCGATCCCGAGAGTCCTCATGACGAATCGCGTAGAGCCAGGTCTCCAGGTGCAGGACAACATCCTCCATGGGAAGCTCCTGGAGCTGCTCGCCCCACTGGTCGGGGCTCGCCATCTCCCGAGTGGCCTCATCCGAGCTCTCCTCACCACAGGTGACGACCTCCAGGAACAGAGCCTCCTTGGAGGGGAAAGAGGAGTAGAAGGCGCCCTTGGTGAATCCAGCCGCCGAGGCGATGTCACTGACTGACGCCCCCTCGTAGCCCTTGGCAGCGAACACCTCCCTGGCAGCAGCAAGGATCCGCGCCCTGGTCTCCTCGCTCCGACGGCGCCCACCGCCCCGACCCGGGGCAGCGCCGCTGACTGCAGTGGAGGCTGAGGCCAGCTTCCGGGAGGCGAACTCCAGGGAGGCCGCTACCGCACTCTCACTGCTCCGGCGCGCTCCCTGACCGGCCGCCCCCACTGCACGGGAGAAGGCGGTGATCGCCTCATTGAGGGCGCGAGTCGCCTCCCTGATGTCATCAGAGGCGGAGGCCCCGGAGTCATCACTGTCACTGTTCGGCCCGCGGGCGGAGCTCCTGGCGGTCATGCCCCCACTGTAGAGGAGGCCCCTCAGAAAGGGGTTCACGGCACTTCCCCCTCCACGTTCGTCACTCCCTCCACCGGTCTCCAACCATGCGGTATTCCGGCCAGTTCAGGGCCGCCTTCCCAGTGCCCATGACGCTCCGGCGACGGCCACCAGGCACCATCCGCCCAGGAGGCCCCAGGAACGGGCGGGCATGGTGGCGTCGTGCGAGAACAGTCCCGCACGCACCACCTGAGCCATGGGCTCGAAGGGCAGCCAGCGGTGGATCTCCTGGGCCCAGTCGGGGAGCCTGTCGGCAGGGAAGCTGACGGGCGAGAACAGCATGATGCTGAAGGCGAGTACCTGGGAGAGGATCTGAGCCAGGGCCGGAGCCAGGAGCGTGGCGATGGCGTATCCGATGCAGGCCGCTGTCAGGGCGACCAGCACGGCGCCGGGCACCAGCCACCACTGCGGGGCGAGGTCGACGTCGAAGCGGGCGTTGGCGACGATGACGCCCACAACCAGACCGGGCAGTGCAAGAGTGGTCCAGATCGCGAGGTCTGCCAGGAGGAAGGCGATCCGGGGGACGGGCAGGGTGCGCATCCAGTCCAGGCTGCCCTCAGTGCGGGACTGGGAGACCCACTGGGGCGTCATGATGAGTCCCAGCGAGATGAGCGCGATCGCCGGGCCGCCGCCGGCCAGGTAGAGACTCGCCTCGCGGTCTGGGTGTCCCGCGATGAGCCCGTATCCCAGGACCATGGAGACGGACAGCAGCGTCTGGACGATGATGAACAGGGGCAGCATGGGGAGGCTGCGTCGGAACTGCCACTGGATGAGCAGGCCGAGCTGGTATCGGAGCGGAGTCGCCCGAGACACCTCCCCGAGGCCGGTGCCACTGGCCTGGTCCGGATCAGCCGTCGTACTGGTTGGAGTAGACATCATGTTCTCCTTCATTTCCTGATTCTCTGGGGACGGGAGTCGCACCGCGCTCTCGCGCCAGCGCGGGGGCGACGCGAATCATCGGGACGGTTCGGACCCCTCGCGGATTCACACAGTTCAGGCAGCATGACGGCTCGCCTCCTCGCCGGTACTCCCAGTCAGGTCCACGTAGACGTCCTCCAGTGAGATCGGTGCCAGCTCGTAGCGCTCGATCACTCCGTCCTTGAGGGCATGAGCGGCCCACTCCACGGCCTGGGTCGTACAGTCAGAGTCCACCGCCACGGATGCTCGCACGGCGTCGTGCTGCGTCAGGCTCATTCCAGCGAGCGGCTCGATCCGCTGGCCGGGGACCCGGCTGATCTCCAGGACGAAGGAGGATCCGTGGCCGGCCACGAGTGCTGCAGGGGTTCCCTCGGCGATGACGTGGCCGTGGTCCAGGATGGTGAGCCGGTCGACCGCCCGCTCGGCCTCCCGTACGTTGTGGGTCACCAGGAGGACCGCCGCGCCGGCCTCGGCCAGAAGACGGATCTGGTCCCACAGCAGGCGCCGACGTACCGGGTCGACGTCGTTGGTGGGCTCATCGAGGATGACTAGGCGCCCGGGGACGACGGCGCACATGGCAAAGGCAGTCAGACGGGCAACACCGCCGGAGATCTTCTGCGCGGGAGTCCTCGCCCACTCCCCCAGGTCGAGAGCCTCGATGAGCTCCTCGGCACGTCTGCGTGTCTGACGCGGGCGCCCTCCTCGCATGCGCCCCACGAGGTTGATCGCCGTCAGGGGCGTCAGTCCCGTGATGGGGACGTTGGCCTGTGCCTGGACGTTGGTGAGGCGGCGGGCGAGAGCGGGGTTGGCGACGGCGTCAACCCCGTCGAGCCTGATGCTCCCGGAGGTCGGGCGCAAGAGCCCCACCACCTGGTTGACCAGCGTGGTCTTGCCCGCGCCGTTGTGGCCGAGGAGCCCGACCACCTCGCCAGCACCCACCCGCATGGTGACACCGGCGTTGGCCCTCACCGCGTGAGACCCGCTTCCGAAGTGCTTGTGAAGGTCCTCAATGGCGAGTACGTCGGCCATGAAGCCCCCTTCCTTTCGTTCAACTACCTGGATCCGAGCACTCGATCGACCACAAGACCGATCCGTACCGGTTGGTATCAACCATACCACTCAGTATTGCCAGAAGGTTTCATGGCGCTTTATGGGTTCTCATAACAACAGAAACGCTGTTCCATACCAGACGGTATGGAACAGCGCCTGCCCACCATGTCGTCTAACCTGAAGCGGCCCCGCGTCACCCCTGACGGATGTGCCAGCGCGAGGAGGCCGTGGAGGCCTCGATGAACTCGCGGAAGGGGCCGGGGACGGCAGCCAGCTCCTGGGGCGTACCGCGCTGGGCCACGCGGGCGCCGGCCCGGGTGGGCTCGAGGAAGACGACCTCGTCGGCCTGGCGGACGGTGGACAGGCGGTGGGCCACCACGATGACGGTGCGCCCCTCGGAGAGCTCGCGCACCACCTCGGTGATGGCGGACTCGTTCTCCCCGTCCAGGGCCGAGGTGATCTCGTCGAGCAGCAGGATGGGGGCGTCCTTGACAAAGGCCCGGGCGATGGCGACGCGCTGGCGCTCCCCACCGGACAGGCTCATCCCGCCGGGACCGACCTGCGTGTCCCACCCGTGCGGCAGCGCCTTGATGACGCGGTCCAGGCGGGCGCGCCGGGCGGCCTCGGCCAGCTCGGCGTCGGTGGCCTCGGGCCGGGCGATGCGCAGGTTCTCCCGGATGCTGGTGTCGAACAGGTAGACGTCCTGGAAAACCATGGAGGTCATGCCCATGATCGTCGAGGCGCGCATGGAGCGGACCGGTGCGCCGCCAATGGTGACGGTCCCGTCGTCGACGTCCCAGAACCGGGCGGCCATGCGCAGGATCGTGGACTTGCCCGCTCCTGAGGGCCCCACCAGGGCGGTCACTCTCCCCTGCGGTGCGCTCAAGGAGACGCCCACCAGGACGGGGCGGCCGGCGTCGTAGGAGAAGGAGACGTCGTTCAGGGCGATCGTGGTCCCCCGGGGCTCGATCTCCTGACCGGGCTCGGGGTCGGACAGGGGACGCGCGTCGAGAATGTCCCCCACGGCCCGTAGGGCGACCTTCGCGTTGTCGGCCTCGGATCCGTACATGGCGGCCTTGGTCAGTGGCAGGAGCGTGCGCGCGGTGACGGCCATGATCGCCAGGTATGCGACGACGTCGAGCCGGTGCCCACTCACCCGTGCCAGCCCCACCGCCATGACCAGGGCGAAGGCGACGTTGACGATGAGGTTGAAGTACTGCCCGGGCCTGCCCTTGACCCGTAGGCCGTCCAGGGTGGAGGCGGAGTCGGCCTCCAGGGCGGCTTGCACCGGCGCCCAGCCCGTCTTGGTGACACCGGTGGCGCGCAGCACGGGCTGGAGCCGGGCGAACTCCACGAGGCGTCCGGCCGCGGCGCTCGAGGTGCGGTCCTCCGCCTCGTTGGCGCGAGTGGTCGCGGCGCCCATGAGCCGCCACGTCAGGACCAGCGGGACGATGGCTGCGGCCATGATGAGCGCCAGGGGCCACTCGACGATGGCGGTGGCCCCGAGCATGACCAGCGGGACGATGAAGGCGTTGCACAGGTTGGGGATCACCATGGAGGCCAGGTGGGAGAGGGTGTTGACCTCCTTGGAGGTGGCGTTGACGACGGCGGCCTCCCGCTCTGCGCTGAACCAGCCCAGCGGCAGGGTCAGGACGTGATCGGCAACGCGGTCGATCATGGTGTCGCAGACCTCGAAGACACTGACCCGGTAGGAGCGGTGCATGGCGATGGTGTCGACGAGCGCGGCGCTGACTGCCATGACCACGACGGCGATCAGCCAGGCGGTCAGGAACTGCGAGCGGGAGTAGAGGGCGCGCAGGAAGGGGATCATGAGGGCCAGGGTGAGGCCCTGGAGGACGGCGGAGGCTACGAACCAGGCGATGATGGTGCGCATCTCGGCGGCGTTGACGACTCGCGTCAGCAGCTTCCACATGGCTACTTCTCCTCCTGCCCGGCGGATTCGGCTCTCAGCCGGTCGATCTGGGCGGTCAGTGCGGCGGCGTCGGACTCCTCACTCAGGTCCTGACTGCGCCACATGGCGGCATAGCGTCCGCCGGCGGCCAGCAGCTCCTCGTGCGTGCCACGCTCGGTGATGCGTCCGGCGTCGACGACGAGGATCTGGTCGGCGTCACGGATCGTGGACAGGCGGTGGGCGATGATGATGACGGTCCGCCCGGCGGCGAGCCGGGACAGAGCCTGGTGGATGTCGCGCTCGGAGGCCGGATCGGCCTGGGCGGTGGCCTCGTCCAGGACGAGGATGGGGGCGTCCTGGAGGTAGGCGCGCGCCAGGGTGACGCGCTGACGCTCCCCTCCGGAGAGAAACCCGCCTTCCTCACCCAGGATCGTGTCGTAGCCATGGGGCAGACGCGCGATGCGCTCGTGGATGCAGGCCGCCCGGGCAGCTGCCTCAACCTGTTCCCGGGTGGCGTCGGGGCGCCCCAGGGCGATGTTGTCGTGGACGGACTCGTGGGCCAGGGCCACGTCCTGCAGCACGACCGTCACGCGCGAGAGCAGCCAGGGGAAAGTCGCCTCGCGCACGTCGACGCCGCTGATGCGAACGGCTCCGTCGTCGACATCGTAGAAGCGGGCGATGAGGCGGGCCAGGGTCGACTTGCCACCACCGGAGGGACCGACGAGCGCTGTCACGGTTCCCGGCTCGGCGGTGAAGGACAGGCCGTGCAGGACCGGGGAGCCGGCCTCGTAGGAGAAGGTGACGTCCTCGACGTCGACGCGCCCGGGCGCGGGTCCCTCGCCCTCGTCATGGGTTCCCTCGGGCATCGGCGGCAGGGAGAGCAGGTCGGCGGTGGCCTGGGCGGCCATCCTGGACTCGTACATGTGCTGCATGAGGCCGATGAGGGTCATGAGTCCCTCCGGCAGCCCGAGGGCCACCAGGAAGAACGGCAGGGTGGCCGACAGGGGCGTCCAGCCCTGGGAGGTGAACAGGACGGCCAGGAGCGCGACCGTGGCGAAGACCGTGGAGGGACGCAGGACGGCGGTCATGGCGCTGATGGCCTTCCCGGACCTGCTCACCCACTCGTAGGACAGGCTGGAGAACTCGGTGCGCGCCTGGCTGAAGCGGGTGCGGGAGGCGTCGGTGGCTTGGAAGCCCTTGATCTCCTTGATGCCCTCGAGCATCTCGACGGTCGCGGCGGCCAGCGCGGTCTGAGCGGCACCGAAGCGCTCGGTGATGCCCGACAGGCCGGACATGGTCAGGAGCATCGCTCCCAGAGCGAGGACCCACAGCCCCACCAGCGCACAGGCCAGGCGCCAGTCGGTCCACAGCAGGTAGGCCGTCCCCGCCGCCGCCATGACGACGGCGTTGGTGGCGTCACCGGGGACGTGGGCGACGAGGGTGTGGATGGAGGTGGTGTCGTCGCAGACCATCTTGCGGATGGTGCCGTGCGGGATCTGCGCCACCCGCCCCAGGGGCAGGCCGCTGATGGCCTCGACGACTCGCTCACGCAGGTGGTGGCGCAGCCGGGCCTCGGCCAGGTGCGTGATCCCCAGACCCGCCAGGTAGAGGGCCTGGGAGGCGAAGAGCGCCCCGACGGCGATGGCCGCCCAGGTCCATGGGCTGCCGCGCCAGCCCTGCGGTGAGGTCTCGCCCAGCCAGATGGCTGCCAGGTTGCGCATGGCCTCGAAGGGGACGATGGACAACAGTGCTCCGAGGGTGGTCAGTAGCCCGGTCGCGATCATGGCCGGGCGCGCCGGTCGGATGAGCTCGCCGACGGTGACGCCTGCGTCCTCCTGGTGACTCGCCTGGTGCATCGGTTGCTTAGGCATGGTTGTCTCCTCAGCGGAGGGTGTTCCAGATGATGAGGGCCAGCGCCCAGGTGAGAACGACGACTCCCCAGTCGCGTCCTCTCCAGGGCTCGTCGGTCATCTCGGTGCGCCGTCGGTGGGCACCGAAGGCACGTGAGTCCATCGACAGGGCGACGCGCTCGGCGTGCTGAATGGCCAGGATCATCAGCGGCAGGATGGAGCCGATCCAGCGGACCACAGGCGCGAGCATCCCCCAGCGGCCGCCGACCCCGCGCAGCGCCCTGGCGGTGCGCAGGAGGACGAAGTCGCCGTGGAAGCGGGTGATGAAGGCGATGGCCGCGGTCCCCGCCGCCCCGAGGCGGTAGGGCATGTGGAAGGTAGCGGTCAGGGTGCGGATGAGGGCCTCGGGGTCGGTGGAGACGCCCGAGACGAGGACCAGTGCGATGAGCGCGCCGATACCGGTGCCTCCCGTCACCGCGTCACCCAGGTCGTAGAGGCGCGCGGCCGTCTCCTGGTGGTGGACCCCGCTGCTGAAGATCCAGGTCATGAGCGCGGCGACCACCCAGGGGGCGACCACCGAGGCCATGGTGCGTCTCAGGGAGGCACGCGCGGCGACGATGAGGACTGAGGAGGTCAGCAGGATGCCCAGGTTGAGGTGATGGTTGCGCAGGGCGAAGACCATCACCATGACCGGCAGGACCGAGGCGAAGAGGGTGAAGGGGTTGAGCGAGGTGAACAGGCCTCGCCGTGGCTGGGGCCGGGGCGGTACCGACATGAGGTCCACGTCACCGGCTCGAGGGGTGGCCACCCCAGTCGCGGGCACCCCTGAGGGATCGTCGGCGTCGTCACCCACCCCGGCCTCCTGCCCTGTGAGCGGAACCGTTCCACCTCGCGCTGCTCCGGGCAACGCGACGATGTGGGTGCAGCGCTCCAGGGCGAGCTCGAGGTCGTGGGTGGCCATGATGACCGTGCGGCCCTGGTGGCGCAGCTGGTCGATGAAGTCCATGAGCTCACAGGTGTTGTCCCAGTCCTGCCCGTAGGTGGGCTCGTCGAGGACGACGACGTCGCGCTCCTCGCTGACCATGGTGGCCACCGAGAGCCTGCGGGCCTGACCGCCCGAGAGGGTCAGGGGATGGTGGTCCCGGTGGGCGGTCAGGTGGAACTGCTCAAGGAGCTCATCGACCCGCTCAGGCGAGGTCCCTCCGACGGCAAGCTCCGCCCCGACGGTGGTGGCCACGAACTGGTGCTCAGGATTCTGGAAGACGTAGCCGACCAGGTGCCTGCCCTTGCCGACGTCCCGGCCGCCGACCACTGCCTTGTCGGCGCTTGAGCGGACGAGTCCGGCCAGGGCGGACAGGATCGAGGACTTGCCCGCGCCGTTGGGGCCGAGCAGCGCCACGAGCTCGCCGCCACCCAGACGCAGGGACACCCGAGGTGAGCGCCCCTGCACTTCGAGGTCGACCAGCTCGACACTGGTTCTGGGCTCGGGCCGGGGGCGGCCGGCGAGTACCTCGCGGGTGTCGATGACCTCGACCTGCTGCCAGCTCTCAGCGGAGCCGGGCGCCTGTTTCTCCAGGTAGCGCACCTCGCCCTCGGCGCACAGGTCGGCGAGCCGGGGCACCCGGATCCCGGCCTCGGCACAGGTCAGCGCCGCCTCCGAGGCCTGCATCTCCGCGGGGAGGTCGTCGCCGGCCTCACGCAGAGCTCGGGGCATCCACACTCCGGCGTCGGTCAGCTCTCGGCGGTGGCCCATGAAGACCTCCCGCGGCGAGCCGACGGCGATGGTCCGCCCGTCGGCGTTGAGGGCCAGGACCTGGTCGACGACGGGCAGCACCGGGTCGAGGTCGTGGTCGATGACGACGACCGCCATGCCCGTGGCCGTCAGGGAGGAGATGAGGGTGTAGAACTCCTCCCGGCCGGTGGCATCGATGGTGCTGGTCGGCTCGTCGAGCACGAGGAGCTGTGGGCGCATGGCCAGGGCGACGGCGAGCGCGAGCCGTTGACGCTGTCCGCCCGAAAGCGTCCAGGGGTCATCCCAGATGCGCTCGATGAGTCCCACCGCGCGCAGGGCCTGCTCGACCCGCGCGGTGATCTCCGACCTGGCCAGGCACAGGTTCTGCAGCGGGAAGGCGACATCGTCGTGGACGGTGCGGGTGACGACGGCGGCGTCGGGGCTCTGGCCGACGTAGGCGACGGTCTGGGCCAGGGTCTGGACGGTGGCGTCGGCGACCTCGGTGTCGGCCAGTCTCAGACTGCCGGCGTACTCCGAGGGCAGGCAGTGCGGGATGAGGCCGCACAGTGCGCGCACGAGGGTGGTCTTGCCGCAGCCCGAGGGGCCGATGACGGCGGTGACCTGAGCGCGCAGGTGGGTCAGGTCGACGGCATCCAGGACCCAGCTCTCGCGTCCGAGGTAGTGGACACTCAGGCCCTCGATGCTCACCGGTGCCGGATCGGCCGACTCTCCCAGAGGCTGCTCCACCCCCGGAGCAGCCGGTGCGGCGGGCACTGTCTCAGGCACGGCCGGTCGTGCGGTGATCGATGCCGACGCCGGCGCGGTTGAGCAGTCGGGTCAGGGCAATGGTGAGGCCGCCACCAACCAGGGCCGAGACCACGGCGATGACGACGCCGGCGCTCGCCGAGGCCATACCCGCTGCGGCGCTCATGACGGAGACGTACATGATGCCGTTGAGCAGGCCGAAGGTTGCCGCCGAGATGAGGAAGGACCACCAGGTCCACTTCCGGTAGAGCAGGATGGCCAGGGGCACCTCGACGAAGGCCCCGCCGATGAGGTTGCCGACGATGGCCGCAGGACCCGTCGGAGTGGTGAAGACGGACATGATGCCCATGAGAAGGGCCGCGATCATGACGGCGCCGGGGCGGCGAACGACGGTTGCGGGCAGCAGGTACGGCACGAGCCACAGTCCCATGATCGCGCACCCCAGGAGCACGGCGTCCCGGGAGGCTCCCGCCGCCGGAGCCAGGTAGTTCAGGGGCACCAGGAGGATCATGGAGACGACCGCCAGCGCGGCGATCATCATGAGGTTGCGGGTTCCCAGGGCGGAGTCGGCCAGCCCTGAGCGCGATGAGGTGTGAACCGAGGGCCTGTCCGGCTCGGTGGCGACCGGCGTGCGGTTGGTGGTGCTCATGCTTTCTCCTTGCGTGTTCTCACAGGTCACGGTTGATCGCTCCGGCGTCGTGCCGGAGCCTCGGGGCGCGCCGCGTCAGGCGAGCCTGAGTGATGACCGCACATCTACTCCGCCATCAACCCTTTTTGCAAATCATTATCATTATTGACTTGCTCAGAGAAATGTCTGACCCGAGCCGCGCATCGACACGTCGAACGAACCAACCCAGAGACATCACCCCAAGAGGCGGCACACCTCCCGGCTTTGGTGAGGCACACCTAAGTGTCTACTCCTTCCCGGGACTTCACGCAAGGGTCGACCAGGCCCCGGGCCGTCAGGGAACACCCGACCCCAGCCGTTGAAAAGACGGGAAAAACCGGTAGCGGACAGCACTCAAGGGCGACGGGGCCCAGACCCTCAGGAGTCTCAGCCCGGCGCACCCAGGCCGCCGCGGCCCACGAGGTCGATGCGGTGCATCTCCTCGGGACGCAGGTCCAGCACCCGCTGGGTCAGGGACTCGGCGGCCTCGTGGGCCGTCTCCAGCGGGTCCGGCAGGTCCACGGGCGCAGTGGGCGGCGAGTCCAGCCGCAAGCTCTCCCAGGAGACGGAGAAGTCAGCTCCCACCTCCAGGCAGGCCGCCACGAAGGCCCCCCGCAGGGCGGCGCGCGTGGCCGGGGGCGTCTGGCGGGCGCGCTCGATCTCCTCCGGATCGCACAGGTTCACCATGGCCCTTTGGGCGACCAGGCGCGGAACCAGTCCGGTCTCGGCGTTGAGGTCGTGGTAGGCCAGGTCCACCCGCGAGCGCAGGGTCTTCAGGGCCTGGCCGCTCAGCTGGGGGTGGCGCTCACGCTGGGCGCGCATGAGGCGACGCTTAATGGCCCAGTCGATCTCGGTGTCGATGGCGCTGTCGTCGTGGTGGCGCAGCGCGGAGATGACGCGGGGCGCCAGGTCGGTGAGCAGATGCTCGGCGCCGCGCAGGAAGTCCGGCACTCCGGCGTCGTCCAGGTAGGCGGCTAGTCGCTCCAGGAAGGCCTCTTGGATGTCGACGGCGCTCAGGCTCCGACCCTGGACGGTGGTGGCGGGGACGTCCCCCCAGGGGCTCTCCCCCAGTGCGGACAGCGAGACCAGAGGGTCGGCCAGGATCAGGTCGGTGAAGTCCCAGCCGGCCTCGAGGGCGTCCAGGAGCAGCAGGGTCACGGCGCTGCGCAGGCCCGTTGTCGGCTCGGCCATGGTGGTGTCGGCGCAGGTGACGTGCAGGCGGCGCAGGCGACTGGCGTCGGCGTGGGGCTCGTCGCGGGTGTTGACCAGGGGGCGGTCCACCGTGGTGCCC
>ERZ773007.231-NODE-231-length-28170-cov-23.327192_pt1 | contig 28170 bp, 29 predicted proteins | sample MGYA00580665_ERZ773007 | MGnify/ENA primary metagenome ERZ773007 (study PRJEB29015, sample SAMEA2738122) | human oral metagenome | biome: human oral; feature: human-associated habitat; material: saliva | place: China | collected 2167 ... | reverse complement strand
GGAGAATTATGTACGGACCAACCGATTTAAAGAAAAATACTCTAATTACTCTTGATGGTCAGCCATACAAGGTTATTGAATATTCCCAAAAAGTAATGGGACGTGGTGGCTCAATCGTCAACGTACGTGTCAAAAACTTAATCACTGGTGCGCTTATCCCTAAGACTTTTAAGGGTCAGGAAAAGATTGAGCCAGCTGAAGTTTCTACCAAAAAAGTACAATATCTCTATCGTGATGAAGAGAAATTCTACTTCATGAATCCAAGTACTTTTGAGCAATATGAATTGTCTTCCGAGATGGTCGGCGATTCCAAAGATTTCATGAAGGACGGTGATGAAATGGAAATCCAGTTCTACAATGGAACTGCCATCAACCTCACTCTCCCTAAGAACCTTTGGCTTGAAGTTACCTACACCGAAAATGCCGTGAAGGGTGATACTTCTACTTCAGTCATGAAGGATGCTACCCTCGAAACTGGCGTAGTGATTAAGGTTCCTGCCTTTATCAAAGAAGGTGATGTGGTTTCTGTCGATACCGAAACTTACGCTTACCGTGAACGTAAAAAATAATTAGATGAAAAAAGCGATAGAATCTAAAAAATCTGAAGTTACATCAGATGTAGTTTCTCGAGCGGAGAATAAGCTTGCTGGGGCGTCGCAAGCTTTTTCTTTTGATTTTCGAGATAAAATCGTGCTGGATATTGGATCGAGTACTGGCGGTTTCACCGAATATGCTTTGCGTCGCGGCGCGAAGCGGGTTTTTGCGGTCGAAAAGGGAACCAATCAGATGAAAGCGCCGCTGCGCTTCGATCCACGTATTACCCTTCTGGAAAAGACCGATATCTTTTTCGTAGATTTTGCTAAGTTTGGTCCAATCGATGTGGTACTGGCCGACGTGTCTTTTGTTTCTCTGAAAAAAGTGCTTGCTCATCTTAAATCGCAGCCTGAAGTTCAGTCGGCCGACTTTTTGATGATGTTGAAGCCTCAGTTTGAGGCCAAACTCTTCCAGCTTAAAAATGGTATCGTAAAAAACGAAAAAATCCGTCGTGAAATTATTAAAAATTTTGAACTTTGGCTCAAACAAAATCATTTCAAGGTCGTGGATAAGCGTGATAATTTTCTGGCCGGCAAAAATGGCAATGTCGAGCGCTTCTATTATTTGAAATTGGTTGAAAACTCTGTGCGTTCGCATTATAATCATAAGTAATATGAACCCAGAAAATTCAAATTCTTATCAATCAGAGGAAAATCCAGTAGAAAATTCTGCCCCAATGGAAAACTCTGCCCCAGCAGAAAATTCTACCACCGTGGAAGAAGCTACCCCAGTAGAAAAAACTACAGTAGAAGATACCTACACTCCGTCGGTGCAGGAGCTTGCTATGACTTCCGACATGGCAGACGGAAAAGTCAAAGTTAAATTAGACCAAAAAGTCATTGCTATCATCGTCTCTGTCGCTGTACTGATCGTCGCGGTGGCAGGTTTTGGCATTTGGGCAATTGCGAAATCCAAAGCTGATAATCACGATGGTGTTTCCGGATCTAATTCTGCTCAGCAGTCAAAAGACGGCTCCTCCACGACAAAGAAGACTGAAGCTTCCGCCGACGACGGATTAATCGATCCAGATAAGGATGAAGCCTATGTCAAGAAAAAGAACGATTATACGGCCAACCCTGAAGAATACGTGAATAATTTCAATCTTGATGTCGCCTCTTGGGAAGATTTTGGTAATTTCACTTACCTACTTTTCTCCGATACGAATAACATCGAAGGGGAAAATTTTAAGGACAACGTCTTGCAGGATCCAGATGAAGCAGTGAGGCGTCTCGATGCTTTGGAAGAAAAACTTGGTAGCGGTAATGAATCTCTGGAAAAACTCTTTACTCTTTATCGCGCCCATCTTTACCTCATCGCAAATAATCCAGATGTGGCGAAAATTTATCTCGATCAGGTGGATGAAAATTCTCTGACTAAGAACCTAAAGAAGCTCTACTATGAATTGGCCGCCAAGTATTATGGCCTCGCCGAAGATTATGATAAATCTCAGGAATATTACGATAAATATAATTCCGCCGAATAGGTTCAGTCTGAATCAATAGTTTAAAAATACCCAGATCACGCTGGGTATTTTTTTCTGAAAGTCTCTAATTCTTAGATCTAAAGCAGGAAAAAGCCTAGCTTGCGCTAGGCCATTCCTTAAACTTTATTGATCACTGGAATCACGATAGGGGTGTGACCAGTGGCATCGAAGAGGATGCGAGTAATGTCTTCTTTGACTTCTTCTTTCAAGACCTTCACCTCTGGTTCGGTAGAGATGGACTTGTCGGTTTTTACACGAAGATAGTGACGAATCTTGCCGATTAATTCCTCGGAATTGTCGAGATAAATAAAGGCACGCGACACGATATCTGGCGTCTTAATCAGGCGGCCAGTCTTCTTACTGATAGTCAGAACAATCATGAAAATACCTTCACGCGAGATATGGATACGATCCTTCACCACTGCTTCGTGCACCGGCTTGTCGGCATCATCGTAAAGCTTATTGCCGACCGAAATACGACCATTCTTGCGGATTGTCTTATTTGGCAGAAGTTCCACGATATCGCCGTCATCTGCTACCAAGATACGGCCTTTAAGGCCGATAGATTTACAGAAGGCCAGATGATCAGCTGCAAATTTCTCAGCATTCTCAATCGGAACATATTTGTAGTAAAGTAGGACGCGAATATCTTTTGCCATAAGATTTCAACTCTCATTTCTCTATAAATTTTCTGAATTTTTTAATTCATCTATTTATTATAACCTGATTGAAAAAACTGGGCAAAACATTTGTTTGGAAAATAGCAGAGCTGGAATCTCTACGCAGAAAAGCAGGTTAGCCCTCTTTCTCCAATTCTTCCAAATACTTTTCAAAGCGCTTCTTCTGCCACTTGTTTATATACTCCAAGAAAATATTGACTAGCAACGTGAAAGGAAGGTGAATAACAAAAGTAATTAAAATAACAAATAGAAACATGGGGTGAAAAATACTATTATGATAAATAGTATGATTGAGCTGAAAATTCTGGCAGGCAATCAAAAGGGTCAGAAAGCCTGTCGCAGCCAGCACACCCCAGATGGTCAGACTGAAACTATTGTAATAATTAGCCCCCAGATACTGAGCTCGACACATAAAATAAAAGCTACTGATGAGAATCAGTACCAAGAAGGGCTGATAGTGAACGACTCCCCCATTCATAGCTACAGAACCCATATATAAAGCTAAACTGCCACATAGCATGAGACTGAAACTCTCCATACCAGCTTTGTTGACCAGCTGCTCTTCCCGTTCGTCTAAAATTTGACGTTTAATAAGTTTCATTTTCATTTCAAGCTCCTATACTTCTACTCCAAAAATAGTAATTAACAACATAAGAATGGCAGGAAGTCCGTTATTTATCATGTGAACTGCAATACTGACTTCCAAGCGCCGAGTTCGATAAGCCAGCAAGATCAAAATCACAGATGCACCACCATAAATCACAAAAGACATGATATTGGTTGGGCCATGAAATATCGCAAAGAGCAGTCCGCCTATGATATAGCCCCAGCTTTCATAGCCTTTAAAGATTTTGAGAGGAATGATGCCACGGAAAATAATTTCTTCTGCGATAGGCGCTAAAACTCCAAGCATGATGGACAATAAAATGATATCTCCTCTTCGGAACCCCTCCATCAAAGATGCCTGATTAGCCGTTGTCGCTTCTCCATGCAACCATCGGAGTAATACCGTCCCAAGGACAGATATGAGCAACATGCCTAAGAGGCCTAGAGCAATTCGCTTCCCATCTCCTTTTTGAAAAATTTTTCCAGACGGAGATAAAATTCCTGTTTTCTTTGCTGCCACGACAAAGATCAGTAAAATGAAGATTATAAGCAAAAGCCCAAGACCAATGGTCCACTGTTTAGGAAATTGATAAGTTATTGCTACCTGCTGAAATAGCATAGGAAGGACATACAAACCCAAGGCTAAGAAAGCGCAACCACCCCAGATCAATCGTTTCCACCAAGTCATTCTTCATCCTCCAATTCCTGATCGAGCTTTTCCTGACCTTTACTATTTAGGTAAAGACTGAGCTTGTCCATGGTCAAGCTCCCAAGCATAAATAGTGCCATTGCAAGAGCCAGCTTGAGCAGATACAAAATACTGAACATGCTGGCCAGATTTTCTCGCTGACCAAAGAAATCAATGCCTATAACGATGAGAACAAAGATTGCTCCACCGCCAAAACGCTCTGGCCATTTTTCCTCTCTCACCATATCACCAACATCAACGCCTAGGCTTACGCGACGAAGCAAGGCATATAGACCTACTAGAGTAAGCAGAATACCTTCTGGCAGATAGGCCAGCAAGCTTAGATGGAGGATATAGGCTTTGAAAAATACAGAGATAGCTAAGAAGAGGAACATTCCTAGTACTAACTCTCCCGCAACTTTGCCGTCCAATTTTTCTGTTCGTTCATCTTTTATAACAGGCTGCTTCTTCATTTTTTACTCCCTTTCTCATTTATAAGTTAAAGATTCATTGATTCTAATTCTCATCATTTTCTAGTTCTTGGTCCAATAAAACCTGTCTCTTCTGATAAAAATAATTGACCAACTGATCAAATATACTAGAAAAGGCAGTTATCAAAGCTACAATAAAAATAAATTGCAAAATTGGATGATGGCGAAAGAATGGTCGAAGAGCTGAATTTCCACTCCACATCTGAACAGCCACGATTACAATCGCTAAGATAGCTCCGTTAGCCAAACGACTTCTGAAACTCCTATGCCCAATAGATGGCTTGTAGCGTCTGATGTCAAGGCCCAACTGCCAGCTACGAATGCCAGCATAGATTTCCATACCCAAAATAATCAGAATTTCTGGTAAGTAGCCTTCTACTGGCACATGCCAAATCATGATTTTGATAAAAATAGAGATAAGGAGTAAGATAATCGCAAAAAATGCAACTTCATTTCCTAATTTTCGCTCAAGTTGTAGAGTCCGCTCGTCTGTATAGACTTTTTGTGGTTTGTCCTTCATTTTCTTTCTCACTTTCTTCCTATTCTTCCCAAAACAACTGATCCAGCGTTTTATTGAGGCATTTACAAATGGCCAAGCATAGACTGAGACTGGGATTGTACTTGCCTGCCTCAATCAGGCCAATGGTCTGACGAGTCACGCCAATAGCATCAGCCAAGTCGCCTTGGGTCATGTCATGCTCAGCCCTTGCCATTTTTAACCTAAGATTCTTTGCCATGGCTACCATCCTTATCATCATTCTTTTGCCCGCCTATGGCGTAGAAAGTAGAGCCAAGGGCGACATTAGCACAAGCGAGTATGATAAAGGTTTGATTTTTCTGAATCATGCCAACAACTAGTAGAATTGTCGCCAATACAAGACAGATAAGCAGGACACTTACTTTCTTATTCATACCTGCGCTCCTTTCATCTTCATAAGTCCATTATACAATATATTTTAAATAATGCAATATATAAATTACATTTTGTTTTTTATTTTGTACAAAAAAAGATTGGGACTTTCCCAATCTTTAATTATCTAATTTGATTAATCTTTCTTAAGGCTGCCTGAGCGAGTCTGAGTACGGGCGTAGGCGGTTAGCAAAACAGTACCAATAACTGCTACTGTCACAGAATTCACCAGAATTGCCACAATACTTTGAGCAATGACTTTATTGACTGGCTCACCAGATACAATTACATCACCAATCGGCCCAATTAACCAAGCGATTGCATTGGCTACAAACTGAATCACGTTAAAGCGGACAATATCTTTAACTTCAAATTTTCCTTCTTCCACTTGGAAAAATTTTCTAAATGAGCCAACTAGTAGACCAAAGACTCCGCTGCCAGCAATCCAGAACCACCAAAGTCCGCCACCGCTCATAGCATCCTTAATAGCATGACCAATAAAGCCCATAAGGAAACCAACGATTGGTCCAAAGATAATACTAAAAAGAGCTTGCAAAGGGTATTGGAGCTGTATGCTAGTATTGGGTACAGGTGTTGGAATATTTATCATTCCGATGACCACAAATAGGGCCGCTCCAATTCCTGTTGCTACTACGTTTCTGATTGTATTATTTTTCATGTTTTTCTCCTTTAATTTTCTATACGTTTAATCTCAATATGCCATTGAGCACCAACACCGACATTGTAGGCCTTGGCAAAGGAACCTTGGTTAATAGCCAAGCCCACCCGATAGAGGGAATTGATGTATAAAATCGGCTGGCCAATACGAACATCCGCAAAGGACTTGCCATAGGTCACTTGGTTTTGATAGACTAGCATATCATTGTTGTAGATAGTGACTTCGAAACGGTCGCCAAAGTTGGGCTCTAAGGTGCAGAATTCCTCACGCGTAATCGAAGTCCAAAGCGAGCCAAAGCGAACATCCAAAATGTCAATGGCTCCGCTGACCAAATTATCCGCTAGCCTTGTTTCCACAACAGGGATTTCAACAATTTCTTCGACACTCAGTTCTGGGCCAACTTCCTCAAAACTGATGTGACCGCTAGCCAGCTTGGCACCTGTGTAGGCATAGACATCTCGCCCATGGAAGGTATAAGAATGCTCAGTATTCTTGCGACGATTTTCCACTTCTGAAATCTCACGAATAGCTACGATACCGACATGCTTTTTGATAAAGGACAGAGTACCATTATCAGGTGTCACGATATATTGATTTTTACTGGTCTTAGCAACTACACTTTTCCGCTTGGAACCCACTCCCGGATCCACGACTGAAACAAAAGTCGTCCCCTCTGGCCAATAATCTACCGTCTGAAAGAGACGATAACTACCTTCAAAAATATTGTAAGGGGTGATGTCATGGGTCAAATGATGGATTTTCAGCGTTGGTGATTCCTCCAAAGCTACTCCGATCATAGCTGACACTGCTCCATCTACCAGACCGAAGTCCGACTGCAGCACTAATATGTTGTTCATCTTATTCCTCCCAGGCCTTGAGCCTGATATTCTCCAAGTCTTCTAATCTTACCAAAATTAGGCTCTTTTCGCTAGAGCTGGAGGCATAGGATTTTTTTATAACCGTCTATTTCTCAAAGATATAGCATGCAAGATGAGTCATCTTCTGGCTTGGACTTATGCTAGACCGATTGCCTGAGCAAGCCGAGATAGGAAATCCGCTTAACTTTTTTATGACTGAAAATCAGCTTTTTCACTGCGTTTCTTTACCAGATATTGGCCGAGCAGACCACCGATTAAAGCACCTGCCACTACCATCACGATAAAACTAGCAATGGTCGGGAAATCCAACGGCAACAAAATCCGATTGATGTATTCTGCTGTCTTGCCACGCGCCACCAAGCTATCAATATAAGCCTGACGCGCTAACCACATGAGGATAATAGGGCCCGAATTGACAAAAGAGAAACAAACAAAAGAAAGCAGATTCCAGAATTTATTTTCGTATTTGCCCATGCCTGCAATCGTGTCTGCCAAAAGACCGAACACCAAGCCCGGCAGACCAGCAATCATAAAATGACCAGACAGGAGGAAAAAGCCTCCCATTATTAGACCTACTAAGCTGATCGCTCCAAATTTTTTAATCTTGCTTTGCAGCAACATATAAACGCTTCCGCCAAAAACTGCAGCAAAGACTGGAGCATAGAGCATATTGCCAGCATTATCAAAAAAGTTACCTACTAATACTCCTAGTCCGACACAGAGAAAGTAGAGCAGAGCAAAGACTCCCGTCCATTTCAACTCTTTCAGTGTTAACGATGTCATTATTGAATCCTTTCTAATTGTGAAGTTAAAACTTCATAAAACTATTGATAGCTATATCCTTGATACGTGCAAATGCGCATTTCATGCTTTGCCATCCTTCCTGCAGGAGGAAGTTCTAGCAAGGTTTGTAGATCTAGCATCCTTGATAAGCTTTCTTCCTAGGAAAACTAGTTGTTTATTAAAGCAACTTTCCTCGGCATGGGCAAAATCCAGCACTGCCAAGAAGTAATGTATTATGCTATTTTTCTATACTTAGCTTTATTTATTATAGCATTATGAAAATAGAATGTAAATTAAATTTTCAGACTTTTCAAAAGATGATAGCTGACAAAAGGAGGCTGGGACAAAAGTCCTAGCCTCTAAATTGTCTTTGGATTGTCGAGTAAGACGCAGTGGTTGAGTGGGCTCTACTACGCTGATTTCATCAGCTTTTACAGCCCTACTCAACTGTGCGGAGGTGGGACGACGAAATCGAATTCTAACGAATTACCGATTTCTGTCCCACTCTCTGTCTAGCGATGACTGATCTTTCTAGTTAGGAAATCTCCCAGAAACTGGATAAAGAAGATAAGAAGCAAGAGCAAAACAGTCGCTAAAATGGTCACGTCTTGGTTGAAACGTTGATAACCGTAGGCAATTGCTACGTTCCCAAGGCCGCCTGCACCGATCGCTCCCGCCATAGCCGTCTCACCAACTAGCGAGATTAGGGTCACTGTTGTCACCCGAATCAAGTCTGGTAAGCCTTCACGCAGGTAAACACCGATAATATCCCATGAGTTAGCCCCAACCGCCTGCGCTGCTTCAATCACACCGCGGTCTAATTCTGATAGAACCACCTGCACCTGACGGGCAAAGAAAGGGAAGACCGCCAAAGATAGCGGTACCAAAGCCGCTGTTGGCCCAATCCCTGTGCCCACAATCATCCGTGTGAAAGGATTGATCAAAGCTAGGAGAATGATAAAGGGAATTGCCCGAAAGATGGATGTGACCTTGTCCAAGATGAAAAAGGCTGTTTTATTTTCTAAAATACCACCGGGCGCTGTCAATACCAGGAAAAGTCCGGCGATCAAGCCTAGAATCCCACCGATCAGGAAAGAAATAATCGTCATATAAAGGGTCAGATAAATCGCTGTTCCCCAGCCAGCCTGACCAGCCCAGCCCATCTTATACACATTCGGCAAAAATGTTTTAATCAAGTCTATCAATCTAAATTCCTCCCTTAAGCACCTTTAATTCTACGCCAGCAGCTTGTAAATTGCTTTGAGCAGACGCAAGATTTTCTGCATTTCCTGACAAAATGACTACCATCTCCCCAACAGGCACATTGTCTAAAATCTCAATGTTAGCATGTAAAATATTGGCTGAAACCTGATATTGCTTGTAGATATCGTTGATAATAGCTGTATCTGTCACCGTACCAGCATATTTCAAATGCGCCAAGACAGAATCCGCAGGCAGATCTTGCACAATCTTCTGCTGATTGATTTTAACCATCGCTTCAGTGATACCTGTTGCCGTTGTGATAAAGTCTTGGGTCAATTCGTTCTGTGGATTGGTAAAGATATCCAAAACCGAGCCTTCCTCGATCAATTTCCCATTCTGCATAACAGCTACACGATTAGCAATATCTTTGACAATCTGCATTTCGTGCGTGATGAGTACAATCGTCAGCCCCAACTTTTGATTCAAATCCTGAAGCAAGGCCAAAATTTGCTTGGTTGTTTTAGGATCCAATGCCGAAGTCGCTTCATCTGAAATCAAGATTTTTGGGTCATTGGCCAAGGCTCTAGCAATCGCCACGCGCTGCTTCTGACCGCCAGAAAGCTGAGACGGATAATTATCCGCTCGATCTTCCAGACCAACCAATTCTAAAAGTTTACGAACCTTCTCCTCTTTTTCAGCGGCAGACAGGGAAGAGTGCTTCAAGGCAAATGCGACATTTTCCTTAGCCGTCATCTGGGCCATCAGATTGAAATGCTGGAAAATCATGCCAATGTCCTTGCGCTTTTCCCGCAGTTGAGCCGCATTCAATTGGACGCTTTCCTTGTCGTATAGGACTGTCCCATCCACAGTGATGCGACCACCAGATGGCTTCTGCAGAAGATTAATAACCCGCACCAAAGTTGACTTTCCGGCACCAGAATAACCCACGATACCGTAAATATCTCCCTGATTGATGTGAATGGTCACATCTTCAACCGCCTTGATGACACGATTTTTCTGTGTAAAAGTGACATCAATACGGTCTAATTTGATAATTTCATTGCTCATAACTTCTGATTAACTCCTTGATTAATTCAATATGGGTATAATAATCGGCAATCTTGACATTTTCATCGCCACCATGATCCCGACTGTTAGCATTCCCCAAGCCAAAGGCAGCCATCGGAACTTCCAAAGCCTCAAAGACTGTATGCATGGGGCCTGTTCCTGCCGAGGTCGGAAGCACTGAGATGCCCTCTGGATAAAAATCCTTGGCCAGTTCAATCACATTCAGGATAGAAGGGGCACTCATATCGCTACGATAGCTCATTTCTCCCAATGTATAAGTTAATTCTACCTTATCATAGCCATTTTTGTCCAGTTGCTTGCGAATCTTGTCTAAGACATCATGAGGTTCTAAGCCTGGTACCAAGCGTACTTCCATCTTGGCAGATGCATATGCTGGGAGGATGGTTTTGACTCCTTGTCCCTGATAGCCCGAACCAAAGCCTTCAATGTTAATGGCCGGCTCAAAATAGAAGCGACGCAGAAATTCCTGCCTGTCCTCTTTCAAGACTGGAAGCTGGAGGCCGTAAATTTCCTTCAACTCTTCTGGTGTCTTCAGAGCATACTGGGCAATCAAAGCCAGCTCTCGCTCATTGGGCTCCTGTACTTGCTCATAGATGCCCTCCACTAAGATTCGACCGTCAGCACTACGCAGGCTAGAGATAGCATCCATCAAGTACCAAGAAGCTGAATTAATGACACAGCCATAGCTAGAATGAATATCAACTTCCGCACTGCGAACAGACATATCAAAGGTGACAATCCCCTTATTTCCACCAGAAATTTCAAGCTGACCTAGATTATTACGCGTGCCCTGCTCCCAGACCAGCAGATCTGCTCCCCGCAAATGTTTCTTATGCTTGGCCAGATATTTATCCAAGTCTGTTGAAGCCGACTCCTCTGCTCCCTCCATCATGAAGATGATATTGACTGGCAGCGAACCATGCTCTCGGATATACTTACGCACCGCTGTCAAACGCGCAGTAATGTGCCCTTTGTCATCATCGACCCCGCGACCATACATAACACCGTAGTGGACTGACAGAGTAAAAGGATCGTTGGTCCAAGGCTGGTCATTATCGGCCGGCACCGTATCATAGTGGTGATAGAAAATGATAGTCTTGGCCTCAGGATTGTCCGACTGAAACTCTGCCAATACAAAGGGAGCCGTGTAACTGTCATCAATCATCACTTTAGCACCTGCGGCAGTGAAAATTTCTCCCAGATAGGTAGCTACCTCCTTGAGCCCAATTTGCTGGGCAAAGATAGACTTTTTAGAAATCAAAGTCCGCAACACCTCAAAATAGTGTTGGGCCACCTCATCATTTTCAAACTTTTTAATTTGTTCACTCTCAGTTGAGAAAGGCATGTGTAACTCCTACTAATCGCATCTGTTTAAAGATTGTCTGCTATGATTCACGAAAGAACAAAGACTGACCGTACTGTGAGTCCTTGACTCTGCTTTTAAAAATGGCCAAATCATCTCTGCCAATAAAAACTCTAACTAATAGCAGATAAAGGGCTGGAGAAATCCATTCCCCGCCCTTTCTATCTTCAATTATTTTCTATAAAATCTTACCAAACTGGTTGATCCATACCATCTGAAGATTCTTCAATGACTTTTTTAACTTCGTCCGTATGGTAAGCCTTGATGATTTTCTTGATGGCATCTGCCTTGTCAGATTTTTCCCAATCTTTCTTAGCAGCAATCAGGTTGTACCACAGTTTAGAATTTTCATCTGTCTTTTCTTTGTAAAGAGCGCTCTTGTAGTCAATACCAGCTTCACGAACGAAGGTATTGTTGACAACCGCTGCATCTACAGAAGTAAGAGAAGCTGCTGTTTGAGAAGCATCCAATTCAGAAATTTTCAAGTTTTTCTTGTTTTCTTTGATGTTAGCAACAGTCGCAAGTTTCGTTGAATCCACGTCCAACTTAATTAAACCAGCTGCTTGAAGAAGGTTCAAGGCACGGCTTTCGTTTGTTGCATCGTTTGGTACGGCAATGCTTCCGTTTTCTGGAATATCTTTTACATCAGTATATTTGTTTTTGCCATCTTTAGTACCAGAGTAAAGGCGAATTGGTGCGATATACGTATCTGCTACAGACACCAAATCAGCATTGTTTTCTTTATTCCAGTTTTTCAAGTAGTAGTAGTGCTGGAAGGCATTGATGTCTACATCGCCATCGCGAACTGCTTGGTTAGGTTGAGAATAGTCTGTAAATTGGGTGAACTCCAATTTAACACCTGCTTTATCCTTATCAAGGATTTCTTGAACCTTGTTCCAGCGCGCTTCTTCTGTATCGCTGAGGCTCATCACACCAACTTTTACAGTTACTGTTGCACTGTCTGCTGACTTAGCGTTTTTTGATGTTGAAGACGAGCAAGCTGCCAAACCAAATGCTGCTACAGCTAAGAGTGCTGTTGCACCAAACCATTTTTTCAATTTCATGAGATAATCTCCTTATAAAATATATTTTTTTCTAATGAAAGGGTTGTAAGTTATTCCCGATTGTTTAGGGCAAAGAAAATCAGAACTTACTTGATATCCTTGGCATCTGGCAAATAAGTGCCGCCAAAGAATTCTTTTGATAATTTTTCAAGTGTTCCATCCTCGTAGAGTTCCTTGATCCGCTTGTTCATGAAGGTTTGAAGCTCTTCTTGTCCTGAAGCAAGGATTGGATAGACATACGGTTGTTGGTCACTTGGAAGTTCAATCACTTCGACATTATCTAAACCTTGGTCTTTGATGATGGTATCTACTGTGATACGTTCAAAGATCTTGTAGTCTGAGCGGCCATCATTCAAATTAGCCAAGATTTGCTGGATTGTACCATCTGTATAGTTGATGGTTGTTGGATTTGAACTATGCTCTTCATTGTACTTTTCCAACTGTTTAGCTGTTGAAGTACCTTGAACAACCTCAGTAGACTTGCCTCCGATATCGTCCAGCGACTTGATATTCACTCCTTTACGAACCACCAAGACGGTTGGATTTTTAGCGTAAGGGTTGGTATAGAGGTATTTACCAGCACGGTCTTCTGAATAACTGATGTTATTGGCACCGATTTGGTAGCGGTCACTGTCCAAGCCAGAGAAAACAGAAGCCCATTTGGTTTTGTTGAAGTTGACTTCATACTTATCTGAACCTTTAAAGATTTCACGAAGCACTTCAATTTCGTATCCAGTTAGTTTTCCGTCCTTATCCTCATAAGAGAAAGGCTTGGTTGTTCCAACCGTTCCGACTTCAATCGTCTTTTTCTTTGTAGCACTGTCTTTACTTGCAGAAGATGAGCAGGCTACAAGCAGCCCAACTGCAAGACTTCCTACCACAGCAGTGGCAGTGTATTTCAATATTTTTTTAATATTCATATCTCTATCTCCTCCTAAAGAGCATGTTTCTATCATACCAAAAGTCGAAAATCCTGACCATTATATATTTTTTATCAAGGTGATAGATTTTCTTTATCACTGATTCGATTATTCAAACTATTTGAAAATATCGAAATCTTGTTTTTCTATGATAACAAAAGAAGAGGAGCTTGCCTAGTTCTTATTTTCTATGAAAGACTATAGTTATTTCTTATAGTGCTTAAGGAGGAAGAGGACGTTTTCGACATAGTAAGGCACAGAAACCTGAAAGGCCGCATCGTCAATCGTCATGCTATCATGGTGCAGGTCAGGCGCATCTGCTGCACCATTTGAGCCAATAAAAGCAAAGACACCAGGGATTTTTTCTTGATAAAAGGCAAAGTCTTCGCCAGCTGAAGACGGCTGGGCAGGCAGTAGCTCCCCGATATTCTGAGAATTTTTAAAAATAAGCTCGGCTAATTCTGGATCATTATAGGTCACTGGCGGAGTCTGATCCCAGACAATGGCGACCTTAGCACAGAAGTTCTCCGCCGTATGCTCCACAATACGGATAAAATCTGCCTTCAAACGCTTTTGCAAATCAGAATTAAAACAACGAATCGTGCCTTCAAAGAAGCCATTTTGCGGCAAGACATTCCAAGTCGCCCCAGCCTCAATGTGGGTCACAGATAAAACAACTGGCTCAAAGGGCGAGACTGTCCGAGAAACCAGAGCTTGGAGATTTTGAATCATGCTGGTCAGAGTCAGCACCGTATCCACTCCCAAATCTGGCCGAGCCGCATGGCTGCTGACTCCCTCCACAGTCACCTTAAACTTTTCCACGCCTGCCATCATGGCTCCCGGCTTCAAGGCCATTTGTCCAGCTTTTAACTGGGGCATATTGTGAAAACCGATAATCGCAACTACATCATCCAGCAAACCCGTAGCCAGAACTTGACTGGCTCCTTGAGAGGTCTCTTCAGCTGGCTGAAAAATCAATCGAATGCTTCCCTGTAAATCTTCTTCCATAGCCTTAAGCAACTCCGCCGCTCCCAAAAGACTAGTCTGATGAAAATCATGACCGCAGGCATGCATGACACCAGGATTTTGGCTAGCGTAAGGCAGACCTGTCTGCTCTAAAATGGGCAGGGCATCAATATCTGCTCTCAAGGCGATAACTGGGTCTCCTTGACCGATTTCGGCAATCAAGCCCGTCTCTAAGCCAGAGTCCAAGATTTTTATCCCCAAATCTTGCAAATAACGGCTTAGAAAGGCCGTCGTTTCATATTCTTGGCCAGACAGCTCTGGATGCTGATGGAGATGATGACGCGTTTTTACTAATTTATCATAGAATTTTTTCATGGTAGACTCCTTTACTCTACATATCTCCCCTCCAGTATAGCACAAAGCTAGACTAGAAAACAAAATAAATAGAGAGCAGAATGAAGCATCTGCCCTCTCATCTTGATATTAAGATATATCGCCTTCAAAAGCTCTGACGATGGATTCATAAGAATAATCACGCTCTAGGACCCACTTGCCATCTGTTTTGACAAATTTCAACTGATAATCTCGTTCTGGTGTAAGGAGAGGACGCGAATCCATTCCAGCCATCATGTCATTAGCATAGCTCTTATCGGTAGCTTTATAGAGGTCACTCAGGCTTCCATATTCAGAACGATGTTTGTCATAAAAATCTTGACGGTAGGTATACATGGTTTTATTTAGACTGACCGTTCTCGGTTTGATCTTGATAACGATTGAATTTGGCATGTACTGCGCTACTGTGTAATCAATTTCTGAGCGTTTGGCATTACTTTTCACATAGGCATCAATGAAAGCATTGATTTCATCATCACTAAATGGATAATCATGCAATTTACGTGTAAAATCTGCTGCAAAGGCTGCTCTATAATCTTTTTTATCTTGCTCCAAATCGACGCCTAAAACCAAATCGCCTTTGTCTTTGGAGGATTTTGTCTTGGCTTCTCCTCCCAAGAAAACAGCATTGAGGTAATCAGAAGCTAATTTCTTTGATTCGTCAACGTGATTCGGATATTTCGCAGGATCAACTTTTAGTTTGATGGGTTCTGCTTTTTCATCGGAGCCATAGGATTTCTTCTCATAGTGAAGTTCATATTTCTTGCCATCTTCAACCTTAAAGACCAGATTACCAGAAAGAGTCTTTCCTTCCGCTAAGTCTTCATAGCTCAGTGTTTTAAAGTTTTCTTTGTCGTCATAGACTCCGACTGGCTGGATCTTTTCTCCCTCTGAATCATAAAAACCAATGTCTGAGGAGGAAATCATAATCTTATCATTTGTTTTATTTTTAATTTCCAAAGACAAGGCCAAGTATTTGGCATCAGCTGATCCGTTGCTTGGCATAATAAACTGACCATCCTTAATCTGGATATCAACCTGCCCATTGCTGGCTGATTTTTTGACAGTCGTTTCCTGGCTTGGCTTACCAGAATGTTTTTTATTTGGACTTGGAAGCAAGGCACAGGCTGTTAAGCTCACACTTGCCACAAGCAAGGCTGTGTATTTAAATACTTTTTTCATCATTGTCTCCTTAATTTCTTAATACTGTGACTTTTCTATTTTATCATACTTGGCTAAACTGGTAAATAGCGGTTGCATTTGTCTATATATAAATGCAACTTTGCAATCGCTAGAATGACCAAGCAGATCAAATCTCTACTCCATAATAATATTTCTATGGAAAAAGCCACTTGATATGCGGAGCAAAAACGGAAATTTCTTGATGAAGTTCATTGAAGCTAGTATTTTTCACATCTGCCAAGTTTAAAGAGACCGCACTCTCCTCTTGATTTTTAGGATAGAAATATAAAATTCGACTGGTCGGTTCGGAAGATGTCAGCCTAGGTCGAGATATGTCGTATTCAATTTGCTCAATCTCCTGCCACAAGAAGTACTTCTCTCTTTTAGCAGATAAGCCTTTCAGCCTTATTCCCATCTCATCCATCTCTAAAATCGGTGGTTTATGATTCGAAACATAGCATAGAACAAACATAAAAATAGCGGTTATGCCCATTCCCCAATAGACTGGATTGAGCATATTGTTACTTTCTTCAGTAGTCTGCCTGCTTCTTTGGTCTTCTTTGCTGATAGAAGTCCTATGAACCAGTTGATTGCTACTATTTTGACTTGTTGACTCAAGGGAGGCCTTATCCATAGATACAAAAGCCATGATAAAAAAATAGCAAAGAGTAAGAGAAAGCCTATGGCATAAAATTTTGCTCCATCGCGCTGATATACTTTCATTCTATTCCTATCCTTTCCAGATATATTTCCTATATGAGAATTCCTTCCAAATGATCCAATTCATGCTGGCAGATTTGCGCTGGGAAATCCTCTAAAGCGATGGTCTTCTTCAGCCAATTCTGGTCCAGATATTCGACAGTGATTTTCTGGTAACGAATGGTTGACCGACTGCCTGTCAAGGATAGACAGCCCTCTTCCGTTTCATAAGGACCTGATTTCTGAATGAGAATTGGATTAAACATGACCATGGGCAACATACCATACATAAAAATAATCACCCGCTTTTGGAAACCAATCATATTTGCAGCAAGACCGACACAAGACTCTCTATGAGCCAACAAGGTATCCAGCAAATCCTGAGCCAAGAATAAATCAGCTTTCGTGGCAGGGACTGATTTTTGCTGTAAAAAGAAAGGATCTTTTACAATTGCTTTTTGCATATTTCACCTCAAATGGAAGAGGCTGGATTCCCTATCTCAGCCTCCTTAGTTTATTTGAAAACTCTCAACGTCTTGTTTACTTATTTTGCATAGCGTTCGCTAATATCTTTTGCGAGGACAAAATTTCCTAGTGTTGCTGAGCCATTTCCTGCGACAGCCGGTGTAACAATGTAATCACGCACATCTGGCACTGGCAGGTAACCGTTGAGTAGGACAGTAAATTTTTCACGGACACGGTCCAGCATGTGCTGCTGTGCCATCACGCCACCGCCAAAGACAATGACATCTGGACGGAACGTCACCGTCGCTTGAATAGCTGCCTGCGCAATATAGTAAGCCTGAATATCCCAGACAGAATTATTGAGCTCGATATTTTCACCACGCACACCCGTCCGCGCTTCTAGGCTAGGACCAGCCGCTAAGCCTTCCAAACAGCCCTTGTGGAAAGGACAGACACCGTTAAAGCCTTTTTCCACATCCATCGGGTGCTGAGCTACATAGTAGTGTCCCATCTCTGGATGGCCTGTACCCCCAACAAATTCACCACGTTGGATAGCACCAGCACCAATCCCTGTTCCAATCGTATAATAAACCAGATTTTCAATGCGGCCACCAGCATTGTTACGGGCTACAACTTCACCATAAGCTGAGCTGTTGACATCTGTCGTAAAGTAAATGGGCACATTCAAAGCACGACGAAGCGCTCCCACAATATCCACATTTGCCCAATGTGGTTTTGGAGTTGTCGTAATGTAGCCATATGTTTTTGAATTAGGATCAATATCAATTGGACCGAAAGAGCCGACTGCCAGACCTGCTAAATTGTCAAAACGAGAGAAAAACTCAATCGTTTTATCTAGCGTCTCAATCGGCGTAGTTGTAGGAAACTGTGTTTTTTCTACAACATTAAAATTTTCATCGCCCACAGCACAGATAAACTTCGTTCCACCGGCTTCTAAACTTCCGTACAATTTTGTCATTTCAAACACCTCTTGTATTCTTTATACTCCATTATAGCATATTTCCCTATTGGAAATGGCTCTATATTTTAGATTTTCCTCTGTAAATCTTAGCACTCAAGTAAAAAACGAACAAACATAAGTTGTTCGTTTTCCTTTGTTGACTTTCTATAGCTAAGATTAAGCTTTCACTTCAATAATCGCATCGCCTTTAGCAACAGTTCCTTCTGCTACTGGAGTCACAGATGCGTAGTCAGCTGTGTTAGTCACGATAACCATAGTCGTGTCATCCAGACCAGCTGCTGCGATTTTAGCTGAATCAAAAGTTCCAATAATATCGCCAGCTTTGACTTTAGAACCTTGAGAAACTTTTTGATCAAATCCTTCGCCATTCATAGACACTGTATCAATACCAACGTGGATCAGGATTTCAGCACCATTAGCTGTCTTCAAACCATAAGCATGGCCTGTCGCAAAAGCAATTGTCACTTCTGCATCAGCTGGGGCGTAAACGACTCCCTCAGTTGGCTTGATCGCAATCCCTTGACCCATAGCTCCGCTTGAGAAAACAGGATCATTTACATCGCTCAAAGCTACTGCACTACCAACGATTGGAGAAATGATTGTCTCATCTTGGAGAGCTGCTGGAACATTACCAGTTGTTTCTTCTTCGACAAGTTTTTCAGTTTCAGCTTTTTCTTCAGCAGTTTCTTCGTCTTTGTATCCGAACATATAAGTCAGAACAAAACTCAAACCAGTTGTCAGAACAACCATAAAGATATATTGCAACAATTGACCATTCAGGTAAAGGAGTGTACCTGGAATAATTGTGATACCGAAACTTGTACCTGCAAGCCCCATAATAGAAGCTAACCAACCACCAACAGCACCAGCACCCAGTCCAATGACAAACGGTTTAACGAAGCGCAAGTTAACCCCGAAGATAGCTGGCTCAGTAATACCTAATCCTGCGGAAAGTGCTGCTGGGAATGCAAGAGCCTTGAGTTTTTTAGATTTTGTCTTCACAGCTACAGCCAAAGTCGCACCAGCCTGAGCTGTCATAGCAGCAGTGATAATCGCATTAAATGGATCTTTCCCAGTTTGAGATACCAATTGAGATTCCAGTAAGTTGAAGATGTGATGAACACCAGTTACGACAATCAGTTGATGTACTGCACCAATAATCAAACCAGCAAGACCAAACGGAAGGCTAAGAAGGAACTCTGTACCATTCAAAACATATGACTCAACAATGTGGAAGACCGGACCAATCACAAAGAGTCCCAAAATAGACATTACAAGGAAAGTAAGGAATGGAACAAGAAGAAGGTCCAAGACATCTGGAATTTTCTTGTGCAGCCATTTTTCAAATTTCGCACCAAACAAACCTACAAAGAAGGCAGGAAGCACAGAGTTTTGGTAGCCAACCACCGGAATAAAACCAAAGAAGTAAATTGGATGAGCTTTTGTTGCTGTAACTTCGCTAGCAAATTTTAGACTTCCAAGAACATCCATATTAGCAATTTTGTCTAAAATATCCTTAGAAGGATCAACAGCAAATTTAGTAGCCTGACCAGCTACATCCCAAGCATTTGGAAGTGCTGAGTTAACCATCATTAGACCAAGAACCAAACCAATGATGGGGTTCCCGCCAAAGACTCTAAAAGCTGACCAGCAAATCAAAGCTGGGAAGAAAGCGAAGGCTGTATCAGTTAATACTACTGTATAAGTATAGAAGTCAGTCGATTTGAAAGCATCCGCTGTGGTGCCAAATAAAGATAAAACTTGGTCCTGAGCAATTGCTCCACGAACTCCCATAAAAAGACCTGTCGCAACAATAGCTGGAAGAATTGGTACAAATACGTCACCGAAAGTACGGATGGCGCGTTGGAACCAATTCCCTTGCTTAGCAGCTTCTGCTTTCATGTCATCTTTTGATGAAGTTGGCAAACCTAAGGCTACAACTTCGTCATAGATTTTATTAACCGTACCGGTACCAAAGATGATTTGGTATTGACCTGAGTTAAAGAAAGCACCCTGAACTTTTTCTAGATTCTCGACAGTATTTTTGTCGATCTTTCCTTCATCTTTGACCATCACGCGCAAACGAGTCGCACAGTGGGCTACACTGTTGACATTCTCACGTCCGCCCAAGGCTTCGATGACCTTTTTTGCAATTTCAGTATTATTCATTTGCAAAAATCTCCTTATAAAAATATTGTAAAACTTTTTGAAAGCGATTTTATCGCCTTTACGAATATTATTTTACCATGATTCAGAGATATGTCAAGCGTTTTGCAGAAAAAATATTTTTTTACTGTTAAATGTTGATTTTTCAGCGGAAAACGTTTACTATAGTAATAAGAAATAATATGATTCGGAGGACAAAAGATTGGCTTGGACGACTGAAAAACGCTACAAACGTTATGAAAACTGGACTCAGGAAGAGGTGCAGCAGATCAAAGAAAACATCGCTAGATCTCCTTGGCGGGCCAGCTATCATGTGGAGCCTCAAACTGGTCTGCTCAATGACCCCAATGGCTTTTCTTACTTTGACGGCAAGTGGGTGGTTTTCTATCAAAACTTTCCTTTTGGGGCTGCCCATGGTCTCAAATGCTGGGTTCAATTAGAAAGTGATGACCTAGTTCACTTCACTGAAACTGGCCTTCGGGTGCTGCCAGATACTGCTCTAGACAGCCACGGTGCCTACTCAGGCTCTGCCATGCAGTTTGGCGACAAGCTCTTCCTCTTCTACACTGGTAACGTTCGTGATAAGAATTGGGTGCGTCACCCTTATCAAATCGGTGCCTTGCTAGACAAATCAGGCAAGCTCGAAAAAATTGACAAGGTCTTGATTGAGCAACCTACTGAAGCGACTGACCACTTCCGCGATCCACAGATTTTCAATTACAAAGGGCAATTCTATGCTATTGTTGGTGGGCAAAATCTGGACAAGCAAGGCTATGTCAAGCTTTACAAGGCTGTTGATAATGACTATACCAACTGGGAAGTCGTCGGTGATTTGAACTTTGCCAATGACAAGACGGCCTATATGATGGAGTGTCCTAATCTAGTCTTTATCAACGATCAGCCAATCCTGCTCTACTGCCCTCAAGGTTTGTCTAAGGACGTACTGGACTATGGCAACATTTATCCAAATATGTATAAAATAGGTCAATCGTTTGACACAAGTCAAGCTGCTATGATTGATCCTAGCCCTATCCAAAATCTGGACTACGGTTTCGACTGCTACGCCACCCAAGCTTTTAACGCACCTGACGGTCGTGCACTCGCTGTCAGTTGGCTAGGCTTGCCTGATGTGGAATACCCATCTGACCGCTTTGATCATCAAGGAGTCTTCTCCCTCGTCAAGGAATTGACCCTGAAAGACGGCAAGCTCTACCAATACCCAATCCCAACAATCAAGGACTTGCGAGCAGAGGCTCAGCCTTTCGCTCCTCTGGCAGAAAGCAAGAACAGCTACGAACTAGAGCTAAATCTCGCTGCGGACACCGAACACGAAATCGTCCTCTTTGCAGACAAGGATGGCAAGGGCCTACGCATCAATTTTGACCTCAAAGCAGGTCAAGTGACCGTTGACCGCAGTCAGGCAGGTGAGCCACTCGCTCTGGACTTTGGAACCAGCCGAAGCTGTGATATTGACAAAGAAGCAACGAGTGCTACTATCTTCATCGATAAATCGATTTTTGAAATTTTCATCAATAAAGGAGAGAAAGTATTTTCCGGCCGTGTCTTCCCGAGAGAAGACCAGACAGGTATTGCCATTACCAAGGGCAATCCAACCGGTACTTACTATGAATTAGATTATGGTCGCAAAGCTAACTGATGTAGCAAAACTAGCAGGAGTCAGCCCTACAACTGTTTCCCGCGTCATCAATAGGAAGGGCTACTTATCCGACAAAACGATTTCTAAGGTTGAAGCAGCCATGCGAGAATTGGCCTACAAGCCCAACAATCTGGCGCGCAGCCTCCAAGGAAAATCAGCCAAACTAATTGGACTCATTTTCCCCAATATCAGCAATGTCTTTTATGCAGAATTGATTGGTAAGCTGGAGCATGAGCTCTTTAAACAAGGCTATAAAACCATCATCTGCAATAGTGAGCATGACTCTGATAAGGAGCGTGAATACCTTGAGATGCTGGAAGCCAATCAGGTGGACGGCATCATTTCTGGCAGCCACAATCTAGGCATCGAAGACTACAATCGCGTAACTGCTCCTATCATTTCCTTTGACCGTAACCTTTCACCAGATATTCCAGTTGTCTCCTCAGACAACTATGGCGGTGGAGTGCTGGCTGCTCAGACCTTGGTCAAGGCTGGCGCTCAAAATATCATCATGATTACTGGTAATGACAACTCCAATTCCCCAACTGGGCTGCGCCATGCTGGCTTCGCCTCTGTTCTACCAGACGCTCCAATCATCAATGTCTCTAGCGATTATTCTCCCGTCCGCAAGGAAATGGAAATCAAGCATATTTTAACCTATGAGAAGCCAGATGCTATCTTTGCTTCAGATGATTTGACAGCCATTCTAGTGATGAAAGTCGCTCAGGAGCTGGACATCCAGATTCCTAAAGATTTAAAAATCATCGGCTACGATGGCACCTACTTTGTGGAGAACTATTATCCTCAACTAGCGACTATTAAACAGCCGCTGAGGGATATTGCCAAACTTCTGGTCGATTTACTGCTACAAAAAATTGACAAGCAAGAAGTCACAACGACCGGCTACTTCCTGCCTGTGAACCTCTTGCCTGGCAAAAGCGTGTAGTTTTCATTCAATCCCTACTAAATAAGAAAATACGACTTCCATTTTGGAAGTCGTATTTTTATCTATCACGGCTGAAAAATATGGATTTCTACAACGGCTGAGTTTGAGACAAAAGTCCTAGCCTCTCAATTGTCTTTGGATTGTCGAGCAAGACGCAGTGGTTGAGTGGGCTCTACTACGCTGATTTCATCAGCTTTTACAGCCCTACTCAACTGTGCGGAGGTGGGACGACGAAATCGAATTCTTTCGAATTACCGATTTCTGTCCCACTCTCACTTTATTGCTTCTTTCTAAAAGTGAGCAAGCCAGCCAAGAAGGCAAGAGAGGCACCTAAAAGTGCAAGCAGAGAAGTTTCTGTGCCAGTTTTCGGCAAGACTTTTTCTGTCGAAGCAGTCTCAATAGGACTTACTTTGTCCTGCTGTGGCTCTGCAGCAAGTTGTTTTTGACTCTCTGACGATGGAGAGGTAGATGGAACTTGAACAAGCTTATTCGACAAGCTAGGGCTTGGGCTTTGTTCTTTTTGAAGTTCCTTGACGCTGCCTTGAGACGGATTTTGCTGGATGTCTTTACTTGTATCTTGAGTCTTTTCTTCTTGAGCTGGACTCGCCTTTTTAATCCGCAAAATTGTCGCTGTCAGCGGAGCTAGAGTCAAGCCATTACTGTTTCTAGTGACACCTGCTGGATTTGAAATAGCAGAAACTCCTGCGCTATTGCCATCAGCCACAACCTCTGCACCTGCTAGATGCTTGTAGGCTTCACCAAAGTTGAAGTTTCGCTCCTTTTTATCCGCATTGACAAAGACTGCATAAATATCTCCATTCGAAGCAACCACTTGGTAGCCAAGGACAAGGTCTTCTTTCTCAACGCCATCCTTGCCAGGCTGGGTGATGAGGGTCATATTTTGATCTACTTCTGCTTTGGAGCTGCGGGTAAAGGCGTCCGTTGATTTCCGCAGACTAATCAAGCCCTTCATATAAGCACGACTCTTGGCATTTTCTGGGAATTTCTCCGAATCAGTCGCCTTGGTCCAATCAAAATGATTGACCGCGTCACTCGAATCATAAGAATCATGAATGAAATACGGGTATTCAAACGGTGTGCCGTCCTCATTGGTCAACAAATGCGCTTTGTTTGGAACTTTGTCTTCAGAGACAGGATATTTATAGGCAGGATCGCGGAATTGCTTGGTCCGGCCGTACTCTTGACCAGAGTGGATGAATGGAGTTCCTTGCGAAGTCAGCATCATCAGATTTCCTAGGCGCAGACGGCGATGAATCTCTTGATTATTGGCAGCGACTGCTGGATCTTTCTTAATCGACTGGGCAATAATATCAAAGAGGGTCAGATTATCATGGGCCGCAATGTATTGGATCACATCCCCTGGGCTATCTGCCTCAAAATTGGTTGGCTGCGCCTTGATATTCTTGAAAACATCTTCTACATTGCGCTTTCCACCGGTGATAAAGGCTGGCGTTCCCTCATTTGGATAACCCGATTTCAAGGTATTGCGAATGTCATCTGAGAAGACTGCTACCGTGTCTGTTGACTTCATCCAAGTTTGGTCAGCAGGCTGGACTGCTTTATTTTCATCACCTGCATAAGTCTTCCAACCCTCACCCAGCATAATGAGATTTGGATTGAGCTTCTTGGCTTCTTCAAAGGCTTTTTGGATGGACTCAGCATCGTGGTCTCCCATCATATCAAAGCGGAAACCATCTACCTTGTACTGCTCTGTCAGATACTTAATCGAATCCACCAAGACCCGTCTGCTCATATAATGGGTAGTCCCCAAGCGGCCGCCACCAAAGCTGGTTCTGGGTGTACCATCCGCATCCATAAAGTGGTAGTAATTGGGCTCCAAATCTTCAAAGATAGAAGTCTTGGCTGTGTGATTATAGACCACATCCATGATAACGCCCATTCCACGCTTATGAATTTCGTTGACAAGATTTTTGAATTCCTCAATGCGCTTGGCTGGATCTGTCGGTGTGCTTGAATACATACCTGTCAGCGAGAAGTAATTTTGCGGGTCATAGCCCCAGTTGTAGTTGCTGTTGCTGGAAGCATACTTGTCCATGCGCTCAGCATTTTTCAGCTCATTTACAAAGTAATAACTCAGAACTGGCAGGAGCTGAACGTGGGTCACTCCCAGTTCTTTCAAATAATCCAATTTCTCAATGAAAGCTGAGAAAGTTCCAAATTGAGATTTCAAAGCCTTTGAGATAGCTGGATCTGAAGTGAAATCACGAACATGCGCTTCATAAATCAAGGCATCTTCCCGCTTCTTGAAGTTTGGAATATTGGCATAGGTCAGATCTTTCGGTCCATATTCACTTGGATCTACAAAGGCCGCCTTGGCAATCTTGTAGGAATCTCCCTTGTCCGCATCTTCACTGTTCCAAGCTGCTAAAGACTTGGCATAAGGATCCAGCACCAGAACCTTTTTGCCGCCACGGCTAATTTCATAATGATAGAAATATCCACGATAGTCAGAAAGACCTAGCCCGCTCTCAGGCGTCAAGCTGCTAGTCCATGTACCAGACTCACCCTTCTGCATAGCTATGCGCCCAAGGACCTTGTTCTGATCTTCCTTGTCATAGACCACCAAATCTACTTGGTCCGCACTTGGTGACCAGAAGGTTAGATCCACTTGTTTGCCCGCTTGAGAAACACGCGCGCCCAAATCACCATCATACTTGTAAAGGCTGTCCTTCAACTGCCAGTTCATGCTGGTTTTAAATTGGTCATTGCCATATTTGATAAGGTAAGGTGACTGAGCTTGATTAAAATCACCGATTAACTTTGCGCTTTTATTCTTAGAGTCCAGAACCACATCTTTAACAGTGACTTCTCCGCCATCTTTGTTGGTAATTTTTAGGTTTTTCAGAATGTCTTCTTTTTTAGCGTTTTCTAAGGTAGAGAAGGTCGCCTCAATCTCTGTCAAGCTAACATGCTGAGCTCCTGTCATGCGGATATCATTGACAAAGTAAGGGTTGGTATAAACCGTTGGATCCGCATCACGCAAGAAAATCTGGCTAGTCTTACCCAAATTTGCGAAATTATAATCCTGTTTTTGAATCTTCACATCATCTCCTGACTTGCTTTCATCTAAAAGCAGGAAACCAACCATCTTTGCAGCCTCTTTCAGAGGAACATCTACGTAGCGACCGTATTTTCCAGTCTTTTCAAAGTCCACGCCATCAGGCCAATTTTGACCTGGATTTTGCACATCTCCCCAGAGCCAAAGGGATTTCTTATCATACTGACCATCTGTACGATAATAATTGATGCGAAGCATTCCTTCTTTCAAGGGCTCGGAGGTATGAGGATTATAGTCTTTGTCAAACCAAACTTCATTCATCTGAGGGCTGAGCAGCTCAACCGTCTTATCGCCCGTAATATTTTGACCTGCTGTATTGTTGATTAAGAGACTAATCTTACTTCTTTTCTCTGCCATCTTGACATCAAGGTAATAGCCATAATCATCTTTTTTGGCTGTTGCAAAGCTGGTCGCTCCGGTCGGCCAACCTCCCTTTTGACTAGAAGGCGTTTCAACATCATCCCAAGTCCACAGACCTAAGCTATCCAGATTTTCGGATGGTAGATTTTTGAAATGGAAACGCATATGGCCATCTGCGATAGCATCCTTGGTCGATGTCTCTGACTGATCAGTTGACGCTGGCTTTTCTTTCTCGTCAGATGCAGCTGTTTCCTTGGCTTCTTTCCCAGCTGCTTCTGGAGTCGCACTAGAGTCTGCCCCCTCTGTCGGCTGAGCAGCTTGATTTACTACTGCCTCAGGCTGGGCGCTTTTCTCGATATTGCCTTTTTGTTCGCTTTCCTTTTGCGCTGAACTATCCACTTCCTCAGCTTTTGCTTCAACTTCTGGCTTAGGCAAAACTTCTGAATCAGCAGCTGATACTGTTTCCGTTGCTGGGCTAGTCGTAGCCTTTGTCTCATCCGCTTTGACTAACTGGGCACCTCCAAAGAGAAAGCCAGACGCAATCACGACAGATGCTACTCCGACTTTCAAGCGACGAATCCCAAAATAATGACGCTTTTCACTGGTCCGAGACTGTAGATGATAGTTTCTTTTCATAAATAAAAAAACTCCTTTATTTTTTCCTATAGAAAATACGCATGCAAACGTTTTCTGTATTTATTATACAGATTCTCTATCGAAATGTAAAGGTTTTCATAGATCATTTTTTTATTCCAAAGCTTTATGTATGATTTCAGATTCCTTTCATACGAAATCCACCACCTCTCTCTTTGTTGTTTAAGATGATGAAACTAAAAATTTCTTTAGGCTCATCAAAAAAGCATTTCTTGCATAAATCTTTTCTTTAAAAGTATTTTTTAATGCAGTTCAATCCCTGATTACTTTTTGGTATCATATTCACTATCGCTTTCCTTAGCCTATCGCCTGCATTCAATAGCATTGTTCGTTATTTTAGAAAGATAAGGTTTTCCCAAATTCTAAAGGAAATCAAACTAATCTACATAGAAAAATCTTCTATAAATTCGCGCAATCGTTAAAATTATGATTAAAAGTATAGCTATTATAGACAATACTATTTTCCCAAAACTTATTTCCGAACGGATTATAAAAATGTGAAAGAGAGGTGCCAATCCTACACCTATAGCAATTAGATAACTAGCAAAGTTTATGGCACCAAGCCCTGCAAAAAAATGTTTCATTTTAAATACCCAACTTTTTACCTTTCATTTCATGGTGACTCTCTTTAAATCAGTTTCATTGTTTACTTCTAACCTTTTCAAAGAAATTTGATAGTAAATGTACTCCACTGAGGGCTATTACTATGTCAATTGGTAAGAAATAGTAATCCCATATAAAATGAGACAAAATCAATGATAGAAATAAAATACAATCAATATAACTATTCTTAAAATGTTCTGCGATTTTATGATATAGAAATGCAATAATAACTGAAATCAAAACAATCGTCATGCTTATCCTCCTGTAATCTGCAAATAATCCTTGTATTCACCTGCTCTAAGCTATTCCTCTTCTTGGAATTTTTCAAGTACCTTAAAGCTTTTAATAATACAAACTATTAGATACTCCATTGGGGCGATCTCATATTCAAACATAATAAATGCAACACTGACCGTTATTAGCATTATCTTTAAGATAGTCATTAAGCACCGCTCTATTGCAATTCCAACTTCTAATTCAATCTATTCTTTTTTCAAACCGAAACATTCCGTCTGGAAATTGCTCATCAAATTCCTTAACATCCGCTTCTGGCTCATTTGGGTCAG
>ERZ773007.220-NODE-220-length-28955-cov-3.893287_pt1 | contig 28955 bp, 25 predicted proteins | sample MGYA00580665_ERZ773007 | MGnify/ENA primary metagenome ERZ773007 (study PRJEB29015, sample SAMEA2738122) | human oral metagenome | biome: human oral; feature: human-associated habitat; material: saliva | place: China | collected 2167 ... | reverse complement strand
GAACAGCCACAACGAACTCAACCAGGAACACGATCGCAGCAAGGTTCCAGTGGCGCTCGCGCCGGCGCGCATCGCACCACGCGGGCAAGGAGGGGGCGTCGACATCCTCCCAGCTGAGTTCCCGCGGCTCTTCTCCTCCGGGCATCATGCGGGGATACGAGACGAGGAGCCGGTCGCACTGCTTGGAGGCGTGGGAGAGGAGCGCGCCGAAAACGCTGACGCCGAGGAGCAGGGGAATGAGCGTGAGCTGTCCGGCGGCTATGAACAGCAGGAAGATCACGATCCCCACGAGCAGGAAGACTGAGGCGAAGACGGTCATGCCGACCAGGGCGCGCCGCCCCTGCCTGACGCGCTTGTCGACGTCGTAGGCATCCGGCCACGGGGGACCCATGCGCCCGTCACGAGTGACGCCACGCGCGAGGGACCCTCCGTTCGGGTGAGTGATGAGATCTCGGCGCAGGCCCGCCTCAATGTCCAGGGGACGCGAGGAGCCGGGCTCCTGCCCTGCCAGCTGGGTCAGAGTCTGACGCAACAGCCCCCACTGCTCCTCGGCCACGAACCTCGGAGTGCGCAGGGCCCATGCGCCGCGAGCGCAGGTGACCGCGACGGCGAGTGCCACGAGGGCGAAGATGCTGGGAAGAACTGTGAAGACCTTCTGGATACCGGCGAAAGGGTCGCTCGGGGGTGCGATGGAGGGGCTTCGGTGGAAGGAGATGGCGAGGTACAGGCCGATTCCCGCCAGTCCCAGTGAGGCGGCGGTCTGCAGCAGTCGCAGCAGCATGCCCCCACTGAGCTGAACCGACAGCGCCGCCGTGCCCGGGTCGTAGGCGGCGATAGTGTGGTCTACGGTTTGCCGCACCTGCTGCTCACTTGCCGCGCTAGCCGGAATGGACAAACGTTCCTTGACGAGGGCAAGGCCGGTCGGAGACCTTAGACCAGACTCGAAGCTCGGAATGTCATGGTGCTCCACGTAGCCGCGATGAGCTGAGTCGAAGGTGCTTCTCGTGTGCATGCTCTCCACGCGGGCGGGGACCCGCTGCTCGACCGTGATGACATCACCGCGTCTGCGTACCCGCACCGAGGGCAGCATCCAGCGGGGGATGGCGGGACCATGGCGGTGGCTCTCAGGCGTGGGGGCGGTAGTCACTCAGGCTCTTCTCGTTGGGGGACATCACCCTCGAGCATAGGCCCATGAAATGACCCGGGAGAGGAATTCGAGCGGCTCCTCACGAGTGAGGCGAGGCGGAGGCGTTAGCATCGGCCTCCATGGACTCCTTTGAGATGACCGTTGCTGCTGACGGCGACTTGCCCGCACTGGTCCTGTCGGTCCCCACCGGCGACGACCTCAACCGCATCACCGAGATCTGCCAGGACGCGGACATTCAGGAGTGGACCTTCGTCCCCCGCAACTATCAGCGCAGTGACGCGCAGTTCTTCGTCGAGCAGGTCGTGGCCAAGGGCTGGAGTGAGGGGCGCGAGCTCACCTGGGCGGTTCGCGAAGCAGGCGCCGGTGCCTGTCCGCACCTGGTGGGCATGCTCGGCATCACCCTGAGCGGCCCCGAGGGCGCTCGGACTGGTGAGGTCGGCTACTGGCTCGCTGCTGCGGCGCGCGGGCGCGGCACCATGACCCGCGCCGTCGCGGCCCTTATCGAAATGGCCTTCGATCCGAAGGGCCCCCTGGCCCTGTCCGCTCTGCGGTGGCGCTGCGACATCCATGAGACGAGCCACGGGCCGGTGCCCAACTGGGCCTCCTGGAAGGTCGCCTGGTCTCTCGGCTTCCAGCGGGAAGGGCAAGTGCGCCGCTTCCTGCCCAACGATGGTCGGCTCCATGATGGCTGGATCGCCACCCTGCTGCCCGAGGACCCGCGCGAGCCGCGAGCTCCCTGGGACGGCCCCGTCGAGGCAGACGGCGTGCTTCCCCTCGTGGCTCACGACGGCGTCGGAGAGAGGGAGGGCGACGACCCCGAGGCCCTGGTGCGGCGCTTCCACCACGTCTACGGACTTCCCATCCAGACCGACGGCGCCAGTCTCGAGCGCGAGAGCCTCGACATGCGCATGAGTCTCATCGCCGAGGAGTTCTCCGAGCTCGTCGGGGCCGTCTACGGGCAGGCCGCACGCGCCGAGATCGAGTCGAGCTACCGTCGCGCCGTGGCCGCTGACGACGGTGCTCGTGACACCGTCGAGACCGCCGACGCCCTGGCGGACCTCATCTACGTCATCTACGGCATGGCCTTGGAGACCGGGATCGACCTGGCATCCGTGCTCGCCGAGGTGCAGCGCTCCAACATGTCCAAGCTGGGTGCCGACGGCAAGCCGGTCTACCGCGAGGACGGCAAGGTCCTCAAGGGGCCGGACTACTTCCCTCCGAATGTGGAGGCTGTGCTGAGCAGTCGCCGCCTGCGCTGAGAAGAGCCCAGCGATGCGGCCATAACTATACTGCACGTATAGTACAGTTCCGGCTGTGACTCGTACTCCTGGACTTCGCGCTTGGGCGGCCCTGGCCGTCCTGACCCTGGCCGTGACCCTGCTGGCCATCGACTCCACGGTGCTGGCTCTGGCCATCCCCTCGCTGAGTGCGGACCTGAGCCCAACGGCCAGCCAGCTGCTGTGGATTGGTGACATCTACTCCTTCACCCTGGCGGGCCTGCTGGTCACCATGGGCAATGTCGCCGACCGCATCGGTCGGCGACGCCTCCTGCTCATCGGGACGTTCGGCTTCGGAACGGCCAGCATCATGGCGGCTTTCGCTCCCAGCGCGGGAGCCCTTATCGCCGCCCGAGCCCTGCTGGGCGTCGGCGGCGCCACGATCATGCCCTCCACCCTGTCCCTCATACGCAACATCTTCCTCGACGCCCGCCACCGCGCCACCGCCATCGCCATCTGGTCCGCCGGCAGCTCCGGCGGCACCGCCCTGGGGCCGCTGGTTGGCGGTGTCCTGCTCGAACGCTTCTGGTGGGGCAGCGTCTTCCTCATCAACGTTCCGGTCATGGCGGCCGTCATCGTCACGGGCCTGTGGCTCCTGCCGGAGTCCAAGAACGCTCAGGGAGCCCCGGTGGACCTGGCCTCCGCGGTCCTGTCGGTCCTGGCCATCGTGCCGATCACCTATGCCGTCAAGTCCTTCGCGCATGACGGTCTCACCGTCGTTGCGATCGCAGCACTGGTGGGCGGTTTGGCCGCCGGGTGGTTGTTCATCGGGCGTCAGCGCACGCTGGCCACGCCGCTGATCGATGTCGGGCTCTTCCGGCGCCCCGCATTCACTTGGGCCATCGCGGCCACCGTCCTGGCGATCTTCGCGTTGGCCGGCCTGCTGTACTTCTTCTCCCAGTACCTCCAGCTCGTCCGGGGCTACTCCACACTCCGAGCCGGCTTGACTGAGCTGCCCGCGTCGTTGGCCTCCATCGTTGTTGTCGCGGTCGTCGCCGCGGTGGTGCGCCGGCTGGGCAATGGCTGGGCGCTCGGAAGCGGCCTGCTGGTGGCCGCGGTGGGGCTGGTCGTGGTCGCGCTGGGGGAGTCCTACGGCGGGATCGTCGTCATCGGCGTCGGCCTGCTCGTCATCGGCGCAGGTATCGGCCTGGCCTTCACGGTCTCCACCGGAGCGGTCCTGGGAGCGGTGCCTGCGGACCGGGCAGGAGCGGCCTCGGCCATCTCCGAGACCGGTCTCGAGCTGGGTGTCGCCCTGGGGATCGCGGTGCTCGGCACGATTCAGGACGTCGGCTACCGGCTGCTGCTCGGGCCCGCCCCCTCCAGTCTTCCGCAGCGGGTGGCCGAGGCTGCCGAGCAGTCCCTGGCCACCCTGGCGGGTGCCATCGACCTGAGCAACCCCGGGCAGGCCGAGCTGATGGTCCAGGCCCGGGAGGCGTTTACCTGCGCCATGCAGGCCACGGCCGTTATCGCCGCCGTCATCCTCCTGGGTGCGGGCGTTATGGCCGCCCGCCATGTTCCGGCCACGAGCGAGACGAGTGAGGAGTCCGCATGAGAACCTCGAAACGGGACCGCATCATCACCGGGGCGCTCGAGCTCGCCCACCGTGACGGTTTCGATTCACTCACCTTCGACACCCTGGCTGAGCACGTTGGTCTGAGCCGCGGTGGAGTCATCTATCACTTCCGCACCAAGACCGAGCTCCTGGAGGGGATCGCGGCAGCGTTCCTGGAGCGGTGGCGGACTCAGGCCCTGGCTGCGCTGGGCGGGCCCCTGGAGGAGGCGAGCCGGACCGAGCGCATCGAGGCACTGGCCCGCTCAGTACTCGACGGTGACATCCTCCCCGGAGAGATCAGCTTCATGCTCTCGGCCACGCCGGAGGCGGAGATGCTCGAGGAGGCCTGGAACACACTGCGCCGGGAGTGGGTGGGTGATATCCGTGAGCTCACTGCCATGCAGCGAGTGGCGTTGCTGGCCGTGGATGGATGGTGGGCCAACCGTGCCTTCGACACTGACGGGCTGGGTCCCGATGAACCTGCCATCGCTGACCTCATCGTGTCCCTGGCTCGCGGTGAGGCCAGCGATGGCGGACGGTAGTGAAGGTTCCCCTAGAAACGGGGAATGTTACGCATGTTCGATGTCGCCATGCTCACGGCCTCACCCGCACCTCGATTAAGGACGATCTTACTCATTGCAGTGGCGAAGCCGATCAACTGCTCACCCGTGATCTCTGGAGGAAGCGACAGAGCGTTGGGGTCGGTGATGACCTCGACCAGTGCTGGGCCATTGAAGTCGAAGGCCTTCTGAAAAGCTCTGCGCAAGTCTCGTGGATCGTCAACGCGTTCGGCATGGAAACCGATTGACTGTGCTACTCCGGCGTAGTTGACGTCGTGGACATCAGTGCCGAAGTCGGGCAGACCATTGACCAGCATCTCGAGCTTCACCATACCCAGGGTCGAGTTGTTGAACACCACGACCTTGATCGGCAGGTTGTGCATACGGGCGGTCACGAGCTCTCCCATGAGCATGGACAGGCCGCCGTCGCCGGACACGGAGATCACCTGGCGATGGGGGTGGGAGACCTGTGCGCCGATGGCATGGGGGAGAGCGTTTGCCATGGATCCGTGCAGGAAGGAGCCGATGAGACGGCGCGTACCCAGCGGGTCGATGTAGCGTGCGGTCCACACGTTGCACATTCCGGTGTCCGCAGTGAAGATCGCGTCCCTGGCGGCGACCTCGTTGAGCACGTGGGCGGCATACTCGGGGTGAATGGGTTTGATCCTGTCCGCCTTGCGCGTATAGGCGCCAATGGGTGCCTTCATGATCTTGGCATGCTTCTTGAGCTGAGCCTTGAGAAAAGCGTCGGAGCGGCGTTTCTTAATATGCGGAATGAGAGCTTCGATGAACGGGATGACGTCTGAGTGAATCGGGTGAGAGACGTCGGTGCGCCGCCCCAGCTTCTCAGCGTGATTGTCCACCTGGACCGTCACGGTGTCCGGTAGGAACTGATCGTAAGGGAAGTCGGTTCCCAGTAGGAGCAGTACGTCGGCATCCTTCATTCCCTCGGCGGCGGCCCCGTATCCCAGAAGGCCCGTCATACCGACGTCGTAGGGATTGTCATACTGGATGAAGTCCTTGCCGCGCAACGAATGACCGATCGGTGCTTTGAGCAGGTCGGCCAGTGCGATGACTTCGTCATGAGCGCCCTTGACGCCGGCACCGGCGAAAATCGCCACCTTCCGAGATTTGTTGAGTAAGGCGGATACCTCGGCCACGTCTGCAGGGTTGGGTGACAGGGTGGCCGGTCTGGCCTTGGAATACTCGGGGATGGCGGCAGTGGCCTTCTCGTCGGAGACATCTCCCGGCAATGAGATCACGCTCACGCCGCTCAGGCTGACAGCGTGGCGGATTGCGGCGTTGACGACACGAGGGGCCTGCTTGGGGGTGGAGATGAGCTCTGAGTAGACCGAGCACTCGTTGAACAGACGATCCGGGTGGGTCTCCTGGAAGTAGGACTGGCCAATCTGGACGCTGGGGATGTGCGAGGCGATCGCCAGCACCGGGGCGCCCGAGCGCTGTGCGTCGTATAGGCCGTTAATCAGGTGAAGGTTGCCCGGACCGCAGGAGCCGGCGCACACGGAGAGCTCGCCGGTCAACTGTGCCTCAGCCGCAGCAGCGAAGGCGGCGGCCTCCTCATGGCGTACATGGACCCAGTCGATCCCACCCTTGGCGGAACCGCCAGTCTTACGGACGGCGTCGACGATCGGATTGAGGGAGTCTCCTACGATGCCATATATCCTGCGGACACCGGCATCGACGAGCTGGGCCACGAGCTGTTCTGCGACATTCATGCGTCTCTCCCTGGAGATCCTGGATTCGAGTGACCCCATCAGGCTACGCCCAGTGCGACCATAGTCCTAGAATTGATGGCCTGTTGTGAACGAGAAGACCATCAGTGCATGGCACGATGGGCCCATGAGCGAGACCACCGACGGCACCGACCTCCCGGAGTCGAACGTCTTCGCCAAGCCATGGCCGCTCGATCTCGGCCTGCCCGGCTTCACAGCCGTGGACCACGCCGACATCGAACCGGCCATCCGCGCCGGGATGGCTGCCGAGCGCCAGGAGTGGGAGGCGATCGCCACCAACGAGGACGCACCCACGATCGCCAACACCGTCGACGCGTTGGAGCGATCCGGCGAGCTGCTGGAGCGGGCGCTGACGGTGCTGGACGCTCTGACCTCCGCCACCGACTGCCCGGACCTCGACGAGCTCGAGGAGGCCCTGGCCCCCGAGCTGGCGGCCCACTCCGACGCCTATCACCTCGACTCCCGTCTCTACCGACGCTTCAAGGTCCTCGACGAGCTCGTGTCCCAAGCCCCTGAGGGGCAGGCCGCGCGCGACGCCGACGGCACCGTCATCGACGCCGAGGCCGCCCGGCTCATCCGCCTGACCGTCGAGGAGTTCGAACGTAACGGCGTCGGCCTGGACGAAGCGGATACGCAGGCGCTCAAGAAGATCAACGCCCGCGTCAACGCGCTCAAGATGCGCTTCTCCGTCCTGGTCACCGAGGCCATGCATACCGCCGGGGTCACGAATGTCACGGTGCCGCCTGCCCTGGCCACCACCCGACCCCACGGCGCCAGGCTCGCCCTGCTGAAGACGTCCATGAGTCGAGGGCTGGGGGAGCAGGACGCCCTCGGCGACACCCGCGGCATCGTTCTGGAACTCACCCGGCTGCGCGCCGAACGGGCCGTCCTCCTGGGCTTCCCGCACCACGCCGCCCTCGTGGCCGCGGAGTCGGCCGCCCGCACCACCGAGGCGGTCTCAGAGCTGCTCGCCCGGCTCACCGCGCCGGCCATGCACAACGCCCGCACAGACGCCCAGGTCTACGCCGCCCGCATGGACCTGGACCCGCAGACCCAGGCCGGCGAGACCTTCGGACCCGCCGACTGGCCCCTCTACGAGGCCGCTGAGCGCAAGGAGCGCTTCGGCGTCGACGACGAGGTCCTGGCCCCCTACCTGGAGCTGTGGAGCGTGGTCACCAAGGGCGTCTTCTACGCCGCCAACCGCCTGTACGGCATCACCTTCCACGAGCGCGAGGACCTGGCCGAGCACATGTACGCCCCGGGCGTGAAGGTCTGGGAGGTGCGCGACGGCGAGGACTCCCAGGCGCCGGTCCTGGGCCTGTTCGTCGGCGACTACTACGCCCGGGCGGGCAAGTCCGGCGGCGCCTGGATGGACAGCCTCGTCACCGGCTCAACGCTCACCGGCCGCAAGCCGGTCGTCATCAACTGCTGCAACATCGAGCAGTCGTCCTCCGGTCCGGCCCTGCTGACCTGGGACGAGGTCATCACGTGCTTCCACGAGTTCGGGCACGCTCTGCATGCCCTGTTCTCCCAGGCCCGCTACCCCTCGGCCTCCGGAACGGCCGTGCCCCGCGACGTCGTCGAGTTCCCCAGCCAGGTCAACGAGAAGTGGGCGCTTCACCCCGAGGTGCTGTCCTCCTACGCGCGCCACGTGGACACCGGCGAGCCCATGCCCTCCGACCTCGCCGAGCAGCTGCGCGGCCAGGGCACCTTCGGCCAGGGCTACGCCACCACCGAGTACTTGGGGGCGGCTCTGCTCGACCAGGCCTGGCACACCCTGGCCCCCGACGAGGTCCCCGGAGACGTTGCCGAGGTGGAGGACTTCGAGCACCGGGCCCTGGCCCAGGCCGGAGTCGATGACGCGCTCGTGCCTCCCCGCTACCGCTCCACCTACTTCTCCCACGTCTTCGCCGGGGGCTACAGCGCCGCCTACTACGCCTACATCTGGAGCGAGGTCATGGACGCCGATGCCATCGAGTGGTTCACCACTGATGGCGCGATCAACGGCGACCTCGGCCTGAATCGTCGGGCCGGAGAGATCTTCCGTCGCGAGTTCCTCTCCCGCGGCGACTGTCGAGACCCCCTGGTCTCCTATCGGGCCTTCACTGGGCGTGAACCCGGCATCCTGCCTCTTCTTCAACGTCGCGGACTTGCCTGACGGGCGCAGTTCGCTTCTTCACCCTCTCATCACCGGAAGGAACATAATATGGCTCGCGTCACCATCGTCGGCGGTGGATACGGTGGCATCACCGCCGCCAAGGCCCTCGACGACGTCGCCGAGGTCACCCTCGTGGAGCAGAAGGACACCTTCGTCAGCCACGCCGCGGCGCTGCGCGCTGCGGTCGACCGTGACTGGGCGGAGAAGATCTTCCTGCCCTACGACAAGCTCCTCACCAACGGGCGCGTCGTTCACGGAACGGCGCTGACCGTGCGAGGCACCACCGTCGAGGTCTCCGGTCACGGGCAGATCGAGGCCGACTACCTGGTGCTGGCCACCGGGACCGCCTACCCCTTCCCCGCCAAGCACATGGAGTCCTCCTCCGTCATCGCCAAGGCCCGTATCGAGCGCGTCCACTCCAACCTCGAGCAGTCCTCGCGAGTGCTCATCTTGGGCGCCGGCGCCGTCGGCATCGAGCTGGCCGGTGAGATCACCTCGGCCTTCCCGCAGGTCAAGGTGACCATGCTGGAGGCCGCCGACAGGATCCTGCCCGCCGGCGACTACAAGCCGGAGATTCGTGAGGCCATCGCCGACCAGCTCGCCCAGCGCGGGGTGGAGATCCTCACCGGTGACTCCCTCAGCTTCCTGCCCCCGGTCGACGTCGGTGTGCTGTCGCCCTTCCGGGTCACCACCCAGGGCGGGCGCCAGCTCGAGGCCGACATGTGGTTCCGCGCCTACGGCTCGGCGGCCGCCACCGGATTCCTCAGCGAGGACTACGACGAGGTGCGCCACTACGACGGTACGATCCGCGTCGACGAGTACCTGCGCGTGGTGGACCACCCCGGTGTCTGGGCCATTGGCGACATCACCGACGTGCGCGAGTCCAAGCGCGCCGACGCCGCCCGTGCCCATGCCCGAGTGGTCGCCAGCAACATTGCCGACATGATCGCGGGCCGTGAGCCCTCCGCGACCTACACGCCCGGAACCGAGCGGATCATCCTGCCCCTGGGGCCCGACGGTGGTGCCTCCCAGATCCTGCGCGACGGTGTGCGCGTGATCGTCGGCCCCGAGGAGACCAGCAAGATCAAGGGAGAGGACCTCTTCCTGGGCTTCATCCGTCAGGAGCTGGGAGTCGAGTCGGAGGCCTGATCGGGTCGACGTGGCCGGGCAACGCCGTTCGCCTGTGCGCTGTGCGGGGGGTAGCCGGTAGTGTGTCCCACATGACGAACGATCCGCGGTCCGCGCTCAACCGACTCATTGCCGCCTTCGAGGCGCACCTGGATGCTGCCGCGACCGGTGACGAGCTCTCCCCGGCCGTGGTCGCGGCCGAGAACGCCCTCCAGGACGCCTTCTTCACCTACGACGACTCGCTGTTCACCGCATACGGTATCGAGCTCCCCTTCGAGGCCTTCGACTCCGATGGTGACGATGAGGACGACGATGATGAGGACTACGACGACGGCGAGTACGACGAGGATGACGACGACTACGACGACAGCGATGATGACGATGATGAGGACTACGACGACGAGGACTGACTGAGGTCCCTGACTGGACGGACGACGTTCCTCAGTCCATCTCTCAGCGGTGGGGTCCATGCAGCTTGCGTGGGCCCCACCGCTTTGTCTTAGGTATGATACGGTTAAATACCGTAGGTAAGCCTTCCCTCAGTAGTTGTGTGCCTGCGACCCGTCCTCGGTTGTCGCCCACGAAGATAGGAATCCTGATGCCCATGTCTCCGTCCCGCCGTCAGCTGCTCTCCACGACCGCGGCCACAGCCGGTCTGCTGGCTCTGTCCGCCTGTGGTTCGAAGTCGTCGAGCTCGTCAGGCACCGGCGGCGCCTCTGCCGGATCGAGTGCAGAGGCGGTGACGTACCCGCTCACCGTGAAGCATGCCCAAGGGGAGACCACGATCAAGGCGGCGCCCCAGCGCGTCGTCGTTCTCGACTACGGTGTCCTGGACTCCATGGCCGCACTGGGCCTGGCCGACGTCGTCGTCGGCATCCCCAAGACCGGCGGTAACCTGCCCAAGTCCCTGTCCCAGTTCCAGGACGAGAAGTACAAGGATATGGGCGGCCTCAAGGAGCCCAAGCAGGAGGCCATCGCCGAGGTAGGTCCGGACCTGGTGATCGTGGCGAACCGGACCGCCAAGTCCTATCAAGACTTCTCAAGCAAGTTCACCACCATCGACATGACTGTCAAGCCGCAGGGTGCGAGTGCGACGGCGGCCGCGAGCCCCGATCAGGGTGGTCAGGGCGGTAACGGGGACAAGGGCAAGAAGCGCGAGCCCTCCGCGTCGATGACGGAGATCCTCACCAGCCACTCCACGATCCTCGGCTCGATCTTCGGCAAGAAGAGCGCGGCGCAGGCCAAGGTCAAGGAGTTTTCACCGATGCCGCCGCTCAGGTGGCCACAGTGGCCAAGAAAGCCGGCAAGGGCCTGTGCCTTCTCACCACCGGCGGCAAGGTGAGTGCCTTCGGCAAGGGCTCCCGCTTTGACGTCATCTTTGACGAGTTCGGTGTCACCCCCGCTGTTGAGAACATCGAGGAGGCGACCCACGGCGAGGCCGTCTCCTTCGAGTTCATCGGGCAGGCCAACCCTGACGTCCTCTTCGTCCTGGACCGCGACGCCACCATCGGGCAGGAGGGCTCCTCGGCCAAGGAGATTCTCGACAACGAGCTGGTCACCGCCACCAATGCCTGGAAGAACAACAAGGTCTACTACCTTGACGGACCCGACTGGTACCTCCTGGGCGCCGGATTCGGAGTCAGTCTGCGCATGGCCAAGGAGATCAAGGGCGATTTGTCCGCATGAGCCCCAGGAACCCCGTTGTGGCCTGGGGGTGCAGGTCGCAACGGTCAGGCCGGTCGCTCCTGGTCGGTGGCCTTCTGCTTCTGCTCGTCCTGGGACTGGTGTCGGTGTGTATCGGAGTGGCGGACTTCGATCCGGTGGATCTGGTTCGCGCCGGATCGCAGGGCCGCTCCATGCGCCTCTTCATGGTCTCGCGAGTGCCGCGCACCCTGGCAGCCGTCCTCGCCGGTTCGGGCATCGCTGTGGCGGGAGCCGTCATGCAGATGAGCGTGCGCAACCGTTTCGTGTCCCCGACCACGGCAGGCACGACTCAGTTCGCCGTCGTCGGGCTGCTGCTGGTGGCTCTCTTCGCACCGGGCACCAGTGTTCTGGTGAAGATGCTGGTGGCCTCGGCATGCGCGGTAGCGGGCTCGGCCGTCTTCCTGTGGCTCCTGCGAATGCTGCCCCACCGGCGCACGTCCGATGACGTCACGGTCCCCCTGATCGGCCTCATGCTCGGTGGCGTGGTCGGAGCGGGTAGCACCTTCGTGGCCTGGCGCTACGACCTGCTGCAGTCACTGGGGGCCTGGACGGCCGGCGACCTCTCCAGGGTGCTGGCCGGCCGCTATGAGTTGCTCTGGCTGGTGGCGCTCATCGTCCTGCTACTCTATCTCGCCGCCGACCGCCTCACGGTGGCGAGCCTTGGGGCGGAGACGGCCACCGGGCTCGGGCTGAGCTACCACCGCACCATCAACCTGACGATCATGGCCGCGGCCGTCATGACAGCGGTCAGCGTCGTCGTGGTCGGGAGCCTGCCCTTCCTCGGGCTCGTGGTACCCAACATCGTCTCCCGGCTCATGGGGGACAATCTGCGCCGGAGTCTTCCGGTTGTTGCCGTCGGTGGTGCGGTTCTGACGCTGGGGTGCGACGTCGTCGGACGCGTGGTCCGCTACCCCTACGAGGTTCCGCTGTCCGTCGTCATGGGGGTCGTCGGCGCCGGCGTCTTCACCGTGCTCATCCTGCGAGGAGTGGAACGTGGCTGACGCGCTGTCCGGACGTCGTCGCCGGGAGAACCGACATTCCGTCCTCCGCCTGGCTGTTGTCCTGCTTCTGGTGCTGGTGGCCAGCGGCGTCTTCCTGGTCATCAACGCCTTCGACCCGCTTCTGGTCCTGCCCTACCGGCTGCCCTCCCTCGGGGCGATGCTGTGTGTGGGATGGGCCAGCGGCGTCTCCACCGTCATGTTCCAGACGGTCACCGGCAACCGGATCCTCACGCCCTCCGTGCTCGGTCTGGATGCGCTCTACGCCCTGCTGCAGGTGGTTCTTCTTCTCGTGCTGGGGGCGGCGGGCTTCTCCTCGCTGCCGGACCTGGGTGCTTTCGTCCTGACACTTCTGGTGATGATCGGTGTGTCCGTGGCACTTATGGGGGCCGTGCTCGGTGCCAGACGCTCGGTGACCACTTTGGTGCTGCTGGGCATCGTGCTGGGAACTTTCCTGCGCTCTGGGACCACCTTCATCCAGCGGCTCCTGGATCCCAACGACTTCCTCATCCTTCAGGACCGGCTCTTCGCCTCCTTCGGCTCGATCAACCCGGATCTGTTGGTGCTCTCGCTGGTCCTGACCGCCGCGGTGTCGATTCTGGCGATCCGGGAGCTGCGGGCGCTCGATGTCGTGGCTCTCGGGCCCGATATCGCCACCGCACTCGGAGTCGATCACCGTCGTATCAGCCGGCGGGTGATGGTCATGGTGGCCGTGCTGGTATCCGTTTCCACGGCCCTGGTTGGGCCGATCATGTTCCTGGGGCTACTCGTTGCCCACCTGGCCTACTGGGTCGCCGGTACCAACCGCCATGTGGTCACCGTGCCCATGGCGGCACTCGTCGCCATGCTCGTCCTGGTGACCGGACAGACAGTGCTGGCCCATGTCCTGGATGCCGACAACGTCCTGTCCGTCATCATCGAGTTCCTCGGCGGGATCACCCTCATCGCCCTCATCATCAGCTCCAGGAGACGTTCATGATCGCAGTTCGTAGCCTTGCCAAGTCCTACGGTGAGCGTCAGGTGCTCTCCGACGTCGACCTCGACCTGCCGGCCGGCGGAGTCATCGGGCTGGTTGGTGCCAACGGGGCCGGTAAGTCCACGCTGTTGTCCGTGATGGCCAGACTCCTGGGAGCCGACGCCGGCACGGTGGAAGTCGGTGGTCTGAACGTCGCCACCGCCCCGGGACGCCAGCTCGCCACCGTTCTGTCCGTCCTCAAGCAGGACAACCACCTCGCCGTGCGACTGACTGTGCGTGACCTCGTGGGATTCGGCCGCTATCCGCACAACCGGGGACGTCCCACCGAGCACGATGAGACGATCGTCGATCAGGCCCTGGAGTGGATGGACCTGACGGAGCTGGCCGACCGCTACCTCGACGAGATGTCCGGTGGGCAGCGCCAGCGGGCCTTCGTTGCCATGGTGCTGGCCCAGGAGACTCCCTATATGCTCCTGGACGAGCCCCTCAACAACCTGGACATGGTCCACTCGGTGGCCATGATGCGTCGTCTACGCGCTGCCGCCCACGAGCTCGAGCGCACGGTCGTGGTTGTCATGCATGACATCAATATGGCCGCCGCATGGTCGGACCGGATCGTCGCCATGCGTGAGGGCCGGGTCGTCCTTCAAGGAACCCCCGAGGAGACCATGACCCGAGAGTGTCTGAGCGAGGTCTTCGGCATGGATGTGCCGGTCCATGAGATCGACGGCAGGCGCATCGCCCTCGTCTGGGGCTGATACTCGCCAGGGGACCGCTTCACAGCAGTGCCGGGAGTCTTAGAAGCGCTCGGGGTAGCCGAGCTGAACGGAGGTGACCTCGTCCAAGGCGTGTCGGATCTGGACCGGAAGCTCCAGGTCGTCTGCCGACAGCACGCCCTGGAGCTGAGCCGGAGTGCGGGCACCCACAATGGTTGAGGCGATCCCGGGGGCATCGCGGGCCCAGGCGAGCGCGACCTCGGCCGGCTTACGGTCCAGGCCCGAGGCGGCAGTGGCCACGGCCTCAACCACACCCCGGTGCGCCTCGCCCAGGTAGGGGGACACGTAGGAGCGTAGGTGAGGGGAGGCGGCCCGCGAGTCCGGTGGAATCGTCGCCCGGTACTTGCCGGTGAGCACGCCCCGACCCAGGGGGGCGTAGCCGAGGATGCCGAAGCCCAGGGCCTGTGAGGCCGGCCGCAGCTCGCGCTCGATACCCCGGGAGAGTAGTGAGTGCTCCACCTCGACGGCCGCCAACCCCGGACCCCGGCCGCACTCGCTGAGCAGATCATGCATGCGCACCGAAGCCCAGGCGGGGTGGTTGGCGATGCCCACGTACCGGGTGCGCCCGGAGGAGACGGCCAGGCTCAGTGCGTGGGCCGTCTCCTCCAGGGAGGTGCTGGGATCCGGTACCTGGACCAGCAGGAGGTCCAGGTGATCGGTGCCCAGGCGGGCCAGGCTGGTGTCGAGCGTGTCCAGCAGCGAGCCACGGGAGGCGTCAGCCACCGAGGAGCGCTCCCCGGTTCGCCAGGTGCGCACCCCGGCCTTGGAGACCAGGACGAGGTCCTGGCGATCCACGTGCTCGCGCAGGAGCGTGCCGATCACCTCCTCGCTGACGCCCTCGCCGTAGGAGGCGGCGGTGTCCACGAGCGTGCCCCCGGCATCGAGGAAGATGTCGAGCTGTTCCTTGGCCTCGAGCTCATCGGTGTCCCGGCCCCAGGTCATCGTGCCCAGGCCCACAGAGGACACACGCAGGCCGGTCCGGCCGAGTCTCCTGTGCTCCATAGGCCTAACCGTAGCGGCTCGACCTACTTGCGTACGGTGATAGTCCAGGCCGCGTCGCCGGTGCGCTCGAACTCGGTGACGGTGTAGCCGTTGTCGGCGGCCCAAGCCGGCAGTGTCTGAGTCCCCTGGGTGCAGTCGAAGCCGATGACGAGCTCGTCGCCGACGCTGAGCTCCTCCATGGCCTCTTCGGCCTCGATGACGGGGAAGGGGCAGACCTGACCGGTGGTCTCCAGAACAGTGCGCATGAGTGACTCCTTGAAGCGATGTGATGAGGGTTCGGGGGCGGTTGGGGCAGCGAGATGGTTGCGGGGGTTCTGACGAGGCCTCAGACGGTGGCGGGCACGCGTGAGGCCGCCCGCTCGGCGCGACGACGCTGCCGGGGACGGATGAGGAGGAACCAGGCGGCCACCCCGACCCCCAGCACCTGGAAGACCAGTGCGATCCAGCCCTGCCATGACAGGAGCGAGGTCTGCACCAGGGCGTTGCCGATGGAGCAGCCACCGGCCCAGACGGCGCCGATCCCCATGAGGACACCGCCGGCGATGGAGCGCTGGATGACCTGGGCGCTGGGCACGCGGACACGGAACTCGCCGGAGGCCTTGGCAGCGAGGTAGGAGCCGAGCAGGATGCCCAGGACCAGGAGCACGCCCCAGTCAAGTCGCTTGACGTCCCCGGTGACGATGAGGTTCACCAGGTTCGACGACGGCGTCGTGATCCCTAGCCCGTCCGGGCGCCCCGAGGCCCAGGATGTGGGCCAGGCGATGACGGCGACGACGCCCACGAGGAATCCGGTGGCCAGAGGGTTCCACTGCTTCTCCAGCAGCAGGTGAGCCGGACCCGTGCGCTGGGCAGGCAGCTGGATCTGAGCGGGACGGCTGCGCTCCAGAACGATGAAGCGGTGCACAACGAGCCCGGTGACGGCGGCCAGGATGACAACGCCGCCCCAGCTCGGCAGACCGATGGTGGCTGGGATGGTGGTCAGGTTGGTGACCCACAGTCCTTTGACCCAGCTCGTCACCCCCGACAGGAGTCCCGTCTTCGACGCGGCCGCCGTGGTGGCATAGGCCACGAGCGCGAACCAGGAACCGACCAGGCCCTCGCCGGCGCGGTAGTAGGTCCCGGTTGCGCAGCCGCCGGCCAGGACGATCCCGACTCCGAACAGGAAGGAACCGACAACGGTGGCAACCACCGACAGCTTGGGGATCTCAGGGGTGATGGAGCCTGCTGAGGTCAGGACGGCGACTCCGACCGCCTGAACGGCGATGGCCAGTAGGAAGGCTGTGAACCAGCGCCAGGAGCGGGAGACCCACAGGTCCCGGAAGGCGCCGGTGATGCAGAAACGGCCCCGTTGGAGGATGAAACCGAGGACGGCTCCAACGATGAGCCCAGTGAGGATAGTGGGTGACGGCACGGTGCGGTCCTTGTCCGGCTGCTGCTGTCAGGTGCAAGCAGCCTGCGTGGGGACCGGTGACGCAGCACAGGTGGAAAGACAGAGACAGGCCACGTCATCCGGTGGGGGAGTGAGGTGGAGGCCTGGCTGGACGTGGCTGATGGGGCGCCGTCTCAGGGGCGCCGGGAGCCGGGGAGAACGATCTGTCTGAGACCGCCTCAGAACGCCCGAACCAGGCAGCGCATACACATGCCGGCTCCGCGCGAGGCGGTGCGGGCTGCGTGGGCCTGGAGGACGTTCATGTGCTTCTCCATGGGGATCTGGGAAGTGCGTGGCGACGGTTGTCAGCCATCGTGGACTGTAATCGACGGCCTCTGGCCGTGGCAATTCCTGAACAATGGCCGAGATCAGGCAGCGGTGCGGCGTGCGGTCAGGAGGCGGGCGATCCCGTCATCGGGTACCTGCGGTGTGGTGCCGCCGAAGAGCGGGCACTGGGCCTGGAAGGCGCACCAGTCGCACAGCCGGGAGCGGCGGGGGTGAAAGGAGCCGTTGCGAGCGCAGTCCTCGACCTCGTCCCACAGGTGCGCCAGGCGCGTCTCGGTGCGTTCCAGCTCGGCCAGGCGGGGATCATGAGTCAGGACCCGTCCGTCCTTGAGATAGACCAGCTGGAGACGGGCCGGCGCCCGCCCGCGCAGGCGCCACAGCACCAGCGCGTAGAAGCGCATCTGGAACAGCGCCTCCTCCATGAAACGCGTGCCGGGGCTGCGCCCGGTCTTGTAGTCGACCACTCTCATGGCGCCGTCGGGTGCCACGTCCAGACGGTCCACGAAGCCTCGCAGGAGCAGGCCGTCACCGGTCTCAGTCTGGACGAAGAGCTCGCGCTCGGCCGGCTCCAGCCGCTGGGGGTTCTCCAGGGTGAAGTAGGTGCGAATGAGCCCGCGGGCCTCCTCCAGCCAGGTCTCCACCTGATCGGCGTCCTCGAACAGGTCCATGACCTCCGGGTTCTTCTCCCGGTGGGCGGCCCACTGGCCGGGCAGGAGCTCGAGGGCCGCCTGTGGGAGGCGTTCCGAAGCCGGAAGATCGTAGAGACGCTCCAACACGCCGTGGACCACGGTGCCCTTGTGCGTCGCCAGCGAACCGGGCTCGGGAAGGCGGTCGACCGTGCGCAGACGGAACATGAGCGGGCACTGCATGAAGTCCTTGGCCCGAGAGGGGGACAGGGCCGCGCGGCGTCCGCCGCCCGCGCCCGCTCCCGGACGGCCACTGGCACCCGGACCGGTGGGCCTGACTCCGGTCTGAGGCAATGAGCTGGATGAAGTGAGCGGCTCGTGGGACATGGGCATGACGCTACCGCGAGGAGGTGACGCGACGTCGGATCTGGCTGGAGGGGTGGGCCTTCCTCCACAGGGCGCGCCCGTGGGGTGAGACATCCGCGGCTGTGGCCGCCGAGTGGATGCGGCTCCCCGCTGCCGACGGCGTTAGGCTCGCGCCCATGCCTGCCTCCACATCCACCGGCGAGTGGGTGATCGCCCGCATCGGCGGCGCCCCCGTCGTCATCTCGCCGACCTCTCTCCTGCTCGGCCTGCTCATCGCCGGCAGCTGGTACCCGCTGGTCTCCTCGGCCCTGGGTACCTTCGGGACCACAACGGTGCTGCTGGTGGTGGTCTCCACGGTCCTGGGTGTTGCGGCCTCGGTGCTGCTGCACGAGCTGGCCCACGGGCTGTCCGGAACTCTCATGGGCAGGCGACCCACCCGTTACGAGCTCTACCTGTGGGGCGGGCGCACCTCCTTCGGACCCGCACGCGAGTGGACCGCGTGGAAGGACCTGGTCACCTCCCTGTCAGGACCGGCCACCAACCTGCTCATCTGGGGCATCGGAACGTGGGTACAGAACTCCGTCAGTCTGCCGGTTCCCGTCGCCTTCACCATATGGGCCGTGACCCTGGTCAACCTGGCCCTGGCCGTCTTCAACGCCCTGCCGGGTCTTCCCCTCGACGGCGGCTACGCCCTGGCCGCGCTCGTGGTCCAGGTGACCGGCAACCGCAGACTCGGTCTCAAAGTGGCCGGCTGGGGCGGGCTGGCAGTGGTCGGCGGTGTCGTGTGGTGGTGGATCCTGCGCCCCCTCGTGCTCGACGGTCGCCAGCCCGACGCCTTCAACCTCATCCTGGTCGTCATGGTGGGCTGGTCGATCGTGGCCTCCAGCTGGCAGGTCCTCGAGCTCGGGGGAGGAGCCCGGGCCGCCTCGAAGCTGGACCTGCGCGAGCTGGCCAGGCCCCTGCGCGTCGTCGGACCCGACACGCCTGTGTCCCAGGTGCGTGAAGCGCTGGCCCAAGGAGCCGCACTCGTCCTCGTCACTGACGGACCCGAGCTGGTGGGCACGATCGACGCGACCGCCCTCCAGGAGCTCGGGCTGTCGGACGCAGCAGGCTCGACCCCCACGCTCGGGGTGAGCGCCAGGCAGATCTGCACGGTGCTGCCGGCCGCGGCAGTGACCACCGACCTGACCGGCCAGGAGGCCGCCGATGCCATGAAACGAGCCCGGGAGGTCTCACGCTGGCTGGTGCTCGTGGAGGCGGGGAGCCTGGCCGGCGCGGTCCCCACCGGCGCGCGCTGAGAGGCAACGGTGACTGAGGCGATCAAGACGTCCACGACGACGAAGCCGTCCGACCATGGCGTCGGATCATGATGCTCACCGGCTCCGACACCACTGAGGATGCTAACCTTCACATACGATGAAATGCCTCCGGGCATCGGTATCAGCGTCATCTTTGAAGGTGAAACCATGAGCGACGTCAACTCTCAGGACCTCTCTCAAGAGATTCTGGCTTCGCCGGCCAAGGCATCGATCTTCCTCACTGTGACCGTACGCAGTGGGGGCGAGTCCGTGGTCATTGATCTGCTGACTGCTGTGTCCGGGCTGACCCGAGCCGTGGGTTTCCGCTACCCCGAGACGATGCTCAGCTGCGTCGTCGGTATTGGGGCAGGCATGTGGGACCGCCTCTTCGACGTGCCTTGTCCTGAGTACCTGCACGACTTCGAGGCACTCCAGGGAGGCAAGCACAGTGCCCCCTCGACTCCGGGAGACCTGTTCTTCCACCTGCGCGCCTCAACTCTCGACATGTGCTTCGAGCTGGCGCGCCAGATCATGCGCCGACTGGGCTCTGCGGTCAGTACCTACGATGAGGTTCACGCCTTCCGCTACCTCGATAATCGGGACCCTCTGGGCTTCGTCGACGGTACTGAGAGTCCGCGGGGGCAGGCGGCCGTTGCCGCGGCGCTCATCAACGAGGGTGCTTGGGTGGGCGGCAGCTACATCATTGAGCAGAAGTACGTCCACAACCTCACCGCTTGGGACTCATTGAGTGTCGAGGAGCAGGAACACGTCATAGGGCGCACCAAGCTCGATGACACCCAGCTCCCCGATGATGAGCTGCCCACCAACAGCCACGTCACCATGAACACCATTGAGGACGCCGACGGCAACGAGCTCCAGATCGTGCGCGACAATCTGGCCTTTGGTGAGGCCTCCGGGGAGCAGGGCACGTTCTTCATGAGCTACGCCGCGGACCCACGCGTCACCGAGCTCATGCTCCGGCGCATGTTCCTGGGGGAGCCCGAAGGCAACTACGACCGCATCCTCGACTTCTCCACGCCTCTGACGGGATGCCTGTTCTTCGCTCCGCCGGCCGCCTTCCTCGACGACGCCGACCAGCACGCGAAGCCTTCTGTCCGACCTGAGGCGGGACCGCAGGACCCGACCCAGCCCGCCACTGAGCTGAGCGCCGCCAAGGACCTCGGGTTCAACGCATCCTCTGAGGCGCCGCGTGATCAGACACCAGATGACCACAGCAATGGTGCGGATTCCACTCCCGTACCGTCCGACGGATCCCTTGGGATCGGAAACTTGAAAGGCCGAGTATGAACAATCTGCATCGACAGCTGGCCCCCATCTCCGAGGCTGCCTGGGGTGAGATCGACCAAGAGGCGCGGCGCACCTTCATCCGCTGGATCGCTGGACGACGCGTCGTCGACGTCGTTGGACCCGACGGAGAGGATCTCGCGGCAGTACGCACCGGTCACCAGGTACGCGTGGACACCCCCTTCGAAGGTGTTCAGGCCCACCAGCGTCAGGTCCGCCAGATCGTCGAGCTGAGGGTTCCCTTCCGGGTCAGCCGCGAGGCCGTCGACGCCGTCGACCGGGGAGCCCAGGACTCCGACTGGCAACCCGTGAAGGACGCCGTTGCTCAGATCGCCAGGGCCGAGGACGGCATTGTCTTCGACGGGCTGGCGAGCGCGGGCATCGAGGGACTGGTTCCCTCAAGCTCCAACCCTGCCGTATCGCTCCCACAGCCGAAGGATCTTCCTGACGCCGTTGCCGCTGCCCTCAAGGAGCTCCGCCTCGCCGGAGTCGAAGGCCCCTACGCCCTCCTGCTCTCCGCCGAGCTGTGGACCGCCGTCGCGGAGACCACTGATGACGGCTATCCCATTCGCAAGCACATCGATCGTCTCTTGGATGGTGAGGTGCTGTGGGCTCCCGCCATTCAGGGCGCTGTCCTGCTGAGCACGCGGGGCGGCGACTACGAGCTGCACCTCGGCCAGGACCTCTCCATCGGATATCTCTCACACGATGCCGAGTCGATTGAGCTCTATCTCCAAGAGACGCTCACGTTCCTCCCGTACACCTCTGAGGCGAGTGTCGTGATGACGCACTGAGGTCGCACACCGGTCCTACACTCGCCCTGATGAGCGAGCAGACTGAGCACCCGGTGAACTCACCCACGGAGTCCTCCCAGCGCCCCGCCCCCCAGGAGATCCTGGGGCAGGCCGGTCGCCGGGGCCCCTTCCGCTACGGCGAACGCATCCAGGTCACCGACACCAAGGGCCGCAAGAACACCTTCCTGCTCGACCCCCACGGCTACTTCCAGTCCGTGCGCGGCTCCTTCCACCACCGAGACATTGTCGGCATGGACGAGGGCAGCGTCATCGAGACCGACACCGGCCACGAGCTGCTCCTGCTGCGCCCGCTCCTGGCCGACTACGTCCTGTCCATGCCCCGCGGCGCCCAGGTGGTCTACCCCAAGGACTCCGGACAGGTCATTGCCATGGGGGACATCTTCCCCGGCGCCCGAGTCTTGGAGGCCGGCGTCGGCTCCGGTGCACTGACCATGAACCTGCTCTCCGCCATCGGGGAGGCTGGCCACCTGCTGTCCATCGAGCGCCGTGAGGACTTCGCCCAGATCGCCGCCTCCAACGTCGACGCCTGGTTCGGCCGCCACCACCCCGCCTGGGAGCTGCGCACCGGGGACTTCGCCGACGTCGTTGCCGCCCAGGTGGAACCCGGCAGCATCGACCGGGTGGTCCTGGACATGCTCGCCCCCTGGGAGAACGTCGAGGCCGCCTCCCAAGCCCTGGCCCCGGGCGGGCTCTTCCTGGCCTACGTGGCCACCGTCACCCAGCTCTCCCGCACCGTGGAGGCCCTGCGTCACAGCGGCCTGTTCACCGAGCCCGAGTCCTGGGAGTCCATGGTGCGCACCTGGAACGTCGACGGGCTCGCCGTGCGCCCCGACCACCGCATGGTGGCGCACACCGGCTTCCTGCTGACCGCCCGTCGCCTGGCCGCAGGCTCCCGGCCCTTGACCCGCAAGCGCCCGCCCGCCCGCGGCGCCTACGACGAGGGCGGCTACTGGCTGCCCGACGACGTCAAGGAGCGCACCAGCACGGACAAGAAGGTCCGCCGCGTTCTGCGAGACTGCCGGGCCAAGCAGCCCTCCGACGCCACACCCGTTCTCAGCGGGAGCGCGGACGACGACCAGGACGGCGCCAACCATGTCTGAGAGGTCTGCCGCCGACGCCGGTACGCCCCAGCCACTGGGGATGCCTGCCACGGACTTCACCAGCCACCAGCTGCGTGAGGCCCGCGCCCGGGCCGTCAGCCTGGCGGCCAAGAACGAGCGCCTGGTGACCGCTCTGGGCACCGCCCGTGAACGCATCGCCGAGCTCGGACAACAGCTCGACGCTGTCACTCACCCCCCGGTCACGCTGGGACTGCTCACCGGCCTTCCCCGCACGAGGGATGCCGCAGGTGACACTGGCGATGCCGTCGATGCCGCCGAAGCTGCCCAGCCCCGTGAAGTCGCCGTGAGCCTGTCGGGCCGCCAAATGCTCCTGCACGTCCACCCCGGCGTCGATGACACCGAGCTGCAGGTCGGGCGGCGCGTGGCCGTCAACGACCAGATGCTCGTCGTCGCCACGCTCCCCGAGCCCTGCACCGGTGAGGCCGTCACCCTCGAGGAGAGGCTCGATGACGCCCGGGTCCTGGTGACCACCGGCGCAGGAGGCACCCGGGTCCTCACCCTGTCCTCCGCGCTTGGCCGCATCGCCAGGACCGGAGAGGGGCTCAAACCCGGAGACACCCTGGCCGCCGACCTGCGCGCCGACGTCGCCACGGCTCTCATCGAGCGCACCAGCGTCGAGCAGCTGGTCGTGGCCGAGACACCCGATGTCTCCTGGGCGGACATCGGTGGCCTGGGACCGCAGATCGAGCAGATCCGCGATGCCCTCGAGCTGCCCTTCACCCACCCCGAGCTGTTCCACGCCTACGGTCTGCGCGCCCCCAAGGGGCTGCTGCTCTACGGCCCGCCCGGCTGCGGCAAGACCCTCATCGCCAAGGCCGTGGCCACCTCGCTGGCTGATTCGCCCAGCGCCTCGGGCATCACGGGACGCCCGCCCGCGTTCCTCAACATCAAGGGTCCTGAGCTTCTGAGCAAGTTCGTCGGCGAGACCGAGCGCCAGATTCGCGCCATCTTCGACCAGGCCCGCAAGGCCGCCGCCGAGGACCGGCCGGTGGTCATCTTCTTCGATGAGATGGAGGCCCTCTTCCGCACCCGTGGCACCGGCGTGTCCTCCGACGTCGAGACCATGATCGTGCCCCAGGTCCTGGCGGAGATCGACGGCGTGGAGTCCCTGCGCAACGTCGTCATCATCGGGGCCTCCAATCGTGAGGACATGATCGATCCCGCCATCCTGCGTCCCGGGCGCCTGGACGTGAAGATCCGCATCAACCGGCCCGATGCGGCCGCTGCCGAGGAGATCCTCGCCCGGCACCTCACCGCGAACCTCCCCCTGGATCCGACCGAGCTCGCCGCCCACGGGGGAGACCGTGAGGCCACCGCCGCCTCCTTGCGCCGAGTCGTCGTTGAGGCCCTCTACGCCCGCAACGAGGCCACCGCCGTCCTGGAGATCACCGAGGCCCATACGGTCAGTGGCGCCTCCACCCGCGTCCTTCACCTGGCCGACCTGACCAGCGGCGCCATGCTGGCCGCCATCGTCTCGCGCGCCAAGACCGCCTCCATCAAGGACGAGCTCGCCGGGGGAGCGGGCGGGCTGAGTGCAGCCAGGCTCCGCTCGGCCGTCGAGACCGAGGCGCGGCAGAACGAGGAGATCACCGGCGCGACCACCCCCGAGGGGTGGGCCCGGCTCATCGGCACCCGCACCTCGCAGATCCTCAGCGTGCGCAGACTCGGCAAGGAGAGCACATGAACGATGTTGGCTTTCAGCCCGGTCCGGTGACGCGACCCGTCGGTCTGGAGACCGAGTTCGGGGTCCTGCGCCCGGGCGACGCCTACGCCAACCCCGTGGTCCTGTCCACCCGCGTGGTGGAGGCCTACTGCGCCGGCGCCGGCGTGCCCACCGTGCGGTGGGACTACGAGGGCGAGGACCCCCTGGCCGACCTGCGCGGCGGCAGGCTCCGGCGCTCCGCCGCCCACCCCAGCCAGCTCACCGACGACCCCACTCGCCCAGCGCCCTCGGGCGACGCACCGTCGGCCGATGCGGCGGAGACGGCAGACCCTCCGCCGGCCCCCTGGGGGTCGCGCGCTCGCCCCAGTGCCGCCGAGGCGGCGCTGCCCCGGGCCACGACTGCGGTCCTGGTCAATGGCGCCCGCTTCTACGTCGACCACGCCCACCCCGAGTACTCCTCACCCGAGGTCCTCACACCCCGCGACGCCCTGATCTGGGACCGCGCCGGTGAGGTGGTCGCCCGGCGCGCCATGACGGCCCTGGGTGACGAGGGCGATCGGGATGGGACACCGGCGGAGATCGTCCTGTACAAGAACAACGTGGATGGCAAAGGTGCGGCCTACGGCTCCCACGAGAACTACCTCGTGCGGCGCGATGTGCCCTTCGAGGAGCTGGCCGCGGTCCTGACCCCCTTCCTCGTCACCAGGCCCGTCATCGCCGGTGCCGGCCGGGTCGGGATCGGGCAGCGCAGTGAGCGCCCCGGGTTCCAGATCAGTCAGCGCGCGGACTACGTCGAGTCCGAGATCGGCCTGCAGACGACCTTCAACCGCCCCATCATCAACACCCGCGACGAACCGCACGCCGACAATGCCCGCTGGCGCAGGCTTCACGTCATCAACGGTGACGCCAACCGCTTCGACGTTCCCATCTACCTCAAGGTCGCCACCACCGACCTGCTTCTGTGGTTCCTGGAGCAGGCGTACACCGAGGGCTCCGGCCGGTTCAAGGAGGCTCTGGCCCGCCTCAAGGACCTGGCCATCATCGGCGACCCCGTGGAGGAGCACTGGGCGCTCTCCCACGACCCCTCCCTGTCACACGAGCTGCGAACCCAGGCCGGGGCCATGACCGCCCTGGAGGTTCAGCGCGCCATCCTCGACGCCGTCAGCCCTGCCGTCACCCGTGTGGAGGACGCTCAGGCCCACCGCGCCCTGGCCCTGTGGAGGCAGGTCCTCGACGCCCTGGAGCAGTGGCGCCACGACGGATCCGGGCTGGCCGCCCAAATGGTGGAGTGGGTCGCCAAGTACGAGCTCTGTGAGGGACTGCGCCGCAGGTCGGGAACCGGCTGGGACGATCCCCGCCTGGCCGCTCTCGACATCCAGTGGGCCGACCTACGACCGGGACGATCCGTCGTCGACAAGCTCGACGCCGCCGGCAGAATCCATCGGCTGGTCACCGACGCGGAGATCCAGCGTGCGGCCGACACGCCTCCCGAGGGCACGCGCGCCGCCGTCCGGGGAACCGCCATCCGCCGTCACCGGCAGATCGTGGGGGCCTCCTGGACCTGTCTCCTCCTCGACGTGCCGGGCACCCCCGCCCTGGCGCGTCTGCGCCTGCCCGACGACGTGGTCGTCGGCCCCGATGAGACGGCGACCATCCTGGAGGAAATTGGTCGCCGGGCGGCACCTGAGAGACACTGAGCCTCACAGTGCGCTCACCAACGGTGCGCTGCTCGAGAGGACTGCAGAAGGAGCAAGACATGACGCCGCAGCACGCCAGTCAGTCCCATGGACAGGTCCGTCGCGACGGCGTCGAGACCACCTCAGCGGACACTGAGCAGCAGATCAGTACCGGGACGTCGTCGGCCGGGCAGACCAGTGACGTCGACAGCATCCTCGATGAGATCGACTCGGTCATCGAGACCAATGCCGCGGCCTTCGTCCAGGGCTTCGTCCAGAAGGGCGGCCAGTGAGCATGAGCGGCTCACGGCCCTTGGCGCGGCGCATCATCGGGGTGGAGACCGAGTACGGCATCACCTGCGCCCCCACCACCGACGGCCCTCCTCCCATGGACGCCGACCACGCCGCCCGTGAGCTCTTCGATCCCGTGGTCCAGCGCTCGCGCTCCTCGAACGTCTTCACTCGCGGGGGTGCTCGCCTCTACCTGGACGTGGGCTCCCACCCCGAGTTCGCCACCGCTGAGTGCGATCGCCTGGAGGACGTGCTTGCTCAAGACCGCGCCGGTGAGCTCGTCATGGCCGATCTGGCCGAGCAGGCCAATGCGCGTCTGGCCGCCACGGGTGTTCCCGGGCGGATCCACCTGCTGAAGAACAACCGTGATGCCGAGGGCAACGGCTTCGGGTGCCACGAGAACTACCTCGTGCGCCGTCGTGGAGACTTCTGGAACGACGCGCGCACTCTCGTACCCCATCTGGTGACCCGGCAGATCCTCGTCGGCGCCGGCCACATCGCCGCGGACGGAGACACTCGGCGCGCCGCCACCGGGCTGAGGGGCTACGTCTTCTCCCAGCGGGCTGACCAGATGTGGGACGCCGTCTCCTCAGCCACGACCCGTGCCAGGCCGCTTATCAACACCCGGGACGAACCGCATGCCGATGCCGAGCGCTACCGGCGCATGCACGTCATCGTCGGGGACTCCAACATCGCTCAGGGGTCCACCCTGCTCAAGGTGGCGGCCATGGACCTGCTCCTGGACTACCTGGAGCACGGGGGAGAGCTCGGCGACCTGGCCCTGGCCGATCCCATGAGGGCCATTCGCGACACCTGCCATGACATGAGTGGCGGGGTGCTCCTGGAACGGTCGGACGGGCGGACCATCACGCCGTTGGAGGTGCAGGCAGAGCACCTCGGGCGTCTGCGCGACCACGTCGCGCAGGGCATCGAGGTCACCGCTCTCCACGAAGCCGCACTGGATCTGTGGGAACGAGGACTCCAGGCCCTGCGCCTGCAGCAGCCCGAGCTCGTGGACAAGGAGCTGGACTGGGCGGTCAAGCACCGGCTGCTGACCCGCTACTGCCAGCGGCACGACACCGATCTGACCGATCCCCGAGTGAGGCGCTTGGCCCTGGCCTACCACGACGTCTCTCCCGGCCAGGGACTGCGGCAGCGGCTGGAGGGCGCTGGGCTCCTGCGTCGATTCGTTGATGAAGCGACCTGCCGCCGGGCGGTCGATACTCCGCCGGCGACCACGCGCGCGCGTCTGCGGGGCGCGGTCGTCGCCCGGGCAGAGGACCTGCGCTGCGATGTGAGTGTCGACTGGGTGGGGGTTCGACTCGACGACGGCGTCTGCTCACCTGTTACCCTGAGTGATCCCTTCTGTGCCGTGGACGAGCGCATCGATGCACTCCTGGAGAGCATGGGGCGTTCGGCAACCGATCCTCCCATCGGGGTGTGAACGGTGAGGCTCACGGCACTGATAAGGTGGCAGACGGAAGACGCAACATGAGTACTACCCCCTCCCCGGATCCCGAAGCGGGCATGCCCCTGACGCGGCGTCAGCGCCGTGCGCTCGAACGTGCTCAGCAGGCCCAGCGGGAGGCTGCGATCGGAGACTTGCCGGCACCCGCCCAGCCCGCTGTCCAGGCACGCCCGGTCGGTACTGCTTCCCCCAGTGACCGATCCGCAACCGGCACATCGGAGCCTCGCGCTGTGCCGCAACCACAGCCGCAGCCCCAGCCGCAGCCTCACGTGCCGGGCAGCAGCCACGATCCGCGCAGCGAGTACATGCCGGCCGCACGAGCCGATCGACGCGATCTCCCACATGGGACCGGGCACCGGCAGGACGAGGTGGTCGCCGAGGCCCGGGAACCGGAACCGACGCCGCGTCCACGGACCCTGGGCGGTCCGCTGGGGCGTATGCCGCGGGGGCCCCTGGCGGTCGGCCTGATCGGTGTCGTCGTCCTTGCCATGATCCTGGTGCCGCTGGCCGTCAACAAGCTCGTCTCCGGAAGGAACGGAACGGGCGCCAGCACAGCGGCTCAGTCGACCGTGCTGGATGGCAACGCCCCCCTCAGCCAGCTGCTGACAGTCAGCGGGCGGGTCGGATCGGGGGTGGCCCCCTCCGTCGAGCTGAACGGCGACGCCTCCTTGTCAGCCCCCGGCTCGGTGCTGACCGACGTCGTCCAGACCGGGCAGGGGCGCGCTGTCTCCGCGGGGACGCCTGTGATCCTGCAGGTCTCTCAGTTCTCCGGTCTCAACGGGCGCAACACGACGGGTAACGAGGCGGGGTACAAGCTCTGGCAGGGTCTGCTCGGTCCCGAGGTGGGTGACTACATCAACGCGGCGGTCTCCGGCCAGCGCGAAGGCGCCCGCGTCGTTCTTCGCGAGCCGGCTGAGGAGGAGGACGGCTCCAGGACGACGAAGATCACTGTCGTCGACCTCCTGCCCACTACGGCAACGGGGGAGGCGAAGCAGCCGGCGGAAGGCACCCCCACCGTGACTGAGGGACCGGACGGCTCCATCACCGTCAGCAGTGCCGGACTTCCTGCACCGACTCGAGCCTCCACGGAGATCCTCATCAAGGGCACCGGCCCCCAGATCGGTTCCCAGGATCGGCTTATTGCTCGTACCACGATGGTCAGCTGGACGTCGGGACAACCCCTCGACAAATCGACCTTCGGGCACCAGGAGCCGCCCAAGCAGCTCGACATGAGCAATGCGCTGGTGGGAGTCTCCCAGAACCTGGTTGACATCACGGTCGGCTCCCGGGTGGTCCTCTCGCTGCCCGCTGAGCAGGCGCAGGGGAAGGAACCAGTCGTCGTGGTGATCGACGTCCTGGCCAAGGACCCTGCTCAGCCTTCCGGAGCGTCCGGGGGTCGTGCGGGCAGTGAGTCGAGCGCCATTCCCGGCTCCTCCGCCGGCCCAACATCCAAGGAGCATTCATGAGCGTTGCCATCCGCATCATTCCCTGCCTGGACGTCAAGGACGGTCGGGTCGTCAAAGGTGTCAACTTCCAGGGCCTCAAGGACGCCGGAGACCCCGTGGAGCTCGCCTCCCGTT
>ERZ773007.219-NODE-219-length-28957-cov-7.306830_pt1 | contig 28957 bp, 16 predicted proteins | sample MGYA00580665_ERZ773007 | MGnify/ENA primary metagenome ERZ773007 (study PRJEB29015, sample SAMEA2738122) | human oral metagenome | biome: human oral; feature: human-associated habitat; material: saliva | place: China | collected 2167 ... | reverse complement strand
GTTCGAACCCTGGACACCCTGATTAAGAGTCAGGTGCTCTGCCAGCTGAGCTAATCACACATATTTAGTTGTTTGCTTAACAGCTTATATAGTCTAGCATTGATTTACAAGGCAGTCAAGAAAAAGTTTGAAAAAATTCGAATTAAATTAGAATTTTATTTAAGCGTTTAGTTGCGCATACATTCAGATAGGTCGTGTGATGTGCATAAGCAATTTCATGTGCTTATATCTTATCGTACATACACAAATGTATTTATAAAATACGTTAAAAACATTTCAATTCATCACAATAACTAAACCTTAGCAAAATCAATCATGATACAATAAAAAAAGAAGCAGCGCGATTTAAAACAGGTGCAGGAAATACAATATTTCCACAATAAATAGGAACACGGGTGGGACTAATTCCTATCTATATGATATTGCGCGTGCCTCTTGACGGATAATGTTATCATAAAAAAGGCGGAAAAGATAGTATAAAATGACGACAATTTTGTATAAAATTATGCATTTATTGAGCGAATTCCACTAATTGCAAGCGAAATCTTGCTATTAACTTATCCTTGTTGTATAATTTTCAAAGTATCTTTATAGAAGATTGACAACCAGCACAAAAGCGATGCTCTCGCTCGAGTGTTTTTAGTGGATTTGGGAGGTAACAATGTTCTGTAGCAATTGTGGCAATGAAGTAACAGAAGGCGCTAAGTTTTGCAGTGTATGTGGTGCAAGATTGAGCCTTGATGCAGAACCATCAGTACACGAACATACAGCGTTTAGTTCGTCGAATAGAGAAGGAAATATGATGGACAAGAGAGAATCTTCTACGAAGTTCGACTTTAATTTCGGATCCGAGGATTTAGAGATTAAGGAGCCTAAGAAGAAAACAAGCTCGGTTTCTTTCGATTGGAGCTCTGTAATTGAGGAGAGCCATAAGAAACCTACTAAGAAAATCAGATCCCCTTGGGAGACAACTGGGATTGACGATGAGGAAGCTGAAGCCGTAACACAGTCGTTCAGTTCAGTTAATAATGATTGGGATAGGCACAAGACTGCTGAGCCTGCGCATAAGGCTGAGGAGCCGGATTCCCTCGAGGAAATTCTAAAGCGTGATTCCGCAGCTGCTCCGGCATCTGGTCACGGACGCACTATGAACTTCATAGAGGTCATGAAGCAGGAAAAAGAAGAGCGAGAGAAAGCTGCGAAGGAAGCTGAAGAAGCATCCGTTTCGGCTGACTACGATTTTAGTGAGTCTATTCTTCCTAATGAAGAAAGGGAACATACTCAGGGATACACAGAACTCAAGGATGACATCGTCGCTGAACTGGAGAAGCAGGCAAGCGAGATGGATGAAAAGGAAGTTTCGCATAGACTAGACGCAGCTTCTGCGGATTTTGATGAGTATCTAAGTGCTCGCCGCAAGTCGCACGAGGAAGTGTTCCAAGCAGAGCCACCACATAACTTCGTTGATGATATGGTTCATGTGTCCGCAGCTGACACTAGGGACGAGTTTAAGCTTCCAGAAGATGAATTTGAGACAGAGCTTTCTGCATTTATCGGTAACCATGAGGACGCTGATAAAGAAGATGTTCATGCAGACAAATCAGACGATGATTTATTCAACTTTGATATTGATATTGAAGATACAGATGAAGATGAGGAGACTGTAAGCCAGTATCTTGACTACGTGAAGCCAAGCAGGGTTTCGCGTGCACAGGAGCGCGCTGAAGCTGAGGAGTTTGATCTCGATGATGAGGATGACGATGATGAGCCAGAGACATTCTCGTACGATGAGCTTACAGATGATAACAAAGAGCCAGAGACGGACTACGAACTTGAACCTGAAACTGAATCTACAGAAGAAGCAGATGATTTCGCATTCGGTGATGATGACATAGATGTTCCTTATGAGGAGCCTGTTAACTACTCTGAGCTATATATGGATGAAGAGACAGAAAAGGCTGATAAGCCGGCGGCATTAGAGACTGATGAGGTAGTTGATTCGCATGAGACTAGTGATGAAGCAGCTACAGAAGTAGTTCCAGCAGTTTCGGAAACTTCGACTGAACCAAAAGAGCCAGAGGAGCCAGTAGCTACAGAAATTGCTGCGGAGCCAGTTTCAGAACCAGCTTCAGAACCAACTGCAGAAATAGCTTCAAAACCATCACTGGAAGAGCCAGTAAATGCAGCATCAGAAACCGTAGAGGTAGCTTCAGCACCTGCTGAAAAGGCTGAGGATGCTGAGCTAGCAGCTGCAAAGGCTATAGAAAGTGAAATTGCAAACCTACAGAAGCGTCTAGCAGAACTTCTCGGTAAAGACACTTCAGAAACAGTTGAGCTGCCAGCAAGAGAAGTTGTTTCGGCCGAAGAACTAGTGCAGGAGCCTGTACAAGCGAAGGCTGAGGCGGAGACTGAAGCAAATGCTACAGAGACAGGGGCTCGCTCTGATTTAACTAGCTTAGAGGCAGAGTTGGCTGCTTTAGGATTCGATACAATTGATGATGAACCAGATGAAGAGGCTGATATGCTTTTCTCTGCAGAAGATGTGGCAGATGCTAACACTTCAGCTGTGGAAGAGAATAACGAGGATCTAAATCAAGAAGAGGTTATGTCGATTGATGATCTACAGAAGGATCTCTTTGGTACAGATGTTGATGATGCAGGGATGGAGGCAACTCGTAAGATAGACAAGTTCTATACTCTCTATCGTAAGAATGAAGAGTTCCAGCAGCTTCTTGATGAGGAGTATAAGAAACTGCAGGATGGCAGTGCCGACTATACACTTATGGAGGATGTGCTAGCTGAGTATCAGGATGAAGAAGAAACTGAAGAAGCTCCAACTGAAGCCCATCATGAGACAGTCGAAGCTGCAGTTAAGGCCGAGTCAGCTAAGCTTGAAGCAGCAAAGAAGGATGCAGGATCAGAACTCAGTAATAGCGCTAATGTTACTGAACCTATTACTGCTGCGACAACTCTAGTTAGTTCGCCAGCTCAGGCTGCAGTTAATACGGCAAGTAAGGCAAGCAGTGTAGCACCGTCTGTAGTCGACGATGACGATGAAGAGTCGCGCAAAGGCGGAGTTCTAACGGTAATTGCGGTCATCGTAGCAATCTTGCTTGTTCTGTTATTGGTAGTGATACTGATACTTAACTTTGCTCCGGACAGCAGTGTTGCGCAGCGAATCAGCGAAGTGATTGGAAAGTTTACGAATTTCGCATCGCTGGGTGATAATTCTGAATTGCTACTATAAGGGTGATTTATACGTATATGCAGCGGCAGGCTTGATGGCTACCGCTGCATTATGTGGTTTTTGGAGAAATTATGGCTAAGGATAAGAAAAAAGGAAAAGTTACATACACATTTAATAGTGAAGGTAAGCGACGGAATGTCTTTGGAAAGCTACTTGTTATAGCAATTTTTGTGATTGTTATAGTCGGTAGAAGTGTCGGTTTTCTTACAGACTGGATGTGGTTTAGAGAGCTTGGCTTTACCAGGGTTTTCTGGACGCAGCTTGCAACAGAGTTAAAGCTCGGGATTGTAATATTCGTGCTTTCAGGGCTTTTGGTGCGAGTATATCTAAATAGCCTTAGAAAGGGATATTTTAGTAAGATAGAATCACACGAAATTCCGGATATGCACAAGCTAAACGTGTTATCGTGGGTTATATCTGTGATTTTCGGAGTTGTGGCAGCGTTTGTATCGGCTACGAGCACGTGGCAATCATTTCTCATGTTTGCGAACTCCTCAAAGTTCGGATTAAAGGATCCAATTTTTGGACTAGATATTTCGTTCTATGTGTTTAAGCTTGATTTCTTATCTAAACTTAATTCAATCGCAATATTCGTGATTATCGGAGTAGTTATCGTAACATTGATTTACTATGCCGTTTTGCTTTCGGTAAGGAAACCGGACATTTTCGACAAGAAGGATGTCTTTGAAGATCTTGAGGCAGATGATGCAGCGAAAGAAGCACAGGCAGGAGATGAAACCTCGGCAGATGATGAAGTTAGGAAAGGACGTCCTGATAACAGTATTCCGTTCGGCAAGAAAGACCCTGTAGATGATGTTACGAGAATCATAAAAGGATTTAGTGACAAAGCAAAGGAACAAGCTAAGAAGCGCAGAGAAAATAAACGCGAAATCAATAGATCAAATGTGGACCATCTATTTAGCCTAGCATCTGGGAAGGCTATGATTTTGGGCGTTGTTTTCTACGTTATGCTAGGCATTCACTTCGTGCTAAAGCAGTTCACACTCTTACATGCACATACTGGAACGGTGTATGGTGCTGGATTTACGGATATTGCTATTACGCAAAAAGTGTACCTGCTGGTTATGATTTTAGCTGTAGTCGGAGCGATTACCCTGGTAAGACACGTTCATAAGAAGGAATATCTTAAGCTCGCTAGAGTTCCGATGCTCATAATAGGAGTGCTTTTCCTCGGAACGATTCTTAAGGTTGGTGTTCAGAGTCTGATAGTTGCTCCAGATGAAATCAACAAAGAAAGCAAATACATCAAGAACAATATCCAATATACGAATCATGCGTACGGCCTAGACAAGGTTAAGGTCGATTCTTTTGCAGCACAGAACAATCTGACAGCTGCAGATATAGCTAGTAACAAACCGACTATCAGCAATATCAGAATCAACGACTATGAGCCTGTAAAGGACTACTACAATCAAACACAGAGTATTCGTCAGTACTACGATTTCAAGGATGTAGATGTAGATAGATATGATATAAATGGCGCTGAGACCCAGGTGTATCTATCGGCACGTGAGATTAACGAAGCCAAGATCAGTGATACATGGATTAACAAGCATTTGAAATACACTCATGGTTATGGAGTTGCGCTATCCAAGGTTAATTCCGTAACCGCAAGCGGACAACCGGATGTGCTCGTTAAGAATATTCCGCCTGAGTCAAATATTCCTGAAATAAAGATAAAGAGACCTGAGATTTATTTCGGTGAGCTCACGAACAACTATATAATCGTCAATGGGGATGAACAGGAATTCGATTACCCAGATGGGAATAACAACAAGTATACCAAGTACAAGGGCAAGGCAGGTATAAAGCTCGGAATTGTGAGTAGACTGCTATTCTCAATAAGAGAGGGAAGCATGCAGATGCTCGTGTCGAGGAATATCAACTCAGATTCGAGGATAATCATCAATAGAAATATTCTTGAGAGGGTAAATAAAATTTTGCCGTACCTCGAGTATGAGAAGGACCCTTACATGACCATCGTGGATGGTAGGCTGTACTGGGTTATCGATGCGTATACGACTAGCAGCAACTATCCGTATTCTGAGCCTTATTCGGGTCAGATTGGGACGACGAACTATATCAGAAACTCAATCAAAGTGGTTGTGGATGCTTATAATGGGGATGTAAATTACTACGTTGTAGATGATAAGGATCCGATTGCGAAGACGTATGCGAAGATATATCCGACGCTGTTCAAGGGTAAGGATAAGATTCCGGCGGGGTTAAAGAAGCATTTTAAGTATCCATCGACGCTCCTCAATATTCAGGCGGGTGCTTACACCAAGTATCATATGAATGAAGTCAAGGTCTTCTATCAGAAGGAAGATCTCTGGGACATTGCAAATCAAATATACGGTACAAAGGAGAGACCGATGAGTTCGAGCTTCTTCATATTCAATCTGCCGGGAGAGAAGCGTGAAGAGTTTATAAATATGATTCCGTTCACTCCTAAGTCGAAGCAGAACATGACAGCCATCATGATGGCGAGAAATGATGGGGATGAATACGGCAAGCTCGTGGTGTATAAGTTCCCTAAGAACAAGACGGTGTACGGACCAATGCAGGTTGAAGCGCAGATAGATCAGAATTCTGAGATTGCCAAGGAGTTCTCGCTATGGAATTCATCAGGGACTACGTATAAACGTGGAGACATGTTTATAATTCCTGTAAATAATTCTATAATGTACGTAGAGCCGGTATATCTCGAGGCTTCAAACCAAGCGATTCCTGAGGTTAAGAGGGTAATAGTCGCTTATGGGGACAAGATAGCATATGCATCTACACTGGATGAGGCGCTTGAGAACTTATTTGGGGATGGCGCAGGGAATTCAGGTAGTGTCAGCAGCAATTCGTCAGGCGGCTCTAGTGGAGCTAGTGGCTCCAGCAACCAGAAAGAGCTGATTGGCAAGGCTAAGGAAGCGTATGATAATGCTGTTAAAGCCCAGAAGAATGGGGACTGGAAGGCTTATGGTGAGTACCTAGACGAGTTGTCTGGATATCTCGATCAGCTTGCTGGATAGGAAATTGAGCTTAAATTACTTTTTACTTTGCGAGATAAGGAGATGTTATGATAAATTTCGATTTGGAAAAGATGCTCTTTACAATTCCTGCTGAAGAGCATGGAATTGAAGAGGTAGCGAAGGTGCTTCGTGCGCATCCAGAGGTTAAGTTCGTGTCGTTTGCGGGCGTTGACCTCGGTGGTCATTTTACGGATGAGAAGATTCCAATCAAGACATTCATAGATGATATGGAGAAGCTCCTCGAAAACGGTGTTCAGACCGACGGATCCAGCGTCGCACTACCAGAGATTGCAAACCTCGCGAATGCTAGAGTTGATATACTTCCAGATAAGGATGTAAATTGGTACGTTGAGTATAATTTCAGCAATATGGATTTTGCGACCGGTTTGCCAGTCGGCACACTCAGGATTCCATCATTCCTAAGACACAACAATGATAGGATGGTTGGATCGAGAATTTTCTGCAAGGACTCCATACGCAAGTTCAAGACGAGGCTCATGGAGATGCTGAGGAAGTATCCGTATGTTGTTGAATACCTAGATGGCATTAATTCCATAGACGATATTGAGGAGATTAATTTAACTAGTGCAACTGAACTAGAATTCTGGGTAAAAACTCCGGATGACAAAGCGGACAGAGATCAACTTTCCACTTCGCAGGAACTTAAGGAGCAGTACTGGAAGAGGACTATAGGACCTGTAAATACAGCTCTTGAGCAGACGCTCGAGATACTTGACCGCTATGGCTTCGGTGTCGAGATGGGACACAAGGAGGTTGGCGGAGTAAGAGCTAAGATGGGCAACTCTGGAAGCTATGACCATATCATGGAGCAGCTTGAGATTGACTGGAAATATTCATCGCCAGTTCAGGCTGGGGATAATGAAGGTCAGATTAAGCACATAGTAAGGGATGTATTTAGAGCTAACAACCTGGAGGTAACATTCCTTGCAAAACCTATGCCAGGCGTTGCAGGTAGCGGAGAGCATACTCATCTCGGTGTATCTGCAAGGCTTAAGTCGGGAAAGGTCGTAAACCTATTTGAGTCAAAGGATAGAATGAACGAATACATGAGTCCTGTTGGATTCGGAGCGCTCATGGGAATTTTAAATAACTACGAGCTTTTAAATCCTTTCGTGGCACAGACGCATGATGCATTTAGAAGGCTAAAGCCAGGATACGAGGCTCCGGTCTGCATCGTAACATCTCTCGGGAAGGACTGCGTAACACCTTCTAGAAATAGAACGGTTCTGATCGGATTAGTCAGAGACCAGAACAACCCTATGGCCACAAGGTTTGAGCTCAGGTCGCCTAACCCTCATAGCAACACTTATCTGGTTGTGGGAGCGTCGTTCATGCTTATGCTAGATGGAATTGAGGCGGTTCTCTCTAATGGCAAGACACCAGCAGAACTCGCAGTATCAATCTCTAAGAAAGCTGGAGAAAAGGACTTCTATCTCGCAAAGGATAGGGAATATAGAAGCGAACTTAACGTTTTCGAATGCTTCACGAAGAGAGAGAGAGAAAAGCTTTTCGGAAAAGCACCTGCTACGGTATGGGAGAATTTGAAGGCATTTGACACACACGAAGATGAACTCGCTAAGCTTACAGGCGGAGATGAGACGGCTAAGGATGTGATTATGTCATACCGTGCACAGATGTCGATGAAGTGGGTTATGGAGTTCCGCGATAGGATTTTGCCTAATTCAATGGATTTTGTCAGAAACTGCAAGAAGAGACATAATGAGCTCGAAGCGACTGATTATGATATAATGAACTGGAGAAGAGTCAACAGCCTGCGCATTGCGCTCGGCAAGGACTCCATCGATAGCAAATCGATTTTGACGCTTGCGAGAGAAGCGATTGATTCTGCGGATTTTGATGCGGCGTCTAGATATGAGCTGCTTATTCAGGAGAAAATCGAGGAGCTTAGAGGTGCGTACAGCACTTATATTAAGAACTTATTTTAATAGATTTAGGAAGATACGATAATATGGGGGTTAAGAAATGCTTGACGTCAAAAGAGTGAGAGAAAACTTCGAGAGCGTTAAAGCCGATGTGGAAAGACGTGGAAAAGGTGACTTTGGCATCGACAACGTGTTAAAGTTTGATACCAAGAGAAGGGAGCTTCTTGCAGAAGTTGAACAGCTTAAAAACAAGCAGAATACTGTATCGCGTGAAGTGCCAAAGCTCAAGAAGGAAGGTAAGGATACTTCAGTTCTATTTGCAGAGATGAAGGAGTTAAGTGCAGAGATTAAATCCTTAGATGCAGAGGTTAGCGAAGTGGAAGAGGAACTCAGAAAGGCGCTACTCTACGTCCCTAATACACCTCACCCAGATGTTCCAAGTGGAGAGGATGATAGCGAGAATCTCGAGCTTCGTAAGTTCGGAGAGCCGACTGAGTTCGCATTTGAGCCAAAGGCACACTGGGATATCGGAGAAGCTCTAGACATACTGGATTTTGAACGCGCTGCCAAGATTTCTGGCTCTCGTTTCACAGTGTACAAGGGCATAGGTGCAAGACTCGAGAGAGCTGTGATAAACTTCATGCTCGACCTCCACACGGAAGAACAGGGCTATACTGAGATCTTACCACCGTTCATGGCTAACCGTGATGCTATGACAGGGACGGGTCAGCTACCTAAGTTCGAGGACGACATGTTCTATGTGCCTGCGAAGGATTTCTTCCTGATTCCAACAGCAGAAGTTCCTGTTACTAATCTCCGTTCCAATGAGATTATCGAGCCGGAGGAGATGCCTGTGTACTACACAGCATATACGCCATGCTTCCGCAAAGAAGCGGGGTCGGCTGGACGCGATACTAGAGGGTTAATCAGACAGCACCAGTTCAATAAGGTTGAGATGGTTAAACTTGCGTATCCTGAGAATTCCTATGAGGAACTAGAAAAGCTCACACACGATGCGGAGGAAGTACTACAGAAGCTAGGTATTCCTTACAGAGTAGTTAGACTGTGCTCTGGGGATCTCGGATTCTCGGCAGCGATGACTTACGATATCGAAGTGTGGATGCCAAGCTACGGCCGTTATGTTGAAATTTCAAGCTGCTCAAACTTTGAAGATTATCAGGCTAGAAGAGCTAATATAAGGTTCAGAAGAGAGAAGAAGGCAAAGCCTGAATTCGTACACACGCTGAACGGATCTGGTCTAGCGGTAGGCAGAACTGTAGCTGCTATCCTTGAAAATTTCCAGCAGGAAGATGGTACCGTGGTAGTACCAGAAGCGCTGAGACCTTACGTTGGAAGAGACGTGATCAAGTAGGAGATACTAAATTAGCCAATCGAGATTTAGATTGGAAAACGAGCGGAGCTCATTATATATGATGCGACATAAGCACAAGGAACTAGATGGCCAGGTAAGGTCGCAATCAGTTCGTTGTGCTTTTTTACTATAGGAAGGTGGCTGCTCCTCAGTTGCCACTTGAGACGGAGGATACCTAAAAATGAAAGACAGAGTCAGCTTGACAGACTTCCTTATGTATCATAAGGAGACTCACCCGATTTCGTTTCATATGCCTGGACACAAAGGGAGAAGCACGCTCTATGGGATATACGGCTTCGGAGATTTCATCAAGAATGTAGTGGGAAACGATATAACGGAAATTCCTGGAGCTGATGCGCTGCAGCAGCCACGAGAAAGAATTAAGGATATTATGGAAGGCTACGCCGGGCTCTATGGGGCAAAGCATACAGAGCTCCTTGTAAATGGTAGCAGTGCTGGACTCATGGTATCGATACTAGGTAGTGTTCCAAGAGGAGGTAAACTTCTTATGGGAAGGAATTCCCATAAATCCGTATATGGAGCGCTCAGACTTGGCGGGATAGATCCTGTCTACATAATGCCTGAGATAGATAGCGAAACTGGGCTTCAGCTCGGATTAGACCCGGACAAGATTGAGACGGCCTTGATCGAGGACCCAGGCATCAAAGCCGTGCTGGTGACCAGCCCGAACTACTACGGGGTACTATCAGATATCGAACGGATTGCCAGCATCGTTCACCTGCACGGCAGGATTCTGATTGTGGATCAAGCGCACGGTGCGCACCTTAAATTCTTTGACTACCTGCGCAGTGAAGATGGGCTCCCGCACCGTGCGGCAGAGAATTGCGGAGCCGACATTGTGGTGGACAGCACGCACAAGACGCTGCTGTCATTTACGGGCTCCGCAATTCTCAACATCTGCACCGAGAGGCCAGATGTTTCTCGGATTAGCGAGCTCCTCCGCATGCTGCAGACTACGAGTCCGAGCTACCTGCTGATGGGCAGCCTCGATATCAATCAGCAGATACTCAGAATGGACGGCTACAATCTCATCAAGAACTGGGATGCAGATATCAAATACTTCTATCAGGAGGCTGCCCAGATCGCCGACCTCGGGCTCATCGATCGCATCGACCTTGATGAAACCAAGGTCAGCATCACAATGTCAGCCCTCGGCCTCAGCGGCCCCGAACTGGCGGAGGAGCTCGAGAAGAGAAACATCTGGGTGGAACTCACGCATGGCGACTATGTGATGCTGATGACAGGACTCGGAAACGAGAGGGGCGACTACGAAGATATCCTGGCCGCCCTGCGTGACCTCTCGGCGCACTATGGCGGCAGAATCCAAGGTGTGGAATCGGAAAGCTCTGCCTCTAAAACCGAGTCTGCCGCCCAGAACGCGGCGCAGAAGCAAGCTAAAAATGAAATACAGGCGGTGGCAAAAAATGAAACGCAGGTGGCGAACAAGAATGCATCACAGCCGGTAGACAAGATTGCAGAATTGAGAACTCCATCATCAGATTCAGCACTTATAGAGCGGCTAGAGCAACGCAAAATCCCCGACACCTATGAAGAGGTTCCTTTATATAGTGCCGAGGGAAGAGTTCTCTACGAGTCCATCATCCCTTATCCTCCTGGAACGCCTATCGCCTGCCCTGGTGAAGTGCTAAGTAAATCGGTTATCTTGTACGTCCGAGACCAACTAGTAGCACAACATGTGGTTCTAGGGGTAGATGAAGAGGGACGAGTTAAAGTTGAAAGCGATTGTGTACTTTTCAAGGAAATTTGAGGTGACTTATAGGGAATTTTGATGTATAATTTTTCTCATGCAATGGATATTATTTGTACGAATCTAAGAAAGGAAGGGTTCTTAAGGATGAGCCAAGGTAAACATTTACCAAGCATTTTGGTTAAGCATCACAAGAATACTGCAGGTCGTGAGACCGAAGTGATGCCAATTCCAGATGTGGTTGAAATCTGCATGTCGCAGAGTATTGGTGCTCCTTGTCAGCCTCTCGTAGCAAAGGGCGACTATGTCAAAGTCGGTCAGAAGATCGGTGACACAGAAGCTTTCGTTAGTGCTCCAATTCATTCTAGCGTATCTGGAACAGTTACTGATATCACATCGGTACGTTCTTCGATGGGCGGAATGGAGACACATATCGTTATTGAGACTGATAAGAAGCAGGAAATCAGTGAAGAGGTTCAGATTCCTCACATTGAGAGTCATGCTGATTTCGTCAAGGCAGTAAGAGCTAGTGGTATGGTTGGATTAGGAGGTGCTTCATTCCCAACGAGCATCAAGATGGATCCAAAGAATCTAGACGAATGTACTACCCTGGTTATCAACGGTGCTGAGTGTGAGCCATTCATCACAGGCGATAACAGAGTTATGGTAGAGGATGGACAGGATGTTCTCGACGGTATGCTTCTAACTATGAAGTATTTGAACCTAGAGAAAGGTATCATCGGAGTCGAGGAGAACAAGCCTGACGCTATCGAAAACTTGAACAGACTGATTCAGCAGAACGGTATCGGTAACATCGAGGTGTTCAAGCTACAGTCGAGATACCCTAAGGGAGCTGAGCGTGTGCTCGTATATGAGACCACCGGTAAGGTTATGAATGCTGGTGTTCTTCCTGCACAGCTTGGCGTTATTCTATGTAACGTTTCGACAATCGGAATTTTGGGACAGTACTTCAGAACAGGTATGCCTCTCGTTCAGAGAAGAATCACTGTTGATGGAGATGCTGTTGCTGAGCCTAAGAACGTATTCGTTCCAATCGGAACACGCATCGCTGATGTAGTTGCATTTTGCGGTGGATACAAGCAGGAGCCTAAGAAAATCGTAATGGGCGGACCTATGATGGGTCGAGCAACTCATTCAGATGAGACTCCAACTGTTAAGAATACTGGTTCGCTCCTATGCTTCGGCAAGGAGACAGCTACTGTTAAGACCGAGACTGGATGTATCAACTGTGGTCGTTGTCATCACGGATGTCCATTCAAGCTCGTTCCTATGCTCTACGCAGATTTCTACGAGAGACATGACGCAGAGTCACTTGATAAGTTCAAGGTTATGCAGTGTATGGAATGCGGAAGCTGCTCATACGTATGTCCTGCAAGAAGACCTTTGAGCTTTACCAATAAGCTCGCGAAAGGCTTGGTAAAGGAGGCAGCGAAGAAGAATGGATAATAAGAAATTTCATAACAATCTGATAGTATCCACATCTCCACACATCGTTACCGATGAAGATACTACCAAATTAATGGGAACTGTTCTGCTTGCTATGCTTCCAGCTCTAGTTGCCAGCACATATATTTTCGGAGCTAGAGTTCTGCTTCTTGCAGCTGTATGTATCGTTGCCAGCGTAGGCTTCGAATGGATCTACAACATGCTCGCTAAGAAGCCACAGACAATCAGCGATCTCAGTGCAGCAGTAACAGGTCTACTGATAGCATTTAACGTTCCATCTAGCTTCCCGCTATGGATGGCAGTAATAGGATGTTTCGTAGCTATCGTTGTTATTAAGCAGCTATACGGCGGAATCGGAAGAAACTTCGTTAACCCGGCAATCACTGCCAGAATCTTCCTATTCATCTCGTTCGCAGCACAGATGACAACATGGCCACTTCCAAGAATGGCAGCTAAGACTGATGCTGTAACAGGACCTACACCTCTAGCACTTGTTGCTGGTGGAGCTAGCAAGTCTGATCTTCCATCCAATATGGACATGTTCCTAGGATTCACTGGCGGATCCCTCGGTGAAGTAAGTGCTCTTGCGCTTCTCGTTGGAGGACTTTTCCTAATCTGGAGAAAGGTAATTTCCCCAGCAATTCCATGTGCGTTCCTCGGAACTGTATTTGTTATCGCTCTTGCATACTACAAGGGTGACTTCAATATGGCTATTTTCCACCTCTGTGCCGGTGGTGTAATGCTTGGTGCATTCTTCATGGCTACAGACTATGTAACATCGCCTAAGCTAACCAAGGGTCAGATTATGTTCGGTATCGGATGCGGAATTATCACTATGGCTATCCGTCTATGGGGTAACTATCCAGAAGGTGTTTCGTTCTCAATCCTACTTATGAACATCTGTACACCACTTATCAACAGATGGTCGTATAAGAGCTATGTAAAGGGAGGTGCGAAATAATGAAGAAAAAAGAAAGCACATTTTCAAGTTTCATTTCGCCGATCCTTGTGCTCGTACTGATTTGTTTCGTAGTTACATTTGCACTTGCTATGGCGTACGGTGTTACGAAGCCAATCATCGATAAGAACAACCTCAAGGAGTCGAACAAGGCTAAGTCCGAACTGATTCCAGAGGCAAAAGGCGAATTCAAGAATTACGACGGAAAGCTCGTGGTAGTTCAGAAGAATAAGATATACGTTACAGAGGCATCCAAGGCTGTAAATGGCTCAGGTGTAGTAGTGACTGTAAACTCAAACAGTTATGGTGGTACCCTAACTGCTATGATAGGTATCGACAACAAGGGTAAGATCACTAACGTTAAGATTATGAGTGCTCAAGATACTCCTGGTATCGGTACAAAGGCTCAGGACCCAAAGCACCTTGGACAGTACAAGGGGCTATCGGATCTTGGAAGCGAGACTATCAAGGATTCAAAGTCGAAGGTTAAGTATATCACTGGAGCTTCGATTTCCTCACAGGCTATTCACGAATCTGTTTTTGCTGGTCTAAAGCAGTATAAGGCTATGGGAGGGGCTAAATAAATGAGCAATAAGAGTAAATTATCAATCATCACAAACGGTATCATCAAAGAGAACCCAGTATTGGTTCTTCTAATCGGTACCTGCCCTACACTAGCTACATCTTCATCCGCTTCGAACGGTCTTGGTATGGGACTCTCAACTACAGCGGTACTGATTGCAGCTAACGTAGTAATATCACTACTTCGTAAGGTTATTCCTGACAAAGTAAGAATCCCGTGCTACATCGTAGTAATTGCTGGATTCGTAACAGTAGTTCAGTTCTTGCTAGAGGCATACGTGCCAGCACTTTATAAGTCGCTAGGTCTATTCATTCCTCTAATCGTAGTAAACTGTATCATCCTCGGAAGAGCTGAGGCGTTTGCTAACAAGAACACTGTATTTGATTCTGCTCTAGACGGAATCGGAATGGGTCTCGGATTCACGCTCACACTTACAGTAATGGGTACAATCAGAGAGCTGCTCGGAGCAGGAACATGGTTTGGTATGACAGTATTCGGTTCATGGTTCACGCCAATCGGATTTTTCAACCTCGCACCTGGTGGTTTCTTCGTATTCGGAGTTCTCATCGCAGTACTAAATGTACTCACTAATGGCAAGGCTCTCAAGAAGAAATCGTTTAGCTGTGGCACATGCCCAATGTACAATTCATGCAACCTAGCAGAAGCTAAGGAAGTTGCAGCAGAGGAGAAAGGAGCTGAGGCATAATGTTAAATTTAGTTATCATCTTTATGTCGATCGTTCTTGTAAATAACTTCCTGCTATCGCAGTTCCTCGGAATCTGCTCATTCCTCGGAGTTTCTAACAAGATGGAATCGGCGGTTGGTATGAGTGGTGCGGTAATATTCGTAATGGTAATTGCGGAAATTACAACATGGCCAATCCAACAGGTACTTAATAAGCTAGATATCGCATATCTACAGACTGTAGTGTTTATCCTCGTAATCGCGGCTCTAGTACAGTTCGTTGAGATGTTCATGAAGAAGTTTATGCCAGCGCTTCAGAAGTCGCTCGGTATCTACCTTCCGTTGATCACAACAAACTGCGCTATCCTCGGTGCGACAATTAACGCTATCAACTATAACTACACATACATTCAGGCTATCGTTTACACAGCTGGAGCTGGAGTGGGTTTCGGCCTTGCGATGGTACTGTTTGCAGGTGTTCGTGAAGAGAAGCTCTGGAATGAAGAGGGCGTACCTGCTGCATTTAAGGGAGTTCCAATGGTACTCGTAAGTGCAACAATCCTCTCGCTTTCATTCATGGGATTCTCAGGATTATTCCAGTAAGGAGGGGTATAGATGAACGCAATTATAACAGCAGTAGTACTTGTAGTTTGCGCAGGATTCATAGCTTCTCTCTTGCTAGTAATCGCTTCACACGCTTTCTACGTTCCAGTAGATGAGAGAGTATCCGAGGTAAGAGAGATTCTACCTGGCGCTAACTGCGGTGGATGTGGATTCGCTGGATGTGATGACTACGCAAACGCAGTAGTTAACGATGAGTCAACAAGCTGTAGCGCTTGTACAGTAGGTGGAGCTTCTTGTGCTGAGCAGATCGCTAACATACTCGGTCGTGCTGCAGGCGGCGCTGATAAGCAGATCGCACAGGTAATGTGCAACGGAACATGCGATGCTTCCAAGAAGATTCTTGAGTGGCAGGGTATGCAGTCATGTGCAGGTGCTAAGACCTTCTTTAACGGCAACTCAGCTTGTTCCCAGGGATGTATCGGTCTTGGAGACTGCGTAGGTGTCTGCGAATTCGATTCTATAGGCATCATCGATGGCGTTGCTAAGGTTAATAGAGACACATGTGTTGCATGTGGTAAGTGCGTAGTTACATGCCCACAGACTATCATCAAGATGGTTCCTTACAAGAAGGAAGTGCATGTGCTATGTATGAATACTGAAAAAGGCGGAGTTACTCGCAAGCAGTGTTCGAACGGTTGTATTGGATGTGCAAAGTGTGAGAAGACATGTAAGTTCGATGCAATTCACGTTAATAACAACGTCGCAGCTGTAGATTACGAGAAGTGTAAGAACTGCGGAATGTGTATGGGCGTTTGTCCTACAGGATCGATCAACAGCTATAACGAGAGACACGCTAAGATGGCGATTAACGCCAAGAAGAAGGCTGAGGCTGAGAAGGCTGCTAAGGCAGCTGAAGCGAAGGCTAAGGCAGCAGCTCAGGCGTAAAGGTTCGTACAATCGAATATAGCGATTAGACACGACTGGCGGTATGCTGGTCGTGTTTTTTGTTCAAAAAGTTAAATAATGTTGGGAAATATGAAGGACGCTCTACTTTATTTACGAGTTACTTTTATATTAAGACATGATTTTGCTCATAACATGGAATTCGAACGGATTCAGTTGTAATGCGATACAAAATAAGGATATAAAATTGTACTACAAAACAATAAAATAAAAAATAATTTATGTGTTGACACAAATAAATCTCTTTGCTAATATAATTTTATGATGTACTTATATAAGTACATAGCGCTAGGAATCATAATGACTAGCAGTTAGGAATTATTTAGTTAAAGGAGAGAACAGATGCTTCCGATTGTGCAAGAGATAAATGCTTATTTATCAGACTATGTGTTGGTATTCATGTTGCTTGGTGTTGGACTATGGTATACGTTTAAGACTAGATTTGTCCAGGTAAGATATTTCAAAGAGGGGTTTAAGAGAACCTTCGGTGGAATATCCCTCAGAGGTCATAAGCATGACAACGGCATGAGCTCATTTCAGGCTCTTGCGACTGCTATTGCAGCTCAGGTTGGAACTGGTAACATCGTAGGTGCTTCAGGTGCTATCTTAACCGGTGGACCGGGAGCTATATTCTGGATGTGGGTTATCGCATTCTTCGGAATGGCCACAATATATGCGGAGGCTACGCTCGCTATCGAGACTAGGCAGAAGGCGCCATCTGGCGAATTCCTCGGAGGTCCTGTTTACTATATCAGGACCGCATTCAAAGGCGGTTTCGGAAGATTCCTCGCAGGATTCTTTGCAGTAGCTATTACACTTGCGCTCGGATTCTTCGGCTGCATGGTACAGTCAAACTCCATCGGAGCTACATTTAGCACAGCCTTTGGCGTACCTGGCTGGACAGTTGGTGTTGTTCTGGTTATACTTTGCGGATTTATCTTCCTAGGTGGTACTAAGAGACTGGCTTCCGTTACGGAGAAAATCGTACCAATCATGGCAGCTATATTCATATTAGGTGGACTGATTCTGTTGATAATGCGCATAAAGTACATCCCAGCTACATTTGGCATGATCTTCAAGTATGCGTTCGAGCCACAGGCTATCATCGGTGGCGGCTTCGGTATGGCGCTTAAGACTGCTATCTCGCAGGGAGCTAAGAGAGGCCTTTTCTCGAATGAAGCTGGTATGGGTTCGACTCCACACGCTCACGCTCAGGCTCACGTTAAGAATCCTCACGATCAGGGTACTGTAGCTATGATCGGTGTATTCGTCGATACATTCGTCATCCTAACGCTCAACGCGCTAGTGGTTATTTCGACCATGTACACAGAAGACGGCGCTATCGCTGGCGGAGTTATTCCTAAGGGTATAGATAAAACGAACCTCGCTCAGACTGCTTTTGCATCAGCTTTCGGTGATAAGATAGGACCGATGTTCGTAGCTATCTGCCTATTCTTCTTCGCCTTCTCGACTATCCTAGGCTGGAACATGTTCGGCAAGATTAACATGATCTACATGTTTGGAGAGAAGTCAGTAAAGGTGTATACGGCAATTGCACTTGTATTCATATTCCTCGGCACTTGTGCTTCGAATGACCTCGTATGGGAGCTCTCAGATATGTTTAACCAGCTGATGGTAATCCCTAACGTTATTGCACTCTTCGCTCTCACAGGTATGGTTCTACATATAGAGCACACCAGAGATGAAGAAAAGCATAAGGTCATAGAGAAGAAGAAAAAGAAATAATATACATTTAAATTGACAACATATCATTAAAGTACTTTCTTTTATGAACAGCGGATGCGCGGCAGCGCATCCGTTGTTTTTATGCACGGGAAGTTGCTTGGAACTATTACTAGCTATGCATTTCAAAATTCTACTGACTGCGGTCATAAACCATAGTAAATAAACAAATAAAATACATGTGATTTAAAAGATTGATAAAAATTATATGTATTTCTATGATATACTAAAGTTAGTCATGGTTAACTAAAATTTAATATATCTAACTATCATTTTAGGAGGAATGAATGGGTAAGAACGCGATCTTAAAGCCGATATTGATCGGCGCACTCATCCTAGCAGTGGCAGGGGGAATCGCTTTCGCTATGTTCGGAGGTGGAGCTGATAAATCAGAGAAATCTGCAGTTTCCCACAAGAAAGAACAGACGGACGTAGCTGATGAGCAAAATACGCCACAGGAGAGTGAAGATAAGGGTACTGCAGGGGACTATGAGACTAATAGCAACGGGGAAAGCGGTAACAGCGCGTTAAACAGGAGCTCGGGCGATAGCCAGAGAGCAAGAAAAGTTATTTCTCATAACAGAGTTCAGAATCAGACAGCTACTTCACGAGTGGTTAAGAACGGAACTAGCACAGCACCAGCTGTAAAGCCTTCGAAGCCAGCCGTAGAGCCATCAAAGCCTGTCGTGAAGCCATCTAAACCAGATGTAAAGCCGGGCGAAAAACCTGGAGTAAATCCTGGTGGAAACTCAGGCATAAACCCTGGCTCAAATCCAGTGAACCCTGGTACTAATCCTACGGTTAATCCAGGAGAGCAGGTAACTCCTGAGCTAGATCTAGATGCTAGGGTAGAAAAAGAGATCAGTGAATTCATGAGAACAGGAGAGCTTAAGGACGGACAGTTCATCGGACTCGGTGATGGATTCGATGAGGCTAGAGGCGGAGTTAAGACTGTTGTCAATATCAAGAACAATGTCATCGAGAGCATCGTATTCGTCGAGGGTCAAGGCTACTCAGGACTCGATTACATGGGTATCTCGTCGAGAGTAATACCACACCTATGCGGAGAAGCTGGCAAGAGAAACATCGCTATTCTCAAATTGTACAGAAAGTACATCGACCAGATTGCTGGCGCAAAGGATCATGCCAAGGAGGCGGAGAAGCTTCTAGGCAAAGAGTATGCGAGCAAGATTACAGATGCGAGAAGAGCAGAGCTGGTTTCACCGGTTATCAGACAGTATCTGGGGGAACATCACAAATGTAAGAAGATGATGGATGCAATCTCTGGAGCTACACTAACTACAGGCGGAGTTGGACTATCCGTGGATAACGCCCTAGAGCTTTCTGAGAATGACAAGAAGACAGGAAACGATATAACCGATATCAAAATGCTAGAGCCTACAGAGATTAACGGATATACAGGTCAGAGAGTGCTAAAGTCCGACATCGCGAAACCTCTCGATCTATCGAGCATAAAGGTTGAACTCGTTAAGGAAGATGGCACCAAGATCGTGGTTCCATACTCTGAGTTCGGGAAGTACGGAATAGAAGTGACCAACAGGGATACCGGTGAGAAGCTTTACGATAAGATGAATCTCTCTGATGAAACTAAGAGCCAGGCGTTAATCGCTAGAGTTACGCATAAGGGCTCGAAGAGACGTACGGAGTTTGCGATATTCTTTGAATCTTACAGCACAGATTACATCACTAAGATGGAATACAGCTTCGATGGCGGTAAGACTTGGGAAGAGGTAACTGACCCTGCTAAGTCTGAAGAAAATAGTAATAACATAGCATACAGACAGACGATAAAGCTGAATAAGGACTACTTCGGCAAGAAGGCTATATTCAGAACTACATCGATCAGTGGCAAGCACTATGTCTATGAGAGCAGATTCAAGGTTGATGAATACAACTACAAGTTCAGCTTCAACTGCATAAACAAGGATTATGAAAAGAACAAGAACGCTAACTTTGCGCTCTACATCACTTTCGTAGAGGATGTTGAAAGTGATGATCCAGGCAACGTTGATAATAACCATGACGAGGGAAATCCTGAAGAGGGTACTGAAATTGAGGATGAATTCACACCAGTGCTATCATCTAAGATAATCAACAAGAAGGTTGGAGATGCAGAACCTACTCTGAACGAGTACAAGGCACTGATCTCAAACTTCCCAAATGACGGCAGCGTAACACTGGAGGTACTCGACCACCCAGATATGTCGGAGAACGGATACACTTTGGTAAAGGTAAAAGTAATCTCGCATAGCACTGGCAAAGAGTCCATCGTAACGATTGGCGTAAGTGTTGCGTAGTATGAGCATAAGGCGAACTAGGGGCATAGCGAGCACCTAGGAGCTATAATATTTAATCAAGTGATAATGGTAATAAGAGCGGGGCAGATGCCTCGCTCTTTTGCTAAAACTAAGAGACATTATGGCGCCTATACGTGGACGCAGATCAGGTGACGTGACGGGATGAATCTGACAATACAATATATAAAACTTTTATTTGTACAAAGCGTGAAAGTCTTGATTAATCTATGAAATATATATAAAATCTAAATGTTAAAGATAAAGATTAAGGACAATAGGAAGTTAACTAGAGATAATGCTTTCAGTGATGTATTCGTAATGTAAAAGGAGCGAAGATACATGAATAAAAAACGCATTTGGAGTATTGTGCTCTCTATCTTCATGGTAGTGAGTGCAGGATTTAATTCACTTTTGGTGTGGGCTGATAGCGGCTCTCCGTCAGGGGCGCCAGCAACTAGATCAGGCTCATCTCAGCCTCTTGACTACAATTTCAATGTAGACTGGGCGAACGGAGTATCATCTGGGGTAGTCGACTATCACTATGATGATGCTACAGACCCAGATCATAAGAAGCTTATTATGACACCTACTAACGACAATCTTAAGGTCGGAACAGTAGGGTATTCTTTAGCTATCAATAACGATGCAAATACCAAACTACCAGCAGGATCGATCAAGATAACCATGCCGAACTACCTGTTCGATTCATGGACTGATAAGTATGCGGTGAATAGAGTAGATAGTGGCAGACCTAGGAATACAGTATCCTGGCAGATTCCTAAGGCTCCTGCAACATCTGCAGTGAGTGACTTTAACTACGTTGATAACGGCGACGGCACTTATACAGTGACCAACTTCAAGGAGGTTGCAGGCGGTGCTAAGCTTTACTTTGAGCAGGCATTTCAGTTCAGACCTTCATATATCAAGGTAGATAGTGACGGCGTACAGCAGAGGAACCTAGATTTTAAGCTTGAGATAGACACCAACGGCGACGGCACTCCTGATGTGACCACTAATCGTTCGCTTACGGCGGAGATACAGAATAAGACGAAGCCTGTATCGTTAAATCTAAAGAGGGATTACCTATCGAAGGCTAATGGCGTATACATGAACTGGCAGAACTCTTGGGGGCCAGCTCCAAGCGATGCCAAGGATTACTTCTACGTAGTGTGGTACGCAGACATGAAGCGTGGCAGGACCGATACTGTTCCTTTTGACTATGAAGTCGTACAGGATAACAGCGATGGAGAGCTGGTTGGAGCGACTAAACGTAACGCTTATTACAATCCGCCTTATGATAAGCGCGGATGGCTGTCGGCAGCATCCATTGACCCTAATACAGATACCTCGTATCCAGATATCGCTGCCAGCGGATGGCAGAGCAGGCTTAATCAGCCGGGAATGTTCAAAGAATACACACCTGGTTTTGCGCTGCATACACTGCAGGGATGGACTTACACCGACTGGGATAGCGACAGGATGGTGATGCTGAAGCGTTATCCTATGACGATGCTCGAAGATGCTAAGAACCGCGGTGTAGACCTCTCTGCTACCGGTATACCTGTTAGCAACAAGGTTACGGTCAAGACTAAGCTCGCAAGCGGTAAAGTCATGACCGAGACAGATACTGCGACAGCGACGGTTAAGGTAGGTAATTACACTGGTGCTAATAACATCTGGAAGTATGATTACAATAGCCACTCTTATGGCGGATCTAACATGTCAGGCGTTCTTGAGTTCGTTTTGAATGGGGAAACTAGAGAGCTTCGTAACCGTGGGCAGTATAAAACCTTTGAGACTGAGGTCGAGGGAAGTCCGCGAACTGAACCGACATACAACAACACTACCGGGGAGTATACTGTGAAGCCGTATACTGCTGAGATTGAAGAGGGTCCACTATACAGTTCATCCAAGATGAACAAGCTTAGACCTAATTACAGTTTCAGCAGTAATATTCCTGATATGACTAAGCTCCAGGATGAAGATGCGACCTACAAGAGTGTGGCGATAACGCTAACTTCTCATGATGGAATGAAGTCGGTGATAGGAGGATGGACCACAGATAACAACGAGGATGTTACCCAATCTAGATCGCATCCTATAGAGATATGGACTAGGAAGTCAGGTGAGAATTCTTACACCAGGTATGGCAAGATAACATTTGACAGCACAGGAAAGTACACCTTCACATCCGATGATGGTAACACAGTTGTCGACGATGCTAAGGGCAAGGAGATACCTCTGCCGGCTAATACGAGCGGACTGAAGTACAAGTACACCAGTGAGTACTACAATTACAACTTCAAAGCTGATACGGTTGTTGAGGTTCATCCGACGGCAAATATGAAGAGCATATTGCAGGCTGATAAGGATCAGTATGGGGTTTCATTCATTTCATCTAGTGCAAAGGTGAGTTACTCCGAGAATGGACAGGCAGGTGTGACTACTAATACAGAAGGCAATCCGCTAAAGATACAGTCTGTGGCCATGACGGCTATAACATCGAGCTTCGGAGAGGGATTTGTTTACTATCCACAAGATATCGTAGATGACCCCGTAAGGGGTGTGCAATCCAATAGGATAACAGCTCGCTATTATCAGATTTCATCTCTTAATGATACAGGGCTACCTGATAGAGATTATCTTAATAACTACGTGTACAAGAAGGGTACGATTTACACGCTACTGCCACTAGGTACGAGCGTGCAGAAGTCGAGCGTGCGGATGACGGCAGGACCTGCATATCAGGATCGCGCTATCTCTCAGGGCAGTGACTTCAATGTTGAGATGATTGAAGACTGGGAAGGATCGGGTCAGACCATGATGAAGGTCGACTACAAGCTTCCGCCTAGCGTTACAGATGTAAGAAGTTTTAACAATCACAACTATTTCCTATATTTAAGTTATACACTAGACAATCCGTACAGCAACATAGTTGATAGAGGTAATAGTGTCATGCTTACATCTGCATTGAAGGTTGATCCTGATGGAAACGATTACGTACTGCCAAAAGAAAGCGACATTGCTAATAAATTCAACAGACTTAAGGAGAAAGACAAGTTCAGTAGCCTCGTAAATGGTGATTATAAGTATTGGCGCTTCATTGGCGATCCGATTCAGTTCAACCCTGTAACGGTTACACAGTCAGGACTTACCAAGGAAGTTGCTAACACTATCGACAATGCGTATGGCAGCAAGACAGATGCATTTATCGGCAACCAGTACAGCTATAGATTGGCATACACATCTTCCAACTATACGAGAACTGATAAGCTCGTGTTCTACGATGTGCTCGATAACGGAGGCGAGAATGCTCCTACAGAGTGGAAGGGAACGCTAGACAGGGTAGATGTTCGTTCTATGTCTAATAGATCTGCTTACGGCCGACAAGGTGAGTATGCAAAGCCAGTCGTGTACTATGCGACAACGGTGCCAAGCACATTTGACGTAGATGATCACTCTATATGGTCTACAACAATGCCAGCCAATAAGAAGGACATAAAGGCTATAGCCGTAGATGTCCGCAAGACTAATAAAGGCAATGATTTTATACTAGACCAAGGTAATAGCCTCAGCTTCTACGTGTATATGAATGCTCCAAAGGATAAAAACCTTGCAGGCAAGAAGGCGGTTAATGAGACTGTAACCAATGCTCGTAACTTTGCTGGTGATTCGGCAGGACCAAGCGACAGGCTATTAAAGTACAAGGCTCACTCGGAGATTACACTTCATAGTCCTGAATTAGAGCTTCATAAGGAGTCGAACCCAGCTACTGGTACAGAGGCTGCGCCAACTGAGGTTACAAATGAAAAGGATACTCCTATCACGTACACTCTCAAAATCAAGAACAAGAATGACCTACTAGCAACCAGAGATATAAACGTCGAGGACGTTATACCTGATGGTCTGACAGTTGATAAGGATAATATCCGCATCAAATCGACTGCGCTAGGGCTCAACAATGTGCTGCTGAGAGATGCTACTGGGGTTGGGCTCACTACAGACGGGCAGAAGCTGAAGTTCAACGTGACTCTACCAAAAGACAGTGATATGTCGATAACTATCCCAACCAAGCTAACGGATAAGACAGTTAAGACCACTGTATTTAAGAATACGGCAAAGATTACAAGTGCCGACGGCGTACCGATGGATGTAAAGAGTGAGACTACCTATCACAAGGCTATCCGCCAGTACGATTTAAATTACGTAGTGACAGGGGATCCTACTTACGGACTTCCAACTGACAATGCAGTACCAGCTACAGTAACAGGCATCGAATATGACCATAACCAGACTTTAGCTGCTCCACTATCATCGAACACGCATGCTACAAGCGCAGGTGTACAGGGTGAGTGGAAATTCGAAGGCTGGAAGAAAGCAGCTTCCGACACGAGCACGATTAGCTCAGTCAATGTTCGTAAGAACGAGACAGTGTATGGAAACTGGAGATTTGTGCCATATAAGAATGTTAAAGTCACTAAAAAGTGGACAGACCACACAGGGGGAACAGATACAGCGCCTGTTAACAGCGTCAAGGTTGATTTGCTTCGCGACGGCGTAGTCATAGATACCAAGGATGTTAAGGCTGCTGATAACTGGACTTATACGTTCAGCAACCTAGTGTCGTTTGATATCGCAACAGGCCATATCTACACATATACAGTTCAGGAGCATGGACTTAACGCACAGTCCAAGATTGACTATGGCGCTTATAGATACACTGCAACTACGACTGGAGATGTGACGAGCGGATTTACCATCACTAATAAAAAATCCATGCCGTGGTCACCTATGATTCCGGCAACTCGCAGTGTTACGGTAACGAAGCAGTGGAGCGGTGTATCGCAGAATTACAAGGATGCACATTCGGTAGTGGTGAAGCTGTATAAAAACGGTACTGCTACAAATAGAACAGCTACTCTGTCGAGCAGTAACAATTTCAAGGCGACATTTGCAGGCCTCCTCGATTCGGATACGGTGACAGGAGCAAAGAACGTCTATACGTTCAAAGAGCTAGATGCTGACGGGAACTCGCTTGAGGAAGGTGCAACTCTAGACATCAACAATAGACACTTCACCGTGCACTATGATGGCAATAAGATTATAAATACGTTCAACAACGTAGAACGTTCAGTGTCCGGTGACAAGCACTGGGATGACACTGATAATCAGGACGGAGTAAGACCTGGTGAAGTTACCTTTAAGCTATTTGCGAATGGTGTTGATACAGGTAGGACTGCGAAGGCGACAAAGGCAAACCACTGGCATTATGAGTTCAGCGGACTCGACACATATGACGAGGATGCTGCAGTGATAAACTACACCGTTAAGGAAGTACCAGTAGAGAAGTACACGGCAGATCAAAACGGTTACGATTTCACCAATAAGCATGTGCCATACACCAGAACAGTCAAGGTGACTAAGAATTGGAAAAATGATACCGCTGCTAACCGTCCAGCCTCGATTACAGTTCGTCTAAAGGCGGATGGAAATGAGGTAGACACCAAGACAGTTAGCCCTGACTCAGATGGAAATTGGGCAGTTGATTTTGAAAATCTGCCAGTCAACAAGAACGGCAAGGAAATCAAATACACTGTCACTGAGGATGAAGTTCAGAAGTACAATGTCGACTACTCTGGCAACATGGATGATGGAATGGTGATAACCAACACTAGGGTCAATGATCCAGCTCCTAAGGTAGTTAAGAAGCATGGACCTAAGACTGGAGATACTATGTATCCACTAGTGTATGGAGTCGTACTGCTATCATCGATTCTAGCGCTGATGGTGATCATCATCAGAAGAAAGTCTAGAAGGGCATAGAAATCTTTTCTCAGAGATACACACATAATTATGAGAAAGACAAAAGCGAGGTAAGGGTTAACCTTACCTCGCTTTTACTTTGTTAGCGTTATGTCTCGCTTAATCTCTTAATTCTCTTTAATCCCAGTTCAATCTACGGCGTATACTATAGCTCAACCGGTTCGAATTTGAAGCCGTGCTCTCTGTCAGATTTGTCATCAGTGATGTGATACACGTGGTATTCATCAGGTGACAGGTCGGGGCTACCGAGGAAAATCTCCTTGGAGCTACCGAACTTATCCACATCAACTCTCACCGATATACCGCAGCTCGTCGAGATATGGCGAGGCACGGGCATGACGGTGCAGCCGAGAGCCTTTAGAAGCTTCTCTGTAGCTATAGCGCCGTGAGTCGACTCGAATGTGTATAGATAATACTCTTCAGTCATAAAATATTTACTCCAATATTACAGAGTGATAACCTTGGATACTTCCTGCATTGCGCCGAGGATATCGAACATGTTGCTAATAGTTCCAACCTTGCAGTCGTCCTTAACACCGTAGAAGTTCAGGCAAGTTCCGCATACGAGAACCTTAGTTCCCTTCTCGATTAGGGTGTTTAGATTGTCGACAATCTGCTCCTCAATTCCTGTAGTTAGCTTAACGCCATCGTTCATGAATAGAACGTAGGAAGGGATGTTATCTCCCTCGGAGAGAGTGAAAATAGCCATCTTAGCAAGGTTTAGTCCTAGCTCTGGGTCGCCCGTACCTACGGAAGCCTTGTTGAAAAATACTGCGTAGCTATCTGCTGAGAAGCTGCTTGCACTCTCAGGAACCTTTCCGTCTCCATCAGCAAAGCTTACGAGGAACTTATCGCCCTCTGGAGCTGAACTAATAGGTCTGCCATATGCGTTACCGAGTCTCTCTAGGTTATCGATCTGTGTCTGTCCGTCAACGATAATCTCGAGGCTCTGAGTACCATTATCTAATTCTTTCTTTGCCATAATTACAGGGATTGGGCATGCCTTGCCTGCTGCATCTAGTCTCATCTTGTGATACCTCCAGACTAATAATTCAAAATAAAATATACATTATTATCATAGCAGTGTCGGAAAGGTACTTCAAATAGAAATCTAAAATATCGGCAGGTTAAAGTATATGGTGAATTACCTTGTATTTTCACAAAGATAGCCACAAAATGGGTGCATTTTATAGTAATATAATTATGTATGTGTATGTGCAGATAGAGAGGTGGAATTTTGCTCAGAAAATTTGTAAAAAGTCCGTATATCAAAGCTTCAATCGCACTGATTGTCAGTGGCTCCGTGCTTATCATGCTGTCAAATGTGCTTAGCAAGACGAGATTCACTGCTGGCATGGAGACGATTAACAAGACGCTCATGCCGGTGTACATCGGTGTGTTCATAGCATTTCTGCTGTGCCCGATATATAACAAGCTGGTGAGAGGTATTTATATAAGGCTTAGGGATAGCAGCGATATATCTCATGAGGCGCTTAAGAGACCTTCCCGCACGAGGCTGGCAGGAGGTAGAGTTAAAGCTGTAGATGACCCTACAGTGAGGATGAAGAGGAACCTCGCCATAGCTAAGATCGGCGCGAGTGCGATATCTATTATGATAATCGTAGCATTCTTTGCGCTAATAGGATATTTTGTCATACCGCAGATAGTCATGAGCATCGTCAACCTGATGAACACCATGCCGCAGAGACTCGCTTACTTCTCCTCTTGGTCAGAGCACCATCTGCAGAGCTTTCCGCAGATCGTCAAGTGGATCAACGAGGCTGCAAATGCAGGTACCAGCGAGATTATCGACTGGATAAGGGATAACATCCTGAAGGATAACTTCCAGAACCTAGCCAACCTGGTTTCGGCGCAGATTATAAGTGTTGTGCGCGGAAGTGCGAATTTGTTCGTCGGCATACTCATATCGATATACCTGTTAAATTATAAAGAGATAATATTTGCAAATACTCGCAAGATAGTTGCTGCGACATGCTCCGAGCAGAGGTCGAGAAGCCTCTATGAGTTTGTAAAGATAATAAACGAGACATTTATCGGATTCATCGTGGGAAGAATTCTCGATGCGATAATAATCGGTATCCTGACATATGTGTGCCTGCTTGTGCTGAACATGCCACTCGCACTGCTCATCGCAGTGATCGTCGGCGTGACGAACGTGATCCCATTCTTTGGACCATTCCTAGGAGCCATCCCATCGGTGTGCCTCCTCATGCTGGAGGATCCTGTTAAGGCTGGATACTTCATCGTTATGATATTCGTAATTCAGCAGCTCGACGGAAATGTAATCGGGCCTAAGATAGTCGGCAGTGCGATAGGAATAGGCAGCTTCTGGGTTCTGATCGCGGTACTTATCGGCGGTGGACTGTTCGGCTTCCTCGGCATGGCGCTTGGAGTTCCGGTTTTTGCAGTGTTCTACAGATATGCTGGCAAACTGACTAATAGCAAGCTGAGAAAACGAAGCAAGGATACCGACATAAGGTCGTATACAGATTATGCCAAGTTCGGTATTGAGGAGAATGAATTATACGGAGAGAATC